>Ga0163144_10010047_pt1 | contig 20231 bp, 18 predicted proteins | sample OliLak19BULKMAT1_FD_123175 | JGI IMG/M metagenome (GOLD analysis project Ga0163144, IMG submission 123175) | Freshwater microbial mat bacterial communities from Lake Vanda, McMurdo Dry Valleys, Antarctica - Oligotrophic Lake LV.19.BULKMAT1 | ecosystem: Environmental > Aquatic > Freshwater >... | reverse complement strand
GGGAAGAAGTACTGCGGCGTGGTGCTGTGCAGATCGGCGACGAGTTGCGGGTGCCAGCGGCGCATCACGCCGGCAAGCGACTGCGCTTCCGGCTGGCTCTGCGCGAGCATGTCGCGGTTCAAGTCGAAGCGGTAGTGGTTGAAGCGGCCCTGGATCTCCCACGGCTCGTTCTGCTCCATCGCCGCCGGCTCATCGCTGGCCACGGCAATGCCGTTGCTCCATGCGGCAAAGCGCTCATGTCCGTCGGGGTTCTGGGACGGATTGAGGATGACGACGGTGTGCTTGAGAATCTCGAGTGTGGCCGGCTCGTCGCTGGCCAGCAGCTGATAGGCGGTCTGCATCACGGACTCGAAGCCGGCGGGCTCATTGCCGTGTACCGAGTGCGTCAGCAGCGCCACTGCCGGAAGTTGGGCGGCCAGTGCCTGCGCCGCGGCCTTCGAGGTGAGGCGCGGGTCCTCGAGTTGTTCGAGGTCGGCGCGGATCTGGTCGAGCTTCGCGAGGTTCTCCGGTGCGGAGATGATCAGCACGCGGAGCACCTTCCCCTCGTGGGTCTTCCCCGTGATCTCGGTGCGGACGCGTTCGGGCGCAGCGGCGATCAGCTTGTCCAGGACCTGCTGCTGCTGGTGGTACATGGTGTGGCGCTGACCGACGTCGTGGCCCAGCACGGACTCGGGCCGCGGCACGCCGGCGCGATACGGCCCGCGGGCATAGAAGTCGAAATCCTGCGCGACGAGCGGGGCGGCGAGGCACAAGGCCGCAGCCGCGAGGACGGGACAGAAGAGGCGCATGCGAACCGTAGAGTCGGGGAGATCGGGAGACGGCGGAACGGCCGTGCGTGCAAGGTACAGTCGGGGCGCGGATATGCGCGATCCTGGCGGTGCCCGTGAAACCCGACGCATACGCGCGCGCTATCCGGTACCTTATGGAGGTTCGGTCGGCCGCTACTGCGATCCCTCCTGTCCCGACGGTGACTATGCGCGCTGCCTTCGCCTCGCCTGTGCTGGCTTCGCTGGTGTACGCTGCGGCGGCGGGGCTCTGGATCGTCCTTTCCGATGCGGCGCTCACGCAGACCGTCGGGCCGGAGGGCCTCGCCACGCTGAGCCCGATGAAGGGCCTCGCGTTCGTGACGATCACGGCGCTCATCCTGTTCGGTGTGCTGCGCCGGCGTGATCACGATCTGCAGCGCGAGGCGGAGCTGCGCCGCGCCATCGAGGAGCAGTACAGTCGCATCTTCCAGCGGACGCACGCGGCGACGCTGGTGCTCGATCCGCGTGACGGGCGCATCGTCGATGCCAATCCGGCGGCCGTCCAACTGTACGGGTACCCCCGAGCGGCGCTGCTCGAGCGGCGCATTCACGATCTGACCCTGCGCAACCCCGACGAGATCACCGCCATCTTCGCCGCTGCCCAGCGCGAGGAGCGGGTGCGGTTCGCGGCCCAGCATCGGCTGGCCTCCGGCGATGTGCGCGAGGTCGAGGTGCAGACCAGCGCCATCCAGACCGGCGACCGACCGCTCGTCGTTTCCATTATCCATGACATCACGGAGCGCACACAGGCCGAGGAGCAGCTCCGAGCGTCCGAGGCGCGCTACCGCGGGCTCCTGGAGCGGGCCTCCGATCCCATCATCATCCTCGATGGTGCCCTCGGCATCGTCGAGGTGAACGCCCGGGCACTGGAGCTGGTCGGGTACACCGCCGAGCAGCTCGTGGGCCGGCATGCCGGGATGGTGCTCACGCCGGATCAGTTGGAGCGGCAGCCGGTGCGCTTTGCCGAACTGGCCGCGGGGCGCACCGTCCACTCCGAGCGCGTCCTGAAACATGCCGACGGGCGTGACGTGCATGTCGAAATAAGCTCCTGCCGATTGCCCGATGGTGACTTCGAACTGATCCTGCGCGACGTCACGGAGCGGCGCCAGAGCGAGGAGCAGCAGCGGCAGCAGCAGAAGCTCGAGGCGCTCGGCCAGTTGGCCGGCGGCATCGCGCACGACCTCAACAATGTCCTCACCGTGGTGCTGGCGAATGCGGCGCTGGTGCGGACCTCGCTGCTCGACGGCACCGGCGACGCGGACGCCGATCTCCGGGAGCTCGAGACCTCGGCGCAGCGGGGCGTGGTGATGGTCCGGAAGCTTCTCAGCTTCGGGCGCGCGGCACCGCTCGCCGTCAAGCCGACCGACGTCGCTGCCGTGGTACGCGATCTCGAGCCGATGCTGCGACGCCTCCTGCCCGCGCACATCGAGATCGACTGTCAGGCTGCCGAGCCGGGCCCTGCGCATGCCGATGCGGGTGCGCTCGAACAGATCGTGATGAACCTCGCCACGAATGCGCGCGATGCGATGCCGAAGGGTGGCCATTTGCAGATCCGCGTACATCCGGCGGCGGCGATGTCCGATCGGCTGATCCTCGAGGTGCGCGACGACGGCGTCGGCATGTCGGCGGAGACGCGACGCCGCGTCTTCGAACCCTTCTTCACTACCAAGCCGCTCGGGGCCGGCACCGGTCTTGGCCTGACGGTGGTGTACGGGCTGGTGGTGCAGCAGTTGGGCACCATCTCCATCGAATCGGTGCTGGGTGAGGGCACCTGCTGCCGGATCGGGTTGCCAGCGGCGCGAGCCGACGATCTGACGCCCGTGGAGGTCGTGTCGGATGCCCCATCCGCCTGGCCGCGTGGCAACGAGACGATCCTGCTGGTGGAGGACGAGGATGCCCTCCGGAGTTCGGCCGCCCGCATTCTGACGCGCCTCGGCTATACCGTCGTGACCGCCGAGGATGGCCTGGCCGGACTCGCGGCATTCGAACGGGAACGCGATCGACTGCATCTCGTGCTGAGCGACGTGGTGATGCCGCGCATGGGCGGCCGTGCGTTCTACGACGCCGTGCGCCCTCAGGCGCCCGATCTCCGGTTTCTCTTCACCAGCGGATACAGCGCAGCGGATCTGGTGGAGCTGCAGGAGGCGCAGGACGGCCGCCCCGCCATGCTGCCGAAGCCGTGGACCGCGGGTGAACTCGCCCGTTCAGTTCGGGCGGCACTCGACGGCATCTGACCCGGCAGCGGCGCACGTCAGGCTTCCGCCGACACGCGATACGGAAATGCAATGCGTCGGGGTGATCTTGCGATGTCGGTTCACTTCTGGGGGATTGAATGCAAGGCATCACACGAAGCGTGACACTGCTGTTCATCGGGATGGCGGCAACCGCGAGCATGACGGGATGTGCGAAGAAGTGGCAGACAGGTGCCGTCGTCGGGGCGGGCGGTGGTGCGGTGGCCGGCGGCGTGATCGGCAAGGTGGCCGGCTCGACGACGAAGGGTGCGATCATCGGCGCCGTCGTCGGCGGCGTGGCTGGCGGTCTCATTGGCCGGAAGATGGACAAGCAGGCAGAGGAGCTGCGGCGCAACGTCAAGGGCGCCACGGTGGAGCGCGTGGGCGAGGGCATTCAGGTCACCTTCGATTCCGGCCTGCTCTTCGACGTCGATTCGGATGACCTGCGCAACGAAGCCCGTACCAATCTGACCGAACTCGCGCGGAGCTTCTCGGCGTACAAGGACTCCGACATCATGATCGTCGGTCACACCGACAACACCGGGACCGACGCATACAACCAGAGCCTCTCGCAGCGCCGTGGCACGTCGGCCGCCGCATTTCTGGCCAGCACCGGCGTGAGCGGTGCGCGCATCCGGACGCTGGGGCTGGGCGAGACCGAGCCGGTGGCGAGCAATGAGGACGCCTCGGGTCGGCAGACCAACCGCCGGATCGAAGTCGCCATCTATGCGAGCAAGGACGCGCAGGAAGCGGCGCGCCGGACGGCCGCGAACTGAGCGCGTGCGGATCCGCGGCGTGCGGCCGCGGGACCGCGGATCGGTCGCGGGGCGGCGGCGGCGGGATTACTTTCTGCCGCCACCCGCTCCGGTACCACATGCTGCGGCGGGCCAGCCACTTTGACGGTTGTTCGGGATGACGGTATCTTGTTGCCCTGCAACGGTTTAATGGCGCCGTAGCCAAGCTGGTAAGGCAGAGGACTGCAAATCCTCCATGCGGCGGTTCGATTCCGCCCGGCGCCTCTCGACACCCCACGCCCCGCTCCGACCTCGTCGGGGCGGGGCGTGGGACTTCCGTCCCCGGCGCTTGCGCCGGGCGTCCCCTGCTACGCGATGACTCGTCTCGGGTGCGTGTACACGACGTGTCCGCCGTTCCGCACAAAGCCCACCAACGTCAACCCCGAGGCCTCCGCCACCCGCACCGCCAGCGCCGTGGGGCCCGAGATCGCGGCCAGCAACGGCGCACCGAATGCCGCGGCCTTCTGCACCATTTCAAAGCTCGCGCGGCTCGTCACTACGACGAAGCCGCTCGCCGGATCGGTGGCGCCGCGCACCAGCGCGCCGATGAGCTTGTCGAGCGCGTTGTGCCGACCCACGTCCTCACGCACCAGCCGCAGCGTTCCATCCCGCTCGGCCCAGGCGGCCGCATGCACGGCGCCGGCGGCCGCGTTGAGCGTCTGCCGTTCGGCGAGCGCGCCGAGCGCCGTATGCAGGGCTTGCCCGTGAATCGGCCCGCCCGCACGCACCTGGTGCAACGTCTTCAGCACATCGGCCACCTGCTCCGCGCCGCAGATGCCGCAGCCGGTACGCCCGGCCATGCGCCGCGAGCGTTGCCCGATCGCCTCGGCACGCGCCGTCGAGACGGTGAGCTGCAGGTCGACGCCGCCGGCGTGACGGACTTCCTCCACATGCGTGATCTCGTCGGCCGACTGCACCAGCTCTTCCGTGATGGCAAAGCCCACGGCGAAGTCATGCAGATCGGTTGGTGTCGCCATCATCACGGCATGCGATGCCAGATTGAAGACGAGCGCGACGGGAGTCTCTTCGATCAGGACTTCCTCGCTTGGGGAGGCGGCATCATCGCGCCAGCGAATCGCAGGGACGCTCCGCAGCGGCTTCGCGGTGCCGAGCGGGCCGAGCGGGCCGAACGCCGTGAGCGGCGGGGCAGGTATGTCGGGCATGGTATCGAGGCCCAGAGTCGAGGAAACGGGTGTATCGGGCATGGCCGCGGCATCTCCGATCGCGTGCAGGCGCCGCGCTCAGCGGGTAACGAGCACGCCCGTCGTGACATGAAGAAATCTTACTGAACTCTGCCCGGCGACCGGTCGATACTCCCCGCTACATCACCACTCGCCGAGGGCAGCAGGATGAGCCAAGCACGGATTCAGCCGACGGGCGTCGAACGGACCTTCGCGGAAGACGAGATCATCGTCTCGAAGACCGATCTGACGGGCCGCATCACCTACGCCAACGACGTCTTCCAGCGTGTCTCGGGCTTCACCACCACCGAGATCATCGGCCAGCCGCACAGCTTCATCCGCCACCCCGACATGCCGCGAGCCGTCTTCAAGCAGCTCTGGGATGCGATCCAGGGCGGGCGTGAATGCTTCGCCTACGTGGTCAATCTGTGCAAGGACGGCGGCCACTACTGGGTGCTGGCGCATCTGACGCCGAGCTTCGATGTCCGTGGCACGGTGACCGGGTTCCACTCCAATCGCCGGGTGCCGGATCGCGAGGCGGTGCGCGAGGCGCAGACGCTCTACGCCGACCTGCGCCGCATCGAATCGCAGGGCGACCGTCGCGACGCAGTCGCCGCGTCTCACCAGCATCTCCTCGAGACCTTGCAGGCCCGCGGCGAAAGCTATGACGAGTGGGTCTGGGGTCTTGCGAACGGTACCCATGCGGGAGCCGCCCGATGAGCCGCCCCTCCGTTTTCAGCACGCTCTTCGCCGGCCCGCGACTCGCCCGGGAACTGGGGGAGGTTCAGGCCGAACTCGACGCCATGAAAGCCGCGCTGCATCAGATCAGCGCGGTGTGCCGCTCCGCGTCCGCTGGTGACATCGAGCCCCGTGTACCCGTCATCACGGCCGGCGGCGAGGTCGCCGAGCTTGGCGATGCGGTGAATCACGTGCTCGATCTCACCGACGCGTACGTGCGCGAGTCGCGCGCGGCGCTCGAGCATGCCAGCAGTGGCCGTTTCTATCGCCGGGTGCTGACACGAGGCCTGGTCGGCAGCTTCAAGCATGCCGCCGTCGTCATCAACACCGCCACCGATACGATGGCCGACCAGAGCCGGAAGATCACCGCCGCCGAAGCGTCACGCGTGGCGATGGCGGATGCCCTCGAAGCGACGATCAAGGGCGTGGTCGACAACCTCGCTGCCGCCGCGACCGAACTCTCCGCGACCTCGCGCTCGCTCAGTCAGTCGGCCGAGCGCACGGCGCAGCAGGCTGATAATGCGGCGACGGCCGCTGGCACCGCCTCGCAGGCGATGACCGCCGTCGCCGGGGCTGTGGAGGAACTCTCCAGCACGGTGCTCGAGATCGAGCGGCAGGTGAGCGACTCGCATCGCGAGGCGAGCAGCGCCGTCAGCGAAACCGAGCGAAGCCAAGGTACCGTGCAGCATCTCACCGTGGCGTCGAAGGAGATCGCGGGCGTGGTGGGTCTCATCACCGAAATCGCCGACCAGACTCGGCTGCTGGCGCTCAATGCCACGATCGAGGCTGCGCGCGCCGGTGCCGCCGGCAAAGGGTTCGCGGTCGTGGCGTCGGAAGTGAAGGGGCTCGCGGATCAGACGGCGCAGAGCACCGAGCGCATCACCAAACAGGTAAGCACGATGCAGGCGGCCTCGGGCGACACGGCGACGGCGATCGAGGCCATCGGGACCACGATTCACCGGCTCAGCGAGATCTCCGCAAGCATCAGTCGTTCCGTTGGCGAGCAGCGGGCCGCCACCAGCGAGATCAGCCGCAACGTGCAACAGGTGGCACAGGGCACGCAGGACACCGCGCGGGCCATCGATGCGGTGACCGACGCGACGCAGGAGACGAGCTTGGCGGCCGGACAGATGGAGCAGGCCTCGAGCGAGCTCTCGCATCTTGCGGAGACCCTGCGCGACGAAGTGCAGCGCTTCCTGAGCGAGATCCGCGGCGGGGGTGATTCCGCCGCGCCATCGCGCGCCGGTACCCGCGCCCGCAACGCGCGCTAGGCGCGCAGCCTCGGGCGTTGCGGGGCTCCACCAATCGGTCGCATCTTGTGCCATCGCCTCCGCATTGTCTGCACCCCAGAGCCCACATGACCCGCCTGCTGGACCGACTGGCAGCGCGCCTGCCGCCGGTGCCGCGTACCCGGTTCGCACCGGCGCCCACCGGCGCGCTGCATCTGGGACATGCGGTGAACGCCGTCCTGGTCTGGGGCGCCGCCCGTGCTCTCGGCGGCCGCGTGCTGCTGCGCATCGAGGATCATGACGGCACTCGGCTCCGCGAGACGTTCGTGCAGGGGATTCTGGACGATTTGGCGTGGCTTGGTCTGCAGCCCGACGAGGGGGCACCGCCTTCGCTCTGCCGGCAAACGACACGCACGGCGGTGTACGAAGCAGCGCTGGCGGCCCTCGACGCGCAGGGACTCGTCTACGCCTGCAACTGCTCCCGGCGCTCCTTGGCAGATCTGGTGCCCGATCGGCCCGGGGAGGAGACGCGCTATCCGGGCATCTGTCGCGAGCGTGGCCTGCCGCGCACGCCGGATCAGAGCGTGCGCGTGCGCATTCCCGAGGGTGTGGTTGCGTTCGACGACGTCAACCTCGGCCCGCAGACGCAGAGCCCCGCTGCCCAGTGCGGCGACCTGATGATCCGTGATCGGCTGGGCCACTGGACCTATCAGTTCGCGGTCGTGGCCGATGATCTGGCGCAGCAGGTAGACCTCGTGATCCGCGGGCGCGATCTGCTCGAGTCGACGGGCCGGCAGGTGCAACTTGGCGCGCTGCTGGGCCGTCCCGCGCCGCCGGTCTTCCTGCATCATGCGCTGCTCGTGCACCCCGATGGCGCCAAGCTCGCCAAGAGTCGCGGCTCCACCGGGCTCGCCGAGCTGCGCGCCGCGGGCATATCGGCGGCCGAGGTGCGCGGTCTCGCGGCCACTCGCGCCGGACTGTTGTCGGAGCCGCGGGCGTTGCCGGTGGAGGCGCTTGCCGACTGTTTCGCGGCCGTGGCGGCGTTGCCCGGGGCGGACCGTGCGGCCGACTGATTCGCGGTCCGGCCGGGCATGCGTGCAACTTTGCGGGTGCTCCGACGTGTTGTCGGGTGCGGACATCGGGTCCGCCGTGCCGTTGGTCGTCTCGGTCGAGGTCCTGTCGTGAAGCGTTTCCTGCTCGTGCTCGTTGTTGGTCTGCTGGGTCCCGCGTACCTCGCCGCGCAGGAGCCTGCGCCTGCGCCTGTGCCGAAGCCCACGCCCGCTCCCGCGCCGCCCGCCGCGCGGCCCCCGGTGCGTCCGTTGGCCAAGGGTGCCCGGCTCCGCGGCGTCGTGTTGAAGGCCGAGGACGGGCTGCCGCTGCCGAGTGCGGATATCACGCTCCTGGGGATGGAGCAGAGCATTCGTGCGGGAGAGGACGGCCGGTTCGACTTCGGTGCCCTGGAGCCGGGTCCGTACATCGTGCAGGCCCGCTACCTCGGCTACTCGCCATACACGGTTCGGGCGGAACTCGCCGACTCGTCCGCGCTCGACCTCGTCTTCCGGATGAACCGCCAAGCGGTGCAGTTGGAAGACATCACGGTGAAGATCCCGCCCAAAGTGAACCGGTTCACCGAGCGGCTGCAGGAGTCGAACGGCTTCGGCACCTTCATCACGCGGAAGCAGATCGAGGAACGGAACACGCCGTTCATCTGCGATCTGCTGCGTGGCCGGCTGGGTCTGCGCGTCATCTCGGCCGGCGCCGGCTGCCAGATCCGCGTGGCGCGTGCGCAGGGGCTCTCGTTTCAGCGGGGTGACTGCGCCCCGCTGGCCTATATCGACGGGGCGCGGGCGGACATCTCGCAATTGGAGAGCAATTCGTACCCGACCACCAATCTCGAGGGCGTCGAGCTGTATCGCAGCTCCGCCGAGGCGCCGGCCGAATTCAATGCGGGCAATGGCTGCGGTGTCGTGGCCCTCTGGTCTCGAAACGGCCGATGAGGCGTCGCCTTCTGGCCGGCCTGCTCCTTCTGGCACTCTGTCCCGCGCCCGTGGCGGCGCAACGGCCGAGTGTGCTGGTTCGCGTCTGGACCGACGCGGGCAACTTCGACGTGGCGCTCGATCCGGTATCCGCACCGCGCACCGTGGCGAACTTCCTCTGGTATGTCGATCAGGGCGCCTACGCGGGGGGTCGGGTCCATCGGACGGTCAGCAGTCTGCCGGACAATCAGGTGCAGAGCCCCGTGAAGATCGACGTCATTCAGGCCGGCGCGCGCGCGGACTTCCTCGCGGCACCGTCGATCCCGCTGGAACGGACCTCGGTGACTCGTCTGCGGCACGAGGACGGTACCATCTCGATGGCGCGCGCCGGCATCGACACCGGGCAGAGCGACTTCTTCATCTGCATCGGCGCGCAGCCGTCGCTCGACTTCGGCGGGCAACGCAACCCGGACGGGCAGGGGTTTGCGGCGTTCGGCAAGGTGGTGCGCGGAATGGAGATCGTCCGAAAGCTGCACCGCGCGCCCGCCTCGGGGCAGACGTTGACGCCCCCCATCCGCATTCTGCACATCGATCGCGTCGGCGTGCGCACGCGCTGACGCGCCCTGCGGCCCCGAAGCGCGCACGGCCACCCGGAGGTAACTCCGGGTGGCCGTATTCGCATGCCGCAGCCCAACGGCCGTCTTACGCCGCCACAGCCACAGGCGGCTCGCCGGCCGTGTCGTCGAACTCGCCTTCCCAGCGCGCCATGACGACGCTCGCCAGACAGTTGCCGAGCAAGTTCACGCTGGTCCGCGCCATGTCCATGAACGCGTCGACGCCCAGAATCACCGCGATCCCCTCGAGCGGCAGGCCGAACTGCGTCAGCGTACCGGCCAGGATCACCAGCGATGCGCGCGGCACGGCTGCCACGCCCTTCGAGGTCAGCATCAGCGTCAGCATCATCAGGATCTGGGTGCCGAAGGTCAGTTCGATGCCGGCGGCCTGCGCCACGAAGATCGACGCCACGGCCAGGTAGAGCGTCGAGCCGTCGAGGTTGAAGCTGTAGCCGGTCGGCAGCACGAAGCTCACGATGCGCTTGGGCACGCCGAGCTTCTCGAGGTTCTGCATCGCCATCGGGAGTGCCGCTTCCGACGAGGCGGTGCTGAACGCAATCAGGTACGGCTGCTTGACCCAATACCAGAACTTCCGCAGCGGAACCTTGGCGATGAGCGCCACCGGCAGCAGCACCGCCAGGATGAACACGATCAGCGCGCCATACAGCGTCAGCACCAGCAGCCCGAGGTTCTTCAGCACACCGAGGCCGTTGGTGCCCACCGTCACCACCACCGCGGCACCGATGCCGATCGGGGCGTACTTCATCACGATGCCGGTGAACTTGAACATCACCTCGGCGAGCGACTCGCAGAAGTTGAGCATCGTCTCCTTCGGCTTCCCCTTCAGCTGCGCCAGCCCGATGCCGAACAGCACCGCGAAGAAGACGATCTGCAGCACTTCGTTCTTGGCCGCCGCCTCGAAGAAGCTGGCCGGCACGGTGTGCTCCAGCACGCCGGCGAGCGTCGGCGTGTACTGCGTGAAGTCCTTCGCCGCCGCGACGTCCGCGTTCGCGAGGGTGATGCCGACGCCCGGCTTCATCAAGTGCACGGCGCCAAGGCCCACGAAGAGCGCCAGCGTGGTGACGACCTCGAAGTAGAGCAGCGACTTCCAGGCGAGCCGCCCCACCTTGCCGATGTCCTCACCATGCCCGGCGATGCCGATCACCAGCGACGCGAAGATCAGCGGCGCCACGATCGACTTGATCATCCGGAGGAAGATGGCGGAAAACGGCTTCACCCACGTGACGAGATCGAAGGTGAGCCAGACATCATGGTCGAGCCAGCCGAGAACGAGGCCGACCACCGTGGCGATGATGATCCAGGCGGTCAGAGAAAGCTTGGGCATGTCGCGCTCTGTGGGAGGTGAGCGCGGGGGCGGTCAATCAGCCTGCGGCGAGCGCCCCCGCCTTGGCATCGATCCCCGCGAGGAGCGTGCGGAACGACGCAACGAACTTCTCTACGCCCTCTGCCTCGAGCTCCGCCACGGCCGCTTCGAAGTCCACGCCCGTCTCGGCGAGCGCACGGAAGACACCCGGCGCGCCGAGGAGGCGGCTGATCAGCTCGGACTGCGGCGCGCCATGGTCCCTGTACGCGGCGAAGGTCTCGGGCGGGAGCGTGTTGACCGTGCGGGGCGCGATCAACGCTTCAACGTAGTAGGTGTCCGGCAACGACGGATCCTTGGTGCTGGTGCTGGCCCAGAGCGGACGCTGCGGGTTGGCACCGGCCGTCAGGAGCTTCTCCCAGCGCGACGAGCGCAGGAAGGCCTGGAAGACTTCGTAGGCGGCGCACGCATTGGCGATGGCGGTCTGCGTGCGTGCCCCGAACGGATCGCCCTTCGCATCGAGTTGCGGATCGATCTTGGTGTCCACGCGGCTGATGAAGAAGCTCGCCACCGAATGGATGCCGCGGATGTCGAGGCCGGCTGCCACACGCTGCTCGAGACCGGTGAGGTAGGCATCGGCAACCCGCGCATAGCGCTCGGCGCTGAACAGCAGCGTCACGTTGACGCTGATCCCCGTGAAGGTGCACGCCTCGATGGCGCGCAGCCCCGCGATCGTGCCCGGAATCTTGATCAGCACGTTGGGACGGTCCACGCTCGCCCAGAGGCGCTCGGCCTCGCGGACGGTGGCTTCGGCGTCTTCGGCGATGTCGGGCGAGACCTCGAGCGAGACGGTCCCGTCGCCGTTCTTCCGCGCATCGAAGACCGGGCGGAAGACGTCGCACGCCAACTGCACGTCGTGCACCGCGAGCGCTTCGAAGATCTCGCGGGCATTCCTGCCGGCCGCCGATAGCCGCGCGATGTCGGCATCGTACAGCGCGCTCGTGGCGATCGCCTTCTCGAAGATCGACGGGTTGCTCGTCATGCCGAGGAGCCCGTCCTCGCGGACCAGGCGGGCCAGTTCGCCCGACGTCACGAGGTCGCGGGTGATGAAGTCGTACCACGGAGCCTGGCCAAGCTGGCCGAGTGCAACAAGCGGATTGGTCATCGGTCGGATTCCTTGCGGCGCTCAGGCGCCAAGCAGCAGCTGAACGGACTCGGCGACATGGCGCGCCGTGAGCCCGAATTCCTCGTAGAGGCGGTCGGCCGGGGCCGAGGCGCCGAAGTGATCGAGACAGAGCGCCGCGCCATGGTCACCGATCCAGCGGTGCCAGCCGAAGCTCGTGGCCGCCTCGATCGCCACACGCGCGGTGAGGGCCTTTGGCAGGACGCGCTCGCGGTAGTCGGCCGGCTGCTCGGCGAAGAGTTCCCACGACGGCATGCTCACCACGCGCGCCCGGATGCCGCGGCCGGCGAGCGTCTGCGCAGCCTCGAGCGCCAGATGCACCTCGGAGCCGGTGCTGAGGATGATGGCCTGCGCACCGCCGTCCGGCTCGTGCAGGATGTACGCCCCGCGCGCCACGCCCTCGGCCGAGCCAAGCCGGGTGCGGTCGAGCACCGGGAGCTTCTGACGCGTGAGCACCAGCACCGTCGGGCGGGTCGTCTGGCTGAGCGCCACCTTCCACGCTTCGGCGGTCTCGGTGGCGTCGGCGGGGCGGAGAACAAGGCAGTTCGGAATGCTGCGGAGCATGGCGAGCTGTTCGATCGGCTGGTGCGTCGGGCCATCCTCGCCGACGCCGATCGAATCGTGCGTACCGATGAAGAGCACCGGCAACTGCATCAGCGCGGCGAGACGCAGGCCCGGCTTCAGATAGTCCGCAAAGACGAGGAAGGTCGAGCCGTACGGCCGGATGCCGCCGTGCGCCGCCATCCCGTTGAGACACGCCATCATGCCGTGCTCGCGGATGCCCCAATGCACCACCTGGCCTGCGCCGGCCTTCGAGAAGCTCGGCAGATTCGGGAGCTTCGTGCCGGTGCTTTCCGCGAGGTCGGCCGAACCGCCCACGAGCATCGGGAGCTTCGGCGCTAGCGCCTGCAGCACCTTGTGCGAGGCCTGGCGCGTGGCGAGGTCGCCATCCGCCGGAGTGAACGTCGGCACCAGCGAGGCCCAGCCGGCGGTGAGGTCGCCGCGCATCGTCGGCGCAAACTCGGCCGCGAGCTCCGCATGGGCCGCGGCATAGGCCGTGAACGCGACGTCCCACGCGGCGGCAAGCGCGGCCCCGCGCGTCGTGCACGCGCCGAGGTCGGCGTACGCCTCGTCGGGCACGCTGAACGGCGCGTCGGTGCAGCCAAGGATCGCCTTCGTAGCCTTCACTTCGGCGGCGCCGAGGGGGGCACCATGCGCGCCGCTCGTGTCACGCTTCGTCGGGGCCGGGTCGGCGATGATCGTCTTCATCACGATCAGCGTCGGTTTCGCGGTCTCCTGAGTGGCGGCGGTCATCGCGGCGTCGAGCGCGGCGAGGTCGTTGCCGTCGTCCACATGCAGGACGTGCCAGCCATAGGCCGCGAACCGGGCGCCGACATCCTCGCTGAAGGAAAGGTCGATGCGCCCGTCGATCGTGATGCTGTTGTCATCGTACATCAGACAGAGCTTGCCGAGGCCCAGGTGCCCGCCGATGCTCGCGGCCTCGCTGGCGACGCCTTCCATCAGGTCGCCGTCGGAGACGATCGCCCAGGTGCGGTGATTGACGATCTCGTGGCCGGGGCGGTTGAAGCGGGCCGCGAGGGCGCGCTCGGCCATCGCCATGCCTACCGCGTTGCCGACGCCCTGACCGAGCGGCCCGGTGGTGATCTCGACACCGGCGGTGTGCCCGCGCTCCGGATGGCCGGGGGTCTTCGAGTTCCACTGCCGGAAGCGCTTCAGTTCGCTCAGCGGCAGATCGTAGCCGGCCAGATGCAGGAGGGCGTACTGCAGCATCGACGCATGGCCGCACGAGAGGACGAAACGGTCGCGGTCGGCCCACGCGGGCGCGCCCGGCGCATGCCTCAGGTGCCTGGTCCAAAGGACGTAGGCGGCGGGAGCCAGCGCCATCGGGGTGCCGGGATGGCCCGCAGTGGCGGCCTCGACGGCGTCCATGGCGAGGGTGCGGATCGCGTTGATGCTGCGCCACGCCGGCTCGGCGAAATGCGCGGGGGTCGTCTGGGCGATCGTCACCGTCGGGCGACTCCTGTGTGCGGCAAGGGCAGGGGGTACGGCCGGCAGATCCGGCGGGCCGAAGCTAATCCGGGGAGCAAAGCTTTGCCCGCGCGGGTATAGCGCTATGTCGGGTGGATGGGCCCCTGCATATCTTGTAGCACGGCACGCCAGACTTACGGCCGATCTGGAATGACGGGAAAGTGACTACGCAGGTTTTCGAGCGCACGTACGAAATCAATGAAGTCGCGAAGCTGACGGGTTTGGCCCCGGCCCGTCTTCGCGCTTGGGAACGCCGCTACGAAGTGGTGCGTCCCCACCGGCAGGCCAATGGCTACCGCGCGTATACCGCGGAGCAGGTGGCCTTGCTGCGAGCATTCGCGAAATTGATCGATGCGGGCGAGCGGATCGGTGACCTGGCGGATCGTCCCCTGGACGAGGTGCTGGAGCGGGCCGAAGAGATGGGTCTCGACGGCACGCCGCAGGGCGCACTGATGGATGCGGTGAAGATGTTCGACCGCGACAGGCTGGAGGGGCTGGTGGCGCAGCAGTTGGCGCTCCGGGGGCTCCGTGGGTTCGCGGAAGAGGTGGCACTGCCGCTGGCGGAGGCAGTGGGTGATGCTTGGGCGCTCGGCAAGATGCCGATCGCGGCCGAGCACCTGGCCACCGAGGTGATCCTGCATGCGCTCAAAGGTGGACTGCGCATCACGCGTGGCAACGGCCCGCTCCTCGTGGCAGCCTGCCTGCCGGGCGAGCGGCACGAGTGGGGGATCATCTCCGCGCTCACGGCGCTGCATGAGAACGGGTTCCGGATCCATTATCTGGGCGCCGACCTGCCGATCGACGACATCGTCGAGGCCTGCTGGACGTTGCACCCGTCAGCCGTGGCGATCACGGCAAGCGAGCCGGTTATCATCACGCGCAACCTGCAGGACCTCGCGGCGCTCCCCGGCCGCCTGCCGCCGCAGACGCGCATCGCCATCGGCGGGTCGGGTGTGGACAACTACGTGGAGCAGCTCCGCGGCTTCGGGTTCCTGCTCGGGCCGGACGCCTTTTCGATATTCGACAATGACGCCTCGAACGGCAGCGGTCCCGCGGGGACCACGAGCCCACGGGCCTGAGGGAACGGACTGACATGAGCAACGCAAAGATGACCGCCACGGCTATGCCGGCCGTCGGCACCGATCTCCGGGCACAGCGCAAGAGCGCTGTCATGAACAAGGGCGCCGAGGCCGGCCGGACGGTGATCGTCGTCGGCGCCGGCGTCGGCGGACTGGCGAGTGCCATTCGCCTGGCCCATGCCGGCTACCGCGTCACCGTCGTCGAGAAAGCCCCGATTCCGGGCGGACGCAACGGCCGCTGGATATCGGAAGGCTTCATCTTCGACACCGGGCCGTCGCTCCTCATGATGACCGAGTACTGGGAGCAGCTCTTCCAGCATGTCGGCCGCAAGATGTCGGACTATCTCGACATCGTGCAACTGATTCCCAACTATCGCGTCTCGTGGCCGGACGGCACCTCGCTGGTGCTCACGCCCGAGATCAACAAGTACCTCGCCGAACTCGAGACGATCGAGCCGGGCTGCGGACCGCGCGTGCTCGAGTATCTGGCCAAGGCGTCGGCGATGTACCAGAGCGGCCTCAAGTTCATTTCGCGCAACATGACGAGCGTGGCCGACATGCTGCAGCCGTCGGCGCTCGGCTCGCTCGCGTCGATGAACGCGCTCGGTGATCTGCAGAAGATGATCGGGAAGTACGTCAGCTCCGAGAAGCTCAAGCAGGTGCTGTCGTTCCAGGCCCTCTACCTCGGCATCTCGCCGTACGATGCGCTCGCGATCTATTCGCTGCTCCCGTACACCGAGCTCGGCGGCGGCCTGCACTATCCGATGGGCGGCATGCACCAGTTGCCGCTGGCGCTCGAGCGCGTGGGCCGCGAGATGGGCATCGAGTTCGTCTACGATGCGCCGGTGGCCAAGCTCGAGAAGTCGGGCAACAGCATCACCGGTGTCGTGACCACCGATGGGCGGCAGTTCGTCGGTGACATGGTGCTCGTCAATGCGGACCTGCCGTACGCCTATCGCCACCTGCTCGGCGAGGATTACCCGAACATCGAGAAGAAGAAGTTCGCCTGCTCGGTGGTGCTGATGTACATCGGCCTCAACCGCCAGTACCCGGACCTCCTCCACCACAACTTCCTCGTGGCGGAAGACATGAAGGAGACGTGCCGCATCCTGTTCGACGAGAACCGGATGCCCGACGACTCGCCGATCTATCTCGTCTCGACGACGCGCACCGATCCGACGCAGGCGCCGCCGGGCTGCGAGAATCTCTTCGTGCTGTCGCTGGCGCCGAGCCAGTCGGCCGATCCGAACAAGCAGGTGGACTGGGCGGTCGAAGGGCCGAAGGTCGAGCAGAAGCTGCTGGACCGGATGGAAAAGTGGTGCGTGCCCGGCATGCGCAACCATATCGTCACCAAGCGCCTCGTCACACCGGCCGACTTCACCGGCATGTACGGCAACCTGCGCGGCGAGGCGTTCGGCCTGAACCACAACCTGATGCAGATCGGCGCCTTCCGGCCGCAGAATCGCCACGCGAAGTACAAGAATCTCTTCTTCGCAGGGCAGAGCACGCATCCGGGCTGCGGCCTGCCGATGGGCCTGATCGGTGCGGAATGCGTGGTCGACCGCATCAAGGCCGAACGGCCGGCGCGCGGGTGACCGGGCTGGCGGAGCGGTCCAGGAGCACGCTGCTGAACCTCGACGCCGATGTCGAGCAGAGCTATCTCGCCGCCGAGCGGGTGACGGCGGATTGGGCGAAGAGCTTCTACTTTGCCAGCCGCTTCCTCCCGGTCGAGAAGAAGCGCGGCATCTTCGCGCTGTACGACTTCTGCCGCCACGCCGACAACCTCGTCGACGATCGCGGTGACCGCTCCATCGCGCTCGTGCGCGGCGATATCGCGGCACTCGACGCCGACATCCGTGCCATTCACGCCGGCCGCGCCCCGCAGGATCCGCGCTGGCTGGCGCTGCAGCACACCCTCGAGCACTACCCGATTCCGTTGGAGCCGCTCACCGATCTGCTGGACGGTGTCGCGATGGATCTGGAACCGGTGGAGCTCAAGGACTTCGCCGAACTTCAGCACTACTGCAATCTCGTCGCCGGTGGCGTGGGCCTGATGATCGGACCGATCCTCGGCGCCACACCCGAGCCGTTCCGCGAGAGCGGTGTCCGTCTGGGCGTGGCGATGCAGTTGGCCAACGTGCTGCGCGATGTCGGTGAAGATCTCGCCAACAGCCGCGTCTATCTGCCGGCCGAGGAGCTGGCGCGCTTCGGGCTCAGCCGTGCCGATCTCGAGCGCCGCGAAGTGACACCGGAGTTCCGCCGCTTCATGGAGTGGCAGGTGGCGCGTGCCCGCCGCTACTTCGATGAGGGAAGCCGGGTCGTGCCGCTCTTCCCGAACGATGGCAGCCGCCTCACCGTTCGGTTGCTGCAGCAGACGTATGCCGGCATCCTCGACGTCATCGAGCAGAACGGCTACGACGTCTTCCGGCGTCGCGCCTACACCACCACGCGCCGCAAACTGATGATCCTCGGCCGCGCGCTCTGGACCGAACGGCAGTTCCTCATGGGGACCCCGCGCGCCCGTACGGCCTGACGTGCCCGCGCTTTCCGACACCGGCGCGCTGCCGTACGAGCCGCCGAAGTGGTGGGCCTGCGACTGGTTCACCAAATACTTCCGGAAGATCTTCTCGAAGCAGTTCCACGCCACCCATATTGCCACGGTCGAAGACCCGGCGACATGGGACGCCGGCATTCCCACGCTCCTGATCGCCAATCATTCCAACTGGTGGGACGGCTTCTACGTCTGGCTGCTCGGCTACGAGCTGGGGCGGAAGTCGCACATCCTGATGGAAGCGAAGAACCTCGCCAAGTACGGCGCGTTCCGGTGGATCGGCGTCAAGCCGATGCGGCGCGACAGCATCGTCGGCGCATACGAGGATCTCAAGGCGAGCGTGAGCTGCCTGCGCCCGGAGACGGTGCTCTGGGTCTTTGCGCAGGGCGCGCGCCGGCCATCGCTGGAACTCCCCGAGAAGCTCGAGCGCGGCGCGGCGCAGTTGGCCCTGCTCTACGGCAAGCCGCTGCGCATCGGCACGGTAGCGTTGCGCTATCACTTCCTCGGAGAGCAGCAGGCCGAAGCGTTCGCGCTGGTAGGGCCGACGTGGATCGTGCAGCCGGGCGAGTATACCGATCGCCGCGTCCTGATGGATCGTATCGGCGTTGACTTGCGCGCCACACTCGCGAATCTCGACGCCCGGCTCCGCGATGAGCAGGTGGGCGACTTCCGCGTGATGGTGGAAGGCAAGATGAGCTTCAACAAGCGCATGGACCGGGTGCGTCACGCCACCGGCCTCCTCAAGGGCGAGTTCGAGGCGCGCAATGGCTGATTATCTGACGCTCAAGGCGCTGCATGTGACGGGGGCGGTGCTGATGGTCGGTAACGTCACCGTCACGGGCCTCTGGGCGGCGTACGGCTTCAGGCACCGCGCCACTGTGCCGTTCCGCTTCGTGGCGCGCGCCATTCTCTGGACCGACCTGATCTTCACCTTCGGCGGTGGTGCGCTGCAGACCATCAGCGGCATTCTGATGGTCGAGAGCGGCAATCTGGCCTGGCGGGACACCGGATGGCTGCGTACCGGCATTGCGATGCTGGCGCTCAGTTCACTCGCCTGGGTGGTGGTCCTGCTGCCGGATCAGTTGCGCATGGCGCGGGTCGACCCCAAGGACGACGCACGCATCGTGCAGCTCTTCACGCGCTGGAGCGTCGTCGGCTGGGCAAGTACGGTGGTGCTGTATGTGGGGATCTGGGTGATGACGACGAAGGTGGGCTGGTAGCACGCCGGATCGTTCAGCTGATCACCGACGGCACCGAGTCCTCCGGCTCCCCCTCCGGCACCGCATCCGCCCGCGGCGTACTCGTATTCCAGATGTCCGCCGTGATCTTCCAGCCGGGCCCCGATCGCTTGAACATCAGCACGCACTTCCCTGAATCTGCCGGCGTATCCGGGTGCTCCGGGACGGTATAGCGGCCCACCACCAGCCCCGCATCGCCGTGGATCTCCACCCGCACCGGGGTGATCTGCAGTCCTGGCTCCATCCCGTCGTTCCAGAACGTACGGATGCTCTCGCGGCCCTCCACGAGCCCCTCGTCCGGGGGGAGGAGGAGGGCGTCGTCGGCGTAAAGGCTGGTGAGCGCCGCGGCATCTTCGTCGGCGTTGGCGCGGACATAGTCCTGGACGACGCGCTCGAGCGCCGCCTGTTCGCGAGCCGGCGCGCGCAGGTCGGGGAAAGGGACGCGGCGCGCCAGGAGCAGGGCGCCGACGAAGAGGGCAAGGGCCAGCAGAGTACGCCACATGGCGGCCAACACTAGGCGGCGTCGCAGGCGGGCGCTAGCTTCCCGTCTTCCGGCACGTCGCCGGAAGGAAGAGGAGGACAGTTTGGCAAGAAGGTCGCGGCGCGGAAAGAGCGCCGCCCCCAGAGAGCAGGATGAGAGCGTCAACGGAGCACCGAAGCTCCGCCGATCCAGCGGCCGCAGCATGGGATCGCATCGGGAATGGCTGCTCGAAGAGTACGGGCCGGTGTGCTCCTATTGCGGGCGCGATTTCCCGGCCGAAGTGATGACGCTGGACCATGTACGCCCGCGGAAGGGCAAGACGGCCTATGATCGGCCGGACAACCTGGTCTTCGCCTGCCGCGAATGCAACGCGAGCAAGGCCGACACCCCGCTGATGTCGTTCCTGTTGGCACGACGCAGCCGCGCGGTGTTTCTGCTGGAGTATGGCGAGCACCTCAGCGAAGCGCTGCAGGAACTCGCGAAGCAGATCGCCCACCGACCGCTGCTCGGCGAATAAGCCGAGCGGGTCGGACCGGAGCGACGAGAACGGCGCCGCCGATCCCCCGGGGATCGACGGCGCCGTTTGGCATTGGCCGCTCAGTGCTGATGCGGCATCGGCGTCGCCGTACTGTCGCGCGGGGCGGCGGTGCCGAGCGCCGGCCCACCCATCCGGCCGATCCCGCCCATCATCTCGCCCATCATCCACCACTCCTCCATCGTCATCGTCTTCTGTGACGGATCGCGAAACTCGGCGAGCTGG
>Ga0163144_10010045_pt1 | contig 20232 bp, 20 predicted proteins | sample OliLak19BULKMAT1_FD_123175 | JGI IMG/M metagenome (GOLD analysis project Ga0163144, IMG submission 123175) | Freshwater microbial mat bacterial communities from Lake Vanda, McMurdo Dry Valleys, Antarctica - Oligotrophic Lake LV.19.BULKMAT1 | ecosystem: Environmental > Aquatic > Freshwater >... | reverse complement strand
GAGATGAGCATTCAACTGATCGAGGTGCTGGCGCCGCTGATGCCTCGCATCAAGCAGCGCGATAAATCGCTGGCGGATCAGCTGTCGCGCGCGGCGAGCAGCGTTGCTTTGAATTTGGGAGAAGCCCAGTTGTCCGACCCGGGCAACAGGAGGGCTCGGCTGTACTCGGCGGCGGGCAGCGCGAATGAGACGCTCACGGGGCTGCGGGTCGCGATCGCTTGGCGTCATCTCCCGCCCAAGGAGGCAGAGGAGGCGCTAGCGCTGCTCCGGCGCATCGTGGCGATACTTTGGAAGATGACGCGCGGGTAGCAGGGGGCATCCCCGCTGCGGGGGGATTGGGGTCTGAACGCTAATTCAGCCTGACTCTCGCGATAGGGCCCGAACACGAAGTCCGGCGCCAGCCCTTCGACTGCTTCGTGCGCGGTCGACCCAGCTCACCGCGAACAGAACGACGGGCCGCTAGTGCGGTCCCTGACTCGGTCCGCTCTGCGCGCCTCAACGCGCTCGTACGCGTGCGAGAGGGAGGGAGGCGATACCGGCCGCCGCGCCAGGCGTGACGGGCCAGAATTCAGCTAGATCACGGCCCCCCCGCCTCTCTTCCTCGACCCGTCGGCCCGGTTTGTTTAGTGTCACCCTTCCGATTTCTCCCGGAATGGCAGGGGTAAGTGAAGAACCTGGAGCAGCAAGCACGACAGACCATAGATGCGGCGCTCGAGGCGTGCGGGTGGGTCGTGCAGGACTACGAGCAGATGAACTTGGCTGCGGCGCAGGGCGTGGCCGTACGCGAGTTCCCGCTGGCCTCCGGCTTTGGTCGCGCCGACTACGCGCTCTACGTCGGCGAGGAGCTGGTCGGCGCGGTCGAGGCCAAGAAAGAGGGCGTCTCCTTCGCTAGCTTCGAGACCCAGACCCAGAAATATTCTGACGGCGTGCCCGACGAGCTCGAGGCGCGCATTCGTCCCCTGGCTTTCCTATACCAGAGCACTGGTATCGAGACGCACTTCACCAACCGCCTCGATCCGGTACCGCGCCGGCGGCAGGTCTTCAGCTTCCATCGACCAGAAACGCTCGCCCAGTGGCTCGACAAGGATCCGGTGTTCCTGCCGCTCGTGGACGGCGAGCCCGACCTCGGGCCATTCGACGTCGTCTTGCCCTAGCGGGACGTGATCGTACGCGCCTTGGAAGGTGTTGAGGCGGATCGTCCGGCTGGCTTGGCTCGTATCGGCTGCTACACTAGCGGCTCGCGGCCGCTTGCAGCTCGGGCGCGAACACTTCCGCTTGGCCGCCGCGCGGCGGTCGCGCTGCGCTTCGAGGCGTTCGAGTTTGCGACTAGCGCCCATGTTGCCCGCCTTCGTCCGGTACGATCTCGTAGCCGGCCGACGACAGCAGCTCCGCCAGCGCCGCGTCGCCGTCGTCGGCTCCCTGCTCGCGTAAGATCTCGACCACGAGAGGGGCCAACACCTCAGCCAGGGCGCGCAGCGCGGCGTCCCTGGGGCCTGTGCTTTGGCGCTCACAGTGACACCCCGAGCTCAACACCAAGCACGCGCGCTGCGTCGTGGATCGCGCGGCGCATAATGGGCAGCGTGTTCGCTTGCCCGGTCAGGTAGCGGGTGACGGTGCGCTCGTCCAAGTCTGCTTGGGCGGCGATTCGAACGCGGACTTTACTGGGCGGGATCTGTTGCTTGCGAGTGGACACGGGGACGCCTTCGGTCCGAGATAAACTCGGGCGTGGTCCAAGTGCGCTCACTCTCCGCGTTGCCGGGTCGGCACAGTTAATCGTGCCTGTTTTGCCTGAGCAGAGCCCAACCCGGTAGTAACGCGATTCGCTTGCAAACACCCCGTGGCAGGTTCGGGGCGACTCCTCCGCTGGCGCGGCGAAGCACGGTTTAGATTGTCGACGCTACGAGCGTAGCATCGTGTCTACGTGACGCCAGCCAACGCACGTTTGATCTCGGCCACGCGGTGGCCAGTCACCTGGCGCATGTTTTGAATGAAACACGCGCGCCCGACGTACCCACTGCAACGGTTCGAAAAACCGATTGGGACAGCCCCGGGACAGGCACTTATTCCGAACGCCCGGTACAGACTTTCGCCCGAGAAAAAGTGCACCTCGCGCACGCCAAAAAACGCGATGCGTTTTGCAAAACCGTTATACGCCGGTTCGAATCCGGTCCTCACCTCCACTCGCTCTCGGGTGCGATTAGCGCGCTGATTGAAGCGTGATTGCCTGCTCCGGGCAGGCTTTCACGCAGGCGCCGCAGGCGTGGCAGTCTTCGGGTCGCCTGACGAAGCCCTGTTTGCCGCCGTGAACGAAGACTTTAAAGCGCGCGAGGACGCCTAGGGCAGCGCGTTCGCTGGCCACGAGCTTGCGGACCGTGAATACGTCGTAGGGGCAAACGCGCACGCAGTCGCCCTTGCCCTCACACCGGCCGGCGTCGATGACCGGCACGAGTAGGGCGGCCTCCTTGCAATCTTCGCGAGACGCCATGACCCAAGAGTGAACCATTCGGCAGGGGGGACTGCAAAGAAGCGTGAAGTAGGCTCATTTTGCGGAGTTGGCGAGCACTGCCGCGCCCAGCTAGGCTTCTCTCTACGTCATGCAGCGATTTCATCGGTTCGGGCGGAGCACGCTCCGAGCCACGCGCAGGGTCCTTCGGTTAACGGCCGTTCTTGGTTTGATGCACTTGGCCGGATGCGGCGGGAGCGCGGCACATGGGCAGCTCACGCCGCTGAGCATTGCCTCGAAGAGCGACTGGAAGGCTTGCCAGCACGGAGTTCCGGAGGAGGTGTGTGTCCGCTGCCATCCGGAGCGCTCGGCAAGGTTCAAGGCGCGGGGTGATTGGTGCCCCGAGCACGATCGGCCAGAGTCGCAGTGCCTCGAGTGCCATCCGGAGTTGGACTTCTCACCCCCCAAAGAGCCGCCTCGGCAGGCTGATGTCAGCGAGATCGCTCGAGAAGGCGAGGACCTTGCTAAGCTCGAGCCGCATCTGGTTCAAGGCAAGATCACCGTGTTCGACTTCTACGCCGCTTGGTGTCCGCCATGCCGTAAGGTAGATGAGCACCTGTACCCGACGCTGGCCCGGCGCGCCGACATCGCGCTGCGCAAGGTGAACGTGGGCTCTTGGGACAGCCCGGTCGCGGAGCGTTGGCTCGGCAACGTAGCGGAGCTTCCCTACCTCATCATCTTCGACAAGCGGGGCCGCCGCGTGCGCGCCATTGCCGGCGCACAGCTCGCGGATATCGACTCGGCCTTGGCCGAGGCGAGTCGATGAAGTGGGCCGCTGCAGGCGGCGCGGCGCTTCTGCTACTGGCCCTGGTCGCCGCCGCGCGTAGCGCCGCGGCCTGCGCCGGTTGCAGAAACCCTTCCATGTCATCGAGCCGAGGCAACCAAGGACCGCTCCCGGAGCGCGCAGTCCGGGTTGGCGCTTCGCTCACCGGCACCACGGTGCACGTGGTTCACGAAGCGGGCTGCAAGGACCCCGTCAATTGCACCGAGGTACCCGCCCAAGGGCTCTACTTGCATGACCAGCAGCTCTACCCGGTCGAGCTGCGACTCTCCGCCGAGTATGGGATAAGCGAGACCTTCGGACTGGAGCTGCAGGTGCCGTTTCGTGCCGTGACGACGAGCATCGAGTTCACCAAACTGGACGGCTCGCCCTACCAGCCGCTGGACGCCGACGTACACCATCGCGACGAAACGCTGGTTGGGCCCGCAGATAGCTGGCTTCTGTTGCGGATCGGTACGCTATTCCAGAGCTTTTGGCTCGCGGCGCGACCTGGCGTTTCTCTGCCCCTTGGGCGCACCGAGGAGGATCCTTTCGAGCTTGGCGACAGCGGGCTGCGCCATCAGCACATCCAGCTCGGTTCCGGCACGCTCGACCCCGTTCTAGTCGTCGAGGCGTCACGTAAGGTGGGCGAGCTCGAGCTCGGAATTTTTGCGCAAGCGCAGGCGTCGCTGTATGAGAATAGCCACGGCTATCGTGCGCCCTGGAAGGTCAATGGGGGCGCCTCGCTAGGCCGCACGCTTTTCGGAAACTTTGGCGGCGCGCTGGGTTTGGAAGCGTTTCACGAAGACGCCGAGCGCTGGAAAGGTTCGGTTCGTCAGGACGGCAACCTGGGCCGTACCGAGCTTTCGGGAGCCGTGTCGTTGCGGCAAGCGTGGAACGCCACTGAGCTGAATCTGGCGCTGCGTTTTCCGCTCTGGCGCAGGCTCATCGTCGGGGACGAGCCGCCCGGGACGCTGAGCTCGCCACTGATAGTGGGACTGGGCTTTACTCACATTTTTGGCGGGACCGAGCCATAGTCACAGCGCCTGTTGCTCGCTTGCGTCAGTGGAGGTAGCGGCGTTCACGTTCGCCTCGCCGGGTTGAGGGATTTTTCTCTAGAAAAGCCTGGGCACATGCGTTGCACAGGGGCAGTGCATGCGCCTTCTGGGCCACGCTTCCCAACTCGCCCTGACTTCGCTCGGTTTGCTACTTTGGATGAGCCCTGCCCATGCGGAGCTTGCCCTCGCGACCGACGCCGCCAAAGCAACCGTCATTGACCACGCCGAAATGGCTTATTCTTTTGGCGACGCCGAGCCCGTTACGTGGATTTCTCTGCGCGTGTCGCAAGGAGGAGTCGCCATCGTGGCCGGACTGCCCGCCGGCGCCACCTCCGACGCGGGCCTCGATGCTTGGCTATCCGCGCTCGAGGACACGGCGTCCCCGCGCGTGTTGCCTCCGGACGGAGAGACCGATTGCGGTCGCTTGGCGACACCGCTCTGGGTGAGTTGGCCGCGGAGTCGCGGCCGAGCTGCAAGCACCGAGCTCACGCTGGACAGCGCGGACGATGTTGCGGCAACGCTCGAGAGCTTTGGGCTCATGCTTGCCGAGCCTCTGGTCGCAAGTGATCGGTACGTGGTCTGGATCTGGGAGGCTGCCAACGCTCCCTATACGACGAAGACGCTGCGTATCAGGGGCGCCCCCCAGCCAGCAGGGCTCATCACCCAGCTTGCCTTTCCGGTCGTGGTCAACGCGCTGACGCGCGGAGCCATGTCCTATGCTGGGGAACGGAACAAGCAGGTGTTGGACGTGACGTTTGTGTCCGGCGAGCACCCTACCTGCGACTACCGCCAAGCCGCTCGCGACTGGCTGGTCCGGAAAAACGGCCCGCTACTGGAGCTTCGTGCGAAAGGACCGCTCTTCGAGTGGTCGATTTACGACGATCGGCTTACGCTGGCGCCGCTTTTACACACCTACTTGAGCAGAGCAGCTGACGACGGCGCTCTCCAAGACCCGACCGCGTGCAAGCGGCAGCTTTCCAGTCTGCGCGACGGCGCAACGGACGGCGGGCGGCACGGCTCCGAGTGTGGGGCGGCCGATGACTTGCCGCTGGCGTTTGGAGCCGTAGATCCACAAAGTGCCGTCCTGGTCCGCCTGCTGGCACCCAGCGTTGCGCGCGGCGTCGCAGCCGAGCTTTTTCTCCCCGGCGGCGACCCCGTCACACCGCTGCTCCGCGCAGGCGAGCTGGATGCGGCGGCTTGCCAGGGGTTGCCGGAGGCGCCACCGAGCGTCCAACAGCCCGTGGGCAACGGCAGCGTGGCGCTTCGGCCCGGCCGTGAAAGCGAGGAGGCCGTCTACGATCCGTCTGTCGTCGAGCTTGCCGAGCGCGACGCCGTCTCCGTGAGCTGCAGCGATTCCCCAGCGCCGGAGCGTAACGACGAGCCTTTCTACGACAGCCAGGACAGCACGGATTGCAGTTCCGACACGGGTAGCTCGAGCGAAAGCGAGAGTACGGATTGCAGTTCCGATACGAGTAGCTCGAGCGAAAGCGAGAGTACGGATTGCAGTTCCGATACGAGTAGCTCGGGCGATGCTGGCAGCGAAACCGATTGCGCTGCGGATACGTCGAGCAGCTCGTCGAGCGACGAGAGCTGCGACACGGGCCCCGAGACTGACGAATCGGACACTGGCTACGACGGTGACACCTGCACCGGAAGTGCTGGCCCTGAGCCAGCCGCGCCCCATGGAAATCAAGCCGTACCCAAATCCGAAAAGCGCTCAGCGCTTGCCCCAGCCGGGGCGCGCGCCGGGCGCCCCTCACGCCGGTCACGACTCAGGTTGAGCTCGTGGTCGGTGGCCATGGCGGCCATGGTGCTACCGATCCGGCGCCGAAAGCGCCAAAGTCGTCGCGACGGTTGAAAGACGGCGCTGGCCCTGGAAGTGTCCGGGGCTCCCGATGCAGGTGCAGCGCCAGAGCTTTCGACGACAATGGTTGTTTCCCGTCGTGTTCCTCACCGGCGCGGCTCTCGCCATCTTCTGGCTCTTCTACAGCTTCGATCACTTCTTTACCGGTGGAGACCGCGCGACCAAGCACCGCGGGCCGCTCGCCGAATACTTGTCGTTCGATCCCGCTAGCATTACCGACGCGGTCAGCTCGCTCGCCGGCATGATCGCGGCCGTTTTTGGTATCGTGATCACCGTCGTCAGCATCATCGTGCAATTGTCCGCAGACCGGTACACCGGCGTAGCGCGCATGTTCATGCGTGATCGCGTCAACCTGTTCGTGATGGGCTTCTACGTCATCGCCTGCGTTTGTGGGGTGTGGCTCAGCATGTCGCTGCACCACGACTACGTTCCCCGCTCGGCCTTGCTCGGCATGATGGTGGCCACGACGCTGGGCATGGTGCTGATGGGTCCTTACTTTCGCTACGTGTTCTGGTTCGTCGAGCCCATGAATATCGTGGCCAAAATCCGTAGTCAGGCGGTGACCGGCACGCTACGTGCTTTTCAAGCCACCGATCGGCACAAGTCAGCAAAAGCTCAAGCGCTCACACTGGGCGCGATGGAAGAGTTGACGGACATAACCAGTAACTCCATCTCCGGAAAGGACAAGATCATCGCCAGTGGTGCGGTCGACGCGCTGAAGGACTTTACGCTCGAGTACCTGAAACACAAGCCGCGGGCCGCAGGAGCCTGGTTCGATATCGGCTCGGAAATCCGCGAAAATCCGGATTTCGTCGCGATGGACCCGGAGTCTTTGCAGGACCTCGAGCGGCGGCGAACCTGGGTGGAGTGGAAGGTGATGCGTCAGTACCTCGGGATCTACAACGAGGCGCTGGCGACGATGCGCGATATCAACTACTTGATTGCGATCGACACGCGCTACATCGGGGAAGCTGCAGTCGCCGCTAAGGACGAGGAGCTAATTCAGCTCGTGTACCGCTTCATGAACTCCTACTTGCGGTCGACGCTGAACGCACGCGACGTACGCACGGCGTACAATATTCTGAACCAGTACCGGCTGCTGGTGGAGGCGATGCTGCGTCACGGTAACTCGCAGGCTGCCGTACAGGGCGTCCGTCACATGAGCTACTACGGTCACGTTAGCTTCGACATGAAACTTACCTTCGTCACCGAGACCGTGGCCTATGACATCTCCGCGCTTTGCCAAAGCGCCAACGAGCTCAAGCTGCCAGAGGAGAACGAGATGCTGCAGCAGTTCCTGGAGCTCGACCGCCCGCTACGTGTCTCCAGTCAAGAAACGGCGCTTCTCGGCGTACGAAAGGCGCAAGTCAAGCTGGCCGCCTACTACCTGAGCCAAGGCGCCGAGGACAAGGCGCGCTTGATATCCAAGGATATGGCCAACGAACCGCCGGCACGCCTGGCATCCATCCGTCGCGCGCTCGAAAGCGTCACCAGCAAGGACTTTTGGGAGATCATCGATCGCGGCCGCAACTTCGAATACATGCCGCCTGGCCAACGCGCGCGCCTGGCCGAGTTCTTCGGCTGGTTTCAGGCGCAAGATTAGCGAAGCCGTCTAAGTCCCGCCAAGCTCGATGAAGTCGCGCCCCACCTGCTCGCCGAAGTCGTCGTTCACCTCGACCCGCACTACCCACGGTCCGCTGCCCGGGCTGGGCGCTACCTTGGCAGTCCAAGTGTTGGCGGAGTGAGTCCACGAGCAATCTACGGGCTCGATGTTCACGAATACGCGCGGCTTGCTCTTCAGCGCATCGGTCATTGGCCTGCCCTGGTGATCGAACAGCTTCACCGATATCTCTAGCGGGTCTTGCGGCCAACGCGCGGTTCGCGGCCCAATCGCGACGTCGGCGCGCAGGGTACGAGGTGAAAGCCGGAGGCCAAGCTCGTCCTTTCCGCCGCGCTCGCGGAGGCGAAGCAACGTGCTGAGACCGCGAGCCAGCCCGACGTCTTTGGGCGCAGCTGCGAAAACTGTGGCTTTCCCATAGCTCGCTTCCAAGCCTTCGGCGCCGATTAGCTTCACTCGTCCGCTGCGCCCAAGCAAGATGCCGTCGTCGGCCAGGCGCGCGCCTGCCGGCAATTCGGCACCCACCACGCGTATTCTGAGCGGAGCCGACGCGGCGCCGCCTACCCCGAAGGCATCGATGGCCCGCGCCTGCACCTCGTAGCGGCCCGGCTCGAGGCCGGATAGCACCTCGTTGTCGGAGCGCCATTCGCGCTCGCTCAGCTTCGTGCGCGCGCTGCCCTCGACGCGGTACAGCGTGAGCTCACGCAGCTCCACGTTGGCTGCGGACTCCACCTTGACCCTTGCGCTGGCTGGGGCGCCCAACGCCAACAACACAGTGCTCTGGGCGCTCAGCTTAGGCGCTCCGAGCACCGCATGCTCGGTAGCAACGCCTCCCTCGAAGGAGCGCAGCAAGCCGCTGCCGAGCGCCTTCCAGTCGTTGCCCACCGCTGCGAGCATCTCGCCCCTGAGCGCTGCCACGGTTACCCGCTGCAAACCCGCGATCACGACGCTCTCGCCCCCCTTAGCCACCGCGCTCACCTTGCGTGGAGCCTGAACCAACACCGCCGTCTGCAACATTTTCGATTCGGGGATCACCACGCTGACGCGCCCCTTTTGCAGCCGGATTACCTGGGCGGCAGTTTTCTCGGGGCCTGTCGGCGAGAGTTGCAGCTTGATCGGACGGCCCAGCTCGTACTTGGCGTCCTTGGAGAAACGAACGACAGCGCCGCCGGGCAGGGTTCGAACCTCGCCCCGAATATCGCTGGCGTCGAGACTCACCTCGGCCGCCCAGGCTGACGGTACCAGGCAAGCGGACAGCGCAACGATCAGAAACCCACTCTTGTACATGCACCGCCCTACGGCGAAGCGTTCAGGTGTCTTTAGGGCGGCACGACCCTCACACCCGCTGACACTTGCTCACCTTCAGGCGCCGCCGAAAACCCGCTAAGAGCTCAGCCAGCGCGTGACAGATGCGTGAGGCGCGTGCGCTCGGTTCAACCGCGCGTCACGGGCTTGTTCAGTTCCGACAGCACGCCGTCAAGAAGTGATTCGTCGCGTCGCATCACAGCGATGTGCAGAAGTCGAACGCGAGTGTCGTTCGCGGGTAGGTCGCGCATCAGCGCGGTAGCTATGCGTAGCTTGTGCTCGATGCGATCGTCCAGCGAGCCGGGTGTCGCGGGTCTCGTGCTGGAAATGCTTCGGCCTTTGCCGGCGCGCGCGCTGGGAGTCGAGCCTGGACGCTGAATGGGCTCGCTCGCTGCCTTCTCGCGTGGGCGTACGGTCGAACCTTCGTCGTCGAGGGGAGCGGCGAGCTCCGGGGAGGATGGGGTGCGGCGAGCTATTTCGGACATGTTGGGACGAGCCTCACGCTGATTCGTTCGTCAGCCGTGTAACCCGTCCGATGCAGGTTCCATTCCGCTCGTCGACTCGGTGCCTGCCCGAGCCTTGGCGACTCAAGCAGGATTCGTAAACCGCGGCAGGGACAAGGGATTTTTCGGGAGCCGTTTTGAGGGGTGAGTCGGTGGCTGGCTCTTGGGGCGTCTTTGCGTGAACGGGGCAACCCACGACCACGACAGCGAGATCGCAGCGGATTTTCCGATCCGTAGCGAATTACAGCAGCAGCAGAACGTGAGGATGCGGCCTTGACCTTGCGCCTGCCTCAGTCGGTTTCTATGGTCTGGCCCCAACTGGAAGAGCGCACGGAATGCTGAGGTCTTCTCCCGACTCGCCGCGAATGTTCGAGAACGATTTCGTGGATCTGTTCTCACGGACCCACGCTCTCGTGGTGCCTGCGCTGTTCGTGCCCGGCGCCGCTTACCTGTTTTGGGGCAGCCTGCACTACGCGGGGCTCGGGGTGTTTTCCACGACTGGCCTCGTCCTCGCTGGCTTCCTATTCTGGTCGATCTCCGAGTACTGGCTGCACCGGCTGTTCTTTCATTGGGAGCCGGGCGGCTATTGGGGCGAGCGCATGCACTTTCTGGTGCATGGCGTTCATCACAAGTGGCCCAAGGACAAGTACCGGTTGGTGATGCCGCCGGCTGTGAGCATCGCGCTCTACGTGATCTTCGGCGCGATTTTCTACTTCACCTTGGGCGAGTCGCTGATGTGGGGTTTCCACTGTGGCTTCGTGATCGGCTACATGTTTTACGACCTCACCCACTACTACATCCACCATTTTACTCCGAGGTCGGACTACGGGCGGCGCCTGAAGAAGAACCACATGCTTCATCATTTCAAGGACCACTCGCATCGCTTCGGAGTTTCCAACATGGTGTGGGACAAGGTGTTCGGGACGACGGGCAAGTGACGAGCCCACTCGGCCGCACGGCTCGGCCGAGTGAAGAGCTGACCGACATCGAGCTGTGCATCGAAAAGATCGTGCCGGGTGGCGAAGGCTTTGCTCGGCTTCCTGATGGTCAGCCCGTGTTCGTGCGGGCCGCAGCTCCTGGCGATCGTATCCGGCTCCGCTCCCTCCAGAAACAGCGTGGACGCTGGGTCACGGAAGACTACCAGCTCGTATTGCCCAGCGCCGAGCGCACGTCGCCCGAGTGCCCGGTCGCGGCTACCTGCGGCGGCTGCGACCTGATGCACTTGCGGCGAGACTCGGAGCTACGCCAGAAGGCGTCGATGCTGCGCGAAGCGCTAGAACGTGGCGCCGGCGTTTCGCCAGACGCCCCGGCCGCCGTCGAGGAAGTAGGGCCGGTCCTGGGCTACCGAGCGCGCGTGCGGTTTCATGTAGGGAAGCACGGCAAGCTCGGCTTCTTTGCGCGCGCGAGCCACCAGTTGGTGGAAGTGCCGAGCTGTGCCGTAGCTCATCCGGACATCGTTCGAGCCTTGGGGATGATCCGACGGTTAGCCAGGCGTTTTCCAGAGGCGCTACCCGGCTTCTCGGACGTCGAGCTGCGCGCCACGACGAGCGGCGTCTTGGCGAGGTTCTTTCCTCGCGACGGCATCAAGCCGATCCGCGCGGAGCCTTTCCTTCGCGCACTAGGGAAGGAGCTGTCGGTGGCCGCGACTGAGCGTGAGGCCCAAGCCATTTCGGAGCGACGCGAGCTGCCGGGCGGCGTGTACGTGGACGTTCCTGCGGATGCCTTTTCGCAGATCAACCCCAGCGTCAACGAGGTCCTGGTGTCTGCGGTCGTGGAAGGCGCGGGCTCCCGCCAGTTGAAGACGTTCTGCGACCTATTCGCTGGCGTCGGCAACTTCGCGCTGCCGCTTGCCAAGCTCGGACTTTCGGGGGTGATGGTGGAGCGCTCACCCAGCGCGGTTCGGGCGGCCCAGAAAGCGGCGGCCGCACAGGGCATCGTGGGCCTGCGAGCCCGCACCGAGGACGCGAGCCGCGCGGTTCGCGACTTGGTGCGAGAGGGGCAGTCCTTCGAGCTGATAGTGCTCGACCCGCCTCGCGAGGGCGCCGCCGACGTCATGCAAGGCTTGGCGGGGCTCGCTCCGCGCGCCGTGGCCTACGTGGCTTGCGACCCCGTAACCCTTTCAAGGGATTTGAAGATTCTGGTGACTTCTGGTCTGCGAGTGATCAGCGTTCGCGGGTTCGATATGTTTCCGCGCACTCACCATTTCGAAACTCTTGTCTGGCTCGAGCGGTAGACATCTTCACTCCAAAGCCAAATCGCCCTTCGAAGGCGCTTCGTTAAACACAAAGCTTGGCCCGACCCGCCAGGGTTCTCGAAAATTCGCTACCCGGCGCGATTCTCTTCGCGTCGCCGGCCCGTTGGCTTGGAGGAATTTGACGATGCTCGCCCTTTCTCACTTACTCGGACACTTGCCTGAGGCCTCGCCGCGCTGGCTCGTGACCAACGGCGAAACGACTATCGGCCCCGTGGACACGGAGCTGCTTCTCCGGGGTTATCTCGACGGGCGCATCCCTCAGTCCTGCCAGGTTCGCCAAGAGGGCTGGCGGTCTTGGCGCCCGCTAAACGGAGTGCGGGAGCTAGGTGCGGTCAGGCGTCGGCTTCTGCCCGAACAGCAGACCAAGCCCCACGACCTGCGCGACGCCATCTGCAAGCTGCCGCACGGGCGTGACCTGGGGGAGTTGCTGTCGCTCTCTCTACAACTGGCCGCTCAATCGCTGGCCGCCAACGCCGGATTGGTGCACCGATATCGCAGCCCTGTTTGGCTGCCGGTGACGTCCTCCGTGTTCGGGGTTCCCGCCGAACGCCTAGGAGAGGTGTTGCCCTCGAGCGATCCCGCCTACTCGCTCGCGCTTCGCGGACGATCTCTTGCTGGCAGTCCGTATCAGGGTCTGGCAGAACGTCTGGTCGCGGAGCGCTTGCAACAGGACGTTCCGATGATCAGCATCGCGATGGCGCCGGTGATCGCAGCCGGCAGGCTGGTCGCCATGCTCGAGCTCGGTCGGACGGACCACAGCTTCCGCGGCGAAGACGCGGACGAGCTGGCTGAGTTTGCAGCGCACGTGGCACGGCGTATCGGCTAGCACTACTCAGTCAGTCTTTGGCACGAGCAGACCACGATCCGCGAGAGAGGCTAAAACCCACGAGAAGGGCTGTTTCTCACAGTTCGGCCGCGAAGCGCTGTACTGCGTTGCGGATGGTTTGCTCTACGTGGGTTTGCGAAGTCCCGCGCTGCTTCAGTCCGGTCTTGGTCCCTTCGAGGGAATGGTCGCCCCCGTCGACTACGAACACGTCGCTCGGCGCGGTCATGCGCTTTCGCACCTGCGCAAGCTCCGGCAATGGGCACATTGCGTCTCGCGTCCCTTGTACGAACAGGATGGGGCAGCGCAACGCCAGCAAGACCTCATCACGCAGCTTGCCGTTTTGACCGCGCAGCGGATACCCGAAGCAAACCAAACCGCTCACCGCCTCGACCAGCGACACGTGGCACCCCACCCGTCCGCCCATGCTCTTGCCTGCGAGCAGCAGCTTGCTCGTTGCCTCGGGCAGCGCGGCGCGAAATCGCGAAAGCTCGTCGCGGTGCGCCTCGATCAGGGCGGGCAAGCGGTCTGGCGCCTTCCTTCCCGACGCCATGTACGGGTAGTCAAAGGTCCAGAGCTCCGCGAAGCTCGAAAGCAAGTCTCGATAGCGCTTCATCCACGCAGAGCTCGATGGCGCTCCGGCACCGTGCGCCAGCAGCAATGCGGGGGACATTGCCCGACCGTGCCCGAAAACGACGATGGCCCCTGCGTTCTTGCCAGGCGAACGTACAAAAAGGACAACGGCCTGGAGCGAGGGGAGCGCTCCAAGCCGCTGAGGAGATTAGGGAGACGACGGCCGAGGCGGAGGGGGGGGGGCACCAAGGACGCCGTCTGCATCAATACCTATTGCAGGGTTCGTGCCAGGCAAAGTTACTATGGGTATTGGCTAGTTACCTTGCGCTCTGCTTGCGTAGTCTTTCAAATGTGAAACTGCCGATGCGTGCCCGCAACATTCCCGTCACCTAGGGCCTGACGGGAGCTTCCGCCTTTCCCCTTAGCGGAATCGTAAGGCCGCGGTCGAACCCGCCCTGCGCAGCGTGATACCCGGGCCGAGCAGGTCGCTGGGCCCTATGCTTGACGTCAACTATGCGTTGGTCGCTGCGCCTCGGTCGCGTCTCCGGAATCGACATCCGCGTACACTTCACGTTTGCGCTGCTCGTAGCGCTCGTCGCGAGTCAGCTAGGCGCCATTCACGGTTCGCGAGGCGCGGTCTTCGGGGGAGTGTCGGTGATCTGCCTGTTCGCTTGTGTCGTGTTGCACGAGCTCGGGCACAGCTTGGTGGCTCAGCGGTTCGGGGTCGGGGTGAAGGAAATCATCCTCTTGCCCATTGGGGGGGTGGCTCGTTTGCTTTCCGAGCCCAAGAAGCCCGCGCACGAGCTGTGGATCGCTCTGGCTGGACCGATGGTCAACGTCGTGATCGCGGTGTTGCTGTTCTTGGTGCTTCGCGTGTCGCCTCTGCAGCTGTTCGAGCTCCAAGCTCTCCATCAGCAAGCGATTCTATCCCCGCCTTCGCCGCGCGGCCTTTTGATGGTGCTCCTTTACAGTAACCTGATCTTGGCTGCTTTCAACATGATCCCAGCGCTGCCGATGGACGGCGGCCGCGTGCTGCGCGCGCTGCTCAGTATGGTTTTCGGTCAGGTGAAAGCCACAAATTTTGCTGCCGGCTTGGCTCAGGTGTTGGCGATCGGCCTGGCCTTCTACGGGTTTCAGCGCGAACCGCTGCTGGTGATCATCGCGGTCTTGGTGTTCATGGGAGCTGGTCAAGAGCGGGCAAATGCGCGCACCAACGAGCTGCTCGCGGCGCTGCGCGCAGGGGAGGTGTGCGACCCCAACGCAGCCACTTTTGCTCCTGGAGACGTCATCGGTACGGCAGTCGACCAGGCGCTCCGCTGCCCGCAAGCGCACTTTCTCGTCACCCATGGGATCGAGCCCATCGGTACCCTTTCGCGCGACGACGTCATCGCGCTCGCGGGGCGCGTGGGCCTCGGGGCACCGCTGGCCGCCATCATGCGACGTGACCCGCAAGCGGTTCCGCCCGACATGCCACTCTCCGAAGTACGAAGGCTACTTCAAGAAAACTCCGGGGCGCCTGTGATCGTACGGTCCGAAGAGGGCGCGCTCGGCGTGCTGGGTCTCGAGGACATCACCCGCATCGCCTCCCTCACCGACCACCTCGCCAAAGGTGGCGTGCGTCGCCCGGTCCAAGCCAATCCGGAAACGCTGAGCTAAGCGGCCTGCGCCGGCGCCGGTGGGGAGCGACCTGCAATTTGCCGGGGCATCCTCGGTTTCGGGCTGGCTCTGTGCCCGCCGTCCGTGCTGGGATGCCGAGGCTTGGACCCAGCCTCCCAAAGTAAGGCACTGCGCGTCTTGTTCTTCGCGGAGACGTGGGAGCGCTTCAGCTTCTACGGCATGCGCGCGCTGCTGGTACTTTACATGACCAAGCATTTCGGCTTCGGCGATACGCGCGCGTACGCCGTGTACGGTAGCTACACTGCTCTCGTCTACACGACGCCGCTCATCGGCGGCATGCTGGCCGACAGGCTGCTCGGAGGCCGTAAGGCCGTCGTTTTCGGTGGGCTGCTCATGGCGCTCGGCCATTTCGCGATGGCGTTTGACCCTCTATTTTACTTGGCGCTGGCGCTGTTGATCTGCGGCAACGGCTTCTTCAAGCCCAATATCTCGGCCATCGTTGGGCGGGTGTATCCGGACAAGGACGCGCGCCGGGACCGCGCATTTTCGATCTTCTACATGGGCATCAACCTCGGGGCCGGCGCGTCGCTCATCTGCGGCATACTGGGAGAGAGCTACGGTTGGCACCTGGGGTTTGGCTTGGCTGGCGTCGGCATGCTGATCGGGCTTGCCGTATTTTTGTGGGGTCAGCGCTTCATCGGTCAGGCTGCGGATCCGCCGGACCCGATCAAGTTGTGCGAGCCTTTCTTCTTGGGCTTGAGCCGGGAGGTGCTCATCTACCTGGGCACGGCAGCGGCGGTGGTAGCCTCTTGGATGCTGGTGCAACACGGCCAGCTGTTGGGCAAGCTGCTCATAGTCGTGGGGCTCGGCACTCTGATGGGTCTCATGCTGTACCTCGGGCGGTACGCCAAGCCGGAGGAGCGGAGCCCCATGTTCGTGGCGATCGTGTTGACCGTGTTCTCGGCGGTCTTCTGGGCGTTCTTCGAGCAGGCGGGCAGCTCGATGAGCCTATTCACGGATCGCAACGTCGATCGTGTCGTGTTTGGCACCCAGCTGCGAGCATCGATCTTCCAGTCGGTGAATCCGGCATTCGTGCTGTTGTTCGCGCCTGCTTTCATTTGGCTTTGGGGACGGTTGGGCCCGCGCGAGCCCTCGACTCCGCTCAAGTTCGGCCTGGGCGTACTGCAGCTAGGATTGGGTTTCGGTGCGCTCTGGTTTGGTGCCGTGAGCTCGCAGGAGACGGGGATGGTCCCGCTCTATTGGCTGCTGCTGGGCTACCTGCTCCACACTACGGGGGAGCTTTGCGTGTCGCCGGTCGGCCTTTCGATGATCACCAAGCTTTCGCCCGGGCGCATCGTCGGCGTGATGATGGGTAGCTGGTTTCTGGCGAGCGCTATGGCTCAGTACGTGGCGTCCTTGATCGCTCAGCTGACGGGGGTGAAGGGCGCGGAAGATGGCGCCGCCGGTGTCCCGCCCCCGCCCGAAACCGTGATGGCCTACGGCTCGGTTTTCGGCGCAATCGCCGTCATCGCTCTCCTAATCGGCGTAGCGATGTGCGCCGTGGCTCCCTGGCTGGCTCGCCGCATGGGCGGTGTTCGCTAGTGTCCTGAGTCCATGATTCGCCACGAAAATGAATCCATGGGCGGGGCATCCGTCGAAGGTGAATGGCGAAGGCAGGCAGACCGAAGTCGGCGCTAGAGTCGTCGACAACTCCTCCATCCACAGCACCCCGGCGATCAAGCGCTGGTTGAAGCGCCATCCACGCTTCCACCTGCATTTCACACCGACCTACTCGTCGTGGCTCAATCTCGTTGAACGCTGGTTTGCCAACCTCACCGACCAAGCCTGCGCCGCAGCAGCCACAAGAGCACATCCGAGCTCGAAGACGCGATTCACGAGTACGTCGAAGCCAGCAACGACGCGCCGAAACCCTTCGTTTGGACCAAGACCGCCGATCAAATCCTGGCGAGCGTCGCTCGTTTCTGCGCTCGGACGCTCGAGCAGCACACTTCTTGACGTTTTCTCGGACTCAGGACACTAGTCGTTGGCCACACAAACCACCTTTTCACTTTAGCGGGGGCCGTTCAGAATGGCGGGCTCGATGACCTTCTCACCCAACTTGCCCGCGGCCGAAGCGGAAGACGCGGCCGACGTGGCCCTAGCGCTCGAAACGGCGCGCTCTCTCTGGGCCAAAGGACAAGGGCTCGAATCCGTGCGTTGGATTCAGCGTGCTGCCCAGGGTGCCGAGTCTGCCGGCAATGACCTGAGGGCTGTCTCGTTGGCGCGCGCTGCCGCCGATCTGCGCGCTGAAGTGAGCGTCGCTTCCGAACCGCCTGGCGCGATGAACGAGGGGGTGGCGCTGATGCCCTACGACGACTTCAGCGAGCAGACGATCGTGGATTCCCCGGTTACCGCCATGACTCGGCAAGCATTGCAGAGCGGCGTGCACATCTCCGACGCGCCGCGCGCTTCTCCGCGCGTGTCGGTCATCGCGCCAGACGCTACGAGGGTGACGGGCGGCGTTCCCACGTTGCCCAGCCAGCCGCGTCGCTCGGCACGCCACGAAGCCGTGCGGGTGGCGGTGCTGGGCACGGACGGGTCCGGCAAGCTACTCTCCGTGCGCGTCTTGAACGACGCCGAAACGGCCCCGCCGGGTAGCCAGGAAGCGCTGCTGGTAGCGCTGGACCCCACGACTCGGTGGCTGTGGCTGCAGGAGCCATAGCCCCGGCTACCTAGCTTGTCGTAAAGCTTGCACGTCGCTCCGACTCAGCACCACGGCGTTCCTCGGCAGGCGGCTCAAAGAGAAGAAGCAGGCGAGCTCCTCTGCCCGAGCACGCGCTGGGCAATCCATCCCGACGGAGCGCGCGGCCCAAGCTACCACTGCGCGGGGATCCGTGCCGCCCGCTCGGAGCTCTGCAAGGCTCAAGTCGTCCTCGCGTTTGGCCAGTCGGCGCCCGTTCTCATCTACGACGAGCGACACGTGAAAGCACTGCACGCGCGGGAGCCCCAGCGCTAGCTGCAGCAGCTGCTGTCGCGCCGTACTTGCCAGAAGGTCGTCCCCGCGCAGCACCTCCGTAACCCCCTGCGCGGCGTCGTCGACTACCACCGCAAGCTGATAGGCCGGCGCGCCATCCCGCTTGGCAATCAAGAAGTCACCGACCTCCGCCATGACGTCGAATGCGTGGCGCCCGAGCAAGCCATCTTCGACAACAACGTCACCCGGGGGCACCAGCAGACGCAGACCCGCAGCCTTGCCGGTTTCTAGCAGCGCCATCTCCAGCGAGCCGAACCTGCCTCGACAGGTTCCGGGGTAACGCGGCTCGTTCACGCCCTGCTGCGGCGCGCTCTGAGCGCCCAGAACGTCCGCGCGCGAGCAGACGCAAGCGTAGGCCGATGCGCTCTGTTCTAAGCGCGTCGCCGCCGCCGCGATCCGTTCGAGCCCGGTGGATTGCAGGTAAGCCGGGCCATCCCAATCCAAGCCGAGCCATTCGAGATCTCGGAGCGCGGCGTCTGCGAACTCGGGCTTGCAGCGCGGGCCATCCAAGTCTTCGAGCCGCATCAGCAGGCTGCCGCCCGTACTTCGAGCCCGCCACCACGCGACGAGAAAAGTACGCGCGTGGCCCAGGTGCAGCAGGCCCGTCGTGCTCGGCGCGAGCCGGCCCACCGGGGGAGGTGTCGACGCCGCTTGGGATGCGGGGTGCTGGCTACCGCTACTGGGCACAGCCGCAGCTTGCCACACGGCGCGCTGCATCTTCACGGATCTGGCGGGCGCGCTGGCAACGTGGGCCGCCGTCCGCTTCCAAGCGGCAGACAGCGGCGCTGGCGCGCTCGAGCGACGAGAAGGCTTTGCAAGCCGTGTCGCAACTGTTTGCCGTCTTCTCTGGCGCGGAGGCCGGGGCGGCGTCGTCAGCAGCCGCCCGCTGCCCTGCTGATTTCTTCGGGGCTGGCGCGGGCGCCGCTTCGCGCGGTGCCGGGGCGTAAGTCGTTTGGCTCGGAGGCCCCGACGCGGATTCACTGACCGCCGCTACGCCCGACGCCGCCTGCGCCCAGCGGTCAAGATCCTGCCGAGCCTTCTCGAGCAAGCGCTCGGCTTCGGCAAGCGTAGCCGGCTCGGCGTCGCCCGCTGTTTCCTGAGTCGTAGACAGCACGGGGCTTTCGCTGGCCGGCGCTTGCGGCGAGCCGCTCTTTTCCTCTGGCGCCGCGGGAGGCTCGCGTAGACCGCCGCACGCGGCGAGGCACAGGCTGATGGCGAGCAACCAACCGGAACCAAGCGCACGAGGAAGGGTCGTCATGGGGCTTTCGGGCGCACGCGGCGTGCGGCTCATGGACAGACGCACGAGCAACGAAAATGGGTCAATTCAGTAACGCGGTACCGCCGGCGCTCTTTCACTGCTGAGCTTTTTCAGCCTTCCGCCACCAAATAGGCGAGCCAGCCGGGTTGATTCGGGGCGCGGGTACGCTCCCGGTAGGCGTCTTTGGTCACGTCGGTGCTGGTGTCCCAGAATACGTGTACTTTCGAAAAACCTGCCTCCAGCAGCAACTCTTGCAGCTCCGGCATGGTCCAAAACCGCCAATCGTAGCGGAAAGCGCGCGGCAGCTTGGTTCCATCCTGAAACTCGAAGTGGATGAAGTTGGTGACGTCGTGGGTGATGGCGTCGAACGTGTTCTGGTCCCAGACATAGGTGAAGCCAGCCTTGATCTTACGGTGTTCCTTCATGGGCTCGTGGGACTCCCAGCCCCCGTAGGCGTCGAGGAAAAACAAGCCGCCCTTGCTCAGTCCACTACGGATGTGCGCGAAGTAGCTGCGCATTGCCTCGCGCGTCTTGAAGATCCAATAGCTGAAGTTGAACGCGCAAATGATGTCGTGCTTGGCGTTCACTTTCGCGCGTACGTCTTGCCGGAGCAGGGTAACCCGCTCACGGTCCTCGCCCAAGGGGGCCAGATTGTGCTCGCTACCCCAGGCCAGGACCTTGCGATCGATGTCCAGGCCAGTCGCGGTGCGCGCCTTCAAGCTCTTGACCCAAGTCGCGCACAGGATGGCGGTGCCGCAGAAGTCCTCGCGCAAGCTGAGCGGCCTCTTGCCCCGGATCTTCTTGAACCAGGCGTCCAGAAACTCGACCTCTGTTTCGGGAGCTTGCACGGCCAGCTGATACAGCACGTGCTTGTCCGCGCTGCGGGCCGTGAAACGTGACTTCTTGGTCGCCTTCTTGCGTCTAGCCTTGGGCATTGGGCCCGTGGTCTACTGCGCTAAGAAACTCACAACAAGTCTCATTTTTTGCAACGAATCAGCCGCCCCCAAGTGTGCCGATCCGCGACGTAGACGAGCATCGCTCCCTGGGGGCGCGGGTAGACCG
>Ga0163144_10010044_pt1 | contig 20232 bp, 17 predicted proteins | sample OliLak19BULKMAT1_FD_123175 | JGI IMG/M metagenome (GOLD analysis project Ga0163144, IMG submission 123175) | Freshwater microbial mat bacterial communities from Lake Vanda, McMurdo Dry Valleys, Antarctica - Oligotrophic Lake LV.19.BULKMAT1 | ecosystem: Environmental > Aquatic > Freshwater >... | reverse complement strand
TGTTCAAGGCTGTTTGCTACTGTTAATATTAATAGGTAGGTTGATCAGTTCGACGTTGTTGAGTCGGATTGTGACGCCGTTGCTGAATATGTTGATACCGCCGGCGGTGGAGGTGAAAACAGCGGAATAACAAAAACAGGATCGCTGATTACGCAGATGTATTTTAAAAATAATTTACGCAGAATGATTTATCTGTGATTGAATTGGTTCAAAGCTATCAGCTAATATTGGTATTATTAGGTGGATTGATTAGCTCGACGCTGTTGAGCAGGATTGTGACGCCGTTGTTGTATATGTTGATTCCGGTGGTGGTGACTATTGAAAAGGCGTAAGAGGTGAAAGAAGCCAATTAAGAGGGTAAATGGATTGAAAGCCCAGAATGTTACGTTTGATTGGTGGGTTGATTAGTTCGACGCTACTGAATCGTATTGTGACTCCGTTGTTGTATATGTTGATTCCGGTGGTGGTGGTGGTGAAGGAGGGAGGGGTAATCAGGTTCAAAGAATTTGATATCTTCCTTCTTAAAGCCACGTCAATAGGCTAATTGCAGTCTATGCCAGTCGACCATGCACTTATAGTGCGGTTCTCTCTTAGGTACAAAGAAAGATATATAATAAGCGCAAAGCTTGATTGCTCAAATGAAAACATTGAAAATCCAATATAAATGCTTTGAGTTTTAAGGAAAAGATATTATGTTTGTTAGCATGAATATAAATGTTAGCACCAATTAAATGAAAGGAAATATGAAAACATTCTTGATCATTATAACTGCAGTATTATTTACGAATCTGACAGTAAAAGGGCAGAACTTATTCTTAATTGGCGAGAAAAGTTACCCCTGTACTAAAGCCATAACGTTGGAGTCAAATGCTCAATACCAACCTGATTTGGATTTATTTGTTGCTAAGGATGGCAAAACAGGTCTTTTAGGAGTTAATACAAAGTCCCTGATGGACGAAGAGTTTTCCGGCAAACTCATTATCTATCTTGAAGACGGAAACGTTTTAACTTGCAATGAAAGTGAAGAATCTGAAAATGTAGATAATCGTCCTAAAGCTTTATACCTCTTAACAAGTGATCAATTGAATAAATTAAAAACAAGCAAAATCCATACAGTGAAATACTCGCTAGAAAGTATAGAAGTGAATAACTATTCAGCCTCAAATAAAGGAATCGCAACCAATGCTTTAATAAGTGAATTCTTTAACGAATAAACTGTTGCTAAAATAGGCTTTGCAACATCGCTCGTTGAAAAGCCATCCCCTAAACGTCGATCAAAACTCATATCCAAAAACGGTGTAGTTCATGCTCTGAACCATTGCTTTCAAAAGAGATTTTAGCCGACTCATCTAATTCAGTCAATGACTTAATATTACCATTCTCGTAAAAACCTAAGATGGATAATCTTCGTAATTTTAATAAGCATGCCAGAATTCAAATGGAAATTGTTTCAGCATGCCATGATTTAGAAATTGATGCAATTTTAGAATATAGGGGACACGGTTGGAGAGCAGATGTCTATGTCCCAAATAATGACAAACCGATTGCGTTTGAGATCCAATTAAGTCCCCAATCTCTAAGAAAAACTCTTGAAAGACAAACAAAGTATTTAAAAGATGGTATTATAGGTTGTTGGTTTTTTGAAAATCCTGTCTCGAAACTAAATGAAGAGAGACCAGATTTGCCACTATTTTATGTTGAAGATAGAGAAGACTCAAATCTTCTGGTAAATCTTGGCGATCGTAGAAAGGTTGATTTACATACTTTTCTCCAAAATTTCATTTCAAATAATATTCAATTCAAATCCGTCGCTATAACCAAAACAAAACAATTAATCACCCTTGTATTCTACAAAATGGAGTGCTGGAAATGTCATGAAATAAATAATGTATTTTACGTCGATAGTCCTTTTTACTCGGCATGCTCTGCAAAGATAAAACCAGAAGAAGCCCTTTGGGAATCAAATAGTATGGAATATAGACCCGAGATAAATGAACTTGCACAAATATTTGCAGAAAGTAGAAGAGACCTAGACTTGAAACTTGGTCAAATTAAAAAGAGATATAGCAAAACGGTCGACAGCTCATACAGTTCTTTTGGATGCTATAAATGTGACAGCATATTTGGAGACTGGTATATTATGGAGGCTAAACTTGAAATGAAATATATAACTGATGCTTTGACATATCAGGGAGAAATTGAATTGAAAGAGATAATAGAACTTCCTATTCCACATTGGTGCTTTCCAGAAAATAAACAATTTTGTAACGATAAATAAACTCTATTGCAGCTTATATTGGCTCCCCAAGCAGGGATAGCCTCTTTGACAACGAAACCCTTGTATTTGAAAATCAACCCTCAGGCACTGATTTCTGTCAATCATCCGACCAGCGAGCAGCATAGTACGTTTGTGACTCAGTGTGTCGCTGAGAATACAGAATACTTATACATCAGTCATGAAACGTTCTCTCTTGTGGTTACCTTTAGTATTATCGCCCTGATGGGTATTGAAATCAATAACTTGAATCTACTGGTGAGCTAAATCAATCAATTTGGCGAGCAAGGCATGCCGCTCAGAGAAGCGGTGCTCAATGGTGCGGAGACGCGATTCCTAGCGATTCTATTGACTTCTATGACAGCCATCGGTGGTATGGTACCATTGGTGCTTGAAAAGTCTCCGTTGATATCTCCGCTGGCATTGGTGCTCATTGGTGGAATGATTAGCTCTACGCTGCTCAGCCTGATTGTGACCGGCTGTGGTGGTAAAGAAGGGGGTAGGCAAGTTTCTTAGCTTTTAGTATCCTCTATCTTAAAGCGAGGTAAAAAAGTTGACTGTTCGCATCAATCTTTAAATTCTTACCTTTAGTTGAAGCTTTACAGATACTGATCTTCCTCGAACATACTACCCGTGTGTACTCCCGATTGATGCTGACATTTATGGGGAAGGCTACACCCTGTAGCTGTAATAAATTATATTTAGACTGTATAAATTTTTAATGAATAATGAGTTATCAACAGAAAAACATTCCAATTATTAAGATCATTTTCGAAGGAGACTCTATTCCGGTTAACCTTGTCCAGCTTGCTCACTCACAACTGACCGGATACCAGACGCGCTCAAATGAAATAGAATATGCTCTCGACCAATCTAAATGGCTTCGAGATGAAGGTTATTTTATGATAGCAATGGACACCGCCATTCCAAAAATTGCCTCTATTCTTAAAAAAGAAGCTTCCTTCCATTTCTACCATGAAAGTGAAGATTTTAATATTTCCAATCCCGGGATTGAGTATTACCACTGGACACAAAGCAGAATAGGCCTCAGTCATAAAATTCATTTCTATACGCTTTCAAACTGGTGCCCATTTGATCAGGAAGATCACTGGCAATTTAAGCATATACTTCAAGGAGAAACCTTTACATGGAAGCAATCTATATTCGAACAAAGAGACTTTCTGGAACAATTGGTAAGAAAACATTTGCTCATACTCATGAAGCAATTTCGGCTTTATATTAAAGAATCAGAAATCTATGCAAATTTTTATACATTGAATAGAGTAAAAAACAGATGGGTCAACCACTTTAATGATGAGACCGGAATACTGGAGTCATTTCCTATGTGGGCGTTTTCCGGTGTTTTTGCAACAAATCTTATTATTCCTCCCTACTTGGGAATTGGAAGATCTGTGCGATATGCGAATGGAATAGTAACTGAAAGCATTTTACCTTAGACATGGTTGCTCAAGAAGCAAAAAAGAATTTTTTCTTTCTATTTAAAGATTCTGTTTACTTTCAAAGATAATCTGTATATTGTCCTTATATTAGCATTAAACAAGTTTTATATTTTGTTAGAATAAACAGCGAATTTACTTTCTTTTCATCTGTTTTATTAGGCACATCTCTAGAATTCCTATATTCAAAACAGGTTGAAATCGTTTTTTTAAATTTTTCAAAATCAGGCACATTTTGCCCAGCTATAATATCAGACCTATGTATTCTGCAATTATTCTTGACGTACCATCCATCCAGAAGTTTGTCTTTGGAAATAATAAGATGCGACTCAATATCGGGGCTTCATGTATAATCCGTGATCTATATAGACAGACGCTTGGGGAACTTGGCATTTCAATTGAGTCATCGGAATGGTACCCTGCTAATAAAACCTGGCCAGCTGTTCTATATGAAGGTGGAGGAAATGTGGTTATACTGTGTAAAAACAAGACAGAATCTCCGGTGACAGTTTATTTATCAGCTGAACGTTTGTTAAGAGAAACATCAGAAAAGATTTTGGAAAAGTTTCCTGGGCTTCAGCTGGCATTCGGTATCAATGATGAATTTGACCCGGATGGTGACTTTAAAGGCGGCATGGCTAAATTGCATGCTGATCTAAAGGAGAAGAAAAACAAGCATTTCTCACAAACTGCAATTCCAATTCAAAGCCTTGCTGAAGTATGCAGTTTCAATATGCTTCCGGCGGTAGATTTGAAAAAACTTGGACAGGATTTATATCCTATTTCCAAATTGGGTACTGTCCAATGGGAAGCTGAGGAAGAGGAATCAAAAGCCGAGAATCAGCCAAAAGTTTACGAATTTCTAAAAGAAAATTTTGATGGTCGTTTCTTTTTGTTTCCTAACGAACTCGACAAACTAGGTCAGCAGGATGAGAGTAGTTACGTTTCGGTTGTCCATATTGATGGCAATTCATTAGGCAATCGGTTTGCAGCGCAGACTTCTTACACAGGCCTTCAAACACTTTCTAGGGAAGTTACCAAGGAATTCAATGGTGCTGTGAAAGATGCGATGAAGGATTTCATTAAATGCAATCACAAGAATTGGACATCCGATCTTGGTTATGATCTTGTAAAAGTGAAGGTTGGAGAAATCACAAAAACATATCTTCCTTTCAGACCATTATTGCTCAGCGGTGATGACTTGACATTTGTCTGTCATGGCAAACTTGGAATTCTACTGGCCGAATTTATACTAAAGGAACTCAAGATTCGAATGGTAAAAGATGGAGACAAGGAGATCCCACTGCACGCCTGTGCAGGGATAGCAATCGCTGGCACAAAGACACCTTTTTATCAGATGTATGAAATTTCAGAAGAACTTTGCAGTAGGTCTAAAAAAGCCGCTTATAAGGAGCACGATGATGCTGCCAACGCAGGTAACCCTTTCGATATGCCTAACCCATATATCGACTTTGCGCTTATTTCGTCCTCAGGTATGATGAAGGAGTTTGATGAGTTTCTGAGACTAAGTTACAGTATCAAAGGTAAGTTGAATAAAGGCGGACCCTACAAAATCGACGGGACATTTGAAGAATTGGTTTCAAATGCATCAGTGTTAAAGGGTTGGTCAGGCAAGAAGAGACACGAGTTCCGAACGGCATTAGGCGGACACCTGAGTGATATGGAAGTATTCGAAAAGCAGCTTAAACTTACCAATCCGAATTGGGAAATACCTTTCGACCGGAATACTAACACAAATGAATATTATGATACATTGGAACTAATTGATTTTTACCTGATTAATTAACAGCCATGAAATTATTTTTACAAACTAATTCCCTGACTTTACCTTCTTCCGGGGTGGCTAATATCATTGAAGATGTCACGGTCCAAAAAGACAGCAATGGACTTCCATTTATTCCCGGCAAAACAATTAAAGGACTGGTAAGAGAGGCTGCTGAAAGGTTATGCGAACTTTTAGAAAAAGCCAAAGCTGACGATTTAAAGCAACTAAAAAATCACTTGTTTGGCCAGCCAGGTGGGTTTGGTGGCAAGATGCACTTTCCCAATCTGTACCCTGTCCAAAATACATTTAAGCCCGTTTATCGCTATCAGACAGCCCTGGATGAAAATGGAAATGCTAAAAAAGGATCCCTAAGAAAGTATGAATTGTTGGATAGTGGTCTTGGGTTCACTGGCGAATCTATAACTCTGCTGTCTCAGCGTGAAGCGATATTTCTTTCTCTGGCCTGTCTGCTTATTGAAAGAATGGGGGTCCGACGAAATCGTGGATGGGGAAATATTTCTGTTTCCACAGATGTTGATATTGCGCAGTTAAATGATACCATTCATATCCTATATACAGGGAAAGATGAAACTTTAAAATTCCCGTCGTTTGATGTATCTGAACGTCATTTAAAGCTTATAGAAGAGACCGGTACAATCTATTTGAAACTAACCGCACAAAGTCCATTAATCTTTACAGAAGCAGATCGTACAACATTTAATGTTGACACCAAAACGTATATACCCGGAAAATCAATCAGGGGATTGATTGCAAACCATTATATAAAGAAGAATGGTGCAAAAGAACCAATCAAAGATCCACTCTTTAAGCAGCTTTTCCTGAAAAGTGGTGTTTGTTTTGGAAATGCGATGCCATTCGCTCGTATAGTTGAAGGTGAGCGTGAGCTGGAAATGGAATTTCATACGGTCCCAATAAACATTGTTTATCCTAAATATGGTAATCGAAATGAAGCAATTAATCTATATAAGGAGAAAAATGAGGACAAGCCCGTTAAGAAAACTACGTCAATAAAAGAATATGGCAAATTGAGGAACACTGCACTGGAGTTGAAGCATGTGTGCAGAGATAGTAATTTTCATCACCAGCGGGACAGATTTAAGGGGCTCAATAGGGCGGGCAAGATTTTTTATTATGAATCCATTGACAAAGATCAATCATTTATTGCCAAGGTGACCGGTGGCAAGGATGATTTAATTCGTTTGCTTGATTTTATTCCCCCGGAAGCCCGAGTAGGGAGGTCAAGATCCTCCCAGTATGGACAAGTGCAAATGGAAGTTATAGAACCCATTTCATTCGATGCATATTCGGATCAGAATTCGAATTCAAATGAGGCGAGGGATGAATGGACAGTATTCGCCAACAGCCCAATCATCCTCATAAACCCAAAGACCGGTGTGGCTGATCCGGCTTTAATGGACGATGTCTTAGGAAAGTTAATTAATGGGGCATCCATTGAAAAACGAATGGTCCGTTTTTCCCAGGAGCGTATTTATGAACCTCTCTGGAAATGTCACCAAACTATAGTGACTTCCATTGCACAGGGATCCTCATTTTTAATTAAATTTGATAAACCACAAACGCTGTCTGACATTCGTAAGTATATAAATAAGGGTATCGGTGAGATGTGCGAATTTGGATTTGGACAATTAGGAGTTTGGGAGTTACAAAATGAAACCATTCCAGTAAAAAAAGTTGAACATGTGATACCGAAGCAGACACTGAATTCCACCAAAAGCTTGTTGGAAAAAAGTGAGGAGATCCAAAGGAAAGGAAATGGGAAACTGACCAATTCACTCTGTGGAGGTCTTATCGAATTATTAATGAAGTATAGATCAGAGCCATCGCTGGATTGGAAGCTCCTTTGTGCAAAACGGTTCTTAAAGCTTAGGAAAGGGCAATCTTGTGACGCAGATACCTGGAAGGAAGTAAAGAAAGAACAGGGTAAAATGCTGAAGCCGGCAGGTAAAAAGTTGTATGATATTTCCCAAGATGACAGTAATCTTTTGCTCAAATTTAAAGATATTAAGAAAAAAGATATTGAGTGGTGGATCACCGTGTTCAAATACGTTCAAAAAATCAATTCCAGCCATGACAGAAAATAGTAGAATTTCCGGACGGTTTATCCTGCCTGTTACGATCACAGTCAAGTCACCGCTTTCCATTGGCCATGGTGAAGGAGAGTATGTCGATTTGGAAGTGGTGAAAGATTGTAGTGGAGCACCTATGATTCCAGGATCTTCAATTGCTGGTTTACTAAGATCGTGCATGGAACGATTGACACCTGAAGTAATAAAAAAATCTTTATGGGGATATCAGGAGCACGGGGTTGCTGACAGTGGTGAGCAAAGCCACATTATTATATCCGATTTGATGGCTATTAATGCAAAGGAGAACAATACTTACAATATAGTAGCATACACTTCAACAGCGATCGAGCATAACACTAATGTAGCGCGCCATGGATCTCTGAGATCAGCAGAATATGTATTACCGGGCACCGAATTCAGAGGGGAAATCCATATCGACTGCTGGAATGATCAGAATAATAAAATATCCTATGAAGGAGAAATAAGGAAATTTATTTCAGATTTAGTAAAGAAGCTTGAACAGAACACCATTCGCGCCGGAAATAATAAAAACGTTGGATATGGTGAATTGGAATGGTCGAATATTAAAGTATATTATATTGATTTTAGCTCGCCGCTGAACTGGCTGGAAGTGCTTTCCAAAAGAAAAGGAATCTATTATGTTAATGATGACACCATTGGAAAGTTGACGGACATCTCTGTTGCTATATCCGATTTGGAAAAGAACATTACTCCTTCTGAGACTACCATGCCTTTACGATTTAAAGGGACATTCCAGCTCATCAATGCCATGATGACTGGTGGAGGAAGCACCAGTGTGGCAGATAAGGGTTTTTTCAGACATGGAGATAAAGCTTACTTGCCTCCTACGGCTGTTGCTGGTGCCATCAAGGCCAGGATGCGCATGTGGGCGAATACAATTGAATTAGGTGAGCTAGCTATAATTGATCTCCTGGGAGGCGCTTTGCCTAAAACAAAACAAGAATTTAAACCATCCAGATTTAAAATTGGAAAAGTTTCCTATAATGATCAAAACAAAGTGACAAAATCACAGGTCCAACCCAGGATTGCCATTGATGCTTTTACCGGTGGAGTGAAGAGTGGTGCTTTATTTGACACCGAGCCGCTTTGGGAAGAAGAAAATCATTCTATTGAGATTGAGATGGGTATAGAGTCCAACAATCAAGACATTGATCCATTAGAACTTAATATCTTTCTATTGGCGTTACGTGATCTGAGCTTTGGCGATCTTCCCATCGGAGGTGAAAAAGGCATTGGACGTGGCCGGGTGCTATTGAAAAAGGGAACCATTTTCATAGGAGATAAATCTACGGAAATAGAAAAGGAATTTGGAGAATCTTTTTCTGACTGGAAAATTAAAGTCGTTGATCCATCAATCATTACCCAATATGAAACCACTAGTTGAATTCCTGAGTACGCCACTGATCGACCTCACACACGCTATTATATGGCACAGTGAGGGCATTTCCTTTCTTGACGTAGCCAATACTACTTTGCAGAAAGTACTTGATAAAGTTGGTGATGGTATTATTGACCGTATTCGAATCTTCCATCCCGACGATAATGGTGATGAATTACATATCTGGCGGGTCTCGACCCCTGACAAAGGATCCAATACAATGAGAATTGATGGGTTAGATTACGGATTCAGATACTGGAAAGAATTGGTAAAATCGGCCGATTTTACTTTTAGAAAAGAAGATCAACTCCTTTCAGGCACATCAGCAGAGGTGGTAGGTACGTATTTGAAGTTTACGGAGGAGAAGGGGATTAATTACGAAATGCCTTTACATTGGCTTGGAGGCCAAAGTGTCGTCCAATTATTCAAAGAGGAAAAAGCGAGACTATTGCTGTCAATGGAGGGTGCGTACCAGTATACTTCCAATTGCGGTTATAGCCTATTCGACTATCGCTACAAAAAAATATCTGTAAAGTTATTCAATCATTCTTAATCTGTTATTATGCCATCTTGTCCATATAATTTTGTCCCCTTAAATGATAGGATAGTACCTAGCGAACTTAAAGAAAGTGACCTGTCATCTGCAGCACTTTTTAAATCATACGATAAAGACAAATTATCAGGCCGCATTGATCTCACCATTACATGCCTCTCCGATACTTTTATTCGCGGTGTGGGAAGCGATTTCCTGAAGATAAATGGGAAACCGATCCTCCCGGGAAGTAGCATCAGAGGTATGATCCGAAATATTGTGAGCATTTTGTCCTGGAGCAGGATTAACACGAAAGACAAGAAATTATTCTTTAGAAGTGTATATGCGGACAAAGGCAAACAAACATCCGATGTTGATTATTATCAAGAAATTTTCTTGAATAAAACAGAGCTTGTTTCCTCTAAAGTCAAAGCAGGGTATTTGAAGAAAAAAGGGGATACATTCATAATTATTAAAGCAGAGGAAATTAATGAAGCAACATTTCATAGGTACGACCGAATAAGTCCCACTGGACATAAAGACGAATTTTGGCTTACAAAAGATAATCATCCTATTTGGCATTTTGATCCAAATAATTGCAAAAAAGTACATTCTTCGAAAAATGCATATTTAGAATACAATATTGCAAAATCGGTTATAGACCACGAAAGGGACGGATTTAGAAAAGCACTTGTTATTTCAGGGGGAAATATGAAAAAGTACAAGGACAGTAATAGAAAGGAGTTAGGGATGGAATTAATTAGACATTTTAATTACCTGATTCACGAAATGCTAAATGAAAAAGAAAAGAAAAATTATTCTGTAATTCCTCATGATGTGATAAGAGATTATGAAGATGATAGAAGTAGAAACATAAGAAAGGGCTTTGATCCATTAGAGCGAGCAAAAAATGAGAGTATTTCACCTTGCTTCTATTTAGTTGATGAGCAATTAGAAAAGGTTATTGCTTTTGGACATACACCTTTCTTCAGGTTGCCTGCCAAAAAAAGTACGCAGGACGGCATTCCAGAATATTCTACCAAAAAGGGTGATTTGGATTTTGTGTCAGCTATTTTTGGAACTGCTGCGGATCAAAAACAGGCATTTGGAGGTAGAGTATTTTTTAGCGATGCAGTGGTTCAGGAATATACTCAAAAGATTCCGCAAAAACTAAAAGTTCTATCAGAACCTAAGCCGACTGCTTTTAAGCACTATTTAAAACAGCCAACAGCTACCAATAATTCAAAAAGCTTTGTGACCTGGAACCATGTTGATGTAAGAATTCGAGGGCATAAATTATATTGGAATCATCAAAACTCCCAACCTTATCAGAATAGCGAACCGAATTTGGCTAAAAATAAATCATATGATGCCCAAATTGACAATTTGAAAATACAGTCAGATCCTATACAGCCCGTGGACGTGAAGTCCGTCTTCAAAAGCTTTATTTTTTTTACAAATCTATCAAAAACAGAATTAGGTTTGCTTCAATGGGCGCTACACTTGAATGGTGAACAAACTACTCACAGATTGGGGATGGGCAAACCGTATGGTATGGGCAAAGTGAGCATTGAAGCATCGACTTCAATTAAAATTGTATCCAACAATTTAAAAGATATATTTATTAGTGATGGAAATGTAACCTACTCACAACTTCAACATAAGAGTTATATAGAAAATTTCACTGACTATATTAAGGATGAGAAGAGATCTGGTTTATCTTCTATCCTAGTGAAGGAGTGGGAAAATTCTTGCAGGATATTATGGAAATTATTGGATAAAGTTGGCAAGTCTGAGGATGATGTTAAATACATGAGTCACAAAGAACATAGTATTCCAATAGCACTTCCATTTATAAAAATACCATGATCTATCTCATCAACTCCCCCCGCTTAACTTCTTTTGGCCATTTCTCCTACGAAGAAATCACTAGAGAAGAGGTCAGAAATTATCTCATAGGGGAGTACACCTCGCTCATTGGCCACACTTCAACAGGTGAGTTGATCAATTGGATATTGCAATTGAAAGAACCCGTTGCTGTCAGCAGGGAGGAATTGAAGCAGAAGCCGGGTGATATCGCTATTGTATTTGAACTTATATTACGTGACAAAACGTTTAGAGAGTTGTCATTCGATGAATTGAAACAACTCCCCAGCAGATGGGGGCTGCTCAAAAGACTTACGTGAAATGAGAGGATTACTACTTGTGCTGAGTACATTGTTCATTGGTGCCTCGGGCTATCTGGCTTATGTTCTGGGGTGGCATATTTGGCATTTTGCTGCTGTCATGCTGCTGGTTCTAATAATCAATGCAGCAAGAAGGCCATTTAAAAGCCTCGACACCCTGATCGGGTCTGTAAAGGAGTTGAAGGATATTGGTTGGAACCTCTATGGCGTATTTTTCTTATTAGGAGTTTTGGCAATTTTGCATGTATTGCAAAAATATACTGATCGGTTAATAGATGAATTTGATTGGACAGCCAGTTGGGGAATCGGAAGTTCAATTACTTCACTTGTATTGGTTGCCACCATATTGAAGCTTTATCTTGGCGTCCGCAAGGAAATTCCATTTGACACTTTAGTAACTGCCTTGCCTAGTTTTGATCCTGTAAAAGCAAAACTTATTGAACTCACTAATGGTATCAAAATCTCCAGTAACTATATACCCATCATCGGGATTCTTCGAAAGTATCCAGGAATTAAAAAATTATATATACTTACTTCAGATGATAGCACTAAAAGTCTGGAGTTTATATCGTCAGGTATAAAAATGGAGGACTATTTTAAAAACTTTTTTCCTCATAAGGAAGGTAGTGTTCAAATCAGGAATATTGGAGGTTCGGATATTTTTTTTCAGGTTGATGAATTAAAAGAAAAAGTTGAGCACTATCTGAAGGAATGGAAACTGTTGAAACCTGAAGTGAGCAATCAACTGCTATTGAATATGACCAGTGCTACCGCACCTTTTTCGGTGGCCATATCACTCTTGGCACTAAAGTATGATTTATTGGTTACCTATAACAAACAGACAGGCATGGCTCTGGGGGAATCCGTTGACGCAGTGCTGGATCCTTTTCGGATAGATCCAATTGAATTCCGTATAGAAAAAGCAGCTATACAGATACAGTCATGAATCCAGGTTTCTTTAAAGGCAAAGAGATACTTTATCTATGTGTGGTCACTAAACAGAATACCATAAATGTTCTACCTTTTCCGGCCTTACGGGAGTCCGCCACTAAAATTTTGGTAGGAGCACTCTGCTCTCCTCAAGCTTATAAAGACTGGTACCCATCGCTCATACAATATTTTGGTGATACCCGGATTCATCCGGCATCTTATGCTGAAGATGTGACTCCCTGGCAAAACGCAGAACTTCTATTTAATGCTCTTGCCTCCGCTTTTACTGATTTTTTTGGAACGGAGTCTGCAAATAAAGTGGTAATCATCAACTACGGTGGTGGACAAAAATACCTCACTCCGGCATTGATCATGTTAATCAGAAAGTTCAGCACTTCAGCAAATTATTTTGTATATCCTGACAAGGGATCGAATAAAATATACTGGGATGAGTTCACAATAGGCGAACCAGGAGTTCATGCTATAAATGACATTGCATTCAGTGAGCCGCTAATAAAACTAATCCGTCTATTTACAGAAGACCTTATCAGAAGTAAACTTCAATTATGGCCTAATCAGGTCAACCGACAACATCAGTCCATTGAGCATCTGCCTGACCTGTATCAAGAGCCTGAGTATACAGATTTCTTATACAGTACACGGGAAGATACACAGATAAGTCTTGCAGACATCATTACGGATTATAAGGATAAAAATAATTTTAGAGAGCTAGTCAATGAAAACCTGGTTGAAGTACTCAACAAACAACTCCTTAGACATCGTGTGCAATTAAGCTTGAAGGAAGGTCGGATTTCAGCCTCGACTGAAATGGAGTTGATATCAGCTAACCAATGGTTGCAGATAACTGCGTCAAGTATCACATGGACAAAAAAATTACTGCTTTCAGGTGGCTTCATTTCCAATATGAAGCCTGTTCCGCGGACTTTTACTATTAAGAATGAAAATTTGTGGCGTAAAGGTTCGACAGGATATCCACTTCATGACAATATCCGGGATGGTATACTTACCATTGACCTTTACAGTATGAAACGATTATTTGCTGATTGTGCTCCGGATCTGAGCATAACTGGCCATGCGCTTTATTTTGAGCTGATCGTGTCTCAGCGTATCATTCAGTGGGCCCGGGCTAACTCAGGAGTGCTCAATGAAGCTCATTGGTCGTACCAATTCATTAATAAATTAACAGGCATGGATGTAGCTGAATTTGATATTGTGTTGTACACCAGGAAAGCTTCTATTATTGTATTAGAATGCAAGTCGTTTAATTTTGACAATAATGATTTCCTGTCATCCTACTTTAAAGCCCGCGAGTATGGTGGAGTCTATACTGATTATCACGTTGTCTTTCCTCCATTGCCATCTATGCAGACCTTGCGAGAGAAAGCAATTGAAAATTTAAGGAAAATGCATATTCAAATAAAACGACAGCAAGGCATGAAGATGCTCATGTACGACGCCGTGCAATGTAAAAACTTCCAGGTGGAGGAGATGCTGATTCAATCGCTCTCCTCCTATCTGGAAGAAGTGACAGTAAAACGTTAAGCCGCTGGTTTCATTTTCTCCCTATACATCGAATTCCAGTGATCCAGAAGTGCTTTTACTTCTTCGGAGTTAACATCATGCTCAGCAGCCATTTCGCTTTGGAATTTTATTTCCTTTTCCCACATTGATGTTGCCTGACGAATAAAAGTACTGTAGTACTCCATCTCCTTTATTTTATGCTCATATTCGGCTTTCAATTTGGCTTCCGCGGAAACAAAGACGAGTTTTTCCTTTTGCATTTCCTTTTCCATTTCCATATTGAGTGTAGTCTTGCCGCGGATGGCAGCTGATTCGGCATGTACGAGATGGGGATAGATGTCCCATGATTTTGAGGAACTGTATTTTACAAATACCGGCATCAGGTCAATAAGCAAGAGTAACAGACGCAACACCCAAATACCCCATCTGACATACCATTCATCAATCCTATTAAGCGCTGACAGAGATCCTGCTATGCCAGTTGCCTGCGCTTGCTCGACGGACTTTCGTTTACGCTCTCTGGCCAGTTCCAGAGTGTTGATGGAAGATATAATTCTGGCTGAATCTGCTGAAAAGGATAGTCTTTCCTTGTCCAGTACTACTTTTTTGATCAATGCATACTTATCAATACCGCGTCTTTTCGAACCTCCGGTGCCATCAGTTTCTGTGATAAAATCCCGCTCCTTGGCCTCTACTTCAGCATTTATCACTCTCCATTCAGTCTTGAGTTCTTCGACAAGTTGATAATGACGTGCATCAATGGAGTCAATCCGGGCCGCAAGTTCTGTTTGTTGCTGCTCCGAAATCGTGTCGCGAAAAAACCAAATCAAAAGAGCCTCCCCAACGACCACTGAAGTAAGAATAGCCAATAAGACCCTTAGCAGTACCACGAACGAAAACTTTCCAGGCTCAGCGGTGGCCATTATAGACCTGTCATTAATAAAAACCAGAGACATCCAGGCCAGACCTGCCACGCATGCTGCTAAAAAGGAGGCGGAGCCTGTTTTGGCCAACATGAATGCGCCAAGAAATGCCATAATCATGGGCACTAGAAGAGCAATGCCCCTGATTTTGATACGGATGATCTCATCAGCTGTGCAGCAGGCAACCTGATTCGGATCCTGTCCGGCCATCGTGATCCAAAGCCGGTCAAAAAAATTAAATTGAGTCATGTCGTTCAGATTTTTTTTTGTTTAAGAAAAATCCTAAGCAAAAACAGGGGCGAGCACTGATGCTCGTCCCCTGCAATGAACTACATTATTTGCCATAGAGCCTCAGCTCCTCATTGACACTTCCCTCAAACTTCAGGATGAGCTTTTCCAGAAACTGCATGTACCGCACCTCTTCTGCAAAGAGTGCTTTCATGTAATTCGCATGGAGTGATGGTATGGATTTGACTGATTCGGCATAGTGGTGCTTACTTTTCATCAGTTCTATGAACCTGAATTGATGACCCCTTACCTCACGGGTCATCTCCTCCATTTGGATCATAACGAAGGAAGCCACTCTGCGACGGTAATACGATTTCAGGCAGTGGAGTTTTGAGTCACAGAGCTCCTTGGTTTGCAACTGTCTTGTCTGAAGTAACAGATCGTACATGGTAAGACGATGGTTGGCTGACATTTCGAAGAGCTCACCCCGCACGGCCATCACTTTCTGATACATACTTCGGTCAGTCAGCTGGTGCATCAGGTTCCATTTTTTCTCGATCTGTTGCTGATAGAACGCGTCGTGTTCATCACTTGATTGCATGAGCTTTTCAAGGGATCGGCTTTCTTCTTCAACGGGTTTCCGGAGACTTTGCTCCTCCGGATTTTGCATTAACATTTGCATTTCCGGATCGATTCCCATGGAGGATGGTGGTTCCTGTTCAGGGGAGGATTGAAAATCGTCCCCCGGATCAAACAGCGGATGTAATTTGTGTTTGGACATGATTAAAAGGTTTTGATTGTGAATGAATACATACCTAAAGGCATGGAAGGTCATTCACGAACCACTCCGTTCAATGCTGTCTCCAATTGCAGGAAAAGTTCTTCTACATCCCGACTAATTGCGTGCAGTGAGCACTCAAGTTTTTTACTATGATAGCCTCGCTGCCATCTACGAAAATCGGCAGCTTCCTGTCGGGTAAATAGCGCAGCGAATTTCTCCTGGCCAGTCTTCTTAAGGTTCAGATATTCCTGATCCAACTCCATCCATTGTCCGCAGGTATAGGTACAACCATTGGTCTGAATCTGATCCTGGAAAGCTGCGAGATGACTGGAAAAGAGAGCTTTGCGATTTGCGAATCGATGTGCATCGCTACAAGCTAGAAACATGAGCAGGTAGAATCCTGCAAGAAGAAGAGAAAAAAGATTTTGAATTTTCATCACTGTGGTGGTTGAGTTACGAAATACCGTAAGTCATTAGAGCCACAAATTCAATATCACTAAGACAACTGAATCCGATAAAAAGTTTCAGATCGTGAATTTTTTTTGAACTTTTTTTCCTTGAACAATTGTTTAAGTAGTTGCTGCCGTAAAATCAATGTCAATAGACATCGCTATAAACCATGCAGCAACAAGATAGTTTTTTTCGCTTTAGCCGGTATTTCAAAATTCCGAAGGATCTCCTGTTGATCGCCCACGCCAACCCTCATTACGATCAATGGCTTAAGCCAAAGAAAAATGGGGACAGCAGATTGATATGCGCTCCGTCAAAGGTGCTGAAAAGTGTGCAGCGTAAAATCAGTGCCCGGCTTTCAGACCAATATCTGGACATACTTCCTAAACCTGTCATGGGCTTTGTCAAAGTGAATGACTGGGAAAAGAAACGCGATATCATCCGCAATGCCCGTAAACATCTTGGTCATGACCATATGGTCAATATGGATATCCGGTCCTTCTTTCCTTCTATTACAGCAATGCATTTGGACCGCGGACTTGCTGTATTGTATGGCAGTCCAAAATTCTCCACAGAGATACTATATCACCTGGTCTTGCACAATGGCAGTTTACCTCCTGGAGCACCTACTAGTCCTATACTTTCCAATATCGCATTTCAGGACCTTGACTGGTATATCCAAGCAATATGTAAAGAAGAAGGCGTTAAATACACGAGATATGTTGACGACCTCACTTTTTCTAGTGATACAAAAATTCCGTTGCGCCTGTTGAACGATATACGTGAGGCATTGGGGCAGTTTCGATTTGATATTAATCCGGAGAAGACCAGCATTTTCGAACCCTCGGACGAAAAAACGGTGACCGGCATCGGACTAAAAGAAGGTAAGATTGTCCTTGCAGCTGAAAGCAAGAAGGAGTTTTTAGCAAATATCCGTTACTACCATCAGTTTAAACATGAATCATCAGTCGCTTCACCTTCAGTAGACGGGGCACGAAAATTGAGGGAAATGAAAAAAAGCATCCGGGGCCAACTTGAATTTGCCCGCAGAGTAGAAGGTGGTAAGGGTGAGTATTATAATGAACTTAAGCAGGCATATGAGCAGACACTGGAAGAGAAGGATTTTGTCACTACCGTCTACATTTAAAACATCGACTCATGAAAAAAAGAGAACTTATTATATCGACCAAAGACCTGGAGTTGGTTTATGAGGCGCCGTTTCTTGTATGTGGACCTTTACCGGAAGGAACGCAGAAAATACACGCCGGCTCGATTCGGGCTATACAGATACTGGTGCCATGTAATCTGCATAGCAGCGTCATGGAGATGGTATACAAATATGGTGTTCAGATCAGTATCCATCATGAAAGAGCCTATCCTGTGAGTCGAATTTTACCTTCCTCCCCATTAATAGACAGGAGTCTGTATAAAACGCAAATAGCGAACGCTGAATCAATAGACATGCTTGAGATCGCCTGTGCCTGGCTTGACAAGAAGCAAACTGGCCGGGTTCAAGTGCTTTATGATTGGATCGCACCAGAAAGAACAAGTCAGGTGCAGCAATTTGCTGATCGATGGAGCCCAGTTGTGGAGAAGGCAGTTTTGGAGAAAGTTCAAGAGCGTGTAGAGGAAGCCCATGCATCGAAAGAATATTGGAAACTTTTTAACTTATGTCTGCCGCACCGTTTTCGTTTTCATACGCGTAGCAAACATCCGGCAGAGGACCTCACCAATGCCTTGTTAAATTATACGTATGGTATCTTATATCATCTGGTGGAATCCCAATTGATTCGGAAGGGTCTGGATCCGGGATGTGGTATTTTCCATGCCGATGGTCATGGCCGTAAAAGTCTGGTTTATGATTTGGTCGAAGTCTTCCGTCCGAGAGCAGAATCTTTTGTGATAGGATTCATAAAAAAAGAAGAGTCACGCATGGCAGAGCTACCCTTTCAGACACGGGAACTAAATGCTGAACTGAAACGAACCTTTAGCCAAAGCTGGAAGGAGTACAACATACACCACAATTTGATGAAAGAGATCGCAGGGGAAGTAAAGTTATTTTGTGAATACCTGCAAAGAAAGACAGCATGAAGTACGCACTGTTAATGTATGATATTGAAGATGACCGATTGCGTACACGGTTATTTAAGTATCTTAAAGGTATGGATGGCCTGCCGCTCCAGAAGTCTGTATGGATAGTATATAATCAATGGGGACGAGGCAGTATTCATGATCAGTGGCTTAGTGTTGAGATCATGCCCTTGTTAGGATCGGGGGATCAACTGCATATTTGGCCTTTGCCGAAACCCGCCATAAAGCGGCTAAGAGCTTTGAAATCTACGGTGGATTTATCATTTTTGTCGGATGACAAGTCTGGCATCTACGTTCTTTGACATGATGGTAACAAAAATTTAAGGATTTAAAGTCATAGATTTGTGGATTGCGGATGGACAAGTCAATTGAATATCAGGTTGTTAAATAAAATTGAGGGCTTAATGCCTATTGAATTCAGCAAAGAGTTGAAACAAAAGCCTCGTGATTATACAGTTCATATATAAGGCTTAATGCCTATTGAATTCAGCAAAGAGTTGAAACTTCGCTTGTGTCTTCCAAATAGACTGTTCCTGGCTTAATGCCTATTGAATTCAGCAAAGAGTTGAAACCTTTATGAACATTGTTCCCCGCGATTATCAGGCTTAATGCCTATTGAATTCAGCAAAGAGTTGAAACTTAGAGAATACATACTCGTCTATTCCTTCATGGGCTTAATGCCTATTGAATTCAGCAAAGAGTTGAAACACTTATATCGGATATGAACGCGAGTTATGTAAGGCTTAATGCCTATTGAATTCAGCAAAGAGTTGAAACTAGTGCCCCACTTGGCTAAAATGGTGTGCCTGGCTTAATGCCTATTGAATTCAGCAAAGAGTTGAAACATAACTGTTGAATGGTACCCAATGATATGAGGCTTAATGCCTATTGAATTCAGCAAAGAGTTGAAACTTGCAAAGATGTTTTCGCTTTACTAAGTTGGCTTAATGCCTATTGAATTCAGCAAAGAGTTGAAACAGATATATTTTAAGTTACTCCGACATTGATGGCTTAATGCCTATTGAATTCAGCAAAGAGTTGAAACTACCAACCTGATGATTGATTTTTTTAAAGTGGCTTAATGCCTATTGAATTCAGCAAAGAGTTGAAACTGAGCCTGGCCTGCAGTATGAGCTTGTCATAGGCTTAATGCCTATTGAATTCAGCAAAGAGTTGAAACTTTGTGCGTCCATAATCCATTCCCTGTAGCGGCTTAATGCCTATTGAATTCAGCAAAGAGTTGAAACTCCGGAGGCGGTGATCAAAACTAATAACTGGCTTAATGCCTATTGAATTCAGCAAAGAGTTGAAACAGGCTCTTGCTTCTGATCTTGATTTGTCAAAGGCTTAATGCCTATTGAATTCAGCAAAGAGTTGAAACCCCCAGAGAATTTATGTGTTTACGCGTTTGTGGCTTAATGCCTATTGAATTCAGCAAAGAGTTGAAACTAATGGATAAACTTACCCTGTCTTTCCGTCTGGGCTTAATGCCTATTGAATTCAGCAAAGAGTTGAAACATTCA
>Ga0163144_10010043_pt1 | contig 20233 bp, 20 predicted proteins | sample OliLak19BULKMAT1_FD_123175 | JGI IMG/M metagenome (GOLD analysis project Ga0163144, IMG submission 123175) | Freshwater microbial mat bacterial communities from Lake Vanda, McMurdo Dry Valleys, Antarctica - Oligotrophic Lake LV.19.BULKMAT1 | ecosystem: Environmental > Aquatic > Freshwater >... | reverse complement strand
GCCTGCGCCCGCGAGCGCAACTTGTCGCACGCTCTCCGAAGTCTCACGCGCGCGCCCTCGTCCTCCTTTCGGCGGGCAGGACTCCGCTACCTGCCGAGCGTCGGCGCTGCGACGCCTCGAGCATGTGTAGACCATCGGCTTTGACTACGGACAGCGCCATCGCGTGGATCTGCAATGCCGCGACGAGTTCAACGAGCTGTGCTGTGCCTATCGCAAGAAAGCTGACGATGAACGCCGGCTTTCGGGCTGCCAATTTCTCCGGAGATAGGTCTGCAACGGGTCGTTGAATGCCGCAAGCGTTCCGCCCCGAAAAGACCGGTGTGGAAAACCGGACGGCTGTAAATTGGGCGCTGGCCACCGAAGCGCCCCGTCGAACCGCGACCGGCAACCGGCAACCAGTGGACAGGCTGGGCTGTTTGAGTCGGAAGTGCCGGCGCAGGTCTTCAGAGTGCGCGTTGCGGTCAGAGCCGCAGTGCAACGCCTGGGTCGCCGACAACGATCGCCAGCCATAGCGCGCTGGCCACCGCAGCGGCCGCGGTGGCCCAGGTCAGGGTTCGTAGGAAAAGCGTTCTCATGGTGGATTCTTTGGCGGGGGCCGGGCGGTTTGGCATGACAAGCCTAGTCGGTAGCAGGAAGCACGCCATCCCACGAAATGAGGGCTTTCCTCGCAGGCTCGATATGCACGGAGGGCGAAGCCGTGAACAGTGGCGCAAACGCCGTCCAACTCCGGCGTTCACGCGCCGCCGATTCGTTCAACACTGGCGCTACCCACTACACACAGACTCCGTCAGGCGTCGGGAGCCACAGCATGTCAGCGACGAAGAAGATTTCGACCCTGCAGCGGCTGGCCCGCGAGTGGGAGCACAGCGCATTCGAACCCGACGCCGCGGATATGGGCACGGCCTTCGGCCTAGACTGCAGCTTGGCAGCACTTGAGCACGAAGGACGCAGCGACGAAGCACGCGCTGCCGCGGCTTCGTGCTGGCCCGACGGCTCCGCGCCGGGTCGTTGAGTCGCACGCATTGAATCGCGCGGGCGGGCGCGAAGCCCTCCCGCGCTTGCGTGCAGGATTACTTCGGCATCACGACGCTGTCGATGACGTGGATCACGCCGTTATCGGCGGCGATGTCGGTCGCAGTGACCTTGGCCCCATCGACCATCACGCCGCCCGCTGTCGCGATCGTCAGTTCACTACCCTGCACGGTCTTGACCTTGCCGGCCTTGACGTCCTTGGCCATCACCTTGCCGGCGACAACGTGGTAGGTCAGCACCTTGGTCAGGGCCGCCTTGTCCTTGAGCAGAGCGTCGAGCTGATCCTTCGGGATCTTGGCAAACGCAGCGTCGGTGGGCGCGAACACCGTGAACGGGCCTTTGCCCTTCAACGTGTCGATCAAGCCCGCCGCTTGCAGGGCGGCGGCCAGGGTCTTGAAATTGCCGGCGGCGACCGCGGTGTCGACGATGTCCTTGGCCAAGGCGGCCCCGGTCAGGCCGATGCTGAGAACGGCGACGGCGAGTAGTTTCTTCATGGTGGAGAGTCCTTTGGGGTGGGATGAGTGAAGCAAATTGCGGCGACGGTTCGTCGACGTGACGCAGATTTTGCCCCATACAGTTCTCCATTGCTACTTGAAGGTTATTTTCTATACAGATGAGTCACATTGCGATCCTATTCGTTTCAGTCGCATCAGAGACAGATACACTCTGGCCCCATGGTTCGAGTCTCCTTCCGCCAACAAGTCCTGCAAGTGCGCGAGGATGCCATCATCAGCGCCGTCAACCGCCTCTTGGCGGGCAAAGGCTTCGAGGCCATGACGGTCGACGAAGTCGCGGCCGATGTGGGCATTGCCAAGGCCAGCCTTTACAAGCACTTTGCGTCCAAGGAAGAGCTGGCGGCGGCGGCGATGGTGCGCGTTCTCGACCACGCCCTGGCCTTCATAGACCAGCGCGCCACCGTGCACGCCCAGACGGCGCCGTTTGATCAACTCAAGGCCGTGGCGCGCTGGACGATGGAAGTTCAACTGGCGGGCGAGATGCCGTCACTGCCATCGCAAAGCTCGTCGCTGCGCACCGCACTGATGCAGCACCGCGTCTACCTCGACCGCGTGATGTCGGTCAGCGACCGCCTGGGCGCGTGGATCGTCGCGGCTCAGGCGGCCGGCACCGTCAATCCGAGCCTGCCCGCCGAGGCGGTGCTGTACACGCTGTTCGCCAGGGCCTGCGACCCGGTGCTAGGCTTGCTCAAGGCCGGCGGCCACTACACCGATGAGAAGATCATCGAGATCGTGATGACCACCTGTTTCGACGGCCTGGGCGCGCGTTAGCCAACTCATCAGCGAACCAGGAGCACGGGCGCTTTGCACCGTGCCATGACCTTGGTGGCCACTGAACCCAGCACTAGGTTGCCGAACGCGCCATGGCCGTGCGAGCCCATCATCAGCAAGTCGAACTTGCCCTTGTCTGACAGGGTGGCGATGGTTTCAGCCACCGGGCCCGTCTTGGCCACGTACTCGACCGCAAGCGCCTTCCTGGACAGGAACTGACGCACCGGTTTGAAAACCTTTTCGGCCTCGACGTCGTAATGCCCGGTTAGCACATCCTTGGCCAGGACAGCGGCGGCGCGTGGCGGTACGGGCAGCACGACTGTGAGCACGGTGTACGCATGATGCGCGCCGAGCCATTCCTCGTGTGCAGCCAGATAGGCCAGCATGCGCTTGGTGTAGCTGCTGCCGTCGACGGCGACCAGTATCTTCATGGCGGAGATCCCTGTTAGTTTCAGACTGGGAGTGTGCTCCAGAATGGGCGCCGCGGCCTTGTGCGACGTCAAGCCTCGATCAAGACGCCTGGTTCGAAACCAAGCGTCTCGCCCTTGGCGCGCAGGCCCCGGGCTTGACTCACGACCCGCGTGGAGCTGCCGTCCGGGTGGCTGACGCGGTAATCGTGGCGGCAGTGCAGATGGCCGTGAAGCCAGACGCTGGCGTGACGCAACAGATCGTCGTCGGCGTTGCAGAACGAGGCCGTGCTGGGCAGCGGCCCGTAGCGCGGATCCGCGCTGCGCAAGCTCGGGGCGAAATGGGTGATCGCGACCGTGCGGTCCCAGCGGCCTTGACACGGCTCTTGCAAGGCCGCCGCCAACCAGTCGCGGCAGGCCAGCGCCTCGCGGCGCACCGCCGCGGCGTCGAAGGGCAGGCCGTCGAGCGCAGCGGCCATCACGCGCTGAAAGTAGACCCCCGCCCGCAGCGCGCGCGCGCGACCCGCGGGCCCGAAGACCTCGAAATCGCACCAGCGCACACTGCCGACAAAGCGAATGCGCGCGCCGTCCCGCGCCGTCAGCACGACGGCCTCTCGCTCCACCAGCGTCAGGCCGAAGCCGGCGCAATGCCGACGCAGTTCGGGCCAGGCCACCGACAGGTCGCGGCCGTCGAATTCGTGGTTCCCAGCCACCACCAACACCGGCACGGGCCAGGCGGCAAAGCGCGCGTAACCCTGCCAGGTACTGTCGATGTCGCCCGCCAATACCAGCAACTCGGCACCCGCCTGTGGCACTGGATCGAACTCCTCGCTCTCCAGGTGCAGGTCGGACAGCAGTTGAATCTTCATGGGCACCTTAGGCCAGCGCAGGGCCGCTCCCCGCTTGGGGCCGTCATGCCTTGCCGTGACATTGCTTGAACTTGCGGCCGCTGCCGCAAGGGCAGGGGTCGTTGCGACCGAGCTTCGGGCCTTCGCGTTGAAAGGTCTCGACGTGAAAGCGCTCGCGGTGGGTCAGGTCCCACAGTTCGACTGCGGCCAGGACCAAGTCTTCGAGGCCGGCATCGAGCGTGGCCAGCGGGTGTTCCCGGTCCAGCACGGCAACGATTTCGCGGTCTTCGTCGGTCTCGGCGGGCAGGTGCCGGTAAATGCGCGCCAGGGCATGGGCAATCGCGTCGTCTTCGATGCTGCCCAGATCGGGGAACTGCTCCTGGGCCCAGTGAAAGCCAGCCGCCCAGGGCAGCAGCGCGCGAGCCACAGGCGTCTGGACGGGCTCGTACTCGCTCACCGGGGGCTCGCGATCGATGTCGACAACCAGGGGATCAAACCAGCCGTCTTCGCTGATCGCGGCGTTCAGGGCCAGCATGCGCCGCTCGATCAGCGTGCGGCACCGCGCCAGCCACACCGGATCGGTGCTGTCCGCCAGCGCGTGGCCTTCGAGATCGAAGACCGCTTTCAGCCAGGTCTCAGCCGCCAGCACCCGCGGCTGGACCAGCACGCCCACCAAGTAGCCCTCAAGCATCAACACGTCCAGCGGGGCGTGAGGCGACGGTGTGGCTTGCAGCAAGGCATCCAGTTCGTCGAACTCGGCATCGGTCAGGTCTTGCTTCATGGCCCGATTGTCGACGCCTTCAGTCTCGCCAGTGGATCGTACACAACACTCACATGTATGCGCACACTCTCTTTAAAGGTAATGAATTTATGGGGCTGACCAACAACCAGGGTGCTATCAGCCTGTGAATTTGAAGGGCGTGAAACCCGGATGAACCCCAACAATATAGGGTTTACCCCATACTGCACTGCAGCAACCCATCGGTTGATCGCAAGGAAGCCATGTACATAGATAACGTTATTCCCAACGCGCCGCAAGCCCGACTGGCCTCACTCACCACCCTGATGCTGCAGCGCTGGACCGCGTGGCGACAATCGGCGGCGCCTTCGGCATCGGCTCAGCATCACACCCGCGACAGTGCAATTGCCCTGTATGCCCGGGCAGCCCGCTACGAAGCAACCCAGCCCGGTTTTGCCGCAGACCTGCGCGTCGCCGCGGAAGGCATGGACCGCCTCGCCGAACAGCGCACGCGCTGACGCTGCAGGCTCGGCGCCCGCCCTCAGGCCGGCGTGAGACGCGCTTCGATGCGCGCTTGTGTGGCCCGCAGCGCCTCGGGCAGGTGATAGGCCAGTTGCTCGAACAGGCCCGAGTGCAGCTTGAGCTCAGCGCGCCAGGCAGCGGGGTCGATACCGATGACGCTGGCGAACTGTTCGCGGCCAAAGGCCAGGCCGTCCCAGCGCAGGTCCTCGTAACGCGGGCTGAGACCGAAGGCGTTGGCCTGGCTGGCGGCGCTGCCTTCGATGCGGCGAACCATCCACTCGAGCACGCGCATGTTGTCGCCGTAGCCGGGCCAGACGAACTTGCCGTCGGGGCCCTTGCGGAACCAGTTGACGCAGTAGATCTTCGGCAACGTGGCGCCAGCCTGTGTCAGCGTGGTGCCGATGTCGAGCCAGTGCTGGAAGTAATCGGCCATGTTGTAGCCTGCAAAGGCAATCATGGCGAAGGGATCGCGGCGTACCACCCCGGTCTGGCCGACGATGGCAGCGGTGGTCTCGCTGCCCATGGTGGCGGCCATGTAGACGCCTTCGACCCAGTCGCGCGCCTCGGCCACCAGCGGCACGGTCGTCGAGCGACGGCCGCCGAACAGGAAGGCGTCGATCGGCACGCCAGTGGTCGAATCCCAGGCCGGGTCGAGCGCGGGGTTGTTGGTCGCCGCGACTGTGAAGCGCGAGTTCGGGTGCGCGGCCTTGGCGCCCGTGGCCTTGCCAATCGCCGGCGTCCAGTCCTGGCCCTGCCAGTCGATCAGGTGCGCTGGCGGCGTCTCGGTCATGCCCTCCCACCAGACATCGCCGTCGTCGGTGAGCGCCACATTGGTAAAGACCGCATCGCGCTTGATCGACTCCATGCAGTTCGGGTTGGTGTGGTCATTGGTGCCCGGCGCCACGCCGAAGTAACCGGCCTCGGGGTTGATGGCGTACAAGCGACCGTCGGCACCCGGTTTGATCCAGGCGATGTCGTCGCCGATCGTCGTGACCTTCCAACCTGTGTAGCCCTCGGGCGGTACCAGCATCGAGAAGTTGGTCTTGCCGCAGGCGCTCGGGAAGGCCGCCGCGACGTGGTACTTACTGCCCTCGGGCGTGGTCACGCCCAGGATCAGCATGTGCTCGGCCAGCCAGCCCTGCTCGCGCCCCATGGTCGAGGCAATCCGCAGCGCCAGGCACTTCTTGCCAAGCAGGGCGTTGCCGCCATAGCCCGAGCCATAGCTCCAGATTTCGCGCTGTTCAGGGTAGTGGACGATGTACTTGGTCTTGTTGCAGGGCCAGGCCACGTCTGTCTGACCCGGCTGCAGCGGTGCGCCAACGGTGTGCACGCAGGGCACGAATCTGCCATCCGCGCCCAGCAAGTCGAGCACGGCCCGGCCCATGCGCGTCATGGTTCGCATGCTGATCACGACATAGGCACTGTCAGTCAGTTCGACGCCGATGTGTGAAATGTGCGAACCCAAGGGACCCATCGAGAACGGCACGACGTACAGCGTGCGGCCCCGCATGCAGCCCTCGAACAACGCCGGCGTGCCGTCGGCCTGGCCGGTCTGCAGCAGGGCCCGCATCTCGACCGGCGCCATCCAGTTGTTGGTCGGGCCGGCATCGTCCTTGTGCTCGCTGCAGATGAAGGTGCGGTCTTCGACGCGGGCGACGTCGCTGGGGTCGCTCAGCGCCAGGTAGCTGTTCGGGCGCAGCGCCGGATTGAGCTTCTTCATCGTGCCGCCGTCCACCAGCTGCTGGCACAGGCGGTCGTACTCGGCCACGCTGCCATCGCACCAGACCACATCGCGGGCCTGGGTGAGCAACGCAACACCAGCCACCCAGTCGATCAAGCGGGTGTGTTGGACATGGCCAGGCACATTCAGGCGCAGGCCTTCAAGCGCGGGGCGGTTCACGGTGGAGTTTCCAGTCATGGGCAGGCTGAGACGGAATTGGGCCAATTTCGGCTGTTGCCGCTGCTGGCCCAATGCCGCGTGGGTACACGCAAGTACATGCCGTCCCGTACCGCCGAGCGGTAGCGGATTGTGGTTCCAGTGTAATCACCATGTAACCACCGGGTCGGCGGGGGTTCGCCACTCCGAACCGGGGGTCGGGCTGGCGATCAAGGCGACAATCGCGGCGGATGCGAGTCACCAGTGTCAACGTCGGCCAGGTACGCCAAGTCATGATCGGTGCCCGCCGCGTCGCCAGCGCGATCAGCAAACTGGCGCTGACCGGCCCCGTGGCGGTGCGCGCGATGGGCTTGGTGGGCGACGAGCAGGCCGATCTCAGCGTGCACGGCGGCCTGTCCAAGGCTATTTATGCCTATCCGGGCGAACACTACGGCTTCTGGCGCACCGTGCGCGCACAAGCCGGGGTTTCCCTTTGGGATGACCCGCTGGCCCCAGGCAGCCTGGGCGAAAACCTGACGCTGGAAGGCCTGCTCGAGTCGGCCACCTGGATTGGCGACGTGTTGCGCTTTCCTGGGTGCGCCCTGGCCGTGAGCGAGCCCAGGTTGCCTTGTTTCAAGTTCAACGCCGCGATGGGCTTTGGCCAGGCCAGCCGCCTGATGGGTCAGTCGGGCTGGTGCGGCTTTTACCTGGCGGTGCGCGAGGCGGGAGCGATCGAGGCTGGCCAGCCCTTCAGCCTCGAGCCCGGTCCGCGCGAAGTGCGCGTCGACAGCCTGTTCCGCGCCCGCGTGCCCGGCGTGGCGGCCGCCACCCGGTGAGGCGGCGCGAGGCCCTGGTGGCCGTGCCGTGTCCGACCCTGGCCGCCGCCGTCGGCGCCGGCCTGTCGGACCACCCGCTCTAGGCCAAGCTGGCCGCCGATCTGGCCCTGCCCCTGCATGCCGCCGGCGGGGCCCGCGTGCTCGGCGACGAGAAGCTGAAGTCCGACCAGATCCACGCCAACGCCGAGGGCTACCGGGTCTTTGTCGACGGCCTGGCATCGACCCTGCGGAGCGCCGGGCTGCGCCAGTGAGGCAGCCGCTACAGTGCGCCACCCATGCTCGCCTACCGACACGCCTTTCACGCCGGCAACCACGCCGATGTCCTCAAGCACTTGGTCCTGGCCCAGGTGCTCACGCACATGGCGGCCAAGGCCAAGCCTTACACGTTGATCGACACCCACGCCGGCGCCGGCGGCTATTCACTCGAGGGCCGCTACGCCCACACCAAGGACGAGTTCGTCGGCGGCATTGCCAAGCTGTACCACCGTGATGACCTGCCGCCGGCAGTGACGGCCTATGTCGAGCTGGTACGCCAGTTCAACGGCGGCGGCTCGCTCGAGCAGTACCCCGGCTCGCCGGCGATCGCCAACCTGCTACTGCGCCCCGACGACCGCCTGCGCCTGTACGAGCTGCACCCGACCGATGAGCGAATCCTGCGCGCCTTTCTGGCCAGCCGGCAACACACCGAGGTCGTCCTCGGCGACGGCTTCGCGGCGCTGCCCAAGCAGCTGCCGCCGCCATCGCGCCGCGGCGTGGTGTTGATCGACCCGTCGTACGAGATGAAGTCCGACTACACCAAGGTGCTGGCGGCCGTACGCGAAACGCTCGAGCGCTTTGCCTCGGCCATCATCCTGGTCTGGTTGCCGCAGCTGCGCACGCTGGAGTCACAGCAGTTGCCGCAGCGGCTGCAGAACACTGCCGCCAAAGCGGCGCCCAAAGGCTGGCTGCATGCCCGCCTGACAGTCGCGCAAACCGACGAACGCGGTTTCGGCCTGCTCGGCAGCTCGATGTTCGTCATCAACCCACCGCACGGCCTGCACGAAACGCTGCAAGAGGTGCTGCCCTGCCTGGTCAATGAGCTGGGGCAATTCGACGGCGCGAACTTCCTGCTCGAACAGCAGGCTGCTTGATCACTTGGCCTCGGGCCGCGCGGGGCCGGTTGGAGCCGCTTAGGGCCGTCGGTCCGGCACCCGCTGGAAGTCAGCACCTCGTTCTGCAAGTACCCTGGCGACATGCTGCGTTATCACGATGTGCACGAGAACTGAGCCATGACGACCCCTGCGCATGCCGTCCATCGCCGCCGCCTGCTGTGTTGTGGCGCCGCGGCTGCGGCCGGCCTCTTCACTTCGCTGGGCGTGCGCGCGCAGGCCGACAGCGCGCCCTGGATCAACCCGTGCCTGCGGCCACTGCCCGAGCGGCTCGCACGTCACGACCTGGTCGCCGCCGCCTTCGACGGCCTTGACGCGAGTGCCTTGTGGGACATGCACGCCCACCTGCTCGGCAACGGCGACAGCGGCTCAGGGTGCAGCATCCACCCCGCCATGACGCAGTGGTGGCGGCCGGTGGACTTCGCGCGCCGCCACGCCATCCTCAACGCAGCCTGTGTGCCGGCCGATGCGCCCTCGGTCGACCGCGCGTTTGTCGAGCGCCTGCGCGGCCTGATCGCCGACTTCCCCGCCGGTGCGCGGTGGCTCTTGTTCGCCTTCGACCAGGCCCACGACGACAGCGGCCGAGCCGACCCCGACGCCAGCACCTTCCACGTGCCCGACCGCTATGCGGCGCAGACCGCCGCGGCGCAGCCCGAACGCTTTGGCTGGGTGGCGTCGATCCACCCCTACGCCGCCGACGCCCTGGCGCGGCTCGATGCTGCGACGGCCCAAGGTGCACTGGCCGTCAAGTGGCTGCCCAGCGCGATGAACATCGATCTGCGCGATCCGCGCTGCCGCCCCTTCTACGACCGTCTGGCCGCGAGCCGCCTGCCGCTGATCGTGCACTGCGGCGAAGAAATGGCCGCGCCCGGCGCCGGGCGCGACGACCTGGGCAATCCACTGCACGCGCGCTTGCCGCTGGAGCGCGGCGTTCGCCTGGTGATGGCGCATTGCGCTTCGCTCGGCCACGCGCTGGACCTCGACCGACCCTCGATGCCGCGCATCGCCGCCTTCGACCTGTTTGCGCGCTTGATGGACGAGCGCGCGCATGGGGGCCTTCTGATGGGCGACATCTCGGCCGTGTTCCAGGTCAACCGCACGGTGGCGTCGCAACGCCGCCTCGTCGAGCACAGCGATTGGCACCCGCGCCTCTTGCACGGCTCGGACCATCCACTGCCCGGCCTGATGCCGCTGTACCGCACGCAGCGCCTGGTCAAAGCCGGCCTGCTCGACGCCTCGGCGGCCCCCGTGCTCGACGAGATTCGCGCCTACAACCCACTGCTGTTCGATTTCGTGCAGAAGCGCCACTTGCGCAGCGGCACCCAGTCACTCGGCGCCGTCGTGTTCGACACGCGACGCCACTTTCGAGCCGCTACCGCGTGATGCCGTGGCACCATTCCCGCGGGCAGGAGGCCCGCCACCCGTGAGCACAAGCACCGACCACCCGAAACAGTTCGCCCTGCTGTGCGAGCGCCGCTTCGCACCCTTCTTCTGGACCCAGTTCCTCGGCGCGGCCAACGACAACCTGTTCAAGTTCGCCTTCACGGTGAACGCGCGTTTCATGATCGCCAGTTCGGTCCTCGCCGGCCTGCTGCTTGAGGCTGGCACCAGCCTGCCGCAGGTCTTCCTCGCGGCCGACCTGGACAAGGCGATACCCATCGCCCCGCAGAGCGTCGACGCCGCGCTCTATGACAACGCCTTTGCCGAGGCGCGACGGGTACCCGACGATAGTCAGCTGCTGTGGATTTTTCCCGAGGGCTGTCTCACCGCTGACGGCACACTGCAGCCCTTCAAAGGCCGCATCATGAAGATCATCGAAACCCGTCCGGTCCCTGTGGTGCCGCTGGGCCTGCGCAACCTCTGGGGCTCGTATTTCTCGAGCGTCGAGGGCGGCCGGGCCACGACCCGGCCCTTTCGGCGCGGTCTCTTCAGACCGGTCGCCCTGGTGGTGGGCGAGCCAGTCGTGGGTGCGGCCATGAGCCCGGAGGCGTTGCAGCGCCGCGTCCAGCAGCTGCTCGCGGCCTGATCAACGCCTTATCGAACGAGGAATTTCCCATGCCCTTGTCTCTCAGCCGTTCCGCATGGCTGCGCATTCTCCCCTTCGCGCTGTTCATGGCCCTGCTGGCCCTGCGCGGTGCCGCGCCCGAGGACGGCTCCTGGGGCTTCGACCCGCGCTGGATCTATGCCGCGACGGTGGTCGTGGTCGGGGCCGTGCTGCTGTTCTTCTGGCGCGACTACGCCGAGCTGGTGCGCCAGACCCTGCCCGATGGCCGCGAACTGTTGCTGGCGGTGACCGTGGGCGTGGCGGTATTCGCGCTCTGGATCCAGCTTGATGCGCCCTGGATGACCCTGGGCGAGCCCAGCGCCGGCTTTGTGCCGTTGACCGAAGCCGGCGCCATCGACTGGCCCTGGGTGGCCGTGCGCTGGATCGGCGCCGCCCTGCTGGTACCGGTGATGGAGGAGCTGTTCTGGCGCTCCTTCCTGATGCGCTGGATCGAACAGCCGGTGTTCGAGGGCGTCGATCCGCGGCGCGTCGGCCTGCGGGCCATCCTGCTGTCGACGTTTGTCTTCGTTCTGGCCCACACCCTGTGGCTGGCCGCAGCGATCGCCGGCCTGGCCTATGCCTGGCTGTATGTGCGCAGCGGCAAGTTGTGGCTGCCGGTGATCGCGCATGCCGTCACCAATGGCGTGCTCGGCGCCTGGGTCATTGCCACGGGCAACTGGCGCTTCTGGTAGTCAGGCCCTGTCGCGCCAACGCGCCACGCGTCGGGCGACGCGGCGCTTGAAGGTCTGGCCGACGCGCCAGGCCCAGGAAGCGCGCACGTGGGCCAGCACGCCGGCTTTCCAGACCGTCCAGCGACCGTAGCCGCGTGCGAACCAGGCCAGCTGCATCAGCGCGGCTTGCGTCAGCTGGAACAGGCGCGCCAGCAGGGCCGTGCCGAACAGTTTGGCCATCACGATGAGGGCCAGACCGAGGCCGGCCTGGCCCACGCCGATCAGCCACAACGCCGCCAGCTTCACCGGCAACAGCAGCAGCGTCGGCACGATGAACACCGCCAGCGCCGGGTACGGCGGCAGGGCTGAGATGCGCCGCTCCAGCCAAGCCAGCGCAGGCAGCCGCGTCACCCACGCCATGGCCCGCTTGAGCGGCTCCCAGCCCCATTCCTCGAACAGGATCAGCAGCGCCAGCAGCGCTTCGACCCCTCGGCGCAACCAGCGCAGCATGGTCACGCAGCGACGCTCAATCGATGCCGCGCTCGCGGTCGCGCTTGAACTGGGCGCGGAAGACCTCGAAGGCGCCGGCGTCGAGCGCCTGGCGCACCTCGCGCATCAAGTTGACGTAGTAGTGCAGGTTGTGGACGCTGGCCAGCATCGGCGCGAGCATCTCGCCGCAACGGTCGAGGTGGTGCAGGTAGGCGCGGGAAAAAAAGGCCGCGCAGCAGTGGCAGGTGCAGGTCGGATCGAGCGGCCGCTGATCTTGCCGATAGCGCGCATTGCGCAGGCGCAGATCGCCGAAGCGCGTGAAGAGGTGGCCATTGCGCGCGTTGCGCGTGGGCATCACGCAGTCGAACATGTCGACACCGTCGGCCACTCCCTGCACCAGGTCTTCCGGCGTGCCCACCCCCATCAGGTAACGCGGCTTGTGCGCCGGCAGGCGGTGCGGGGTGTGCGCCATGACGCGCAACATTTCGTCCTTGGGCTCGCCGACGCTGACGCCGCCGACCGCGTAGCCCGGCAGGTCCATCGCCACCAGAGCGTCGAGCGAAGCTTCGCGCAGGTTCTCGAACATGCCGCCTTGGACGATACCGAACAGCGCGTTCGGGTTCTCCAGCCGCGCGAACTCGGTGCGGCAGCGCTCGGCCCAGCGCAGGCTGAGCGCCATCGACGCGTACGCCTCGGCCTCGGTGGTCAGCACGCCCTTGCTTTCGTACGGCGTGCACTCGTCGAACTGCATCACGATGTCGCTGTTCAGCACGCTCTGGATCTGCATCGACACCTCGGGCGTCAACAGCAGCTTGTCGCCATTCACCGGCGAGGCAAACTTGACGCCTTCTTCGCTGATCTTGCGCATCGCGCCGAGCGACCACACCTGGAAGCCGCCGCTGTCGGTGAGGATGGGCTTGTCCCAGGCCTCGAAGCGGTGCAGGCCGCGGAACTGCTTGAGCACCTCGACGCCGGGCCGCAGCCAGAGGTGGAAGGTATTGCCCAGGATGATCTCGGCGCCCATCTCGACCAGGGAGCGCGGCATCACGCCCTTGACGGTGCCGTAGGTGCCCACCGGCATGAACACCGGCGTCTCCACCACACCGTGGTTGAGGGTCAGACGGCCGCGGCGGGCGTGGCCTTGCGTTGCAAGAAGTTGGAAGCTGAGCATGGCGGCGCGATTGTCGCTGCCGCACGGCCTCACGCCGGCGCGCGGGACAGCAGCATCGCGTCGCCGTAGCTGAAGAAGCGGTAGCGCGCCTCGATCGCGTGCCGGTACAGCGCCATCACATGCGCGTGGCCGGCAAAGGCCGAGACCAGCATCATCAGAGTGCTCTTGGGCAGATGGAAATTGGTCAGCAAGGCATCGACCACGCGGAACTCGAAACCCGGCGTGATGAAAATGTCGGTCTCGCCGCGCATCGGCTGCAGGTGGCCGCTGGCCCGTGCCGCCGACTCCAGCGAACGAACGCTGGTGGTGCCGATCGCCAGCACCCGTCCGCCGCGGGCTCGGGTGGCTTCGACCGCGGCCACCGTGGCCGCGCTGACCTCGAACCATTCGCTGTGCATGCGGTGGTCCTCGATGCGTTCGGCACGCACCGGCAGGAAGGTCCCGGCGCCGACATGCAGGGTGACGTTGGCGGTCTGCACGCCGCGTGCGTGCAGGGCCTCCAGCACTGCCGCGTCAAAGTGCAATGCGGCGGTGGGCGCGGCGATGGCCCCGGGCTGGGCCGCAAACACCGTCTGGTAGCGGCGCGCGTCGTCGGCGTCATCCGGGTGGGTGATGTAGGGCGGCAAGGGCACATGGCCATGCGCTTCAAGCAGGGCCAGGGGCTCGGCGTCGAAGCGCAGGTGGAACAGGGCTTCGTCGGGCCCGCTGCGACCGAGCACCTCGGCGTCGAAGGCCTCGGCAAAGCGAATGGTGCTGCCCGGCCGCGGCGCCTTGCTGGCGCGCAGGTGGGCCAGCACCTCGTTGGCCGCGCCGGTCAGCACGCGCTCGACCAGGGCCTCGACCACGCCGCCGCTGTCCTTGCGCCCGAACAGCCGCGCCTTGATCACGCGGGTGTCATTGAAGACCAGCAGGTCGCCGGGCTCGAGCAGGCCATGCAGGTCTCGGAACACACGGTCGACGGGCGTGACACCGCGGCCATCGAGCAGGCGCGACCCGCTGCGTTCGGCCGCCGGGTGCTGCGCGATCAGCTCGGACGGCAGGGCAAAGTCAAAGTCAGTGAGGGTGTGTTGCATGGCAATCGGGCTGTACCGGCCCGATGGGAGTCACTGCGGGCGCGATTGTTCCACGGGCATCGGCGCTGTCGGGGGCGCCGCCCTGACCACGCTGCCGTCGGCATTGATGCGCTGGACCCAGCCGCCCTCGGCCCACTCGCTGTACAGCCAGTCGTCGCCGACGCGCAACAGGCCCTCGGGCGGTGGGCCCAGCGGGGCCGGCGGGACGCCCTTCAAGGCGGTGGCCATGTAGTCGATCCAGATCGGCAGCGCCAGGGCGCCGCCCGATTCGCGCTCGCCCAGACTGCGCGGCTCATCGAAGCCCACCCAGGCGACGGCCACACGGCTGGGGTGAAAGCCGGCGAACCAGGCGTCGACAGCGTCGTCGGTGGTGCCGGTCTTGCCATACACGTCGTCGCGGCGCAGCCCGCGCTGGGCGCGCGCGGCCGTGCCGACCCGGGCCACGTCGGCCAGCAGGCTGGTGGTGACGAAGACATTGCGCGCGGGCAGCGCGCGCGCCTCGGCGCCCAGCGCCAACGGCGGCGCGGCATCGAACAGCACCACGCCCCGTGCATCGGTAATGCGCTCGACCAGCACCGGCTCGATGCGCCAGCCACCATTGGCCAGCGCGGCGTAGGCCTGGGCCATCTGCAGCGGCGTGACGCTGCCGCTGCCCAGGGCCAGCGTCAGGTTGTCGGGCTGACGAACGGCGTCGAGGCCGACGCGCGCGGCCCAGTCGCGCACCGGGGCGGTCCCGATCTGCTGCAGCAAACGCACGCTCACCAGGTTCTTCGACTTCGCCAGCGCCTCGCGCAGCGTCAGCGGGCCGTCGAAGCGGCCATCGCTGTTTTGCGGCGACCAGCCGTTGGCGCCCGTGAAGGGCGCGTCGTCGATCAGCGTGGCCGGCATCACACCCTGCTCCAGCGCCGCCGAGTAAAGCAAGGGCTTGAAGGCCGAGCCCGGCTGGCGCCAGGCCTGGGTGACGCGGTTGAAGGGCTGGCGCGAGAAGTCGAAGCCGCCGACCAGGGCGCGCACCCGACCGCTCGCCGGATCGAGCCCGACAAAGGCGGCCTGCACCTCGGGCCACTGCGAGACCGACCAGGCCGTGCCCAGCTGCACCAGGCGCAGGATCGCGCCGCGCTTGATCGCCAGCGGCGCACGGGCGCCCGGGCTCAACGCGGCCTGTGCCCAACGCAGGCCGTCGCCGCGCACCGTCACGCGCTCGCCGCTGGCCAGCTGGGCCCGCAGCTCGCGTGGTGTCGCGCTCAGGACGATGGCTACGCGCAATTGCTCGTCGTCGCGGTGGTCCTTCAGCGCCTGTGCCGCAGCGCGTTCGAGCTCGGCGCCGTCACCGGCTGGCAACGGCTCCTGGCCCTCGGGGCCACGCCAGGCGCCCTTGCGGTCGTGGGCCAGCACCCCGCGGCGCAGGGCCGCATATGCGGCTTGCTGTTCGCCAGAGCGCAAAGATGTCATGACCCGGAGGCCGCTCGAGTAGGCCTCGGTGCCGAAGCGCTCGACCACCACGCGACGCGCCATTTCGGCGACGTACTCGGCGTGCAAGGGCACGCGGCCGGGCTGCTGGATGGTGAGCGGCTCGGCCCGCGCCGCCGCATGCTGGGCCTCGCTGATGACGCCCGTCACCCGCATGCGTTCGAGCACCAGACGCTGGCGCTGGGTGGCGCGCTCGAAGTTGGCAATCGGGTTGGCGTAGTGCGGGTTCTGCGGCAGCCCCGCGAGCATCGCTGTCTCGGCGATCGACAGCTTGGCCAGCGGCTTGCCGAAGTAGACCTGCGAGGCCGACGCGAAGCCATAGGCGCGCTGGCCGAGGAAGATCTCGTTCAGGTAGAGCTCGAGGATGCGGTCCTTCGACAGCTGCTTCTCGATCTCCAGCGCGATACGGATCTCCTGCAGCTTGCGCTCGGCCGTGAAGCGCCGGGTCAGGAAGAAGGTGCGCGCCACCTGCTGCGTGATCGTCGATGCGCCCTGGCGCCGGCCGCCGGTGAGCATCGCCAGCGCCGCACGCGCCATGCCCTGGGGGTCGATGCCGCTGTGCTCGCGAAAGCGCTGGTCCTCGACCGCGATCACCGCCGCCTGCAGCAGCTTGGGCATCTGCGCAATGGGCAGGAACTGGCGCCGCTCGGCGCCGAATTGCGCGATCTCCACACCGTCGGCGGTAAAGACCTGCAAGGGCTGCTTGGGTTGGTAGTTGAGCACGCGGTCGAGCGGCGGCATCTCCCAGGCAGCCCGGGCCGGCGCCATGACCAGCGCCAGAGCAACAAGGGCAAAGGCCAGCCGCACGCGGCGCAGGAAGAGAACAGGCATATGCGGGATTATCGGCAGGGGGCCATAAGACAATCGCCGCCATGCCCGACGCCCCGCGCGAGAAGTCGGCCCCGCAGCGGGCGATGGACAAGCTCGGCCTGGTGCGCGACATCGACCTGACCCTGCACCTGCCGCTGCGCTATGAAGACGAAACCCGCGTCACCCGCCTGGCCGATGCCCACGAAGGCGATGCGGTGCAGGTCGAGGCCACCGTGGCCGAGTGCAGCGTCGAGTTCCGGCCGCGCCGGCAACTGGTGGCCCGCCTGGTCGACGACGACGGCGAAGCGCTGGTCCTGCGCTTCCTGAATTTTTACCCCTCGCAACAAAAGACGCTGGCCGTCGGCGCGCGCCTGCGCGTGCGCGGCGAGCTGCGGGGAGGCTTTCTGGGCCGCGAGATGGTGCACCCCGTCGTCAAGCCGGCCAGCGCGGCGCTGCCCACCACGCTGACCCCCGTCTACCCGACCCGTGCGCAGCTGCCCCAGGCCTACCTGCGCAAAGCCGTGAGCGCGGCGCTGGCACGCGCCCCGCTGCACGAGGTGCTGCCGCCGGACATGCTGCCTGCAGCGCTGCCGAACCTGGCCGAGGCCCTGCACCTGCTGCACCAGCCGCCCCCCGGCGCACCGCTGGTCAGCCTCGAAGACCGCAGCCACCCGGCCTGGCAACGGCTGAAGTTCGAGGAGCTGCTGGCGCAGCAGTTGTCGCAGTTGACGGCACAACGCGAGCGCACGCTCCTGCGCGCGCCCCCGCTGGCCACGCAGCGCGGCGGCCTGCGCGAGCGTCTGCTGGCGGCCCTGCCCTTTGCGCTGACGCGCGCCCAGCAACGCGTCGGGGACGAAATTGCCGCCGACCTGGCGCGCGGCCAGCCGATGAATCGTCTGCTCCAAGGCGATGTCGGCTCGGGCAAGACGGTGGTGGCCGCTCTGGCGGCTGCGATCGCCATCGACAGCGGCTGGCAATGCGCGCTGATGGCCCCCACCGAAATCCTCGCCGAGCAGCACTTCCGCAAGCTCGTGCAGTGGCTCGAACCGCTGGGGCTGACGGTGGCCTGGCTGACGGGAAGCCGCAAGGGCAAGGGCCGCAAGCAGATGCTCGAGGTCGTGGCCTCGGGGGCAGCCGGCCTGGTCATCGGCACCCACGCCGTGATCCAGCACGATGTGGTGTTCGCCCACCTGGGCCTGGCCATCGTCGATGAACAGCACCGCTTCGGCGTGGCGCAACGACTGGCGCTGCGCGACAAGCTCGAGCAACAGGCGCTGGAGCCCCACCTGTTGATGATGAGCGCCACGCCGATCCCGCGCACGCTGGCAATGACCTACTTCGCCGACTTGGCCGTCAGCACCATCGACGAGCTGCCGCCCGGCCGCACGCCCGTGCTGACCAAGCTCTTTGCCGACAGCCGGCGCGACGACGTGATCAGCCGCATCCGCGATGAAGTCGGCCAGGGCAAGCAGGTCTATTGGGTCTGCCCGTTGATCGAGGAGAGCGAAGCCCTGGACTTGCGCAATGCCACCGAAACCCACGCCGAGCTCAGCGCGGTGCTGCCCGGCGTAAGGGTGGGCCTGCTGCACGGGCGCATGGCAGCGGCGGAGAAGGCGGCCGTCATGGCGCTGTTCGCGGGCGGCCAGATGCAATTGCTGGTGGCCACGACGGTGATCGAGGTCGGCGTTGACGTGCCCAACGCCAGCCTGATGGTGATCGAGCACGCCGAGCGCTTCGGTCTGTCGCAGTTGCACCAACTGCGCGGCCGCGTCGGCCGCGGCGCGGTGGCCAGCGTGTGTGTCTTGCTCTACACCGCACCGCTGTCGCCGACGGCCAAGGACCGGCTGCGCGCCATGGCCGACACCAACGACGGCTTCGAGATCGCCCGCCGCGACCTCGACATCCGTGGCCCCGGCGAGTTCATGGGCGCGCGCCAGAGCGGCGATGCACTGCTGCGCTTTGCCGACCTCGGTGCCGACAGCGCCTTGCTCGACCACGCCCGCCGCGTTGCGCCGCACTTGCTGGCGGCACATCCGGCCGCCGCCGCTGCGCAAGTGCAACGCTGGCTGGCCTCGCGCGTCGACTACCTCAAGGCCTGAACCCACTTTCAGCCGAAGTGCAGCGGTTACTTCGCCCCGTCGGAGAACAGGCATAAGCCCGTGCCCAGGGCCGGGCCGGTGATGACAGACTCGCACTCTGCGTTGACGCCCTTGGCGCCGAAGGCGTTGGCGCTGCCACGTTGGCCGCTGCTGCTGCGCGGCAGGGTGCCGAGCACTTCGCTGTGGATGCGGCCGAAACCGGTATCGGCCGCGTCGACACGATTGGCCTCACCCTGCAGGCTGTCGCCCTGGTAGACCAGCGAGAAGCTGCCGCGCCCGGTGTGCATGTCCACCACCACGGCGTTGAGCCGACCGCCCTGGTTGGCCTGCGCGTTCAGTGGGTACAGCCGCGCAGCCAGCTTGCGCGCTGCGACCTGACACGACAAGCGTGCCTGGCGAAGTCGAGTGCCGTGATGCTGGCGGGCGCGCGATACGACACCGCGGCGGCTGCGCTATCCTCAAGATCGAGGTTGGCCTTCATGACACTCACTGAGTTGCGCTACGTCGTCGCCGTCGCCCGCGAGAAGCATTTCGGGCGCGCGGCCGAGGCCTGCTTCGTCTCGCAGCCGACGTTGAGCGTCGCGATCAAGAAGCTCGAGGAAGAGCTCGATGTCAAGCTGTTCGAGCGCGGCGCCAACGAGGTCAGCGTGACGCACCTGGGCGAGGCCATCGTGCGCCAGGCGCAAACGGTGATCGAGCAGGCTGCTGCCATCAAGGAGATCGCCAAGCGCGGCAAGGACCCGCTGGCCGGACCGCTGACGCTGGGCATCATCTACACCATCGGGCCCTACCTGCTGCCGGAGCTGGTGCGACACACCATCGAAAACAGCCCGCAAATGCCGCTGATGCTGCAGGAGAACTTCACCGTCAAGCTGCTCGAAATGCTGCGCACCGGCGACCTCGACTGCGCCATCCTGGCTGAGCCTTTCCCCGACAGCGGCCTGGCTGTGGCACCCCTGTACGACGAGCCTTTCATGATCGCGGTGCCGAAGGCCCATGCGCTGGCCAAGCGCAAGAGCGTCAGCGCCGAGGAGTTGAAGCAGGAGACGATGCTGCTGCTCGGCACCGGTCATTGCTTTCGTGACCATGTGCTCGAGGTCTGCCCCGAGTACGCGCGCTTCGCCAGCGATGCCGAGGGCATCCGCAAGAGCTTCGAGGGTTCGTCGCTGGAGACCATCAAGTACATGGTCGCCTCGGGCATGGGCGTGACGGTGGTGCCGCAGCTGAGCGTGCCCAAAGAGCCGCAGCCGCACATTGCCTACGTGAAGTTCGCCGCGCCGGTCCCGACGCGCCGGGTGGTCCTGGCGTGGCGGCGCAGCTTCACCCGCTACGAAGCCATCGCGGCGCTGCGCAACGCGGTCTACGCCTGCGCGCTCGACGGCGTGAAGCGTTTGTCCTGATCGCACGGCGCCGCTTGTGGCCGCCATGTGACCTTTAGATTGGCCCGCCGCGACGACGACGAGCCGACCGCCGACCGGCGACCTGCTGACGCAGCGTCTGGCGCTGCATAAGCAGACGGCGTGGATGCTGCGCTCGCTGCTCGAGGAGTGACGCTGGCGCGCGAGGCTATCCCTCGGCCCCATCTCGTGCGCGGAAAGCGGCAGTTTTTGTCGGCCTGCGGGTAGGTTCCGGGAGCAAGCGGAGGCTGACAGGTCAGCCCCCGTAGCGCCCCTCGCCAAGGAAAAGTCTCACTTTCTCGTATCTGAAACACG
>Ga0163144_10010042_pt1 | contig 20236 bp, 17 predicted proteins | sample OliLak19BULKMAT1_FD_123175 | JGI IMG/M metagenome (GOLD analysis project Ga0163144, IMG submission 123175) | Freshwater microbial mat bacterial communities from Lake Vanda, McMurdo Dry Valleys, Antarctica - Oligotrophic Lake LV.19.BULKMAT1 | ecosystem: Environmental > Aquatic > Freshwater >... | reverse complement strand
TATTCTTACCAATGCGCCCCTCATGATGTTTGGCGTGCTGTATGCGCTGGATGTCATTTTATACATGCTGTTTATCTGGCTTATTTACCAGCGTCACCAGCGCAAATACGTTACCACGCCTCCGCGTTGGTCATTTAACGCATCTTATGCGTGGGGGATGTTACGCCAAAGTGCGCCCCTTATTTTGGCGGGGTTGGCGGTATCGGTGTATATGCGTATTGACCAAATCATGCTAAGCCAATTGTTGCCAAAAGGGGTTGCAGAAAGCGCGGTAGGGGTGTATTCGGTGGCAGTACGCATTTCTGAAATGTGGTACTTTATCCCTGGCGCGTTGGTGGTATCTACGTTTCCCGCGCTGTTAAAAAGCAAGAAAGAAAATGAAGAACTGTATCGTAAACGCCTACAACGCTTGTTTAACTTGGTGGTGTTGGTGGCTTATAGCGTTGCTCTCCCTATGACATTCTTGGCAGGAGTGATTGTGGATGTGCTTTATGGTGCAGAATACGCCGAATCTGTGTTACCATTAATTATCTTAACGTGGGCGGGGGTTTGGGTGTCATTGGGGCTGGTGCGCTCACAAGTGTATATTGCCGAAGGGGTTGCCTCATATTCCATGTGGGCAACGGTGGCAGGCGCGCTTGTGAACGTGATACTCAACTTTTGGCTTATTCCGCCGTTGGGAGCGTTAGGGTGCGCGATAGCAACCCTTATTTCACAGGTGATAGCGGCACATTTATCTACTTTTTTCACATCAAAAACGCGCTTTATCGCGCTGATGCAAACCAAGTCCGTTATTTATCCCAATCCGTTTTGAGAGGGTTTTCAGAAATGACGCAACAAGAAAAGCCACAAGTACGCTTTGCCAGATTCGTTGTTGGGTTAATCCCTGATGCGAAGTTTATTCACGACCTCGCCGTGATGTATGTGAGAAAGTATCACAACTACTCTAACATAGATATGTACAAAAATGGCGAATATCGCTGGTTAAAGCAAGCCCTTACAGGAAAATCTTCGCCCGTTGTTTTTGATGTGGGCGCAAATGTAGGTCATTGGTCAAAAACTGTGCTAGAGATTGTTCCACAAGCAACAATTCATGCCTTTGAACCCTCGCCAACCACCTTCAAAATTTTGCTGTCTGCCGAACTTTCTAGTAAAGTCGCCCTCAATAACTTTGCGTTGGGTGCAAGCCCTTCAACTTTGACGTTTTATGAATATGGGGATGCCCACGCGCACAATTCTTTTTTTCCACGCCACGATAAACCGCACCAAAGCACCAAAGAAATTGGCGTAGAGACGCTAGAGAGCTATTGCCAAAAGCACCAAATAGACCACATCGACTTCTTAAAAATTGACACCGAAGGCTATGACTTTCACGTTTTAAGGGGCGCGAAATCCCTCCTAGAAGCAGAAAAGATAGACTTTATTCAATTTGAGTATGGCGACAACTATATTGATGCCCGCATCTTTCTGAAGGATATTTTTGATTTTGTGGTGGATTTGGAATATGACATTTACCGAATCATGCCAAAAGCCCTCAAACATATTCCCGTTTATCATGAAGCCCTTGAGGCATTTTCTTACTCAAACTACGCCATTGTGCATAAACGTTTTGCAAAAGAGCTAGTTTAGGATGAAAAAGCTAAAGATATTTAGTGATACACCATATCACGATTCAAATGTCCCTTATACCGTCATGTTACACCCGTTTTGGGCAACCAAGGGCTTACGCTGGGAACCAAACGATGCCATATACCAAGATTACAAAATACAGGGCAACCAATTTTTTGAAATGGTCAGCCTAGAAGATGCGGATTATTTGGTTGCGCCCGCAGCATGGGAAAAAAGCGCGAGGGCAAGAAGCCTGATTCAAGAGATGGCAAAGCACGCCAGCCCACAAAAGCCTATCATCACCTTCTTTTGGCACGATTCTGATGAAAACGTTCCTTTAGAAAACAGCATCGTTTTTAGAACGTCTTTTTACAAATCAAAGCAGAAACAACATGAATTTGCGATGCCGGCGTGGAGCAAGGACTTTTTAGAGTTATATAATAATGGACAACTAGTAGTACGCCAAAAACAAGAAAAACCGTCTGTGGGGTTTGTGGGATATGCCATGAGCAGACAGTCCGAAATTTATCAAAACCTTAAGGATGTTCTACGTTATATAAAAGATGGCATTGAAGCAACAAACCAAAAGCGTGAACAGCGTAAATATCACATTTTTCGCAATAAAATATTGTCTAAGATAAAGACGAGCAAAAAGTTGGAAAAGAACTTTGTGATTCGAGAGCAGTTTCATAGGCGTTATACCGCAGAAAAACAAGAAGAATTTCAAAAAGAGTATTACGATAACCTGATAAATAGCGACTATATTGTGTGCATGAGAGGGTCGGGAAATTTTTCTTATCGCCTATATGAAACGTTGTGCTGTGGCAGAATCCCTGTTTTTATAGATACCGATAGTGTTTTGCCCTATGATTTTTTAGCGGATTGGAAGCAGTATTGCGTTTGGATTGACCAAAGCGAGATAAATTCCATCGAAGATAAGATACTAGATTTTCACAATAGCCTTTCCAACGGACAATTTGTAGCACTTCAGAAAAAGTGTCGAGAATTTTGGAAAGATTATCTATCACCTACAGGGTTTTTCAGTCATTTATACCAACACTTTGACGATAAACTTTAAGGAAACAGACTTCATGCTCTCTACCCCTGTTGTTTTTCTCATTTATCGTCGCCCACAAAACACCCAGCGCGTGTTTGATGAGATTAAAAAGGCACGCCCCAAAAAACTCTTTGTGGTGGCGGATGGCGCAAAAAACGAAGAAGAACGCCCCCTTTGCGAAGCCACACGCGCCATTATCCAGCAAGTAGACTGGGACTGTGACGTGCAAACCAATTTTGCTGAAGCAAATATGGGGCTTAGGAAGCGTATTTCTAGTGGGCTGGATTGGGCTTTCTCACACGTCGAGCGTGCCATTATCCTAGAAGATGATTGTCTACCTCACCCTACTTTCTTTCACTTTTGCGAAGAGCTACTAGACAAATACCAACATGATGAGCGCGTGATGCACATCTGTGGCGATAACTTTGGGTATAAGCGGGCGCGTGGTGTGCAAGATAGCTACTATTTTTCTACGTTTATTCACGTTTGGGGGTGGGCAACGTGGCGCAGAGCATGGGCGCACTACGACGTAGAAATGACCTCATGGGAACAAGAGAAAGAGCAAGTGCTGGCGCGTTTTAGCACCAAAGCCGACCATGAGTATTGGCGCGAACAATGGTCATACACACAATCGGGTACTATCCAAACGTGGGATTACCAATGGATGTATGCCTGTATGCGCCATGAGGGGCTAGGGATATTGCCGTATGAAAACCAAATCTCAAATATTGGCATGGGCGCAGATAGCACCAACACGGCAGATGCCCAATCACCGCTTGCCAACCTGCCCACAGAAGACATCGTTTTCCCGTTGGTGCACCCTAAAGAAGTTAAAAGAAACGTTGTGGGTGATGCTCATATTACTAGACTGGCGTTTAGAAGAGAGACGTGGATGCAGCGCGTTTTAGAAAAGCTGTCTCAAATGACGAGAATAGGTAGCACAAAATGAAATACATTAGAGGTTTGCTGAACAAAATAAAACAATTTTTGAAGTGGTTTGCTGACACTATCGCCATTCTATACTATAGCAAAACAACAAAGCCATGGACTTTTGGCTATCTGGCTTACAGATGGCGTGTCATTCATCAAACTTTAGAAGACTCTAGTATGATGAGAAGTTTTGTAAAAAACCAAAACTTTGATCCCTATGGTTTTAGTTTAGATGAGCGCGTGGCGGAGTACCCATGGGTGTTTTCAAGGCTCCAAAACAAGCCCTTAAAATTACTAGATGCTGGTTCTGCGCTTAATTTTTATCCGTTAATTCAACGACTAAAGAAGATGAACTACCACACATCTATCCTTACATTAGCTCCCGAACCTCATTGCTTTTGGAAAGACGGGGTTTCATATCACTTCGGCGACCTTAGAGAATTGCCTTTTCGTTCAGAGTGGTTTGACACCATTGTTTGTATCTCTACATTAGAGCATGTGGGGATGGATAATCAAAACTATGGCTCGCAAGATGGTAAAGAAATTGACGACAAGAGTTTTTTACAGGCTGTAAAAGAGCTTTCCAGAGTTTTGAAACCCGATGGGCAATTTCTGATTACTGTACCTTATGGTCAGAGAGACTACATCAGGTGGGGTAATAGCACTTTCGCAAGACAGTTTGACAAAGACCTATTAGAGGAATTGACAAACGTGCTTGAGATGGAATTCACAGTAAGTTTTTTCAAATATACAAACAGCGGGTGGGAAAGAAGTTCGCAAGCAGAATGTGAAGAGGTTCACTACTTCAATATCCACGAATCAAAATACGACCCCGACTATGCTGCTGCCGCCCGTGCTATTGCCTGTGTAGAAGCAATTAAAAGACCTAAATCAACAGTGGATGACTAAGTAGCATATCATCCTCATTGCAAAATGGCGCACCGAGCAATCGCGGATAATGGGCGCGAAACGTTGAGGGAGAACAACACAGTGCCAAACAGTTTTTTCAAAAAAACGATTTGAGTTAGAAGGATTCGCTACCTATACCGCAAGATGAGAGGACAATTTCATGCTTTCATTAGATGATGCTATTCGCAAATTTCGCTCCGACCCCGCCTATGCCAACCTTGTTAGAGATGCTTATCTTGGCGAAGATGCTTTAGATTCGGCAAAACGGCTTTTAGCATCTTCCGAGTTTAAGACCGTTTGCGACTTGATAGGTTTAGAGCGCATCAAGGGCGCAACAGTACTCGACTTGGGCGCAGGCGTGGGCATTGCCTCTTATGCCTTTGTGCAATCTGGGGCAAAATATGTTTATGCGATTGAGCCAGATGAAAGTGACTTAGTAGGCATTGGCGCAATGCAGAAAACCATTACAGGCTTACCCGTTGAAATTGTCAAGAGCTTTGGCGAAAGCCTACCTCTCCCTGATAGCAGTATAGACATTTACTATACGCGTCAAGTGCTACACCACACCCAAGACCTTGAAAAAGTGATGCAAGAGGCGTTTAGAGTGTTAAAGCCCAATGGTGTAATGCTTGCTTGTAGGGAGCATGTTGCCAATACGCCCGAAGCCCTAGAAGCCTTCTTAAAAGCACATCCCACTCATCAGTTGGCGGGGGGAGAACACGCCTATCGCCTTGAGGAATACACACAAGCCATCATACAATCGGGGCTTCAGCTGAAGGCAGTTTTTGGCGCGTGGGATAGCCTGATTAATGCCTTTCCACAGTTACAATCACAAGAAGCACTAGACAAACACCCTGCCACTATCCTCAAAAAACGTTTGGGTACGGTGGGTGAACTCTTGGGGAACGTGCCTTTTGTGAGGCAAGCGATTTGGACATATTTAAGGCGCAAACCCACAGCAGGCGCGTTACACAGCTTTTACGCGGTTAAACCCACCTAAACCAACGGCTGTTCACTAAGTCGTTGTGCGTCATCGTTCGATAATGGCACGCCCAACAAACGCCGATAGTGAGCGCGAAACAAGCGTGCTGTATGCTCCCAACTAAACAGGTTCGCTCTCTCTTTGCCTTGTTGTGATAGCCTTGCTCTTAGGGGTTCGTTTGTCCAAACGTCATGTAATTGGCTTGCTAACCCTTCTACATCATCTGGAGAGAAAAACACCCCTGCATCACCCACCAAATCTGGCAGATGCACAACGTTTGAGCAAGCAATAGGCACGCCCGCGCTCATCGCCTCCGTTAGGGGCAAGCCCCACCCCTCAAACCGACTAGGAAACACCATTAAACGACACAAGCGATACAGGGCTTGGACGGTGAGTTCTGGAACATAGCCCAAAATCTTGACTTGTTCCTCTAGCCCTAATTGCTTCATATCACGTATTACTCTTTGAGTATTGGCGTTTATTTTGCCTGTTAGCACTAATGGAATGGCGATTTGATGCACTTCCTTGATGCGTTTAAGTGCCAAAAGCAGGTTTTTGTGGTTTTTGTGTTCCCACGTTTGGGCAGGATAATAAATAAAATCGGGGGGCAATTGATACTGTAAGCGCGTGCGCTCAAGGTCACTTTCGCTGGGGACAGGATACCCGACCAACACAGAAGCCATAGGAACAACGCTTACTTTGGCTTCGTCTAGCCCATAGTGCGCGATAAGGTCTTGTTTTCCCCATGTCGTCGCCACAGACACCATTTGCGCCTGATGACACAAAAACCGATACGTTGTTTCACGGTACGCGCGTTGATAGGGCGTAAAGAATTGGGGTAAATGAATGTGTTGCAAATCCCATGGGTGATAAATGCTAGGCGTTGGCGTAATAAAACCCGATTGTGTAGGAAAGTGCATTAGGCTAAGCCCTAAAGAAGTAACGCTTTCTGGCTCTTGAGGCAAGCTGCTGTTTGATGTGCGTAGTTTAATGGCTTGAAACAGCCGCACCAGCCACCCAATTTCTTTAAGTCTTGCCCGCCATGCGCTTACTTTAGGGGCATAACCAATGACTTCTAGGCGACAATTGACTTTAACATAGGGCTTTAGCCAGTCGTGCTTATCATAGACCAAAAAAATGTATTCTTCTTCGCCGTCTGTCAGCTGTGATAAACCCTGTGCCAGACCGATAATGAACTGCTGTGTGCCACCAAAATCACCATCAACCAGTGTTGCCTTAATACCTATTTTCAGCTTGTTCAATACTTTTGCCCTCATTTGCAAATGATTCAAAGCCAATTTAGAATAGCCCTTTGTGATAGAATTACAAGGATAACTCTCCCCATGCCCACACCACTCGTTAGCATTGTTACGCCCTCATACAATCAAGGGCAGTTTATTGGTGCAACCCTTGATAGCATCCTTAGTCAAGACTACCCCAACCTTGAACTCATTGTGATGGACGGGGGTTCTACAGATAATACCGTTGACGTGCTAAAAACGTATACAGACCCGCGCCTGTCATGGGTAAGTGAGCGCGACAACGGGCAAACCCACGCCATCAACAAGGGGTTGGCGCGTGCGAAGGGTGAAATTTTGGCATATCTAAACTCGGATGACGTGTATATGCCCAATATGATTGCCTTTTCTGTAGATTATTTGGAGAAGCACCCCGATATTGGCGCAGTGTATGGCGACAACTATCTAATTGATGCCGAAGGAAACACCCTTAGCCTACGCCGTTCTTTTCCGTTTCCGCAAAGCCTAAAAGAGGTACGCATTAGCCAACCCAGCCTGTTTTGGCGTAAAAGCGTCACGGATAAGATTGGCTTGTTTGATGAGCGTTTTCATTACACCATGGACACGGAATACTGGTGGCGTATGGCAATTAACGGCTTTCAATTGGCGTATGTCGAGGGTGGGCGTGCGGGGTATCGTTTGCATGGCACAAGCAAAACCGTTAGCCAAGAAAAGGGCTTCATCCGTGACCATCATCTGCTCTATGAAATCATCTATAGCCAGAAAAACTTGCCCCAATACCTGCTAGACATTAAGCCCCACATGGAAGAATACATCCTGTGGAAAGAAACGAAGCAACAGTGGCTGGCAGGCGAATACACCCAAGCACGCCCCCTATTAAGAAAGTTCCTCACAGGCACAAAGAACTCTCGGCGTATTTTAGCCGTCACCATGCTGATAGACAGCTACTTAAAAACGCCCATCACAAACACCATTGATAATCTGTACTTTCGCTCTACAGGGGCGCACTTTGTAAAATAGGCAGCACCAGAGACACGCCATGGCACAAAACCTCGCCCCCTCTCCTGCATGCTTCGCTAGGAGAGGGGGTTCTTTTTTCGCGCCTTTTAAGTCCTCTCGCCTGTGGGAGAGGGCTAGGGTGAGGGCTGTCTCCTACAAAGCCCCTAATCCTTTAGTGACGTTCATAAACAGGCTTTCTAGGCTTTTTTCTTCTTCGTAAAAGCCCAAAAGGGGCATCTCGCTTAACGATTGGTGTAGGGCAATAATGCCCTCATCATCCCCCACAAACTGCACGCCCAAACGAGACCGCCCTGCCTTTGGCAGCAGCACTTCGACATCACGCACGCCCTGCACCCCTAGCACCGCACGTTTGGCGTTTTGCAGGCTGGCATCATCCCGAAGCGTAATGACAAGGTCACGGGTGGTCATCAACTGAGTTTTTAACTCGCTTAGGCTACCCTGCATAATCATTTGCCCATTTTCGATAATGCCAATGTGCGAACAAAGTTCTTCTACGTCTGCCAAAATGTGCGTAGAAAAGAAAATCGTCTTGCCCATGCGTGCCAATTCGCCTAGCAATTCGCGGATTTCCACACGGGCGCGTGGGTCTAGTCCACTGGCAGGCTCATCTAAAATCAGAATGTCGGGGTCGTGTGCCAGCGTGCGCGCCAATGAAAGGCGTTGCTTCATCCCCTTGCTTAGTTGGTCTACCATGTCCTCGCGCCGATGTCCCATGTCTACCAGCTCTAGCAATTGTGGCACAAGCGTTTTGCGTTGTGCTTCTGGCACGTTATAGCACGCCGCAAAAAAATCTAAATACTCCCACACGCGCAGTTCGTCATACACCCCAAATTCATCGGGCATATAGCCAATGCTACGGCGCACCGCTTGCTTGTCTTTAAGCACGTCATACCCATTCACAAACGCCGTTCCAGAGGTGGGCTTGGTGAGTGTGGTCAAAATCCGCATGGTGGTTGTTTTGCCCGCGCCATTATGCCCAAGAAACCCGTAAATTGCGCCCTTAGGCACTTGCAAATCTACGCCACGCACCGCTTCAAATGCACCAAAGGTTTTAATCAGTTGGTGCGTTTCGATGATGTTTGTCATATTGGTTACTTTCGGCGCAACAAACGGCGCAACACAATAAAGCCCACAAACGCCAACAATGCACGCCCAATCCAACGGGGTGAGGCTTGCGGACGCTCAACGCTAGGCGTTACGCGAATAAAATGGGGCATATCTCGCTCGCTATGGCGATAAATAAGGCGTTGGTTGAGGGTGTCAATTTCAAACTCACCATCACTCACTTCTGCGTTATAGCCGTGTGGATATTGATACGATGGGATAAAGAATTCTGTGGGCGCGGTAATGGCGTTATCGTGCTTAAACGTAAACTCAAAAACGCCTGTGTGCATTTGGTATGTCATTCTCACGGGTATGCCTGCCACCGCTTTGGCATAGGGGCGCACGATGGCTTTTAGGGCGCGTCCACCACTGTGAATATCGTTGGGGTCGGTTTGTTGGTCACGGCTAAAGATAGACAAGTCTTCGGCGTTCCAGCCGTCACCGCGTTCATTGGTGTTGTCGGCGGTATAGTTCCACCACGTAAACGGCAACAAATTGGCTTCTAAGGCGCGCATACTGGCATCGGCTGCCAGCTCTTGTGCGCTAAAATTGCCCGTTCTATACGCCAAACCGCCGTTCATATCGTAGGGAATCCCAATTTCACCAATCACCGTTGGCACATTGCCCATGTGTTGCTTGGAATTGTCTTTATAGTGCTTTAGCTGGCTGGCAAAAGATTTTTTCACTTTTTCCATGCCAAACACCACTTTAAGCGTGCGCGTATCAAACGCGGCAAAGGGCAAATATCGTTTGGTAAACAGTGTTAAGCCATCATACCAATGGGGCGCAAAGACGACATTTTTTGCGTCTGTCTCATCCCATTGGGGCGCGTAATCATCGCCCAAAGCATCGGCTTCAAAAAAGATGATGGCGTTGGGGTCTACTTCACGGATGGCGTTGGCGTAGCGATTAGCAAACGGGCGTAAATAATCTTGGACAAAGGTCACGGGTCTGCCGTTGGCATACGCAAAGTGATTGGTACGCAACAGGTGCGCCCGTCCTTCTGCGTCAACATCCCATACGCCGTTTTCACGCCAAATACAGTTAACATCGTCTTTCCATGCCTTTTGTCCGCCCGTTGAGAGCGTCATTTCGGCAATTTTGCGGTTGCCTGTTGCGCCCAATTGCCATTCATCTACCGTTTGGGGCAAGCCCCATCCTAAGAGCATGGCTTGGTAAGGGGTGGCGGTAATGCCTGTCTTGAGCTTGTACTCTAGTTTCGTGAGGTCGCTAAAGCCAATGTAGCCCGCGCTCGGCTCATTCATGGTGTCATAGCCAATGACGTTGGGCGCACCCTTTAGCTTGGTGGCAAGGGCTTGCATCGCCTTAAAGTAATGGCTTTGCAGGTAATCTTGCGCGGATACATCGTTAATTTTGGTGTTGGGCGCAAAGTCATTACCGCCAAAAAACACCGAGAACATAGTAGCAGCTGCCAAACGATTGTAATTGGATGCCCATATCATCACAGGATAGCGTTCCTGCCATTCTTGGTGGGTAATGGTGGCGTGGGTAGCGTGTAACCGTTCTGGTGCAAACCCCAACGCTTCCAGTGTCCAGCCCGGCGCACCATCGCCCCCTGTCCAGCGTGACCACACATCTTGATGGGGGTCAATAAAGAGCGTCATGCCGTATTCGTGCGCCTTATCCACCATGGCACGCACATAATCTAGGTATTCGGTGTCATATTCACCGGGGGCTTTGTGTTCGATAGCTTCCCATGTTACCAAGAAGCGCAAGAACGTTAGCCCCCATTTTTGCAGGCGTTGAAAGTGTTCATCGGCTTCTTTGAGGGGGAATGGGCGACCCACAAAACTCACTTCACGATGATTATAAAAGCCCTCTTTGATGTGCGTTCGCCCGTCGGGGGTATAGGGCAATTTGGTACTGCCCCCCAAATTAACGCCACGAGGTAAGACAATGCGTCCTTCAGCGTCTTTGAACCAAGAGTCTTCAATTTTTAGTGTCATGTGCTTTTCTCCTAAAAAAGTAATTAGCCCCTACTTCAAAATCGTGAGGGGTGCAACGCTGGTCATAATCTGTTTTACGCCATAACGCCTATCCGTAAACGCTACGGTTACCACTTCTTCGCCGTCCTCCAGCGCACTTTGTATTACAGTGCCTTGCCCAAAAACGCTGTGATGCACGCTCATATTGGCACGATACTTCAGTTGGCTCATTGCGCCATTGGGGAATGGAATAATTTTGCCCGCAAATTTGGGGCTTGGGACATAGCTTTCTTTGGGTTTTGGGGGTTCAGGCGGTTCGGGTGGTCGTGATTTTGCAAGGTCATTGCGTAGGCGGTCTAAACCGCTGGGCTTGGGCGTGCTGTCCCACGTGGTCGATTGCTTATACGCCTGTGAGCCTTGTTCGGCAGTAAGGCTAAGGGGCGGGTTGTCCATAAGGGCTTGCGGAATGTCCTTTAAGAAGGGCGATGGAGTGCGTTCTGAACTGCCACTATAGGTATATCGCTTAAACGTGTACGTTAAAAAGAGGCGTTCTTCGGCGCGGGTAATGCCCACGTATAACAAACGGCGTTCTTCTTCGATGCCGTCTTGCTCTTCAAGAGAGCGAAAGTGGGGCAAGAAACCATCTTCCACACCGGCAATAAATACCACAGGGTACTCTAGCCCTTTGGCGGCGTGTAGCGTCATAATGCGCACCGCTTCGGTGTTTTCGCTTTGGGTATCAGCATCCGTCATTAAAGACCAATCCGTCAGCAAATCGGCGAGGGGGAGTTCGTCATCATCAGCGCGTTCTAGCAACGCCCTTAGCTCGTTGACGTTGTCTTTGCGCTCATTAAGCTGAATTTTGGTCTCGCTAATTTCGGCAAGGTATAGCTCAAAGCCAATGTTCAGCAACACTTCGCCCAGCAATTCGTTCAGGTGTCCTGCGGTTGCCGTTTCGCGCCAGCGCAATAATTGCGCTCCAAACGCGGCAATGGCTTTTGCGCTACGGGTGTTTACGCTGGTTTTGCCCCCGTTGACGATGTGCTGTAGTGTTTCTGCAATGCTCATATTCTGGACGGTTGCCCACCCAAAAAGCTGTTCTATACCGCGGTCACCAATGCCCCGTTTAGGTGTATTTGCCACCCGCGCAAAGCCCACGCGGTCATTGGGGTTATTGATAACGCGCAAATAGGCGATGGCATCTTTTACTTCTCGCCGTTGAAAAAAGCCCAAGCCCCCTATCAAGGTATAGGGCAACATGGCGCGGCGCATGGCGGTTTCTAGGGCGCGTGATTGCGAATTGGTGCGGTACATAATGGCAAAGTCGTTATAGCTCTTAAAGCTTTGTGAGCGTAACTGCTGTATTTGCTCAACGATATAACGCCCTTCGGCTTCTTCGTCATAGGCTTCTACCACTTGGAGTTTTGCCCCGCCCGCCTTTTGTGTAAACAGGTGCTTGGGCGTGCGGTGGTGATTGCGATTGATGACGGCTTGTGCTGCATCCAAAACAATTTGGGTACTGCGATAGTTTTCTTCTAGGAGTACCACGCCCGCCTGTGGATAGTCCTTCTTAAAACGGTCTACGTTTCTAAAGTCTGCGCCTCTAAACGCATAAATGCTTTGGTCTTCGTCGCCCACCGCAAAAATGTTATTTTGGGGCAAGCCAAACAGTTTCACCAGCTGATATTGGGCGGTGTTGGTGTCTTGGAACTCGTCTACGAGTACCGAAACAAAGCGATTCTGATACTTTTCACGGACAGCATCACGCTCACGAAGCGTTACGACCATTTGCAAAAGTAAGTCGTCAAAGTCCATGGCGTTGCTAAACAGCAAGAGTTTTTGATAAAGGGGATACACGCGCTGAACAATCTCACCCAAATAGTCGTTGGCAACATATTGATGAGGTAGCATCAGCTCATTCTTGGCGTTAGAAATGGCGTTTAGCATGCTACGCGGGGGGAACTGTTTTTGGTCAACATTCATTTCTTGTAGCACTTGCGTTACAAGCTTCACTTGGTCATCGGTGTCGTAAATTAAGAAATCGGGGGCGTAGGGCGTATAGTCGTGTTCGATGCGTAAAATACGCGCACAAACCGAGTGAAACGTGCCAATTTGTAAGCCCGAAAGCCCATCTACGCCCTGCAATAAGCCCGTGATGCGCTTACGCATTTCGGCAGCGGCTTTGTTGGTAAACGTGACGGCAAGAATTTGATAGGGCTTTAGCCCCAACGCCTGCATCATATAGACAATGCGCCGTGTAAGCACACGGGTTTTACCACTGCCGGGTCCCGCCAATACCAACATAGGTTGTAAGGGGGCAGATACCGCCGAAAGTTGCGCGTCGTTTAAGCCTTGTGTAATGGTGTCTTGGGTCATGCGCGTTCCTACAATTGCAAGTAAGGTGACTTTTTGCTATTGTAACAAAGTTTAACCGCCTATGGTGAGATGGGTTTTTGGCAATGACGGCACATATTGAAAACATTGAAACGCGCATGACCACCGCACAAGCCTCACTTCGCCCCTATTTGGGCGAGTTGCTAGGACGTTTGGCGCAAACTTACGGCATCCCATTGGGGTTAGGCTTCTTGGTGGCTACGGGGGGTGGTGTATTGGTTACCCAGCTTTTGCCACAAGTGCCACAATCCACGGTGAGCGTGGTTTTATTCGCCGTCAACGTGCTTATTTTTTGGTATGGATGGCGATGGCTAGAAGGGCGTACACACGCCACCTCACTCTATATTTTGTACGTGCGTACTAGCCAACAACGTCGCGCCCTTGCACGCCTCATACAGACCGCCAAAAAAGGTCAAGACATCGCCAAGAACGATGTCGCCCTGCATATTAAAGCCTATGAGGACGCGGTAGAGGGGTTTAAGCAAGCCCTGACCACCCCGTTATCATAAAGAAGAGAAAGCGGGAGAAAAAATGATTTTTGGCATTTCTCATCTTACCAGAGCATTGCAGTTTCGCCTGCGCGCCCCCATCAAGGGGTTAGGACGTTTCGCACGGGCATTATGCGAAGTGTTACCGCGTGCTAATGGGTGGGTACGACTGCCCGATGGCTTTGAGATGCTACTCGATAGCCACAATTCTCGTGAGCGCAACGTGCTATTTTATGGCATGTATCACCCTGTATCCTCACGGCTTTTAAGAGAACGCATTAAAACAGGCGACCACTGCCTTGATATTGGCGCAAATTTAGGTTACTACAGCCTGCTAATGGCACAAAGAGCGGGCAAAACAGGGCGCGTGGCTGCTTTTGAGGCAAACCCAAAACTCATAGACTACTTGCAAATGCAAAAAGAGCGCAATGGCTTTAAGATGCTTCAAATCGTTGGTGAAGCGGTAAGCGATACGCTAGGACAAGCCACATTCTATATTGGCGACGACATTGGCAAATCATCCCTAGAAAGCGATAACGTCAAGCAACAAGCTACCCAAGTCAGCGTTAGCCTAACGACCATTGACCACTTCATCCAACAAAATGGCTGGCAACACCTAGACGTGCTAAAAATAGACATTGAAGGCTATGATGTGCAAGCCCTGTTGGGTGCAGAAAATTCTCTAAAGACTTTTAAGCCTTTTGTGATATTTGAGTTTTGGCGCACCACCCCACAAGCGCAAATTCAGCGATTAAACGCCATTCTTCAGCCTTTGGGGTATGGTGCTTATTATTTATTGCCCTCTGGCAAGCTCACTCCGTTTAATTGGCAATTGCCAGAGGGGCAAAAGCAAGTAGACGTAGTGCTACTCTGTGACAAATGATACAGACGATTGTTTTCTTAAAAAGGGCAAGGATGCCAAGAGCGTCATCACTGCGACCACCCCACAAAACAGGGCAAATTGCCCGTTTTCTGCCATTGTGCCTGCGACTATCGCACTAAGCACATAAGGAATACGCACAAATACCGCCACCGTAGAAAGTGTGGTGGCGCGGTCTTGTGAGGGAATGGCTCGATTAAGGAGCGTAGACGAGACCACGTTAAACGCCCCACCGCCCAAGCGAATAAAGAACATTGTTAACGCGCCAAACACCCCCAATGAAAACACGCCAGAGAAATAGCCCAAGCCGATGAGCAATCCCCCCAAAAAGAGACTCCGATTATCGCCCAACACACGGCGCAAACGTGGCGCAAGCCCCGTCCCTACGCTTGCCCCCAATAAAAGAAACGCCGCCACAACCGCCTGTTCATCCGCTTCAAAACCAAACTGCAAGCCCAAAATGGGCAAGATAAGACCCGACTGAAACATATACAGGCTACCACGCACAATCATAATGGGAACAACAATGGGTTTGAGTGCAGGTGTAATTAAATGACGAAAGCCTGCCGATAACTGCGCCACATAGCCCTTAAATGAGAAGGCAGCGCGTGGGGTGCTGTGTTCTATATGCGGTTCTTTTAACCCCAGCGCAAACACTGTACCCAGCAAAAAGACTGCCCCCCACGCGAGATGAGGCAAGCGTTCATTCAGGTTATACAGCACACCCCCAATAAGCGATGAGGCAATCAATATCGCCACCACGCCCACGCCCACACGACTATACAAGCGGTCAAACTCGTTTTCGCGCCCGTCTGCTTTTAGCGAATCATAAGCAAGGGCTTCACTTGTGCCACTATAGAACGCCCACCCCACTTGTGCAATTAAAAAGCCCACCAACAAGCTCTCTAGGGTGTCCGAAAAGCCCATCACTAGCCAGCCCGCACCATTAAACAGCATGGCACACACCAGCGTATACTTTTTGCCTATCATATCGCCGATTGCGCCTGTGGGGATTTCCATAAACATGCCAAACGCAAACGCCAGCGCATCCACCACGCCCACTTGCCCATACGTCATGATTCTAAGCCAAAAAAACAGCCAATTCCCTACGGGGAAAGCACACGCACTCGCAAACTCTAACAGCGCATAGCGCGTAATGTTGCCCGAATAGATGGGTTTAGCAAAAGCCGTTGCTGATGCGCTCACAAAAAATCTCCATTTGGCAAAAACTGGGTAATAAAGAACGGCTAACAATTATAGTGGGTTTACAAGGGTTCATAAAGGTGCAAGGTGCAGGCAATAAAAAAGCCCCATCACTGGGGCTTTGAATTTTTAGGGAATCACTTGATGATGCAAAGGGCTTAGGCGTTGGCGGCTTGTGTTTCTGTTTCAACAACGCGGGCGGCTTGTACTTCTAGGTTAATGGTCACTTCTTTACTAACCAGTACGCCACCGGCTTCAAGGGCAACGTTCCATGTTAAGCCAAAGTCCTCACGGGCAACTTTGGTTGTGGCGGTAAAACCAGCCACTTCTACGCCCCAGGGGTTCTTGCCGACACCGCTAAATTCAACCGACAATTCCACTTCTTTGGTTACGCCGTGCATGGTCAAGTTACCTACAACAACCGCGTTGCTGGGGCTGGAGGACTTTACGCCAGTGCTTTCAAAGGTGATGGTGGGGAATTGTTCTACATCAAAGAAATCTGCACTACGCAGGTGGTTATCGCGGTCGGTTACGCCCGTGTTTACAGTAGTCGCTTGGATGGTTGCGTTTACTTTGGCTGCGCCGGAGTTTGCAGGGTCAAAATCAATGGTGCCGCTAACATCTGTAAAGCGTCCGCGCACCTTAGTAAACATCATGTACGTAACGACAAATTCGGCAAGGGTATGTGTACTATCAATGTTCCAAGTAGTCATAGGTTTGGGTCTCCTGATTGTTTATTTTAAGTGGACTCTCGTCCGTTTACAAAAGAAGAATATCACAAGAAATCATCGCCTGTCCATAAGAGTTGCATAAGAAAAACGGACGCTAGTCCATGTCAAAGAGAAACCCGTGATATTAGCGCGCGTTTGTGCTAGGATACGGCACATCAGCATCGTGTTTTTAGCTCAATTTTGTAGGAAGAAGCGCATGGCAATAGATTACATCATTGATTTTGATTGCGCCCCGCGCCAAGCACTTGGCAATGAAGACATTTTAGAACTGTTAAAAGAACAAGAACGCGCCCATATGATTATTCGCATGTTCCGCGAAAGTGGCGACCAACGCCCCCCTAGCGAAATGGGCTTTGAATTTACGCGCACCACGCCCGAAGGCGAAGAAGAAACGCGCCTTTTGGTTGTCCAAGACATCCTAGACCGCACAGAAGAACTAAACAAATACGCGCCCCACTGTGCCAATTGCCCCGCTAACCGCCTACGTAAGCCGTATGGATGCGCCGGCTTTATTCAATACCCCATGAGTGGTGAGGGAGAAGCGTGGCTATTGAATCAATTGCCCACGCCTGACGAAGCGTTGGTGTGGCTATTGCTAAAGCAGGGCGTAGATTCGTTTATGTATGATGGGCAAGACATTGCAGGCTTGCGTGCGGGAAACGAAACTTACTTTCAAGACCGCGTTGCCTCTAGCCGTAGATTGGGCGAATTTGACATTAACGCCAACCAAGTGTTTGAGATGATGTTTAATGTAGGCGACATAACGCCCAACCACGCGGCAATTCTGCTCTTGTTCTTTGGGGGGATTCGGCGAGACATGCAAGCCAACCAAATTATGAGCCTTACGCCAGCACCGCGCAATGTGGCGATTACGTTGCCCTTTGCACTAAAGCCCAGTGACGATGACGACAACACCACCCACGAAATAAAGGGGTTTTTGAATGCGCTATATGTGGCATGGGCATTAAACGTTAGATTGCACGTTTTACCCTAAACGCCCATGCAAATAGAGCATCTTTCCCTTACGAATTTTAGAAATTATGCGCGTTTAGAGATGAGCTTGCCTAAACGTCCTTTGGTATTGGTGGGGGATAATGCACAGGGCAAAACGAGTTTATTAGAGGCGTTGTATTATTTAGCCACCTCGCGCTCACCGTATACTGCCAGTGACCGCCAACTAATTCATTGGCGCACCGAACACGACATCATGCCCTATGCGAAGCTGGTTGCCGAATTTAGCAATCGCCACGGCATCTTGCAAACGCTCGATATGACACTGATGCTAGACAATAGTAATGGTGCAACGCGCTTTAAGAAGGTCATCAAACACAATAACGTAGAAAAGCGTGTAATGGACGTGGTAGGTGTGCTGGCGGTGGTGCTATTTTTGCCCCAAGATATGTCCTTGATAGAAGGCACACCCCAAGACAGACGGCGTTTTATGGACAACACCCTTAGCCAAGTCAGCGCACCCTATCTAGAAGCCCTAGAAGCCTTTGAGAAACTGCTCCCACAGCGCAACGCCCTTCTACGGCGCATCCAAGAAAAGCGTGCAAAACCCGCCGAATTGGGGTATTGGGATGAGCAATTGGCAGAACAAGGGGCGCAAGTCATCGTGGGTAGGCAAGGCTTCTTACGAGAGCTAGAAAGCGCGGCGCAACAGCATCACCACGCCCTTACAGGCAACGCAGAACTGCTCACGCTTCAGTACCAGCCCAGCTTTTCGCCCACCGCCACCGAAAGCGGACAGCGTTCTTTTAACTTGTTGGGGCTAGACTTGCATCGCCAGCTTGATGTTAGTGATGTTGCGCCACAGTATCTTTTGCAATTGCAACGTGAACAACGAGACGCAATAGAACGTGGCGTAACGCTTTCGGGTCCCCATCGGGATGAGCTACGGCTGAATATCAATGGGCGCGACTGCGGTTTATATGGCAGTCGGGGGCAAGCACGGACGGCAGTTTTGTCGTTAAAATTGGCAGAGCTTTCTTGGATGCGCCAGTCCATTGGCGAACCGCCCATCTTGCTCTTAGATGAAGTTGTGGCAGAATTAGACAGTAAACGGCGGGCTTTTTTGCTAGAACAATTGCAAGAAAACACGCAAACATTGCTAACAACCACCGAACTAGGGATGTTTTCGCCCGAGTTTTTAACACGGGCAACCGTTTGGCGCATTACAGAGGGCAAAGTTTCGCCAACAAACTAAGATAAAAGTGGCAGAAGCATTGGCGCAATCTGCGATTTCAGTTTATTATAAAAGGCGTGTGGGTTACGCAGTCTGGCTTTTGGGGTCAAGTGCGCCTCACCTTCTCAAACAGCACCTAAAGGAAGGGCTAGGGTATGTCTAACCGAGACGACGACTTTAGATTTGATGATGATGATGACTTGTTCCGAAGTGATGATAACAGCAGTTCGGACTTTAGAAATTTTGATGAATTTGATGACAGTGTAGACCTTGATAATGATGACATCTTTGGGCTAGATGATGATGAAATCAGCGACGAGGAAATCGATGCCGAAGAAGGCGAGGGCGGAGGGGGCAATCGAACCTTCGTTATCTTGGCTGTTGTGTTGGCTGTGCTGTTGTTGTGTGGGGTGGGCGTGCTTATTTTCGCCCTCGTACAAGGTCGTCCCGACCCTCTTGCCCCTACGCGCACGGCAATTGCCATTCAAAATGCCACCACCATTGCCAACCTGCAAACACAGGATGCAAACGCGACGATAGTGGCAATAGAAACGGCAACGGCAATGTCCTTTACGGCAACGCCATCGCCTACACTAACACCATCCGCCACCTTTACCCCAGAAATAGACTTTACGGCGACAGCAAACTTTCTTGCCACCCAAAACATTGCCAGCATTAGTGGCACAGCCACCCAAGCCAGCGTACAGCTTACTGCACAGGCGCAGGGGGTGCTAGATGGCACAAACGTGGGGCAAGGGGGCGGTGAAACCGACGACCCGACACCCACTTCTGAAGTGGTACTACAGCCCATTAGTGGCAGTGCCGTAGACCAAACCGCGACAGCCCTTGCCGATATTTTGCGCCCCATTGATGTAACATCCACACCTGCCACAGGCGGTCAATTGTTACCCACGCCCACCGCTATCACGGGTATTCGTGATATCACAGGCAATGGGGGCGGTCAGTTGCCCGATACAGGCTTGTTTGATGAATTGGCAGCCGGCAACCCGTTGGTTATCTTTGGTATTGTGTTTGGCTTGCTGGCGGTGATTATTCTTAGCCGTGTGCTACGCGGTAAATAAGCCCACGCCCTTCTTAGAAACACCCCACGGGAGCAAAAAGGTTTTGCGCCTGTGCTTAATTTAACAGTGTACACAGATGAGGGGCGCAATGCCCCTTATTTGTTAGTAGGTACTTTATCGGCATTAGCCGTACCCAAAGATTGATAGGGTCGTGTTTTATCTGATAAAATGAACCTGTGGTTTACAGCACTCAAAGGCAACCCATCATGACACAACCCAAACTAATGGTCGTTACCCCTACTTATAACGAGCGTGAAAACTTGCCCATTTTTGTAAGTGCGCTCTTTGACCTTCATTTGCCATCCTTAGAAGTGCTTGTTATAGACGATAATTCACCCGATGGCACAGGACAACTGGCAGAAGAACTGCGTGAAACCTATCAGGGGCGCGTACATGTGCTTTATCGCCAGCAAAAAGAGGGCTTGGGTCCCGCTTATCTGGCAGGCTTTAAGCACGCT
>Ga0163144_10010040_pt1 | contig 20237 bp, 20 predicted proteins | sample OliLak19BULKMAT1_FD_123175 | JGI IMG/M metagenome (GOLD analysis project Ga0163144, IMG submission 123175) | Freshwater microbial mat bacterial communities from Lake Vanda, McMurdo Dry Valleys, Antarctica - Oligotrophic Lake LV.19.BULKMAT1 | ecosystem: Environmental > Aquatic > Freshwater >... | reverse complement strand
GCCGCGGAACGGAAATGGCACGCGGCGCCACACGTCGGAGGCGACGACGCCCGGGTGCAGCGAATACGCCGTCACCGCGCTCTTTCCTGCCTCGCGTCGCGCGAGCTCGTTCGCGTGGAGCACATTGGCGAGCTTTGACACGTCGTATTCGAGCACCCCGGTGGCGGTGATGGTCGACTGCCGCAGCGTCTCCCACGGGATCCCTTTCGCGCGGAGATGCGCGCGGCTGGCGACGTTGACGACGCGCCCCTGCGGCGCGCTGCGCAGCGCGGGGAGCAGCAGCTGTGTGAACAGAAACGGCCCGAGATGGTTGGTGCCGAAGGCGAGCTCGAAGCCGTCTTTGGTGATGCCGCGCGCACCCACGAGGCCGGCGTTGTTGATCAGCACGTCGATGCGCTCGTGCTTGGTGAGCAGCTCGGTCGCGCTGCGCCGCACCGACGCGAGGTCGTCGAGCGCGAGGGCAGAGAACGTGATCGCGATGTTGCCAGTCTCGCGCTTGAGCGCCTCGATGACCGGCAGTGTCTTCTCGGCGGAGCGACCCGCGAGCACGAGCGTCGCGCCGCGCGCGGCGAGCGCTGCAGCGGTGGCGCGGCCAATGCCGGTGTTGGCGCCGGTGATGACGATCGTGCGACCGCGCAGCTCTTCAGTCGGCATGGTGGCGACGGCGTACGCCCACGCTGGTCGGCGATCAAGGGGCGGCGATCAACGGGCGGCGATCAAGGGGCGGCGAGCGACTCGATGAAGCGGCGCACCTGCGCGCTGCCGTCGATGTCGACTTGCTCGCTGCCGCGCGCGGGCATCTGCCATTGGTCAGAGCGATGCTGCATGCGCACCCACAGCTGGCTCGCTTCGGGCGCGCCGGCGACAATACCAATCGTCGTCCCGTCGACGTCGTGCTGCATCGCCGCGCCGAGCGCCGTGCGGATCAGCGGCGCAGCGTCGACCGTGAGCACGCCGAGCGGCAGCGCGAGACGAAGCGCGCGCTGGGTGCCGAGCGGATGCACGTCGCCGTGGCAGTGGCCGCAGTTCGCGTGCAGATAGCCGAGCGCGGCCTGCGCCGGCGCATCGCCAGGCACCGCCGTCGACACCGTGATCGGTGCGCTCAGCCAGCCGCCGGCAGCGAGGCGCGGCAGCAGCGGATCCAGTGTGCCCGTGGCGAGCTGCAGCGCAGAGACGCCGAGCAGGCCATCCGCCGAACCGCGGTGGCAGTCGTTGCACGCGCGCAGATCGGGCACGTCGTGCGTCGTGTCGAGCGCGTCGGGCTCGCCTGCGGGCCGCGCGTCTGCGTCGCTGCCATCGGCGCGCCAGAGATACGCGACGTGCTCCCAGCGATCCGCGGCGACCTTCACGAAGTAGCGCGTCTCGACACGCGCGCCGTCGACGCGAAACTCTTTCCACGCACGCGTACCGACCGGAAAAATCCAGCGATTCGCGTCGCTCGTGTCGATCTGTGTGCCAGCAGGAAGCGCGAGATAGCGCTGCTTGGTGGCGCCATCGGACCAGAGCGGGAAGCGCACGTCGTACGCGAGCACGTCGGCCGCGAGCGTGCCCGCAACGAGCGACGTGTAGAGGCCAGTGGCGGAGAGCAGCGGTGGGCCCGCGTAGACATCCCTCGGCGACGGTGCGGCATCGGTCGCGAGGTACATATCCGCGTGATGATCGACGCCGGCGTCGTCAGCGCTCGGCGATGATTCGTTGCACGCGACGAGCGACAGCGACGCGAGACAAGCGACGAGCCGCAGCGACGCGAGACAGGGCCGCGCTGCAAAGCGGCGCAACGCCTTCGGGGACGACGCCGCGATCGACTGCAGCGCTGCGGATGCGCGGCTCATCTCACGGCGCCGCGGGCACGGTCGCGCGTAGGCCGCAGCGCACCCACGTAGAGGTGACAGCAGCGTCCTGTGCGGTCTTGGTGAGGCGCACGAGGTAGCGGCCCGGCGCGACGGTCGTCGCCGGGATGATCGCGCCGCTCGCTGCGGTCGTCTCGTTCATCATCGCGACGACGGTGCCGGTGCTGTCGAGCAGCGCGACGTTGAGGCCGCGCACGCCCGAGCCGCTGGTCTCTGCGCCGCACGAGACGCCCGCTTGCTCGCCAGCGAGCACGTCGATCGCAAAGTGGTCGACGTCGCCGTCGCCGAGCTGCGCGATGATGAAGCCGTTGCGAAGGCCAGTGCTGCCCATCGGCACCGTAAGCGTGACGAGCTCCGGCGTGGTCAGCACGCCGTTGGTCGCCTCGGCGGCCTCGGGCGTGTTCTCGGCGCCGCGAAACACCTTCGAGACGTAGAAATCATTGCTGCCGACGGTGCCGGCGGGCCGATCGATCCACAGGAGGTACGAGCCGGCCGCGAGCGACGGGCTGATCTCGTTGAGCATCGTGAGGTCCGAGATGCGCGCGAGGATCGTCGTGCCGTCCATCGCCGTCACCCACGCGCTGCGCGGCGGCGTGGTCGAGCCGTAGCCGGTCGCGCCGGCGGGCATGAACGTCGCTTGGACGATCTGCAGTGCCGTCGTCGTGATGCTGAACACGTCGACGTCGTCGACCGCCGCATACGTGCCGACGAGGATGCCGTTGCCCGCGGCGAAGAACTCGAGCGGCGTGGCGCTGGCGGCGTCGTTGCCGGTCTCGGCGTCCTCGGTCACCCCAGCGATCGGGATGTTGAGCGCGGCGACCTCGAGCTCGTACATATCCGCAGGATGCGCCTCCGGGGACATATCGGTGAAGTCCGAGAATTCCTGCACTTCGATGTAATACGTGCCGGCGGTGACGGCGTGGAAGATGAGCTCGGAGTCGGTGCTCGCGCGTGGCACGGCGTCGTCGTTCGCGGCGACCGCGGTCATCGTCGAGTCGAACAGCGTGATGAACGTGTCGACCTTGGTGTCGTCGTCATCGGCGTTCGCGGTCGTCGTGATGATGATCCACTGGTTCGCCGTGGCGGCGAACGAGAAATAGTCCTTGTCCTCGACGGTGCCGATGGTCGCCATCGCGCCAGTCGCCGCGCCGAGCGTCAGCGCGACGGCCTCGGCGAACGTGTCGTTGCCGTCGTCCGCGCCTGCGTCGCGCGTGCCCGTGTCGCGGCCGAGATCGACCGAGGCATCGCTGCCCGCATCGGCGCCTGCATCGGTCATCGGCGCCGGACGAGCGTCGTCGTCGCCGCAGCCGACGAGCGCAGAGAGCGCGAGCGCAAAGGACCCGAGCCACTTCCAAGAGTTCATCGTCACGGGGACCTCCGATAGCGAAAAAGAAACGGCCTACCACGCGCGCGCAGCCCCGGCTACGGTCGGGACCGTGACGACCTCGACTGCGCCGCGCCTCACCACGATCGATTGCGAGTACGTGTCCCCTGGCCTCGCCGCGGCTTACCTGCGCGTGCAAGGCGATGAAGCGGCGTTCATCGAGACCAACACGACGCACGCCGTGCCGCTTCTGCTCGCGGCGCTCGGCGCGCAGCAGCTCGATCCTGCGCAGGTGCGCTACGTCATCGTGACGCACGTACACCTCGATCACGCGGGCGGCGCATCGGCGCTGATGCGCGCGTGTCCGAACGCGACGCTGCTCGCGCATCCGCGCGCTGCGCGACATCTCGTCGATCCGACCAAGCTCGTCGCGAGCGCACGCGCGGTGTATGGCGCCGAGCGCTTCGACGCGCTCTACGGCGCGATCGAGCCGATCGACGCGGCGCGGGTGCGCTCGCTCGACGACGGCGCCGAGGTCTCGCTCGGCGACGCGACGCTGCGCTTCATTCACACCCGCGGGCACGCCAATCACCACTTCGTCGTGCACGATCCCGCGCGCGACACGGTGTTTACGGGCGACACGTTCGGGCTCGTTTATCCGTTGCTGCAGCGCGCCGGCCGCTTCGCGTTTCCGTCGACGAGCCCGACCGACTTCGACGGGCAGGCAGCCCTCGAGAGCGTCGACCGCGTGCTCGCGCTCGGCACACGGAGCGCGTGCCTGACGCACTTTGGTGAGGTCGACGATCTCGCGCTCGTCGCCGAGCAGCTGCGCGGCTGGCTGCGCTTGTCGGAGACGCTCGTCGGCGAGGCCGTCGGACGCAGCGACGCCGAGGCCTTCATCCACGCAAGGCTCGAGGCGGCGCTGCTGAAGAGCGCAGAGGAGCGCGGCCTGGTGCTCGACAGCGCGGACCACGAGCTGCTCGCATTCGACCTCAGCTTGAACGCGCAGGGTCTCGCGTTCGCGGCGTCAAAGCGCAGCTGACGGCTGCGATAGCGCGCCGCAGAAGCACTATCGGCGCATGCGACGGCGGCGCTGCGCGACCATCACCGCGAGCACCACGACGAACAGCGACGCGCGCACTGTTCCGCGATGCGCGCCGCTCGCGCGACACGAGCAGCCGTCGTCGCTCGCGCTCGGCGGCGTGCCTGCGTCGGGTTCGGTGCCGCCATCAGGTCGCGGTGGTGACACGCCGCGCAAGAAGAGGTGACTGGTGACGACGCGCGGACGTCCGCCGACGAGCAGCTCGGCGCGGATGAAGTCTTCGCCCGTGCCAGTCGCGTCGAGCGTCGTCTCCCACTCGAACGGATCGCTCGTGACTTCGGTGAGCGGCAGCGCGGCGCCGTCGCGCACGAGCCGCATCATGGTGCCGAGCTCGGCGCCGGTGACCCGTACGCGGAACGTCGCCGTGTCGCCGACGATGGTGTCCGTGTCGGCGCCGAGCCCTGGCGAGCTGAGCGCGATCATCGGATCGTCTGGGCCCTCGAGCTTCACTGCGGTGCGGCCGAGACGCACGCCGTCCATCAGCGCGGCGACGCTGAGCTCCTGCGCGAACACCATCGTCGTCGGCCCGCCGATCGGACTGTCGAACATGCCGGTACCGGTGCCCGCGCGGTGATCGTCGCTGCCGCCGAGCGCTGCGACGTGATGCCCGGCGCCGACCAGATCCTCCCAGAAGCGCTCGTTGCGCGCGTAAAAGATGCCGGTGACGCTGAGCGCGCCGGTCTGCAGCTCGACGCCGTCGATAGTCCCGGTCGAGAGCGCCGCGGTCCAGCCGCAGCCGATGCAGAGATCGCCGAGCTCGAACGACGGATGGTTGATCGAGAAGAGCGCGTCTTGCGCGTGCACGTCGGCGACGACCTGATCGATGGTGCGCCCCTCGCGGCCGAGACGCGGATCGATCCACTGCGTCGCGCCGAGGGCCATCGCGTGGCCCTCGTAGGTCGTCACCTCGATGCCCGGGACCAGTAGCAGCGCGGGATGAGCGGCCTGCGTCGCCGCGATCAGCTCGAGCTGCGACGTCGTGTTGTGATCACTGAGCATCACGAAGTCGAGGCCGCGCAGCTCGGCGAAATCCGCGACCTCTTCGAGCGACGGCGACGCATCGCCGCTCTCGCGCGTGTGCACGTGAAAATCGCCGGCGTACCAGCGCGCATTCGTCTCGAGCGCCGCGACCGGCGCGTACGGCGCGCGCTCCGGCTGCGCGGCGAGCGTGATCGTGTCGCGCAGCACGACCTCGATCTCGTAGCGCGCCGGCAGCTCTTCGACCTTCGCCTTGCCGACGTAGACGCGCCACGTGCCGGGTTCGATCGCCCCCGGCAGATAGCTCCGCGACGCCGCCGCTGCGTTGATGATCGCGGGCTCCGTGTTGCCGCCGCCATAGCCGCGGAAGCCGCTCGGCGCGATCAGCCCCCAGTCGAGGATGTTCACCGTGGAGAGATCGTCATGGCGGATCTCGATCTCGACGATGCCCGCTGGGACCTCGAACGCGACGTCGAAGTAGGCGCCGTCGGCGGGCACCTCACCGGTGAACGGCAGCACCGTCTCCGCCGCATGCGCGACGCTCGCGAGTGACTGTGCGAGCGCGACGACCGCGAGCGCGACGATGAACCGCGAGGTGCGCGCATGGAGCGTCTGCATGCGCGCCATCGTACACCGTCGACGTCGCGCCTCCTCGTCGACCGCTCAGCCGCGCTCGCGCACGAGCGTGCCGGCGCGATACTCCTCGAACGCCTCGCGGATCTCGTCGTCACTGTTCATCACGAACGGCCCGCGGCGCGCGACCGGCTCACCGATGGGTCGACCGGCGAACAGCAAGATCCGCCCGCCGGTCATGCTCGTCGCGCGCACCAGTTCCGCGCCGCGCTCGAGTACGGCGAGCTGACCGCGCTCGAGCGCCGGGCCGTCCGCGCCGAGCCGCGCGACGCCCTCGACGACGTAGACGAACGCGTTGTAGTCGGGCGGCAGCGCGTGATCGAAGCGTCCGCCACGCGGCAGCGTGACGTCGATCATCTGCGGCGCCGTCGCGATGCCGCTGACCGGCCCGGTGTGCCCATCGACCATGCCGGCGACGACCCGCACGCGCGAGTCCATGTAGTCGTGCGTGCTGAAGCGCTCGGGCGGGAGATCCTGATAGCGCGGGCGCGTCCATTTCTGCGCGCGCGGCAGGTTCACCCAGAGCTGAAAGCCGTGCATCAGGCCGCTGATCTGCTTGGGCATCTCCGAGTGAATGATGCCGGAGCCGGCCGTCATCCACTGCGTGCTGCCTGGGATCAGCCGCCCCTCGTTGCCCATGCTGTCGCGGTGCTCCATCGCGCCGGCGAGCATGTACGTCACCGTCTCGAATCCGCGGTGCGGATGGCTCGGGAAGCCGGCGAGATAGTCGTCGGGGTTGTTCGAGTGGAACTCGTCGAGCATCAAAAAGGGATCGAGCATCGACAGCGCCGGCGAGCCGAGCGAGCGCGTCAGCCGCACGCCCGCACCCTCGGTCACCGGCTGACCGTCGACGACCTGCGCGACTTCGCGCACGCGCCCGGGAGGTGCCGATGCGCGGCGACGCGGAGACGTATCGGGCGCGGCGCAGGCGCCAAGCGCGCTGACCACCGGGAGCGTGGCGGCGGGGAGCACCGCCGCCGCGGCGAGAAGCTGACGTCGCGTGAGCATGCGCGGTCGATCCTAGGGCGCAGCGTGGTCGAACGGAAGGGTCTACGCCGCGACGCGGCGCGGCGTGTCGGTCGCGCGAGACTTACTGCGCGCGTTCTCGATATGCTGACGGCCCATGACCGCCCGCAACGCCTGTGTGATGTTCGCGATCTTTCTCGCCGCCGCCTGTGGCAGCGCACGACCCAACGGCGGCGCCAGCGCTGCCCCGCGCGTCGGCGCTGCGACTGCCGCCGACCGCACCTGCTCGCGCGACCTCGACTGCGTGCTCGCCGAAGACTGCTGCGGCTGCAGCGCGAACGGCCAGCGCCTCGCAGTGAATCGCGAGCGGCTGCCGGCGCTCGAATCAGGGGCGGCGGCCGCCTGCACGATGACGTGCGCACCCGTACCCGAGCCGCACCGCACTTGCGGCGCGACTGCTGCGCGCTGCGCCGGCGGCCTCTGCATCCCCGTGCTGTGACGCGCATGAACGACGAGAACGGCGCGGCGCGAGCCAACGACGACCATCGCTCGCTGCGCGCCGACGTCGTGCTGCTCGCGCACGCCTGCCACGCGCGCGACTGGGCACCCGCGACCGCCGGCAACTTCTCCGTGCGGCGCGGCGATCACATCGCGATCACCGCGTCCGGAAAGGACAAAGGCGCGCTCGACGAGAGCGGCGTCGTGCTGCTCGATCTGCGCGGCGCGATGGCCGAGCCGAGCCACGAGCGCGCCTCCGCGGAGACGGCGCTGCACCTCGCTCTCTACCGACGCGACCCCAGCATCGGCGCCGTAGCGCACACGCACTCGCTCGCTGGCGTCGTGCTCTCGCGACGCGCGCTGCGTGATGCTGGCGCTGCTGCGCGCGGCGCACATGTGCTGCTCGAAGACTACGAGCTGCTGAAGGCGTTTCACGGCGTTCATAGCCACGCGCACGCGCTGCGGGTGCCGGTGCTCGCCAACACGCAAGAACTCGACGTGCTCGCAGGCACGCTCGACGCCGTGCTCGCCAGCACGACGCACACACCGCTCGTGCCCGCGTTCCTCGTCGGCGGACACGGGGCCTATACGTGGGGCGCGGATCTGCCGACGACGCTGCGCCACGTCGAGGCGCTCGAGACCCTGCTCAGCTACGCACTCGAAGAGGCGCGCCTCTGCGGTGCGCGCGAGGCCCCATGACGACGCTCTATCGCTTCGATGAAGCGCAACGCATCGGCGGCTCACACGCGGTCGCCGTTGCCCACACCGTCGACGCCGCGGACCCAGCGGCAGGTGGCGCGGTGCGCGAGGTGATCGAGCGCGCGAGCGAGCCGCAGCAGATACAGACGATCCTCGCGGCGCGCGGAATCCGCTTCGAGCAATGGCGTGCCGACGTCGCGCTCCCCGATGGAGCGACGAACGACGCGATTCTCTCCGCGTACGCGGCCGAGCTCGCGCGGCTCCGCGCGGAGGCCGGCTACCCGAGCGCAGATGTCGTGCGACTCGTCCCCGACGACGCCAGCCCCGCATGGCCCGCGCTCGCCGCCGCAGCGCGCGCGAAGTTCCTCGTCGAGCACCGCCACGCCGAAGACGAGGTGCGCTTCTTCGTCGAGGGCAGCGGCGTCTTTTACCTGCGCTTTGACGACGAGACCCTCGCGATCCGCTGCGAGCGCGGTGATCTGCTCGGCGTCCCCGCTGGCACGCGCCACTGGTTCGACATGGGCAGCCGCCCGCACTTCTGCGCGATCCGCGTGTTCGGGAGCACCGACGGCTGGGTCGCCGAGTTCACTGGCGACGAGATCGCGACGCGCTATCCGATCGCCGACGCGCTCGCCGCACTGCCCGCGCTCGAGCGCAAGTGAGCGCGGTGGATTCAACGCCGCGCGCCGCGTCGGTGCGCGCGATCTTGCTCGACATCGAGGGCACCACCACGCCCGTCCGCTTCGTGAAGGAGACGCTGTTTCCCTACGCGCGCGCGCGCCTCGCGCAGTGGATCGCCGCGCACGCAGGCGAGCCCGAGACGCGCGCCGCGTGCGACGCCCTCGCGCTGCATCGCGTCGCCGAGGACGTCGACATCGCGGCGACGGCGTGTCGCTTGGCCGACGCCGATCAGAAGCTGACGTCGCTCAAGACGCTACAAGGCCTCGTCTGGGACGCCGGCTACCGCGACGGATCGATCATTGCTCCGCTCTACCCCGAGGTCGCCGCTGCCCTCACGCGCTGGCACGCCGACGGCGTACGGCTGGCGATCTTCTCGTCCGGCTCCGTTCACGCGCAGCAGCTGCTGTTCGCCCACACCGACGCCGGCGATCTGACGCCGCTGCTCTCCGACTACTTCGACACGACGATCGGTGCGAAGGGCGACGCCGCCTCTTACGCCGCGATCGCTGCGCGTCTCGGCGTCGCACCCATCGAGGTGCTGTTTCTGAGCGACATCCGCGCCGAGCTCCAAGCAGCGCGCGCCGCCGACATGCAAGCGATCGGCGTCGCCCGGGAAGCGGACATCGCGCCGCCCGCGCCGGACGCCATCACGAACTTCGAAGCGCTCGAGATTCGCGTGTTGCGGCGCTAGTCCGCGCGACTGCGTTGCGCGCCCGTCGACGATACGGCTCCGCGCCGACGGGGGACGCGCTCAGTGACTCGGAAGGCACGCGCGCGGATCGTCAGCGACCGCACGACAGCGCGGGACCACCACCCAGCCAGCGCGCGCACGCAGCACCGCGTGACGACGAATGCGGCGACGCCGATCGTCCGCCGTCGACTCGATCACCTCGATGCGAAGCCCGCGCTGCACCAGCTCGAACAGCCGATCGCGACAGCTGAGCACGGCCAGCGACTCGAGCCCGCCGACATCCTCGGTGCACGGCCCATCGACCACGCGCAGCGCCACCGTGCGCGGCGCGACACCCGGCCTCTCGACGACGACCGCGACCGCCACACGGCCCCCCGCCGACGCCACACGCTCAAAACGCCCGACGACGATCGGCGCCTGCGCGTGCACCGCCGTCGCGCCCGGCCCGCAGAGACTTGCGAGCGTGAGTGCCAGCGCGAGCTGCGCAGCGAACGCGACGGATCGGCCGTGGCGGCGCGACCCGGCGATCCTCGTTGGGCGGCCGGCCGCTCGAAGCCCTCGGGCGGACGAGAACGCGATCACGAAGCGCTGCTTGGTAGCGGGAGACACGGGCGTCGCTAGCAGCGCGGTCGCTCGTCTATCAACGCGGCGCGACGCAGCGAGCGTCTGCGCGACGGAAAGCAAAGAGCCCAACGACTCTCATCGCTGGGCTCTGCGTCGACAAACTGGCGGGGTGGACGGGACTCGAACCCGCGGCCTCCGGCGTGACAGGCCGGCGTTATAACCAACTTAACTACCACCCCAACGGGAGCGCCTTTCTAGCATCGAGGTCCGCGCTGTCAAAAAGAAATATCGCTCTGCTCGACACAGCGCGTCGACGCTCAGAGCTTCTGTCGCGCAGCCTCGATCGCGGCGAGCGCCGCGCGCGCCTTGCCGAGCGTCTCTTCGTACTCGGCGCGCGGGTCGCTGGCGTCGACGACCCCGGCGCCCGCCTGGACGCTGTAGTCGCCGTCGCGCTCGACGACGGTGCGGATCGCGATCGCGACGTCCATCGCGCCGTTCCAGCCGAGGTAGCCGATCGCACCGCCGTAGATCCCGCGGCGCTCCGGCTCGAGCGCGTCGATGATCTGCATCGCGCGCACTTTGGGCGCGCCGCTGAGCGTGCCGGCGGGGAACGTCGCGCGCAGCACATCGATGGCGTCGCAGCCGGGCGCCAACGTGCCGCGGACGTTGGAGACGAGGTGCATGACGTGCGAGTAGCGCTCGACGATCATCTTTTCGGTCACCTGCACCGTGCCAGGCGCGCTGATGCGGCCGACATCGTTGCGCCCGAGATCGACGAGCATGACGTGCTCGGCGTTCTCTTTGGGATCGTCGCGCAGCTCTTGTTCGATGCGCGCATCGTCGGCTTCATCGACGCCGCGGCGGCGCGTGCCGGCGATGGGGCGCACCTCGGCCACGCCGTCTTCGACGCGCACCAGCGTCTCGGGGCTCGCGCCGGCGATGCGCGCCTCGGGGAAACGCAGAAAGTACATGTACGGCGACGGATTGATGACGCGCAGCGCGCGATAGACGTCGAACGGCGCGGCGCCCTGCGCAGGCACGCGAAAGCGCTGCGAGAGCACGACCTGAAAGATGTCGCCGGCACGGATTTGGGCCTGCGCGGTCTCGACGGCAGCGATGAAGCGCGGCTCATCGAAGCTGCTCGGCGGCACCTGCGGCGCGCTCGACGGCGTCGGATTCACCGCGCGGATGACGACGGGAGGCGCGAGCGCTGGCAGCCGCACTGGCGCGGCGAGCTTCTCCGCCATCGCGTCGACGCGTGCGATCGCGGCGTCGTAGAGCCGTCGCAGCGCGGCGTCGTCGCGCGTCTGCTCGGGGATGTACGCGGGGACGACGATGCGCAGCGTCTGCCGCAGTCCGTCAAAGATCAGCGTCGTGCCGCCGATCGCGAGCGAGAGCTCCGGCAGTCCGGTCGCCGGGTGCGCTGGCTCGCGCGTGAAGGCGCTCGGCTCGAAGCGGCGGACGGCGTCGTACGGGACGTAGCCAACCGCGCCGCCCCAAAAGCGCGGCAGCCACGGCAGCTGCGCCGGCTTGTAGCGCGCCATCAAGCGGCGCAGCGCGTCCCATGGATCGTCGCCGCGCTCGAGGCGCATCGTGCCGTCGCGCTCGACCACCGCGAGCCCGCCATCGACGGCCTGCACCCGCAGATCGCAGTCGACGCCGACGAAGCTGTAGCGCGCCCATTTTTCACCGCCGACCGCGCTCTCGAGCAGATACGTGGGGCCGTTGTCCCCGGCGCTCGCGGTGGCGTAGGCGAGCACCGGCGTCAGGCCATCGGCGAGCACCTCGCGCGTGACGGGCACGACCGTCGCGCCATCGGCGACGAGCGCGCAAAGCTCTTCGAAAATCGGGCGGTAGCTCACGCCGCCGAGCGTAGTGCATCCGACTCCACGCGTGGCGCCGAACCCGCCGCGCGATTGCTGGCGACGACGCGAGGCCGCGTGCATATTGCCGCGATGCACACCTACCTTCGTCTCGCGCTCTCTGCACTTCTCTGCCTGTCGATCACCGCGCTCACTGCCTGCGGCGACGATGACGACGACAACTCCCCCGCAGTCGATGGCGGCTCGCGCGATCTCGGGGGCGACGCCGCACGCCCGGACGCTGGCGCAGCGGACGCAGGGGAGCCGGCCGACGCGAGCCGCGAGCCCGACGCCGCGAGCAGCGACGCGTCTGCCGCGGATCTGGGCAGCGTCGACCTCGGCACCGCGCCCGATTGCACCGCGCAGGACGCGCGCGGCGTCGGCGACTGCGAGGCCATCGTCGGCATCTTCTTCGACGGCACGGACTGCGTCACCGAGAGCGGCTGCAGCTGCGTCGGCACGAAGTGCGGCGACGGCTTCGACTCGACCGAAGCGTGCGAGCTCGCGTACGACGGCTGCATCGTGGGCGCGAGCTGCGCGGCGATCCTATGCGGACCCGGCACCGAGTGCATCGACTGTCCGCGCGGAGGTCTGTGTGTGGCGTCGGGCACGGGCTGCCCCTGAGCGCGTTTGCGCGCGCTCGAGCGCGGTTCCGTGACGCGCGGTTCCGTGCTAGACGGGCGCGCAATGGCTGAACAGACGCTCGCTCAGGTCGACTCCGAAATCGCAGCGCTCATCCACGCGGAGGAGCAGCGCCAGCATGTGAAGGTGCGGCTCATCCCGAGTGAGAACTACGCCTCGCGTGCGGTGCTCGAGGCGTCGGGCAGCGTGCTCTCGAACAAGTACAGCGAGGGCTACGCGGGCAAGCGCTACTACGAGGGCCAGCAAGTCATCGACGCGGTCGAGACGCTCGCCGTCGACCGCATCAAGGCCCTGTTCGGCGTCGATCACGCGAACGTACAGCCCTACTCCGGCAGCCCCGCGAACCTCGCCGTCTACTTCGCGTTCTGTAAGCCAGGCGACACCATCATGGGCCTCGGCCTGCCGGCCGGCGGCCACCTGACGCACGGCTGGAGCGTGTCGATCACCGGCGCGTACTTCAAGAGCGTCCCGTACGGCGTGAAGAAGGAAGACGAGCGCATCGACATGGACGAGGTCGCGCGCCTCGCCCGCGAGCACAAGCCAAAGCTGCTGTGGTGCGGCACCACCGCGTATTCGCGCACCATCGACTACGACACCTTCGCGCAGATCGCGCGTGAGGTCGGCGCGGTGCTCGTCGCGGACATCGCGCACATCTCCGGGCTCATCGCCGGCGGCGCGCATCCGTCGCCGGTCGGTAAGGCCGAGGTCATCAGCTCGACGACGCACAAGACGCTGCGCGGCCCGCGCGGCGGCATGGTGATGTGCGACGCCAAGCACGCGAAGGCGATCGATCGCGCAGTGTTCCCCGGCCTCCAAGGTGGGCCGCACAACGCGACCACCGCCGGCATCGCCGTCGCGGCGAAGGAAGCGTCGAGCGACGCGTTCAAGAAGTACGCGCACGACGTCGTCAGCAACGCGAAGCACATGGCCGAGCAGCTGGTCTCGCGTGGCATTCGGCTGACGACCGGCGGCACCGACAATCACCTCCTGCTGTGCGATCTCACGCCGAAGGGCGTTCCCGGCAAGGTCGCCGCGCAGGCGCTCGATCGCGCCGGCATCGTCTGCAACTACAACTCGATCCCGTTCGATCCGCGCAAGCCGTTCGACCCGAGCGGCATCCGCCTCGGCACGCCGGCCATCACCTCGCGCGGCATGGGCGCGCCCGAAATGAAGCGCATCGCGGACTGGATCGCCGACGTCGTCGAGAACGTCGGCGACGAAGCGAAGCTCACCTCGATCGCCGGCGCCGTCCAAGAGATGTGCGACCACTTCCCGGCGCCGGGTCTGCCGCAGGGCTGAGCCGCCGCGCGCTCCATCGTTGCGATTGCATTGCGCAGCGCTCGAAACCGCCGTCGAAAAGTTGCGCTCTTCCGTCGGCGGCTGAGACGGTCCCGAAGATGTCTCTCTCGGGCTCGCGCGCACGCCTCAGCGCGGCGGCAGTGCTGCTCGTCGCCGCGGGTCTGCTCGGTGTCAGCGCGCTGATGCCGGAGGCGCCGGTGCGCGCGGCGGCACACGTGCGCGTCGCCGTCGCCGGTACGCCGATCAACAGCGCGAACGCCGACTCGCGCGCGCTCGCGGTGCAGCTGGCGCGCTCCTACTTGCACGAGACGGTGACGCTCGTCGCCGGGGAGACGCGCCTCGTGCGCACGCGCGCGCAGCTCGGCGCGACGGTCGACGCCGAACATCTGGCGGCGCTGGTGACGGCCGCGCGTGACGCACGCTCCCCGCTGCGCCGGCTGCACGCACAGACGCACGGCGTCGCGCCGCTCGACCTGCGCATGCCAGTCGAGCTCGATCCTGCGCGCGCGCTCGCGGTGCTGCTCGCGATGAAAGACGTGCTCGACCGCGCACCCGAAGACGCGCGCATCGATGTCAGCACCGGCACAGTGCGCGCAGAGCGCGTCGGTCGACGCCTCGACGCCTACGCGAGCCTCGACGCGCTCGCGGACGCGCTGCGTACGGGCGTTGCGTCAGTGACGCTCACTGTCGAGGAGCGCGCTCCGCGTCGCGCGGCGAGCGAGCTGCGCGGACACGATTTCTCTGCGGTGATCGGCGAGTTCGACACGCACTACAACCCCGGCGAGAAAGCACGCGATCGCACGTTCAACCTGCGCGTCGGCGCCGCGAAGATCGACGGACTCGTGCTGCTCCCCGGCGAGACGCTCGACTTCAACGAGCTCGTCGGCGAGCGCAGTGAAGCGAACGGCTTTCGTGTCGCGGCGGTCATCGCCGACGGCGAGCTTGGTGAAGGTGTCGGCGGTGGGACCTGCCAGGTCGCCGGCACGCTGCACGCCGCGGCGTACTTCGCGGGCCTGCCGATCGTCGAGCGCGGGCCGCACTCGCGGCCGAGCTTTTACATCAAGATGGGTATGGACGCGATGGTGTCCTACCCGAACATGAACCTGAAATTCACCAATGATCTACCGTTCCCGATAGCGCTCGGCATGACCGTACAAAACGGCCTCGTGCACGCGCAGATCCGCGGCCGCGAGCGCAGCCGGATGGTCACCTTCGTGCGCCGCATCGATCGCGTCGTGCGCTTCGTCGAGCGCGACGTGCCGGACGCGACGCTGCCGAGCGGCGTGCGCGTGCTGAAGCAGCGCGGCATCCCGGGCTTTCGCGTGAGTCGCTGGCGCGTCGTTCGCAACGTCGCGATCAACCAAGCGGTGCGGCAGCGCAGCGAAGACGAATATCCGCCGACGGATCAGATCTGGCGCGTCGGCGCAGGCGGCGCGGCGCCCGCAGGCTTCGTCCCACCGCCCGGCGACGATCATCCGGAATACACCGCCGACGAATACCTCGCCGCGACACAGGGCCCTGGCATCGACGGCACCCAAGAAGCAAAGCGCGCCGGCCGTACGGGAGCGTATGGATGGACGGTGCGCGAAGGCTTCGCGCGCGCGATCGAGTGATCGCATGATGCGCGGCGTGACGACCGAAGGCAGCACGACGCACCGCGCGCGCACGCTTGAAGGACGCCAGCTCGTGCTCGGCGTCTCGGGCGGGATCGCCGCGTTCAAGGCCGTGGAGCTCGCGCGTGAGCTTGGTCGACGCGGCGCAGGGGTGCGCGTGGTGATGACGCAGGCCGCGACGCGCTTCGTCGGTCCGATCACGTTCACCGCGCTGACCGGCCGGCCGCCCGTCATCGATCTCTGGGACCCGTCGTATGCGGGCGAGGTGCACGTCGAGCTCGCGGCTTGGGCACACGCGCTGATCGTCGCGCCTGCGACCGCCAACCTGCTCGCGCGCGCGGCGCACGGCCAAGCCGACGACGCGCTGCTCGCGACGATCCTTTGTGCGGCGTGCCCGGTGCTTTACGCGCCGGCGATGCACCACCGCATGTGGGCGCACGCGGCGACGCAGCGCAACGTCGCGCAGCTGCGCGCTGATGGCGCGCACTTCATCGGCCCAGTGAGCGGCGCGCTCGCGAGCGGTGAGACCGGCATGGGCCGCCTCGCCGAGCCGAACGCGATCGCCGATGCCGTCGAGGCGCTGTTCACGGCGAATCGCGATTTCGCCGGTCGCACCGTGCTGATCAGCGCCGGGCCGACGTACGAAGATCTCGATCCGGTGCGCTACCTCGGCAACAAGTCGACGGGCAAGATGGGCTTCGCCATCGCCGAGCGCGCGGCCGCACGTGGCGCGCGCGTCGTGCTCGTCGCCGGTCCCGTCGCGCTGCCGACGCCGGATGGCGTCCTTCGCATCGACGTGCGCAGCGCACGCGAGATGGACACAGCGCTCGAAGCGCACTTCGACGACGCCGACGCGCTGGTGATGAGCGCCGCCGTCGCCGACTATCGCCCCGAGAGCCGCGCCGCCGAGAAGCTGAAGAAGGCGGACGCCGACGACGCGCTCGTCCTGCGGCTCGTGCAAAACCCCGACATCTTGGCCGCGCTCGGCGCGCGACGCGCAGATCGCCCGCGGCCGATCCTCGTCGGCTTCGCGCTCGAGACCCGCGATCTCCTCACACACGCGCGAGGCAAGCTGACGAAGAAGCGCGTCGATCTGATCGTCGCGAACCACGCCGACGACGGCCTCGGCACCGACGAAAACGTCGCGACGCTGGTCAGCGCGGACGGCGACGAGCCGCTCGGCCGCCTGTCGAAGCGCGCGCTCGCCGACGTCATCCTCGATCACATCGCGGCGCGGCTGCGCGGCGCGTAACGCGGCGAATCTCTTCCGAGAGGTGCGCGAGCCGGACCGGACCACCTCGACAGGGACCCGCCGCCGCGCGACTACTCGCCGAGCGACTTCGCGAACTACTTGCCGAGCAACTTCGCGAGCTTCTGCGGCTCTGCTCGGAGGTCGAAGATCGCGCCACAGTCGAGGCACACCGTCGCCTTGATCTCGGGCGCGGCGATGGCTTTCCGAAACGCGCTCGCGCGTTCCAACGTGACGCCGGCTCCGAAGACCGCGCCGGCTTCTAGCCGGGCAGATGCGCACTGCGGACACTTTCCAGTCATCGAGCCCTCGTTCTGTGGAGCCGCGACGGTATCACGGGACGCGCTCTCGCCATCGCGGGACTCGCTCTCAGCGCGTCATCATGGGACTCGCGCCGCGCCCGCCGCCTCAGCCGTAGCGATTCTCGAACAGCGCGCGCACTGCGGTCTCGCGGCGTAAAAGCGCGAGCGTATGTTCGGCGTGGCCATGCGCGAAGCCGTTGCCGACGAGCATGTCGACGTCTTTGCCGACGCCCTCTGCGCCGAGGGCCGCGCCGGTGAAGCTCGTCGTCATCGAGAAGAAGTAGATGGTGCCGCGGTCGCGCGTACACAGGATCGCGGCGAGCTCCGCGCCCTCGACGTTCACGCAGCTGATCGCGCGATCGACCTCGCGGCCGCCGGTCGCCGCGAGCACCGCAGCGCGCACCGCGAGCGGATCGCGCGCGTCGCCGCCGATGACGGCATCGCAGACGCCGAGCGCGCGCAGATCTTCGGCGTACGGCGCGTGCGACTCGACGCCGATGACGAGGCCGCTCGCGCCGACGCGACTTCGCGCCTCGACGGCGCAGATCACGCCGCTCTTGCCGCCCGCGCCGAGCACCAGCACCGCGTCGCCTTTTTGGCAGATGCGCGCGACCTGCGGCGCGGCGCCGGCGACGTCGAGCGCCGCGAGCGCGAGGCGCTCCGGCATATCCGTCGGCAGCACGGCGTAGAGCCCGGTCGCGAACAACACCGCCTGCCCGGTGACGTCGAGCTGCGCGCTCGCCGCGCGTACGGCGCCGATCGAGTCGATGCGCAGCGGCGTCAGAGAAAGCGATACCAGCGTCGCGATCCGATCGCCGACCGTGGCGACGTCACCGCTCCGCGCGCTGCCGATACGCGCCACGCGGCCGAGCAACATGCCGCCAGAGCCAGTGACCGGGTTGTGCTGCTTGCCGCGCGTCGACACCGTCTCGCGCACCAGCCGCACGACGCCCTCCGGCCCCTCGGCCGCCGTCGCCTCTTCCATCTGGCGAAAGCTCGCCGCGTCGACGTTCAGCGTCTCGACGTCGATGAGCAGCTCGCTCTCGAACACACGCAGCAAGTCGTTGTCGACGCGCCAGGCCGCCTGCGGCAGCGCGCCCGGCGGCTCGAGCACGCGATGCGCGCCGAAGACGTCGCCGACGTCGTTTGCTACGTTGCCCATCAGAACAGTCCGTCGACCGGCCCGGCGCCGAGGCGCGTGACCTCGGGCTCAGGGCCCGTCATGTCGACGACGGTCGTGCTCGTGAGCTTGCCGTAGCCCGCGTCGAGGATCAGATCGAGGGCGCCGAAGCGCTCGTCGATCTCCGCCGGATCGTTCAGCGACTCACCTTCCCACGCGGCCGTCGTCGAGATGATCGGGTTGCCGAGCTCGCGCACGATCGCCAGCGGCACCTCGTGATGTGGCACGCGGATGCCGACCGTCTTGCGCTTCATCATCAAGATCTTCGGGACCTCGCGCGTCGCCTCGAGGATGAAGCAATACGGCCCCGGCAAGAGCCGCCGCATGATCCGATACGCCTGGTTGTCGACGACCGCGTACTTCGCGATGTCGCCGAGATCGCTGCAGATGAACGCGAGCGGCTGGTCCGGCTTCATGCGCTTCATCGCGTAGATCTTGTCGATCGCCTTCTTCTGCGTGATGTCGCAGCCGATGCCGTAGACGGTGTCGGTCGGGTACGCGATGACGCCGCCCTTGCGCAGGACCTCGACAGCCTTCGCAATTTTGCGCGGCTCCGGGTGCTCTCCATGGATCTCGATGCGCATGACTGCTTGTCTCCGCGCCCTTTTCAGGACAAGACTGCGCCCCGCGAGGCGGCGCTGATGTAGGACGCCCCGCGCAGGTCTGCAATGGACGATGTGCTCGTTCGACGCGACGAGCAGCAATCGACACGCAGAGAGATCCCAGGGCTGACGACACCAGCAAAACGCGAGTGGACGACAGCCGCTAGCAAAACGCAGTGAGGGCCTTATGTATCCGGCCCCCAGGAGAAGAAGAACCGAATGAGCCGTGATGACCATGTTCGACTCGAAGGCGTCGTCACCGACGTCTACGCCGGTGGCCAGTTCGCCGTGAAGACCGACGCCGGTGCGCTCGTGCGCGCCCAGCTCTGCGGACGCATGCGCAAGCACCGCATCCGCGTGATCCTCGGCGACCGTGTGACGGTCGCGCTCTCCCCGTACGACCTGACCCACGGAATGATCGTCTTCCGCGCCAAGTAAGTGATCCCGCCATGACTGCCCCGACCGACACGCGCCCATTTCTCGTCCTCACCGCGATCCTCGACGGCGCTGCGCGCGCGGCCGCGGTCACCCGCAGCCATGGCGAGGCGCTCGATCGCGCGATGCGCGCCAGCGACAAGGCCGCAACCGCTGGCTTTGACATCGTCGAGCTGCCGGTCGCGCCAGCCTCGTTCCAGGCGCTGCGTCGGCACTTCCAATATCCCGACGACACCGTCGCGATCTACGACGTGTTCCCGCTCGCGGCGCACCTCGATGCCTCGCAGCGCAAGGTCGCCGGCCAGTTCCTCGCCGCCGAGGTGCTGTGGACGCTCGACGCGCAGGGCCTGCTCGCGGGCGTGCCGCTCAACGTGAAGCTGGATCTGCCGAACGGCTGGGACAAAGATCCGAAGGCGGTGCACGACCGCTTGATGAGCCTCGGCGCGCTCGACCTCACGTCCGAAGCGATCGAGACGTTCAAGACCGTCAAGACCGCGTGGGAGTCCTCCGCCCCGAAGTGAGTCGGTGATCCGCGTTGGTCATTTGCAACGGCGCGCCGCGCTCTCAGTTGAGAGAAAACGGGGGGACCAGATCGAACGCCGCAATGTCGGCGTCGAATCGCTCGCCGCTTTCAGCGACGACCATCTGGTAGGTGCCCTTCATCGTGCCGCGCGGCGTCGCGAGCTCGCAGCCGCTGGTGTACTCGAAGCCCTGCCCAGGCGGCAGCGTTGGCTGCGCGCCGACGACGCCGGCGCCGCGCACCTCGTCGACGCGACCATCGGCGTTGGTGATGATCCAGTGCCTCGCCTCGAGCTGCACGGTCTCGCGTCCCTCGTTCTTGATCCGCACCGTGTAGGCGAAGCGATAGCGGCGCTCGCGCGGCACAGACTGCTCCTTCAAATACACGCACTGCACCGTGACGCGAACCCCGCGTGTGATCGTCATCGACATGGCGAACATCCTAGTGGCCGTGCGCTCAGGCGCCAAGGGGCGTCGGCGACATGACGTCAGCGCGTGCTCGCAAATCAACCTGGCGCGCGTAGCCCACGTCAACCTGGCGAAGTGCG
>Ga0163144_10010039_pt1 | contig 20239 bp, 15 predicted proteins | sample OliLak19BULKMAT1_FD_123175 | JGI IMG/M metagenome (GOLD analysis project Ga0163144, IMG submission 123175) | Freshwater microbial mat bacterial communities from Lake Vanda, McMurdo Dry Valleys, Antarctica - Oligotrophic Lake LV.19.BULKMAT1 | ecosystem: Environmental > Aquatic > Freshwater >... | reverse complement strand
CGGGCGCGAAATCGGCCGGGCGCGTCCAGTCAGTCGCGCTGCGGCTGATTGTTGAGCGCGAGCGCGAAATCGATGTGTTCCGCCCGCAGGAATATTGGTCGGTCGCGGCTGACATGGAATATGACGGCACACCGTTTGTCGCGCGGCTGACAAAGTGGCGCGGGGGCAAGATTGACCGGCTGACGATTGGTAAGGAGGGCGACGCGCTATCCGCCAAGGCCGATGTTGAGGCCGGGCGCTTTTCGGTCAGCTCGGTTGAGACAAAACCGGCGACCCGCAACCCGCCGCCGCCCTTTACCACATCGACGCTGCAACAAGAGGCGGCACGCAAGCTTGGTTTTTCGGCCAGCCACACGATGCGGATCGCACAAGGGCTCTACGAAGAAGGCTCAATCACCTATATGCGCACCGACGGTGTGCAGATGGACAGCAGCGCCATTTCCGCCGCGCGCAAAGCAGTCGCTGATCGCTATGACGCAAGCTATGTCCCCGACAAGCCGCGCCAATACCAAACCAAGGCGAAGAACGCCCAGGAAGCGCATGAGGCAATCCGCCCGACCGAGTTCACCAAGGAAAAGGCGGGTTCAGGCGATTATGCGCGGCTCTATGATCTGATCTGGAAGCGCGCGCTTGCCAGCCAGATGGCCTCGGCCCGGATGGAGCGCACGACGGTGGAGCTGAGCGATGGCAGCGGATTGCACGGCCTGCGCGCGACGGGCCAGGTTGTGCTCTTCCCCGGCTACCTCGCGCTGTATGAGGAAGGCTCTGATGACGCGGCAGACGATGATGCGCGCCGCCTGCCCAAGCTGCGTGAAGGCGATGCACCCGCCAAAAAGGCGGTCAATGCCGAGCAGCATTTCACCCAGCCGCCGCCGCGCTTTTCCGAAGCGAGCCTCGTCAAGCGGCTCGAGGAGTTGGGGATCGGGCGGCCTTCAACCTATGCCTCGATCATCCAGACGCTCAAGGACCGCGCCTATGTCCGCGTCGAGAAGAACCGCTTTTTTGCAGAGGAAAGCGGGCGGCTGGTGACGGCGTTTCTCGAACGCTTTTTTGAACGCTATGTCGGGTATGATTTCACAGCCGGACTTGAAGATGAGCTGGACGATGTGTCGGGCGGCCGCGCGCAATGGCAGGCGGTACTTGAGGCGTTCTGGAAGGATTTCAAACCGCTTACGACTGAGGTGATGGATTTCAAGCCATCCGAAGTGACCGTCGAGCTCGACAAATTCCTCCAACCTTATCTCTTCCCGGTCAAGGAAGATGGCAGCGACCCCCGGCTCTGCCCCAATTGCGGTAAGGGCAAGCTGGCGCTGCGCGGCGGCAAGTTTGGCGCATTTGTCGCGTGTTCCAACTATCCCGAGTGCAAATATACCCGCCGCTTCGCGCAGCCAGGTGGCGGTGAAGGCGATGATACCGGCCCTGAAGTGCTGGGGAAGGACCCTGAGACGGGGCAAGATGTTTCCAAACGCTCGGGCCGATTTGGGCCGTATGTCCAACTCGGCGAAGGCAAAGAGGCCAAGCGCGGGTCAATCCCCAAGGATTTGCCGGGTGAGCTTGATCTTGAATGGGCGCTCAAGCTGCTCAGCCTGCCGCGCACCATCGGCGCGCATCCCGAAACGGCGGAGCCGATTACCGCGTCGATCGGGCGTTATGGCCCGTATCTGGCGCATGCCGGCAAATATGCGCGGCTGACCTCGACCGCTGACGTGTTTGAAACCGGCATGAACGCAGCTGTCGTCAAACTCGCCGAGGCAGCAGCAGGCGGTGGACGGCCACAGCGCGGCGCTCAGGCCCCGCTCAAGCTTTTGGGGCTGCATCCGCGCACTGAGGCGGAGATCAAGCTGATGGAGGGCCGCTATGGCCCCTATGTCACCGACGGCGTCACCAACGCGACGCTGCCCAAGACCATCGAGAAGGATGCACTGACGCTTGAGGAAGCGGCCCAGTTGATCGACGCCCGAGCAGCGGCAGCCCCCGCCAAAAAAGGCAAAAAACCTGCGGCGAAAAAGGCAGCACCCAAGAAAGCGGCGGCAAAAAAGGTGACGGCGGCGAAGAAACCCGCCACCAAGAAGGCGGCGGCATCAAAGGGCTGAATGCCCGGATACCATGATGCCGGGATGCCGGATACCCAGATACCACGCAAGGCTGTTGAGCCAGCCAAAACACAACGGCTCTTCGACAATCGCGTCACAGGACAGATAGCGCGCACCCGCAGTGATTGACTGCAATCCGCAAAAAGTCGCGCATCAGGCCAGTTCAGTCTCGCAATCGCCCGAATGGCAGCAAACGCTTGCACAGCGCCTTGATCGTCGCGGCATCGCTTGTCTTCATCGCCATCAGCAATTCGGCAGCGCTCTTTTGGATGGTGCGGTCAAGCGCGGTGGGTGCGGTGCCGTTCACGGCGGCTTCGGCAAGCGGGCGGACGCGGGGGTCGCCGGGGTCTAATTCAGCGCGCAGCAGCGCGGCAAGGCCAGTAAACATCGCGCGGTTACCGCCTAGCACGACGGACCTGTCGAGCGCATCAATCCCAACCGCCTTGCGCGCGCCCAGCGCCATGCGCGCCACCATCGAGCCCAGGGTGGCTAGACTTTCGATATGCCAGCCGCCAATTGCCGCCTGCGCCTCGGGGTCCTTGGGGTCAGCGGCGGCGAGTGCTTCAAACTGCAGCCGCGCCGCCAGCGCGTCACTACGGCTATTGCGCAATTTGGCGATGTAGCTGCGGGCGATTGCCCTGGTCATTTGTGCCTCACGGTCATGGACATCGCGCGCAAGCACCGCAATGGCCCCTGCTTCCGCGCTCATGACCTGCCTGAGCGCATCGGCGCGGACGGTGCCGGTAAAGGCCGCGCGAATCAGCGTGTCACGCGGTGTTTCGGCCCCTGGTGTTTTGGCCGTGGCGGGGACAGCAACAGCCAATAGCGTTATGGCACCCCAAAGGATGCCAAGCGCGCCAAGGCGCTTTGTCATATCAATGACAGGGCGGTCTTGCTTCATCGCCCTGTCATAACCAGCGTTGGGCAAAGGCCAAGGGGTGTTGATGCTCAATCATCCTCATCTTCATACCCCGTTACCGCCAGCGCGCGCGCTTTGATCTGGCGGGTCATGCACCAATGCACCAGCGCATCATCGCGACCATGCGTCACCCAGACCTCCTTTGGTGCAATCTCGATGAGCGTTGCGGTCAGTTCGTCCCAATCGGCATGGTCGGACAGGATCAGTGGCAGCTCAACCCCGCGCTGCACCGCGCGCTGGCGCACGCGCATCCACCCGCTCGCCATCGCGGTAATTGGATCGGGCAGGCGGCGCGACCAGACATCGGTGAGCGCAGAAGGGGGTGCGACGATGATCTTGCCCGTAAGGTCCGCCTTGTCCGCCCCCGCCACGGTGCGCAGATCGCCCAGATCAACGCCGTGCGCGACATACAGCGCACAGAGTTTTTCCATCGCGCCGTGGAGATAGATGGGCGCATCATGCCCGCGATCCCGCAACTCGCGGATCAGCCGCTGCGCCTTGCCCAGCGCATAGGCACCAACAAGCACACACCGGTCCGGATTGGCGTGGAGCGCGCGCAACAGCTTGTCGATCTCGCCGCCCGTTGCCGGGTGGCGGAACACCGGCAAGCCAAACGTCGCCTCGGTGATGAAAACATCGCATTTGACGGGTTCAAACGGCGCGCAGGTCGGGTCCGGGCGGCGCTTGTAATCGCCAGAGATGACCACGGTCTCGCCGCGATGCTCCAGCACGATCTGGGCGGAACCCAGCACATGACCGGCAGGCAGGAAGCGCGCGATCACTGCGCCGAAATCAACCCGTTCGCCATAATCGACCGGCTGGCCCGGCTGCGGCCCATAGCGGACGTCCATAATCGCAAGCGTGGCGCGCGTCGCCCACACCGCGCCGTGCCCACCGCGTGCATGATCGGCATGGCCATGCGTCACCAGCGCGCGCGGGCTGGGGCGTGACGGATCAATCCACGCATCAGCTGCGGGAATGTAAATGCCGTGGGGGTGGGGTTCGATCCAGTCGCCGAGCTTGGTCATCGGACGGATATGGGGGGCGCGAGGCTGACAGCCAACACCGCCCCACCGGCGGCGTCAATCGACAGCGAGCAGACGTTCAATATCCGCGATGGGCGAATTGATGAACGTCTTTGCGTGTTCGGCAATGATCTTTTCCGTTACCGCCTGGTGGAGCAGCGGCCGCATCTGGCCGAGCGTCTGCGGATCGGCAATCAGAACCAATCCAGTGAACTTATGCTTGTGCGCCATGCCATAGAGCCGCTGTGCAACCTGCTTGGCAAAGGTTGCCTCGTCCACTTCGTTTGGGGAATACTCCGGCGGGGTGCTGCCGCCAGGTCCATCATCTGCCAGATCAGATGGCTTCCAATGATCCTTTTGGGCAAGTCTGCCATCCTTGACGCGGAACAGCTTTGCCTCCCGTCCCGTCGTGACGAGGACAAGCGTATCATTGGGGAGTTTCGAGGTGGTCATTGCGGCATCCTTTGATGGGTATCGATCAAGCGCCGGGGCCGATGCGACGCCGGGCAATGAGTAATTAACGCATGGGGGCTGCAGTCGTTGCATGCCGACGTGCCAAGGGCGCCCGACTTTCAATATCGGGTCAAACAAGCGAGCCGGTTCCCCCTAGCCCAACCGCCCATTGCACCCCCATATCAGGCGCGTGACTGCTACCCTTCCCAAAGTCCTGACCGACTGGTTCGCCGCCAAGCGCTGGCAACCGCGCCGTCATCAGCTCGAGATGCTTGCCGCCGCGCGGAGCGGTCAACATACGTTGCTGGTTGCGCCGACGGGGGCGGGCAAAACGCTTGCCGGGTTCCTCCCCAGCCTTGCCGAGCTGATCGAGATGCCGGGTGAGGGGCTCCACACGCTCTACGTCTCGCCGCTCAAGGCGCTCGCGGTTGATGTCCAGCGCAACCTGATTACGCCGGTTGAGGAAATGGGCCTCGATATCCGCGTCGAGACGCGCACCGGCGACACCCCGTCCGACCGCAAGGTCCGCCAGCGCATCAAGCCGCCGCACATCCTGCTCACCACGCCTGAATCGCTCTCGCTGCTGCTCAGCTATCCCGATAGTTTCCTGATGTTTGCCAATCTGAAAACCATCGTCGTTGATGAGGTCCACGCCTTTGCCACGCAAAAACGCGGGGATTTGCTGTCGCTGTGCATGGCGCGGTTGCAGATGATTGCGCCGGCGCTGCGCCGGGTTGCGCTATCAGCAACAGTCGCTGATCCTGATGGCTACCGCGCCTGGATCGCACCCGATGGCGATATCGATACTGTCACGCTGGTGACAGGCGATCCCGGTGCCGCGCCCGATATCTCGATCCTGCTGCCACAAGGCCGCGTGCCGTGGTCAGGCCATTCGGGGCGTTATGCCGCCGAGCAGGTGATTGCCGAGATCGAGACGCACAGAACCACGCTCATCTTCTGCAACACCCGCGCGCTGGCGGAGCTGATCTTTCAGGATTTGTGGAAGGCCAATGATCTGCAACTGCCGATCGGCATTCATCATGGCAGCCTGGCGCTTGAGGCACGCCGAAAGGTGGAGGGCGCGATGGCGGACGGGCGGCTGCGCGGCCTTGTCTGCACCGCGAGCCTCGACATGGGGATCGACTGGGGCGATGTCGATTGCGTCATCCAGATGGGCGCGCCCAAGGGTGCCTCGCGGTTGTTGCAGCGGATCGGCCGCGCCAATCACCGACTTGATGAGGCAAGCGAGGCCATCGTCGTCCCCGGCAACCGCTTTGAATATCTCGAAGCGCGCGCCGCGCTTGACGCGATCGCGGACGGTGAGCTTGATGCCGATGAGTTCCGCGCCGGTGGCCTCGACGTCCTCGCCCAGCACATCATGGCCTGCGCCTGCGCCGCGCCGTTTGCAGAGACAGCGTTGCGCGCGGAAGTCCGATCGGCACTCCCCTATTCAGCACTCAGCGATGATCAGTTCAGCAGCGTGCTCGGTTTCATCCGGGATGGCGGCTATGCGCTTAAGGCTTATGACAAGTTCAAGCGGCTGACGCTTGATGCGGATGGCCGCTGGCGGGTCAGCCACCCCAAATTCATCGCGCAGCACCGGTTAAACGCCGGGATCATCGTTGAATCCACGATGCTCAAGGTCCGCTTCCGCAATGGCCGACAGCTCGGGCGCGTGGAGGAGGGGTTTGCCGCGACGCTGACCCATGGCGACACGTTTTTCTTCAGCGGCATGAGCCTTGAGGTCGAGAGCATCGATACCGAGGATATCATCGTGCGCGCCACCGCCCGGCCCGCGCGCATCCCCAGTTACGGCGGCGCGCGCCTGCCGCTCACCACCAATCTGGCGAACCGGGTGCGCGGTTTTCTGGCGGACCCGGCGGGCTGGCACCGCTTCCCGCCCGATGTCCGCGAATGGCTTGATATTCAGGCGAAGCGATCGACGATGCCCGCAACCGGCCAATTGCTCGTTGAAACCTTCCCGCATCAGGGCCGGCATTACCTTGTCGCTTATTGCTTTGAGGGGTGGAACGCGCACCAGTCGCTTGGCATGCTGCTGACCAGGCGGATGGAGACGCGCGGGCTGAGACCGATTGGCTTTGTCGCCAATGATTATGCCATCGCCTGTTACGGGCTTGATCCGATTGATGACCCGGCCGCACTGTTTTCCGCAGACATATTGGCGGATGAATTTGTCGATTGGGTCGAAGGATCGCACCTGCTGAAACGCGCGTTTCGCGAGGCAGCGGTGATTGGCGGGCTTGTCGAGCGCCAGCACCCCGGCAAGCGCAAGACCGGGCGCCAGGTCACTTTTTCCACCGATCTCATCTATGATGTACTCCGCCGGTACGAACCCGATCATCTGTTGCTCAAGGCCGCCTGGGCCGATGCGCGCACCAAGCTCACCGATGTCGGCCGCCTTGCCGATCTGCTTGATCGCGCGGCGGGCACGATGCTCCACGTGCCCCTAACCCGCGTCTCGCCGCTCGCTGTGCCGGTGCTCGTCATGATCGGGCGCGAAAGCGTGCCGCAGGGCCTTGCTGACGATGCCATCCTGATCGAGGCAGAGGCGCTGGCGATAGAGGCAATGCGGCTTGATTGCGCCGCTGGCGATAGCGGCAGTGCGGCTTGATTAAGCCGCTGGCGATAGCGGCGACGCGGCTTGATTGAGCCGCTTGCCCGACCCCAATCAAAGGCGTAACACGCCGCCCATGCGCGGCTTTATCGCCCTTGCTCCCTGCCTTGTGCTGGCGTTTCATGCGCCGCTCACCGCGCAGGACGAGCTTCCCCTTACCGCCGCTGATGTGCTTGGCATCGGCACTGATATACCCGGGCGGATGACGGTGCCGGTCACGATTGGCAGCGCTGGCCCCTATCCCTTTACGATTGATACAGGGGCCGAACGCACCGTCATCTCGCGCGAGCTCGCCGGATTGCTCGGGCTGGCGCGCGGCCCGCAAGTGCGCCTCACCGCGATGACCGGCACCAGCACCGTCAAAACCGTTGTCATCCCCTCGCTCAGCGTCAGCACAGCAGGGGCCGGGCGGATTGAGGCACCTGAACTGGAGGGCAAGGACCTTGGCGCACCCGGGCTGCTCGGGCTCGACACGTTGAAAGACCATGCCGTCTCGATCAATTTTGACACCAACCAGATGACGGTCAAGCCCTCACGCAAGCGCCGCTATCAGGCGGTGGCCGCGCCCGATGAGATCGTTATCCAGGCCAAAAGCCTGTTTGGTCAGCTCGTCGTGACTGACGCTTTTTATCGCGGTCAGCGTGTGCGCGTGGTGCTTGATACAGGCTCTGTCGTCAGCATGGGCAATCTGGCGCTGCGCGATACGCTCATCCGCCGCAAGATCAAGATGACGCCCATTACGCTGACGGGCGTGACGGGGGATCAAATCACCGCCGATTACACCCAGATCGGCGAGGTCAAAATTGGCGGCATGACCTTCCAAAACCTCCCCGTCGCCTTCGCCAACGCCGCCCCGTTTGAAAGACTGGGGCTCAAGAAACAACCCGCCCTGCTGCTCGGGATGGACGCGCTGCGCCTGTGCCGCCGCGTCGACATAGATTTCGCCAATCGCGAGGTGCGGATTTTGTTGCCGAGGAGGTCGGGGGCGATTTGAGGGGGGGGTCGTCGGTCGTGGGTCGGTTGTCGGTTGTGGTTTTAGATCACGATAGATCATTGTTTGGATTTGAAGTTCGGCGTCAATTTTTAAAATCGGCGGTTTGCGGGTGAGCGGATTTAGCTAGAAGAGATTGGGTTAGCTGCCATCCGACGAGAGGATAACAAGGCGGCAACTCGCGACCAGAGCCCGTCGTTCACTTAATTACCGGTAAACGTCCGCTCCTGACGACCGGTCGTCCGCGTTTCGCAAACCGGACGATCAGGAATGCGCCTAATGTCGGACGGAAGTGCTCTATTTTCTAGCACCGGATATAAGGGGACATGCTCTGCGGCCTTTCCGGCCAAGGAGAATGAAGACGACATATTCAAAATTTCATGCAGCGGCTTCCAACCGAATGCAGTGGGATTTCGGCCTAAAGTGAGGCCCCAAATGGCCGTTCAACCTAAAGCAGATTTGGGCAATCCGGTTTTTCCTTGATCGCGACCAGCATATTTATAATCTTACCTTGTTTGCCGCCAAATCGAGCTGCCAATTTTGCTGATGGATGATTGGCAGCGGCATATTAGCTGTTATTAAAGCAGCAAATTTTACTGAATATGGCTCTACCCGGAGAACACAATTGACCTCGCCCCGCCAATTGCCGTCCGAGCGCAACTTTATACAATATGCTTGGCTCCGAATGCCTGAGGTCGGTCCGGCTATGCTCACCGGACTAATCTTGGTTCCCATCGCCATCGCGGCCATGCTGGTTTTTGCTGCAGGCATTTGGGAGCGCTTTGATCCCATCGGGCTAACCCTGCTGATTTGGTGGGTGATCGCAATGGTGGTTGTTATCCGGCAGTCGCAGCGCTCTGATAATAAATGGTATTCCTTGGCCGGTATCGTTGCGTTCGGGCTTATCCTGCGCGGTTGGTCAGTTGTGTTGACACAAGAAGTGGCGCTCGGGGCCGATCCGATGAACTATACTAATTTGGCACGCGCGGTCATGAATGGGCAAGGGCTCATCACCGATGATTGGCGATATGGCGAAGATTTGCGCGCCTATTTCCCACCCTTTTATCCGCTGGTTTTAGCTGCATTCTGGACTGTATTCGGCTCATCGGCATTCGTTACTTTGGCGATGAACAGCATTATCGATTTTACCGCTGCTTGGGCGTTGGCGGATGTCGGCCGCAGGCTTGGATCGACGGCGAGCGGGCGTTTGGCTGCAATTGCCTATTTAAGCTGGCCTGCGTTCTGTCTGGCTGCGGGCATTCCGCAGAAGGAATCGCTAACTTTGCTGTTGGTGATGCTCATGCTGCGGAGCTCCGCGATCTGGCTGAAAGATAATCCCGATGGCCGTCGGCGGCTGAGGCATGGCCTGTGGCTGGGCCTGTGGTGGGGAATGCTGGCCTTAACTCAGCCTTCGCTTGCACTGGCACCCGCAGCTGTGGCGCTCGCGCTATGGACGCAAGCAGGCTTTCTGCCGGTTCTGCGGCTGGGGCTCTTGTCATTGCCTGCTTTCCTGCTCGTCTTGGCGCCATGGTGGATTCGTAATTGGATATTATTGGACAGCTTCATTGCCTTTACCACTGCGTCAGGAATGATGCTCAACGCTGCGCTCAATGATTTGCGGGCGCCCTTTCCGGCTGGCTTATTCGATCTTCCTGAACAGGAACGCAACTCGATCATGGGCCAGGCGGCGCGCAAAATTATAATGGCCAATCCGCTGGCCGCCTTCGAGCAGATGCTCCGCAATCTGGCTTATGGCTTTGCCTTTGAAGAGGCATCCCTTGCGCGTTTCAGACACACCAGCCCGCCGATCAGCGGCGACGATCATGCACGGCTCGCGCCTGTTCTGCAGGGCAGTTATACAGCTTTGCTCGCAGCGACTATCGCCGCATTATGGCGCGGTCTGCGCGCCGGGGTAACAAACCCGGTCACATTATATGCTTGCGCACTGCTATTATCGATTCTTGTCATCAATCCATGGTTCGAATTTGGCGAACGGCACCGTCTCGTGCTGACGCCTTTCTTTATGGTAATTGCAGCGGGCCTATTTTTACGGGATCTATCCCCTTTGCGCACATACTTGACAACAGCACCACGCGCTGGCGAGCGGCCGAATGAGGATGGTGATGGCGCAGACTCATCTTTTTTTACGAGGGCCCCGATCAGGCCGAGCTTTTCGGCGGGCGCGCGCGAAAAGCGCGAATGGGTGGTCAGCGCAGACACTGTTTGCGAAAAAATGCAGCTAATGCTTGATACCGCACGCAGCGCCGAAACCACGCCTTGGCCGCCTCGTAAGGCCAAATCTACAAAACCATCTTTCCGCAGATGGCAGACGGGTTGCCAGATGATGAGCGCGATCAGGGTCGTTTCGCGTTCTCTCAGGAAATGGCGCGACTGAAACTCGCTGCGTAACAGGGAAAAGGGGATGCGGCCAAAGACCTCCCCCCCCACCCTTGCCATCGTCCCCCAACCGCGCTCTATTCCCACGCACGGACGGCAACAGGGGAACTGACAATGCGCGCACCAGTTTTGGCTTTGGCAGGCGTGGCGGCGGCTGCGCTTATTCCCGGTATCGCGCCGGCGCAGGCGCGCGCGGATCAGCAGGCGTTTTTCTCGCTGTATAAGGAATTGGTGGAGACCAATACCGCGCTGTCAACGGGCAGTTGCACCAAGGCGGCGGCGCAATTGGCGACGCGGCTGAAGGCGGCGGGTTATACCGACGACGATATCACCTTGTTCGCCACGCCGGAAAATCCGCTGGATGGCGGGCTGGTCGCGGTGCTGAAGGGCAGCGATCCCGTGGTAAAGCCCATGCTGCTGCTCGGCCATCTCGATGTGGTGGAGGCCAAGCGGGAGGATTGGCAGCGGGATCCCTTCACGCTGATTGAGGAAAACGGCTATTATTATGGCCGTGGCACGGTGGACGACAAGGCGCAGGCGGCGATCTGGACCGACAGCATGGTCCGCTTCAAACAGGAGGGCTATCGCCCCAAACGCACGATCAAGCTCGCGCTGACCTGTGGCGAGGAGACGACCTATGCGTTTAATGGCGCGGAATGGCTGTCCAAGAACAAGCCAGATCTGATTGCGGCCGAATTTGCGCTCAATGAGGGCGGCGGTGGGCGCTATAACGCGGCGGGCAAGCGTGAGGTGGTGGCGATCCAGGTTGGTGAGAAAAAAGCGCAGAATTATACACTAACCACGACCAATCCGGGCGGCCACAGCTCCGCACCTGCACCAGATAACGCCATTTATGAACTGGGGGACGCGCTGAAAGTCATTCAGGGCTATGTCTTTCCGGTCAAGTTTACTGACACGACGCGCGCGTTTTTTCGCGGGCTTGCCTTAACGAGGAAGGGCCCGGTGGGGGATGCGATAACGCGCATCCTCGCCAATCCAGAGGATAAGGCCGCCAATGCGCTGCTGGGCCTGGATAAGACGCTGCGCTCCACGCTGCGCACGAGTTGCGTTGCGACGATGTTGGCGGCGGGCCATGCCGAAAATGCGCTGCCGCAGCGCGCGACCGCCAATGTGAATTGCCGCATTTTTCCGGGCGAAACTGTCGAGCAAACGCACGCCAAGTTGCAGGAACTGGCGGGGTCAAAAGTGGCGGTGACGACCAATTTGCCGTTGCGGCCAACCGCGATCCCGCCCGCGCTTGATGCCAAGATTATCGGGCCGGCAAGGACGCTTGCGGCGAAATATTTCCCCGGCGTCCCCTTCCTGCCGATCATGTCGACCGGCGCAACCGATGCGATCTATGTCGGCGGCATTGGCATTCCGGTTTACGGTGTGCCGGGGACTTTCATCGATAGCGACGGCAATGGCATCCACGGGCTGAACGAACGCATCCGTATTGACTCGCTTTACACAGGACGCGACTATCTATTTGATCTTGTTAAGATTTATGCCGGATAAGGTGAGGGCATAAGCCGTTGTTTCGCGGTCTCACCCAGAGCCTCACCCGAGCGCGCTTAAACCGTCACCTGCTCACCCAGCTCAAGCACCTTTCCAGGCGGTATCTGCAGGAAGTCGGTCGGGTCAGATGCGTTGCGCTGCAGGAACATGAAGATGCTATCCTGCCACAACGGCATCCCCTCATGCGCGGAAGCCTTCAGCGTGTTGCGACCGATGAAATAGCTGGTGCTCATCGGCGTCACGCCCTGCATCTGCCCGCCATGGTCAAGGGTTAGATCATGCGGCACATCGGGCGCTTCCATAAAGCCATATGTCAGCACAATGCTGATGAAATTGTCATCAATCCGCTCGACTTTCGCCCGGCTCTCAATTGGCACAACGGGTCGGTCCGTTGTCCGAATCGACACGATCAGGTTGCGCTCATGCAGCACCTTGTTGTGTTTAAGATTATGGAGCAGCGCGCCTGGTGTATTCGCAGGGTTGGCGGTCAAAAATACAGCGGTTCCCTCCACCCTAACCGGCGGACGCTTGGTCAGCGCGCTTGCAAGGTCAGCGAGCGGAATGCTTTGGCGCGATTCGAATCCGCCAACGATCCTCTTGCCGCGTCGCCATGTAAAAATCAGCAGACCGATCGCCGCCGCAATCGCCAGCGGCACCCACCCGCCTTCGATCACGCGCAGAATGTTTGCGCCAAAGAAGACAAGGTCGAGCAGCAGGAAGGGGAGGATCAGCGCAATCGCACCGGGGCGATTCCAGTGCCAGTGATGGCGCACGACGATATAGGCAAGGCAAGTCGTCACCACCATCGTGCCCGCGACTGCAATACCGTAAGCCGCCGCCATCGCCGATGATGTGCGAAATTGCAGTACCATGATCAGCACACCCGCCAGCAACAGCCAGTTGATCGTCGGCAGATAGATTTGCCCGGCATAGGCAGCCGATGTCTGGCGTACTCGCAGTCGCGGCAAAAGCCCGAGCTGTATCGCTTGCTGGGTTAGCGAATACGCCCCCGTGATGACCGCCTGGCTGGCGATGATCGTCGCCAGCATTGCCATGATGACAAGCGGGACACGAAGATAATCGGGTGCCATCAGGAAGAACCAGTCCTCATTGGCGAAGGGGACGTGGGCGGCATTGGCCGCTTCAAGTGCGTTTAACGCAAAGCCGCCTTGCCCCAGATAGTTGAGCGTCAATGCCGGCCAGGCGAGCACAAACCAGCCCAGCTGGATTGGCAGGCGACCGAAATGGCCCATGTCTGCGGTCAGCGCCTCTGCACCTGTGACCGTCAGAAACACCGTTCCCAGCACGAACAGGCCGATGACCCCGTGGCCCAGTAGAAACATGATGCCCCGGCTCGGATCGAAGGCGCGCAGGATCGCAGGCGCATCAAGAATGTGCATCAATCCCAGCGCGCCGATCAGCACGAACCAGACGATGCAGATCGGGCCAAACAGCCTTGCGACGCTTGCGGTGCCGCGTGCCTGAATGATGAACAGGCCAATCAGAATGGCGATGGTCACGCCCACCACTTCCTGCTGGCCGAACAGGGTGGCGAAGGCGGGTATTGATTTCAGCCCCTCGACCGCCGACAAGACTGACTGCGCAGGCATGATGATCGCATCGCCATAAAACAGCGCCGCCCCTGCTGCACCCAGCGCGAGTGCGATTCGGGGTCTTTGCCCCAGCGACCGCCGAGCCAGTGACGCCAGCGCAAGCACCCCACCCTCACCACGATTGTCCGCGCGCGTCAGGAACAGCACGTATTTAAGGCTCACGATCAGGATCAGCGCCCATAAAGCAAGCGACAACACGCCGATGATTTCGGCTGCATCAATGCCATTGTCGGCAGTCTGTCGCAGCGCCTCTCGAAAGGCGTAAAGCGGGCTTGTGCCGATATCGCCGAACACCACCCCCAGCGCGCCGATTGTCAGCGCCAGATTGGCGCGGGTCGTGCGCGATGGTGTCTCGGCAATGGGTGAAGCGACGGACATGGGTGAAGCTGCCCTTCAAGCGAGCGCGCGCTTTACGCCTGTTATGCTCTCAAGCAAGCGAATTGTGCAGTGCGTTATACAAGGCGTTGCCTTGGCCGCGCGGGCCGGGCATAGCGGGACTATGGTTCCCTTTTCGTTCGCTGGCCATGATCTTGTCGCACTTGCCGAAGGCGCGCTGTTCTGGCCGACGCGGCGGGCATTGATGTTTGCTGATTTGCACTTTGAAAAGGCGAGTTGGTTTGCCGAGCGCGGTCAAATGCTGCCGCCCTATGACAGCATCGCTACGCTCGCTGATCTTGCCCGCTTGGTTGATCGGCTGGACCCGTCCGAAATCTGGTGTCTTGGCGATAGTTTTCATGATGCGGCCGGTTGTGATCGCTTGCCCGGCGAGGCGACGGCAATGCTGCGCATGATGACGACGCACCTGCGCTGGACCTGGATTACCGGAAACCATGATTCAGGCATGGGCAGTCAGCTTGGCGGGAATTGCATTGATGAGATCGCGATTGACGGGCTGGTGCTGCGCCATGAGGCAAAGCGAGGCGATCTGCGCCCCGAGCTGTCAGGCCATTTTCATCCCAAGCTTCGGGTGCGGCTGCACGGCAGATCGGTTGCCCGACGCTGCTTTGTGGTGACGGAACGCAAGATCATCCTGCCCGCGTTCGGCGCGTTGACCGGCGGGCTGGATGCCGCCCACCCGGAAATTATTCGCGCGGTTGGCCTGCCCGCGGAAGCGCTTGTGCCGATCAACGACCGGATGCTGCGCTTTCCGCTGGCGGCTTAGAACCGGTCAGCGCGCGATGGGTGCAAACGCCAGCTTGAATGCGGCCAGCTTGGGCTTGTCGAATCGCATGATGTAGGGGTGGTTTGGGTTCCGCGCGAAGAAGTTCTGATGATAGTCCTCAGCCGGATAGAATTTGCCACCTTCGATCCTCGTCACAATCGGACCGCCAAAGGCACCGGTTTTGCCGAGCTGGGAGATGTAGGCCGCAGCCACCGACTTTTGCACGGCGTTTTGTGGAAAGATCGCGGAGCGATAGCTGGGCCCTGAATCTGGGCCTTGGCGGTTCAATTCAGTTGGGTTGTGCGCCACCGAGAAATAGACCCGCAGCAAGGTCGCATAGCTCACTTGCGCGGGGTCATAGATCACCCTGATTGCCTCTGCATGGCCCGTCGTCTCAGTGCTGACCTGCTCGTAGCTTGCGGTGTCGGCGCTGCCACCAGCATAGCCCGAGGTGACATCGCGCACGCCTTTAATGTGTTCAAAAACCGCTTCCATGCCCCAAAAACATCCGCCCGCCAGGATTGCGGTTTGGAGGCCGGGGGTTTTGGGTGCGTCTTGCAGCGCTGCGGGGATTGATACGGCGCGTTCGGCGCTGGCGGCACCTGTGCCGAGCGTAAGGGCAACAGCACCAATCAATGCAGCAGCGGCGGGGAGAATTCGTGACATGGACATCCTTTTAGGCAGTTTTTCCGCTCCTACTTACGGCGCGAACACATGACGGGTTACACTTGGCATTTGCAGCGATGGCTTAAACGAGCGCCGCGCACGCCCGCTGGATGCGCTCGCACGCCTCCGTCAGAACTGATTCCGAGGTTGCATAGCTGATGCGCATTGCAGGCGAGAGGCCAAATGCCGCCCCTTGCACCACCGCGACCTTGGCATCATCGAGCAGATAGGTGGCAAGCGCGCCGTCATCCTCGATGATCGCGCCACCCGGCGTCCGCTTGCCAATCAATGTCGGGAAGGAGGGATAGACATAAAATGCGCCATCGGGCCGGGGGCAGACCATGCCATTGGTCTGGTTGAGCATGCCGACAACAAGATCGCGGCGCGACTGGAACGCGATTGCGCGCTGCTTGAGAAAGCTCTGATCGCCGTTCAATGCCGCGACAGCGGCGGCCTGCGCAATTGAGCAGGGGTTGGAGGTGGATTGCGACTGGAGCTTGCCCATCGCCTTGATCAACCAGGCCGCACCCCCGGCAAAACCGATCCGCCAGCCCGTCATCGCATAGGCTTTTGAACAGCCATTCACGGTGAGCGTGCGCTCATAAAGCTCAGGGCAAACCTGCGCGATCGTCGCAAATTCAAAGTCGTCATAGACGATATGCTCATACATATCGTCGGCAAAAATCCAGACATGCGGATGCCGGACGAGCACATCGCCGAGCGCGCGCAGCTCAGCGCGGGAATAGCCCGCGCCCGTCGGGTTAGAGGGGGAATTGAGGATCACCCATTTAGTGCGCGGGGTGATTGCCGCCTCCAATTGGTCAGGGGTCAGCTTATAGCCCTGTTCAGCCCCTGCCTGTGCGATGACAGGTGTGCCGCCTGCAAACAGCACGACATCGGGATAGCTGACCCAATAAGGTGCAGGGATGATCACCTCATCGCCGACATTAACCGTCGCAACCATCGCGTTGAACAAGGTCTGCTTGCCGCCGACATTGACGGTGACCTGCGACCGGTCATAATCCAGGCCATTGTCGCGGCTGAATTTGGCCATCACGGCTTCTTTCAACTCGGGCGTGCCATCAACATCGGTATACCGGGTTTTGTTCGCCCGGATAGCCGCAATCCCGGCTTCCTTGACATGATCGGGCGTATCGAAATCGGGTTCGCCGGCCCCCAGGCCGATCACATCGACGCCCGCGCGCTTTAGTTCAAACACCCGGCTGGTGATGGCAAGCGTCGGCGATGGTTTGATGCGATTGAGCGCGGCGGAAGGCTGCATGGTTGAGGATCCCCGGTTGGCGGCACCCAAACTATAGGCGCGGGGTTTGTTGCGGCGCAACCATAACCGCCGGGATCAGCCCACGCAGCGCATTGCCGATGAGGAAACCATTGCTGAGGTCAGCCGGTTTCAAATCGCCCTCAATCGCCTTGCCGGTTTCGATCAGCTCGGCGCGCAGGACGCCGGGGAGCAACCCGCGCGACAGCGGCGGCGTTACGAGCCCGTCGCCCTGCCTCACGAAAAGCGAAGTAAAGCTACCCTCGGTCAGCCAGCCATCGTGATCCGTGAACACCACCTCAAACTGCCCCGAGCGCTGGCGCGGCGCATCATAAAAACCGCGATTGCTGGTCTTGTGCCGCAGCCGAAAATCCTGGTTGCCGACGGGGAGCGGAACAATCGCGACGCGCACGGGCGCGGGAATTGCAGACGGCATGGCGGCGGTTTCAATGGCGATTGCCCCTCGGGGCGCGAGCAGCAGCCTGACTTTGCTGGGGACGTGCAGCCGAAAGGCTGCCGCCTGCAATTCGTTGCGCACCGCGTGCCGGTCAAACGGGAAGCCAAACCGGTCGGCGCTTGTCTTCATCCTTGCCAGATGCCGCTCGAGCAGGGGTATCCCAGTGGCAGGATCAAAGGCCATCGTTTCGATCAGGTCGAAGGCACGCTGCCCGGCCGTTAAAAACGCCCCCTTGGCCTGGGTTTCGTCCCATTCAGCAAGGGCTTGCGACTCGGCCACGATCCCGCCTCCGGTCGCAAAACGGGCATGATCTGAGCCGGCAGTGATCGTCAGCGTCCGGATCGCAACGTTGAATGTGGCATCGCCGACCGGATCGATCCGCCCGATGGCGCCGGTATAAATGCCGCGCGGTGCAGCTTCTATCTGCGCCAGCGTTTCAATCGCGCGAATCTTGGGTGCGCCCGTGATGGATCCGCAGGGGAACAAGGCCTGAATAACGTTGATCGCATCGTTGCCCTCCGCGATGCGCGCCGTCACGGTTGACACCATTTGATGGACGGTCGGGTAAGTTTCGATTTCGAACAGGCGCGGCACGGCGACACTGCCGGGCTGCGCAACGCGCGACAGATCGTTGCGAGTCAAATCAACGATCATCAGATTTTCGGCGCGCTGTTTGGGGTCCTCAACAAGTGCTGCGATCGCCGCCTGATCGGCCTGCGGCGTATCCCCCCGCCGCGCAGTGCCCTTCATTGGCTTGCAGGTAAGACGGCCTGCCTCCAACGCAAAAAACAGCTCTGGCGAAAATGACAGAATCGTTTGCGAACCGCTATGCACCACCGCGCCAAATCCGGCGCGCGACCGGGCACGAAGTTGGGCATAAACCGCGAGCGGATCACCCTCGAAGCGCACCTTTGCCGGAAAGGTCAGGTTGGCCTGATAAAGGTCGCCCGCTTCGATCAACGCCAGGATTTGCCGCAGCCGCGCTTCATAGTCGGTCTGGTCGATGGCAGGGAGCGGCGCGCCAATCCACGCACCTGCCGGGTCAGGCAGCAGCTGTGCGACATCTTCGCACGCGATTACATCAAAGGCCTCAAACAGCCCGAACCACAATAGCGGTGTCGATGATGGCTTGGGCGGCTCGAGCACCGGCTCAAACGCGGCTGCCGCCTCATAGGAAAGATAACCAACCGCATGCAGACCGTGCGCCGAAGCCGCCTGGATATCTGCCAGCGCGGGCAAGACCGCTGAGATCATCCTCGCTTCGATGATTCTGACGGGTGCCTGATACAGCCGTGCCGGAACCCCGCCCTCGCGGGCATCGTCAAGCAGAACAAAAGGGGCGGACAAATCAAGCATCGGCCCGCAGCCAAATGCCCTCGCGATGGCTGCGCGGCAAGCCTTGCTGTGGTTTTGTCCGGCGCTTGCCTGATCTTCGGGCGCGGTTTATCGCATGCGCCATGTCGAATCCCCCGCTTCGCGCCACAATCGTGCCGGTCACGCCGTTACAGCAAAACTGCACGCTGTTCTGGTGCACACAGACGATGCTGGGGGCCTTTGTCGATCCGGGTGGTGATTTGCCGCGGCTGAAAGCAGCGGCGGCACAGCACGGCGTTACAATTGAAAAGATCATCCTCACGCATGGCCATATCGATCATTGCGGGGAGGCAGGCCAGTTCGCCGTTGAATTGGGTGTGCCGATTGAAGGGCCACATGAGGCCGACCGGTTCTGGATCGACCGGCTGGGTGAGGATGGGCGCAATTACGGCGTAAACGGTGCAGTGTTTGAGCCTGATCGCTGGCTGGTTGATGGCGATACCGTAACGGTCGGCAAGCTCACGCTTGATGTCTATCATTGCCCCGGCCACACCCCCGGGCACGTCGTTTTCCATCACGCCCCGTCAAAGCTGGCGATGGTCGGCGATGTGTTGTTTCAGGGATCGATTGGCCGGACTGATTTTCCGATGGGCAATCACCAGGATTTGATCGACGCGATCACCACCAAGCTGTGGCCACTGGGCGGCGACACGATGTTTGTCCCCGGCCACGGCGACATGAGCAGCTTTGCGCATGAGCGCCAAACCAACCCTTATGTCGCCGATCAGGTGCTCGCGCGCTGAGGATCAGCCGGTTGGCAGCGTGGTTTCGATCGGCGCGCTGGCGCTGCTGGCCGGGTCGGTAAATGGAATCACGATTGCGTAAATCCCAAGCCCCAGCATCGTCAGCATCGAGATGAGCGTGCCGACCATTCGTCCAGCGGGCAACCCGTCCATGCCAAGCGCATGGCCAATCCGACCCAGCAGATACAGGCTGGCAATCGCCCACAACCAGATCGGGCTGCCCTGGGTCAATTCGATCGCGCCGATTAGGATGAGCACGATGGGTGTAAATTCAATGAAATTGGCCTGAGCGCGCATCCGGGTGATGAGCCCCAGATCGCCGCCATCGCCGATGCTGATCTTGGCCTTCACCCGAACCTGACCGATTCGTACGCCTAACCAGATATTGATGATCGCAGCGCCACCTGCGGCCACAAGCGTGATGGGAAGCGCGACAGACATGGACACTCTCCGGGCTGGAAATAAGATGCTCGCCATGGCAGTCGCGGCTCTTGCTTGCAACGGCGCGTGAATTCGCTATAGCGCCACGCTTCGCGATGCGTTCGGCCATTGGTGCCTTCCGTGGAACTTAGGGTCCTCGGTTGCTGCCAAAGGTGAACGGTCGTATCGCTCGTCACTGATTTCATAGCTTAAGGTGCCGCAATGGCCGTCCCCAAAAGAAAAACTTCGCCTTCCAAGCGCGGCATGCGCCGTAGCCATGATTCGATTGCCATTGAGGCTTTTCAGGAATGTCCCAATTGCGGCGAACTGAAACGCCCGCACATGCTTTGCGGGTCTTGCGGCTATTATAACGGCCGCGAAATTCTGTCGGGCAAGGGCTGAAACACGCACTGACCGGAGGGAGCGTCCACGTGCCGATCAGCTCCCGGATTGCAGTCGACGCGATGGGCGGGGATGAAGGTCTGGCGGTAATG
>Ga0163144_10010038_pt1 | contig 20239 bp, 17 predicted proteins | sample OliLak19BULKMAT1_FD_123175 | JGI IMG/M metagenome (GOLD analysis project Ga0163144, IMG submission 123175) | Freshwater microbial mat bacterial communities from Lake Vanda, McMurdo Dry Valleys, Antarctica - Oligotrophic Lake LV.19.BULKMAT1 | ecosystem: Environmental > Aquatic > Freshwater >... | reverse complement strand
TTTCTGTCCACGTTGATTGTAAAAACCTGTCAATCGAAAGCGTATAATAATAAAGTATTCGTAATCTTTTTACTATGACCCGTTTATCATCTCTGCTGTTTATTGCGTGCGTTCTTCTCTCTAGTGTGCCCAGTATTAGCTTTGCACAGCTAAATCAATCAATCTCCTCCAACGCGCTACTCAACAACGCTCCGCTCCAATGTAGTGACTACTATCTCTACGGAGCAATGCAGGCCGAAACTACTTTTTTGGCTGAGACAGCAGTTGCTGGATTGCCAGCTGAATTCGAAACGTCCCTCACTAATACATTTTCAGCACCGTTGGTGGACGTCAGTGTGCTCGCACGCATCTACACTGTGGATGCCAGCGGCGCCATTATAGCGACGTTTGGGACGGTTAATATAGCGTCTGATGTAACATTTGCAGCAGGTGAATCAAAGGCTTGGAATTTCTCATGGTCGGTACCAGAGATGGCACCTAGTGGAGAATACATGGTGTCTGTCTATGTGCTGAGCAACGGTCAATATAACCTTATCGGGGCACCATTTTCTGATCAGTTACCTGGTTCGACGGTGACATTTACAGTAGTTGGAGAGTCTAGTTCACAACCGGTCATACTCACAGCGGCAATGGTGACGGTCAATGGTGAATCGTATCCGACTGACGAAACACCAATGGCGATCCCGGCTGGTGAGCCCGTAAAGGTGAGTGCCGTTCTTAAAAACGCGTCAACAGCTAGTGTCATCATCCCGCTGGAGTGGCGACAATTTGCGTGGAGTGAGGAAATGGACGATTCATTACGAAATCAAACAACCGAACTAGTTACCTTAGCTCCGCAAGAAACAAAAACTGTTACGTACACCACTGTTCCTCAAGCCGACGCCGTTATATATATCACGGCAACTACCCCAGCCAGTGTGATGCCGAGTATGGTAGACGTAAGACTCATTCAAGAAGATGTGAATCAGCTTCGTACTGGCTACCTTGGCCTCAGTGCATTTCCGTTCGTGGCAGGTGAAGTTACTACAGCGGTGGCGTGCGCCCAAAATATCAACCGTACGATTGTAGATATGGCGCAAGTGACGCTTACGCTCAAGGACCGGAATGGTGACGTGATTCATACCATAGATTACTTTGGGCCAGTAGTGGGAGCCTTGCAGGGATACGGTGAGTCATTTACTCCAGAAAAAAATTACAACTTTATAAAAATTGAAAGTACACTAGTGCGCAACGGGGAAATTGAAGAATTCACCTCAGTGACCTATGATTGCACTACCATTGACCCGGATTCGTGCCTAGAAGAAATGGCTGATGCATTCAATGTACCTGCTAATCAACCAACCAACCTTCTTCTGTTTGTGGGAGGACTAATGATCGCATTACTCTTAATCGTCGTGGTCGTATACTTTTTCCGTCGTCGAGGGGCGCCACCAAGCAACACAATGCCGCCACCATCAAACCCGTCTGTGACGCTCAGTATCCTATTTGCACTTATGGTGGTAGGAGCATTCCCGTCCTTTGCCTCAGCGCAATCGTGTGCACCGCTGCAATTTGGGTATGAGTCGGCCGGCAGCGCCTCGGATGTCACGTTGTATCAAGGGGCTGTAGCACCGAATTGTCTCTCACTCTGTAATGCTGCAATGGTATCTCGTACCGGTACCTGGTACTGTAACTCATCATCGCAGACAGTAGGGATGCAGTGGGGATTCGTTGTTCCTGATGTGTCACTCTCGAATGGTACTTTGAACTACTCATGTCGACTTAGTCAACAGCCGGTAGCGTATGTCGACCCGTTCAGCGGATTAGCAATGTTGACTGGTAGAGGTTGGTCTGGATCTGCTTGTACACCGGCCGCTCCAACAAATAACCCTCCAGCCACACCAACTATTAGTGGTCCGAACACTGGTCAACCTAACACTAGTTATTCATTCAACGTCAGTTCTACTGACCCAGATGGCAACACCCTTCGGTACGGAATTGACGTGAACAACGACAGTTTAGTTGATGCCTGGTTACCAAGTTCTGGTTACACCAACTCCGGGACACAGTTACCATATAGCCGCAGTTGGTCAGGCGCTGGAACCTATACCATTCGCGCTATTGCAGAAGACAACAGTGGAGCGCGATCTAGTTGGGCCTCGCATTCGATTACAATTGCTACTCCTGCGCCAACGACATGTGGTCCATTGGGTTCACAGTACCGCTGGAATGGTTCAAATTGGGATGACTACAGTGTCTCGGGTCCAATTGGTTGGTCTATGACAAATATTGGAATGACTGCATCAACTCCACCAGGTGCTTACTCTGGACCGCAGAATATGGGGTTTGGTGTGACGCGAACAATGCAAGGCAGTACACATGTTATGTCGTGTGGAGTTGTAGCTCCTCCGCCAATCATGGCTACGTCCGGTGTCGACCTGACTATTAATGGTAGTAATGGTCCACTGACAGTGGCACCAGGTACTGCATTAAATTTAGTTTGGACATCTTCGGCGGTAACATTTTGTGGTATTTCAGGAGTAGGCACTAGCAACCCGATTCCGGTTTCAGGCAGTCGAACTGTGTCAGCGGTTTCGTCAGAGACATATATGATCGCTTGTAATAATGGTATTGACATTGTCATTGACAGTGTGAATGTGACAGTGACTGCACCACCACCACCGGTTGGTACCTGCACCCTTGGTCCAGAGATTGTTGGTGATAGTGGACCAACCAATATGTTCGCAGGAACGCCACCATGTCAATCTGTCGATGACCTTGCACCATTTTCGACCCCGAGCTGCCCTGGAGGAGCAACGACTGGAACGGTAGTGAATACCAGTAGTATTGTGAATGCGGGCTTCTGTGCAACTCGCCAAACCCAGTCCAGTCAGTGTTTCGGTACGGCGTATATTCGAAGCTGTAATGGTACGCCACCACCGCCAGTCCTTAATCAACCGCCAGCCGCACCAACCATTATTGGTCCAGATACTGGAACACCGACCAATAACTACTCATTCGCTATTTCAGCCACTGATCCAAACGGAGACCAAGTTCGCTACGGTGTCGACTGGGACTCCAACGGAGTGGTTGATATATGGCTACCAAGCGCTGGGTATGTAAACTCTGGTACTGCACAAACAGCCACTCGAAGTTGGCCGACAGACGGGCCAAAATCATTCCGAGTCCTTACGCAAGATGCTGCGGGCGCTGTGTCTGGGTGGGCTACACACTTCATAACTATCAGTACGGTGACTAACGGATGTGTTTGGAATTTTGAATCATCGACTGACGACTTTACGGCTGCACCTTCTAACTCAAACATTACCTGTTTCCCTGGTGCGCCGCGTTGTTCAACTCTCACACCACCGGTAACGGCGGCTATGGACGGTCAGTCAGCAGCTAATGGTTCACCAGCAACTTGTATATTGAGTTGTAGTGTCAGTGGTTCGTACCGCAATGTCGATCAAATGACCACTCAAGGTGCTGGTTGTACTAATCAGGCTGCTACATGCAGTAGTGGTGGCATATGGTACGGAGCAGCTAATCAGGCAGAATATACAGCCGCCCAACAAAGTTGTCGCAACCAAGGCTTTACTGAGTTATTAGAACTTGGTCAAGAAGACGCAGTCCCAGGGTTTGTTAGTAACCCACAGGCGGGTACGTGTGGTGGATCGGTCCAAAATAGTAACGGCGCTGTTCAGTACCAGTATTTCATCTACGGAGTGCCAAGTTGTAATGTGATACTTCCACTAACCGGCTCACCAACTCTTTCTGGGACAACCTGTGAAATTCCAGCTGGTGCGAGTAGTTGTACTGGAACTGCATCATGGGACTTACCAACTGCGTTAAATCCAATCATTCGAAACGATACGCATAACATTATCTACGGTATGGGCACTAATGGTAGTGGTAACCTTATCAATCTTCGATATGACGGTAATGTTATCACTGCGTATGATGACACCACACTGATTGATCGTATTACCCTCACCACGAGGTGCGCTGATGGTAGTTTCTGGAATGGGAGTGTTTGTCAGGCTACGACTGGCGGCGGTAGTTCGTGTTTCGCCAACCAAGTAGTTGATATAACAGGGACTTCCTGTGGGCCAAATGGCGATCCAGTTACACAAGGGACGGTGAACATGTGTACTGAAGGGTGCGGTAATAATTGTGGAGCAATCGACATCCTCGATACACTCGTCTGCTTCTTGCCGATGGTGCCAGTGTCATTACCAAACCTCACATCTGTGCTCAATGTGACTGACATTACTCCTTCAGCGTCTGGTAATAACAGTGTAGCTGGTACGTATAGCACACTAACTATTAGTTCAGTGATAAGAAATACTGGCGATGGTAGTACAAACATTGCTGTGCCGTATAGTTTACGTCTAACGAATCAGACCACCAATGTGCAGAACAATCATGCTGCACAAGTGGGTACAATCGCTGGTAACAGTAACACTCAGGCTGCGCACGGCTTCACCAATGTACCGTTTGGTCGCTACACGATTCGAATCGATGCTGACCCGCAGCCGGATGTAATCCCTGAAAGTAATGAGCTGGACAACTGGGCAGAACGAGCTGACTATATCTTGCCACCGCCAGATCCAAATCTTAGGTTGGGAGTCAGTCCGGGTACAGTCGTTCGAGCTGGGACAGTGGTGACCCTCGATTGGACGGTGAATGTCTCGTATGATATGACCTGTACATTGATTGGTCCAGCCTTGGCGAGCGCGGTCAGTTTTAATCCGCGAACTAACGGCACAACTGGAACGGTAACCGCTGGGCCGATTACAGCGACCTCTGATTACACATTGACTTGTGTTGAACCTATCACCAACACCACCTTCACCGATACTACTCGGGTAGAGACAGTTGGAACGGTAGAGGAAATTTAGGATTGGTCTTGTACTGAAAATCGCCAGCACCCGTAGGGTGCTGGCGATTTTCTATTGTGGCAATAATTCGGTACAATCAAGCCACACATGGGGCAACTCCGCGCACTATTTAATGGGTTTGATATATGGCTATTCTTGGGGGTTATTTCTCTAACCCTCTTTGGACTCGTGACCATGTATTCACATGTTGGTGAGAATATATTTTTCAATCGACAAATCTGGTGGATTGGCATTGCAACCATCACGCTGCTTCTGGCGATGATTCCTGACTATCGTCAGCTTCGTACTGGAAACACCACGTTTTTTTTGTATCTCGCTATCGTAGCGCTGCTCATACTGGTGTTGTTCATTGGAGAAATTACGCTCGGTGCACAAAGTCGTTTTAACCTCGGGTTCTTTTCTTTGCAACCAGCTGACCCAGCAAAATTGATTTTGATCTTGGTGCTGGCAAAGTACTTTGCCAAACGTCACGAAATGATTGGAGATTTCCGACATATTCTTATTTCTGGTCTCTACGCATGTTTCATCTTCGGACTGATTTTTATTCAACCTGACTTCGGTAGTGCCATCATTCTTTTCTTTGTGTGGTTTGGGTTGGTGCTGGTGTCTGGGATTAAAATCCAACATCTCATTACTGTATTTATTGTAGGGACACTGGCCTTTGGAGCAATGTGGCAGTTTGTGTTTCTGGATTACCAAAAAGAGCGAATCATGACCTTCATTGATCCATTGGCAGATATTCAAGGAGCCGGGTACAACGCGTATCAATCTACTGTTGCGATTGGTTCTGGTGAACTGTTTGGCAAGGGGATAGGGTACGGCACGCAATCAAAACTACTGTTTTTGCCAGAGTATGAAACAGACTTTATTTTTGCTGCCTTTGCCGAAGAGTGGGGTCTGGTTGGGGTGATTGTGTTGTTCGGCTTGTTCGCACTGGTTATTTTTCGCCTACTCCATCATGCTGCTGAAGGTGCTACCAATTTCGAGCGACTGTTTGCATCCGGGGTAGCAATTCTTTTTGTCGCTCACTTCTTTGTGCACATTGGTATGAATATTGGGCTATTACCAGTGACCGGTACTACTATTCCGTTTTTAAGCTATGGCGGCTCACATCTCGTGGTTGAGTTCGTGGCGGTCGGGATGGTGATGGGAATGCGACGCTATAAACCACTCTTAGCGCGACAACAACACTCGCTACTTGAGGGGTAGTTCGTAGAGAGCAGTTGTAGCGTTGGTCATTGCTGATACCGTACGATTTTTCAAGTTTTCTTTTAGACGGGCGGCCTTTTCTAAGGCAGCATCGCGATTGTTCAGTATCAAGCTTAGCGCGTCACTGAGAGCTGCCGCGTTATCGGGAGGAATGAGCGTAGCTGTCGTATCGTCGACAATGTCCACAATGCCACCGACTGCAGTAGCGATAATTGGCACTCCAGCAATCCCAGCTTCAATAATCACGTAACCATATGACTCAGACTTAGACGGGAGAATGAAACTGTCAGCAGCATTGAGGAATCGGGCTGCTTCAATAATGCTTCCCGTTAGAAAAACACGGTCGCCGAGGCTTAGTGATGTAATGAGACTTACTAACTTTTCTCGAGCCTGGCCTTCGCCGATGATAATGAGATTGGCGTCAGTCCTTGCAGACAGAGTGGCAAAGGCATTGATAAGTACATCAAGTCGCTTGATCGGGTGTAATTCAGCAATGGTAACTAACCACGGTGTGTCGCTTACGGCGGTTAATGGCGGACACAGGACTGCAAGTTCATGTCTCGCTTCAGCTCGACTATACATGACACCAATGTTCCGTCCCGGATTGATGACTTTGAACTTTTTTCGGACGATAGGCCAATCGAGCTCATATGTGATTGCGCGTGAGACAGCAATAGTGCGGTGCGAAAAAAGCACGGTGGCAGCATGAATTAATTTAATAATAAATTTTTGCCACCACGGCCTATCTTCATTAAAAGCCCAGCCATGAGCGGTGAAGAGCACGCGGGGCACAAAAGCGAGACGTCCGAGGAGAGTGCCGACCGCCCCTGCTTTTGAGCTGTTTACATGTAAAATCTGCGGCCGTTCACTGCGAATGATTCGCCAAAGCTCGAGTGAAAAACGCAGTTCATTTTTAAGTGAAACATCACGTACCAACGATTTAATGTGGATGGTTCGTATACCAGCATGCTCAAGGAGGGTAGTGAGAGGTCCATTGCCACCGAGGGCAACGACTATCTCAAACTTATCTGTATCAAGTGTGGTAGCAAGGTCGTAGACATAGCGTTGCGCCCCGCCAAAGTTGCTCTTGGTTATCAAAAATAAAACTTTCTTTCTTTTCATACACAAAAATATGATTTATCGGTGCTGTTGGCGGGGCGGAGGGAAGGGGTCGGGAAACAAGTTGTTTCCCGTGGAGGAAGGCAGTGAACGAGCAAAGCGAGAGAGTGTCGGAAAACCGAGGGTTTCCGAGGAGCGTTGCCAAAATTACTCTTGGTTATCAAAAATAAGACTTTTTTACGGGCTGTAATCGTCATGCTAAGTATAACTAGTATAGCAGTAAAAACGTTATTTTACTTGCTATTTTTGGCCACAGTAGGTACGATGGTGAGATTATATTTCTATGGGCGAACGCGCACGTGAACTCACAATCCTTATCCTCGGCGACATTTTCTTTTTTGTCGCAGCTCTTTGGTTAACACTTACAGTCCGGTATGTTTCGTTCCCAAGTAGTGAGCTCTTCGCGGCACACATTGGACCATTCCTGATTATTTCACTCGCATGGCTATTTATATTCTACGTCGCCGGTCTGTACGACAAACAGACAGTCTTTCTCAAATCACTCCTCTTTGTGCGGATTCTCAATACCTTGGTCGTCAATGCCATTGTTGCTGCCATACTCTTTTTAATTATTCCATTTGGCATTGCACCAAAGACGAATCTTGTGATCTACCTCGTCACGACGGTGGTGCTCTTTAGCTGGTGGAGACTATATCTATTCCGCTTTGTTTCACCAAAAACAAAACACCGTGCGATTTTGATTGCGGATGGACCAGAAGCAATTCAATTGGTTGATGAGGTGAATAACAATGATCGCTACAATTACTCATTCTTCCGTCTAATTGACGAAGAAACGGCCAAATCGACGCCACAATTCGAGGAGAAGTTAATGGCTCTGATTGAGAAAGACAAGATTGATATTATTGTCGCTAATCCAAATGGTGAATACATCGCAACGTTCTTACCGCGACTGTTCGACCTAGCGTTTATCAAGTGCAAAATCACCTTCCTTGATTTCTACAAAGTGTACGAAGATACGTTCGATAAAGTGCCCCTTTCAGCGTTGCGGTACGAATGGTTTATTGCACACGTCTCACAATCCAAGAGTCTCATTTATGACGTGGCAAAACGTACACTCGACATTGTTGGTAGTGTAGTGCTTGGTTTTTTCCTCGTGCTTTGTCTGCCGATTATTTACCTGGCGATGCGAATGGAAGGACGAGGACCTTTGTTCATTACGCAAGAGCGGGTTGGTCGCTACAACACACCAGTTACGGTCTATAAAATTCGTACCATGACCGAAAATCGCTCTGCCAGCGCAACGTGGACAAACGAAGATAAGCAAGAAGGTAATCGCATCACAAAGGTCGGTGCTGTACTGCGAAAGTTGAGTATCGATGAATTGCCTCAAGTCTGGACGATTCTGAAGGGCGACATGTCTCTGATTGGTCCACGTAATGACATTAAAGGTCTGGCGGAACGTCTTGCTTCAGAAATCCCGTACTACAACATTCGTAATTTTGTGAAGCCAGGGGTCACCGGTTGGGCACAAACTCACCAACACTACATGGGTGATAACATCAGCCCACAGTCGCTAGAGGAATCTAAAGAACGGTTATCGTATGACTTGTACTATGTAAAAAATCGTTCACTCCTCCTCGATGTTGAAATTGCGTTACGTACGATGAAAACGTTGTTGTCGCGATTTGGGGTAACTATTCGCCTTCCAAAGTAGTACTACTATATACTGATGACATCTATGAACGGTAAAACAATTTTTATTACTGGTGGAGCAGGTTACGTTGGAGAAATGCTCTGTGACCAGCTCGCCAAGCGTGACGATGTAAAGCAAATTATCGCGCTCGATAAAGAACCACAGTCAGAATTTAGTAAAAAAATAGCTAAGGTAATTTATATCCAAAGCAACCTAGCAAACACTGGCTGGCAAACCGAAGTGGCCCAGTACCAACCTGACACGGTAATCCATACCGCGTGGCAGATTCGTGCCATGTACGGAAATCCAAAAGAGCAATGGCGATGGAACGTCGGTGGCTCTGACAACGTATTTGATTTTGCGATACAGCACACGTTTGTCTCCAAGCTCATTTATTTCTCAACCGCATCGTCCTATTCTGCCCGCCGTGATAACCGCTTCGAACACCTATTCACCGAAGCGGAAGGGTTTCGTGACGATGACTACATCTATGCCAAAGAAAAGAAAGTTACTGAAGAGCGTTTAGCTGACAAGTACAAAGCAGCTCATCGAACAGACTTGCGTGTTGTGGTCGTTCGACCAGCTGCTATCACTGGTCCGCGTGGACGCTACATGCGAATTCGATTTGGACTACAGTCTGCCCTCCAAGGTAACCTCAAAGGTAATCCGATTTACAAGCTAGTCACTCTCCTGACATCATTTGTACCTGCGACAAAGGGTTGGGTACGACAGTTTATTCACGAAGATGATGTAAATGATATCGTCACCCATTTCACATTTAACGATGCGCCTTCAGCGTACGAGGTATACAACATCACTCCAGTTTCTGAGCCTGTCTTCGCGAAAGATATGGCTGCTGCAGTAGGGAAGAAAATAGTGTCGGTACCACCTCGCCTCATCCAAATTGTCTTCTTTTGTTTCTGGCACCTCACACGCGGTAAAGTACCAACCTGTGCCGGTTCGTGGCGCTTCTACTCGTACCCCATTGTCATGAGTGGTGAAAAACTAGCCACGCAGTACCGTTGTCGCTATTCATCAAAAGACGCATTTCAGTATACCGATGGTCGGTATGAAGAATACGTCTCTGAATCACACCGCCGGCCAAAGCTGGTCAGCACAGAGTAGGTCAAAATTTGCTATACTCGCACCATGATTATCGACGGACGAGCTCTGGCAGCCACAATGTATCAAGCCGTAGCAGCGGAAGTGGCAACTCGGGCCATTCCTCCAAAAATGGCGATTGTGACGTGCGCACCAGAGCTGGCAACCAAGCAGTACCTCGAACTCAAGCGACGAAAAGCCAAGGCAGTCGGTATCTCACTTACAATTATCGAACTACCACCAAACGCTACGACCGAAGAGATGATTACAACAGTACGTACAGCTGCGACAATTGCTGCTGGTGTCGTTGTTCAGTTGCCATTACCTCCGCATATTAACCGCGAAGCTGTGCTCTCTGCTATCCCGACTACTCACGACCCAGATGGATTTTCATACGGGAAAGAACATAGCGCTGCGCTGCCACCAGTTGTGTTTGCTATCGATACTATCTCAGCAGCGTACGACGTTGTCTGGAAAGAAGCACAAGTAGCCGTGGTGGGGTATGGACGATTGGTCGGACAGCCGGCCGCTGCCTACGCAAAAGCTAAGGGTGCAGTTGTATCAGTCATTACAGAAGAGACTGCAGACGCTGTATCACTCCTGCAGAAAGCCGATATTGTTATTAGCGGTGTCGGGAAGCCTCATTTTATAACTGACAATATGCTCAAAGATGGTGTGATTGTCTTTGACGCGGGCGCCTCTGAAGATGGAGGGGTAGTTGTGGGGGACGTTCACAGAGCTGCTGCTAGCAAAGCTAAGCTGTTTACTCCAGTGCCTGGTGGCATTGGCCCAATTACTGTTGCAGCCTTGTTTAGCAACCTAGTCGCACTGACCAGGCAGTAGCTTGTCTATAGAATAGACGTGGTGAATATGCTATAACTGTCCCAATTACCTATGTCTACATCAACTGAAAAAACCAGCACCTTTTTACGCCGTTTTCGAGCTGTCGTGGCTATCGCCCTTATTGTCAGCGGTGCGTGGTATGTCTACGCTAACCCAGATCACACATTCAAACTTGGTCTCGACCTCGCTGGTGGTTCGCACCTTATTTATGAGGCAGATACGTCGAGTATAAATCCAGTGGAAGTGCCTGAGCTCATGAATGTGTTGCGCGATGTTATCGAACGTCGAGTGAACATTTTTGGAGTGTCTGAACCGATTGTGCAAGTTGAGAGTAGTAGCTTTGTTACCGAAGAGCAAACACATCGTCTCGTAGTCGAACTCCCTGGTGTAACTGATGTAAGTGAAGCTGTGGCAGAAATTGGTCGGACACCACTCCTTGAGTTTAAGTTGCTCGATCAAGAGAAGTTACTTGAACAAAATACGCTTGATTCAGTCGCTTCGCTAGTTGGCTCAACTTCAACAACGAGCGGCGCCATCATTGGTGATGTGAAAGTGAACGGTGAAACAATCGATACGTCTGTTGAAATTAACCCGTACATCGATACTGGCTTAACAGGACGGTACCTTGAGGCAGCAACGCTTGAATTTGCGGGTAGTGGTTCTGGACAGCTCGCAAATGAACCGCTCGTAACAGTGCGCTTTACCGCTGAAGGCGCGACACTGTTTGCGGATATTACTCGAAGTAACGTTGGTGAACAGCTCGGTATTTTCCTCGATGGAGAACTAATTTCAGCACCACGAATCAACGAAGCGATTACTGGTGGTACCGCGACTATCTCTGGTGGATTCACTGCCGAAGAAGCTCGTGAATTAGCGCAGAACCTAAGTTTTGGTGCACTACCACTCCCAATCGAACTCGTGAGTACGCAAACTATCGGCGCCTCACTAGGGGCTGAAGTGCTACAAAAAGGTATTACTGCCGGCATATACGGCATCGTGTTTGTACTTTTGTTTATGGTGCTTTGGTACCGTATCCCAGGATTAATTGCTGGTTTGGCACTGGCTTCATATATCGTCATTATGTTGACGCTGTTTCAATATATTCCAGTCACCCTTACCGCCGCTGGTCTTGCTGGCTTCATTATTTCTCTCGGTATGGCAGTAGATGCAAACGTTTTGGTATTCGAACGTATGAAAGAAGAGTGGCGCAGCGGCACGAGTAGCCGACTGGCAGCTGAAATTGGTTTCAAACGAGCGTGGAGTGCGATTCGCGACGGTAACATTACTAGCCTCCTCTCAGCCATCATTTTATTCTGGTTTGGTACCTCAATGGTAAAAGGATTTGCGCTCGTGTTTGGTCTTGGGGTTGTTGTATCGATGTTCACAGCAATTGTGGTAACCCGGACTTTTTTGGTAGCACTACCAGATACTCCGTCAAATCGTAAGGGCCTCTGGACAACATTACTCGGTAGCGGCCTTTCAAAATAACTATGTTTGCAATTACCTACAGAAAAATATTCCTCATCATCGCGGCCGCTATTTTTGTTGGCTCGGCGGTGATTATCGGTGTGTTTGGACTACGACTCGGGATTGATTTCACTGGAGGTTCACTCACTGAAGTCGCCTATAGTGTGGCGCCGGAGAAGGTTGTTATTGAAGCGGCAGTCACTGAGTTTAATCTTGGCGGATTCTCGGTACGAGAATCAGAAGATGATGCAGGACGGAGCGCATTTCTTATTCGGACTCGTGATTTAGGTGAAGATGAGCGAGCGGTACTGGCTGACGCTATTACTAACCTTGGAGAAGGTGGTGAAGTGACTCGATTCACCTCCATTGGTCCGGTGATTGGTGAAGAGCTTAAAGATAAGGCAGTCTGGGCTATTGGTGGCGTCGTTATGATTATTGTATTTTACGTAGCCTTTGCATTTGCTGGCATCGGCGTACCAGTCAGCTCTTGGGTCTACGGCCTGGTGACCATTATTGTACTAATTCACGACGTATTAGTGCCAACCGCTCTCGTAAGTCTTCTTGGTTATTTTGTAGGGATTGAAGTAGATATTCTCTTTGTGATGGCGATACTCGCTGTACTTGGATATTCAGTTAACGACACTATCGTTATCTTTGACCGCGTTCGTGAAAACTTGGTGAAAAATAGAACCGAGCACCGTAAGAAAGTCGTTGAACCGGGTGGGGTAGAGCACGAAGAGGTTACCTATACCCTAACGGCCCCTTATGAAAAAATTGTTGGCTCGGCGGTAGCAGAATCTATGGCTCGCTCAATCAATACGTCACTCACGACGATGGTGGCGCTCGTCGCACTCTATTTCGTCGGAGGTGAAGTTACCCAAACATTCGCACTCGTACTATTTGCTGGAGTAGCTGCTGGAGCTTACTCATCTATCTGTATCGCCAGCCCGCTCATTGTGGCGTACGCCGAGTGGAAGGCTAAACGAGAGGTTACAAAATCTTAGTCGGTATGCTGATAGGAATCACTGGCACAGATGGAGCGGGCAAAGGCAGTGTTGTTGACTATCTAGTGAAAACAAAAGGCTTCACGCACTACTCTAGCCGAGAGTTCATTATGGAGCATATGACTACTCTTGGACTCGAGCCAACTCGCAATAATATGAGGATTACTGCTAACAAGCTGCGAGCTGAGTTTGGAAACGACTTTGTGATCCGTCAGGCCTTTGCACGAGCGGAGAAGGACGGTGTAACAAACGCCGTGATTGAATCAGTCCGGGCGCTCGCTGAGGCAGAATTTTTAAAAGCCAATACGGGTATTCTCTTAGCGGTAGACGCTGGCGCTGTAATTCGATACGAACGGGTACAAGGGCGACGGTCAGCCAGCGACAAGGTAACCTTTGAAGAATTCTTAGCTCACGAAGAACTAGAAAAAAACGACCCAGACCCTAATGGTATGCAAAAAGCCAAAGTCATGGAAATGGCTGACTTCACCATTATGAATAACGGTTCATTTAAGGACCTGCAGGCGAAAGTTGATAGCGCTCTCCAAGCTGTAATTTAATATACAAAAGTACGTCGCGGAACCGCCTGCTGCCGAACTGTACGGTGCACATCAAGACCGCATGTACGCAAAAAGGTACAGTACGCAACGAAACCGTAAGGTACACGCTGCACCTAGCGAAACCACAACCAGGCTCACCAGCTCACCATCTTCCACAACCCCAGTCTATGTATCATTAATGATACATAGACTCAATTCTTTTTAAATAGTTCTTTAGTGAGGGTAAAGAGTAAGAAATGACCCGGGTACGTCTTTCGAAGGTGGGTAAAAGAATATGGAGGATAGTGTTGTCGACTACCTTTTACTCTAGTATCTATTCTAGTGGCGGCGGAGTACTCAGTAAATTCAGATTCAACCCAGCGGCGAATTTGAGCAAATGTGTTGGGACTGACTTGCAGCTTTTCATTTATTTCCATCCTAGTTTTTCCAGCCAGAATTGCTCGGGCGATGAGTAACCTCCGACCAATTTTAATTTTTTCAGCTCTGGTAAGTAGGTTGGGCAACTGTACTGACTGACCACTAACCAATAGGGCATTTGTAAACGCTTCTTCAGCCACTCTATCTACAGATATTCGTATCATGTATGTATCATACATGATACATACACAGTCTAGATTCTATCTGGTTGAGTTTAGCCGTGCTTGGCCTGACTACGTAAACTAATTTAATTGCTGGTCAAACGTAATTCAGCGTAATCAAACAGCACTCCGAAACGTTCACACCACGTGATGACATACCGGTAATCAGAAACCGATACATCATTTGGTACGTCGTAGTTTATTGACCCACTCGTACTTTTGCTGCGACCTAGATTAACCCCACTGCTCACATCATTCACGTCGTTGGTCAGGTAGACAAACAAGTCTGGGCCATTGGTACCTTGGTAATTTTCGAATCGAACCACACTGGTGTCAGAAGAAAGCACACGTACAATTCCTTCAGCTGGATGACCTGGAGTACCAATAATTTCTGCAGTGACATTTTGAATGGTCGCTGTTTGGTCCACATTGCTACTTTCAATAGTTGGTGCGACGGGTGGTGGGGTGGAGGGCTGCTCTGATTGTGAGTTATCAAGGGCGACTGGCAAGGGTTCATTTAAAACCACTTCCGGCGTCGCTGGAGAAACAAGGAGGTATGCGACAAAGGCAAGCAAACCGAACGCGACAAGACCGTACAAAATTTTCATAGAGAATATGCAGGTCAGGGTTAAGAGACCTTAACAGTAGATACGTGTACCGATGAAACTTCTTTCGTTGAGGTAGTCACTAAGGGCGGTGGCATGGTTGCCATTTATGATAGCAACCTCGATGTTGTGTGTCTGCGCTTCTTTGGCAGCTACCGGATCAAACGGGGCCGAGAGGCCAGGGTCCCACTTCTCTGGAATTAGTGCTCGGAAGTCGGTCCAGTTTATCGATTCAATTTTGGTGGCGGTTGGATTAGTGCGCGGATCAGCGGTAAAGACATAGTCAATATTTGAAAGATTGATGAGCTTGGTGGCGCCAATACGGTGGGCAATTTGCACCGCCCGCAAGTCGGTTGAAGAGCCAGGACGGTACCCAGCAGCAATAATTACCTTGGCATCGCGTGGTGCATCGAGTATTTCATCAGGGTTAGTAATCACAACTGGGTAGGCGAGGTCATGAAAGATAGTACGGAGGAGTTGTCCGTTTAGTCGCGTAGCATGGATACCCATCCAGTCGAGGTCTTCGGCGGTCAGGGTTGATACGGCGCCGGCCGCATCTTGGTAATTTCGCGCCGTCCGCCCACCACCTGCGATGATAATAAAACGACGGCCTGAGGTGGCCGTTTCGCTAGTAATAAGCTCTTTTAGGGTGGTAAGAAAGGTGGTATCAATTGTGCCAGGCACAATGAGTGAACCGCCAACTGACATTACAATCGTTTCTTTTGTAGACATAGCATCATGCATTGTACGCTACTCCGTACCATTTTTATATATACGGCCCTGCATAAAGATGGAATTGCGCTACAGAAGAAAGATTCACAACTAGGTGTTGACAAATATTTTATGTATGCTAGGGTTGCGAAGTCTTGCCGAGGAGGGAAAGTTGTGGTCTGTGGTGCTTCGCATCACATACATCACATCTGTCCCACTTTGGTGGGGCAGAGAAGGGGTGGCAATAGTGCCACACCCACAATTCCCTTAGGAGGGAAATCATGAAAACGCTTGTTCTTTCTGGAATGCTGCTTGCTTCGGCCGCAATCTTCGCCGCTCCGGCGCTCGCCTGTGAAACTGGCGGCAACCAATGCGACACCGATCGCTTCGGCATGTTGATTGGCGCTGATATCGCCGCTCTCACCATCTCCGACATTCGCACCGCCGCCGACATTCTGGTTCCGGAAAACGGTACTGGCTTCACGTCGAGCAACGCTGGTCAGAGCACCGACGGTGCGCTGAATGTCTTTGCATTCGGAAACACCGGCGGCTGCGTCGAAGCCTGTGACGAAGAAGGTGCCGGTTTCTCGGGCACGCTCAACCAGCATGGTTGGGGCAACTCCGAAGCATATACCGAAGGCAATGGCCCAACGGCGGCTCTGGCCATCGGACAATCTGAGTTCGGCGTCGCCGTTCTCGGCCGTACGTTCAAGGAAACGCCCGTTACCGGCGAATAACCTGTAACCTCATCTCGAGGTACTACCCCCCCTGCACTACAACAAGTGCGGGGGGATTTTCTATCTCATTCAGGACATATACTTGATTTTTTTACAATAGTATGGTATACATCTGCCCAGAGCAATTGCTCATTGACAAGAAAGGAAACCCCTAATGTCAACCAATACACGTCTTTTGGTTGCTATGGTACTCCTTGTTTCGGTGGTGACATCGGCGCAAGCAGAACCACAGCGTACCGTTAGTACACTGACAGAGCTTGGGCGAGCACCCTTTGCGGGGAGTTCGGAACAAGCTTGCCAGCTACTGAAAGAATATGATGTGTCATATATGGCGTGCATCAGTGCACTGTCAACCTGTGACGCAGCAGAATCGATGTATCTCGAGGATGGAACACTCCTCGTGACAACGACTACCACCAAACGTGGCGAGCATAAGGCCGTCACGGTTGAGTTGCAGCTCAAGTACCCACCAGGTCACGAGTTGGCTGGTCAATCGCTTCCGGCTGACCACCCAGATCGTGCCGCGCGGGTGTGTAAACAGATTTCGGCTGACGGAGTAACATTCGTCATTCCAGATGCCTGTGATAACCCGTCGCTCGCGTTCTTACCCCCACCTTTGACACCTGAAGTGCCAGAGGAAAAGGAAGAACCACCACCTCCGCCGAAAAAAACGGTGCGTTGGGTGTGCGACACAGAATACTTCAGTCACTTCGGTGGCGGATGGCATGTGCATACTCCGGGAGTAACTGTTAAAGGTTGTCCGGATTCGTTCGTGGGTGGACACTCATACGATATGAGCAGTCCTATTCAATCAAACGGCGGCAGTGATGGTAACTGTCGCTGGGTCAGCATCGAAGAGGAGTAAATCATGCTGAAATATTTGACTCACGCCGTGGTCTTGCTCCTCTTTATGGGAGTGACAGCCTGTGCAAGTGCTGGGAGCGGTTCATCTGCTCATACCAGAATGTCTGATAGTGAGTACTTGAAGGTGTCTGAAACTGAGCGGGTCGCCTACCGCGACCAGCTCAAATCGGATACCAACGACCTCGCTGCCAAATGGCAATCAGAACTCGAAGCCTATCTAGATGTCAGGACTGGTGATGCGCGTACTGGTACCACCATCCAATGTTCTTGGGTGCCTGGTAGCTACAACCTCATCAATGTCTATCCTGGACACAACCCGCCAGGAATGTCTGGGGCCGCTTCCGAAGGCTTCTTGACGTTGGTGGCCGACAAAAAGTGTCAGCCATACTACGCCATTGCCGAAGACGGTACACCGTCGGTGGTCCGTCTTCTTTCAAACGTTGCCGCCCAAGAGGACATCGCGCGAGTGATGGCCAAAGGCGGCTTCCAAGTAGCCGGCTCACTCTTTAGTGGTGTTGGTGCGCAAGCACTGGCCAATGCAAAAGACTGTGATGGTTGCGGTACCACCTTCAACGTTGCTGGTGGATCTGCCGCAGCGGGTGCTGCGCTTGATAACACCAACGTGATTGGTGTCGATACCGGCGTCCATGTTGTAAATACACCCTCCGGCCCGTGTGGTCGCAGGGCCTGTACTGACTACGATACTGAGTAACGTGGCGGCGCGAGTGACTACGGTTGCTCGCGCCATCACCCTTACCTCGTCGCATAATTCAGACGGTCGATTAACGACCGCCTCAATCATTCGATGATGAATGAATCAACAACTAGAGGGAGTAATCCAATGAAAACATTGTTGATAGTACTGGCGTTGCTGTCACTGGGTGCTCCGGCAGCCGTGGCTTCACCGTCAGACGGAAAGTTTTGGAAAACAGCAACGTCTTCTCCGGAAGCGTTCGTTAAGTTCAAAGCAGACCACGACGAGAACGGCTGGGTATCTATCCAGAAAATATCGAATATTGTGCTCGACAACACCTACGGCGATCGTCTTTCGGGACTGTCGCCTGAGGTGGAAGCAAAACTTCGCGAGGAGTTTGCTAATGAATTTGTTCGGGTGACCGGACTTACGACCAGTACCTACGTCGCTACCGACACCTTCTATCGGGTTGGTAACACGCAGGGTGGTATCACCGTGCCGAGCGAAGCTCGGTTCGACGCTGCTCTGGCGAAAGCGCAGGCAGTCGTCGGCAGTACTGGTGCACCGCGTGTACTTGCAACTGACGCTCCAGCAGCGTCAACAAAGGCACCGGCGGCCAAAAGCTCGCCAGCTAGTGAACCACGGAGAGAAGTTTCTTCGGGGACTTTGCCTGCAATTGGTGCAGTCGGCCGCGTGTCCGACGAGGACATGGCAGCCCTCCGCGCCAAGTGGGAAAAGACCGAGCAAACCGCTCAGACGGCTTCGACAAATGCTGCGCTCGCACAAGGCAGTGCCAACACGGCGCTTGGCCAAGTGGCGGCTCTCACCGATCGGATGGATGTACTGGAAAAAGTAGTGAATGGTTCGCCAGCAATTGGCGACCAGCCTGCCGTACCAGGATTGGGTGAAATTCGTGATGAAGTCTTCGGAACGCCCGATTTAGAGGGTCAGGACGGAAAGCCGGCACTCCGTTCGCTTATTACCCAGAATGCAGCGCTCGTCGCGGAGCATGAAGGGAAAATCAACGGCCGGCCGGCCCAAGGTGATGATCCTGGTGAACCGGGTCTGATTCCAACGGTTAATGGACTCGATGAGTGGGTCGCCGAAGCAAAGAAGGATATCCCTACTTTGTTCGGACGTTCTCTGTGGACTATTGTTGGTCTTGTATTCTTTGCTCTGGTTGTGATCGGTTTGCTCATTAGTGCTTCAGTGCGTGCATGGAAAGCAGATCGACCGATAAAAGCACCGAAACCGCCGAAAAATGTAACTGTCGCTAACGCCGCCACGACTGGTTCGCCACCTGTGGCTACGGGTGTGATTCGCACACCTTCGGATCGTGACACTGCTCCGGCAACGGAATCGGTAACCTAATGGTTGGCCAGTCGGATGCCTCGGCATCCGACTGGCCGCTAGTTTTCTTTGATTTGTTCTATAGTTCTATGATGTCTAAGCTCCACTTCGGTGGGGTTTTTCTATACCTGTTTTTCCATAAGTCGGCCTTTCTATGATGAGTTGGAACACTATTCAATCTAACCACTGTTTGGGTGGAGTAATATGCAGGGGAAGTGCTTGCATTATTTATTGCTATCTGTATAATACCGGTCACTGTTCGTCTGAGGTAATTGATGAGTCGCTTTATGGTGGCTCACTCAGCATCTGGGTAAGTTCCTGATGTATCTCGGAAGGGGACGTGAGTTTGTTTGATAATTGAATAGAACATATCTATGGTCCCAACTATAGATATGTGTATGTTGTTTTAATGATTTTTTAAATCATATGAAAACGACATGCATCACAGCACAAATGAAAGACAAAACAATGATTATTCATTCTTTTGTCTTATCCTTAGGTAAAATAGTGTGATGAGCGCGCAGAACAGAAGTACATTAATGCGCACCATGCTCACACACGCAAGGTACTGAAGCTTTTGCTTCAGCACCCTGTCTTCAATTAGAGTTTGATCCTAGCTCAGGATGAATGCTGGCGGCGTGGATGAGGCATGCAAGTCGAATGAATTTAGATTCATGGCAGACGAGGTAGGAACACGTAGGTACGTACCCTAAAGTCAGGGATAATCCGTCGAAAGGCGGGATAATACTTGATGGTCCCTTCGGGGTAAAGATTTATCGCTTTAGGAACGGCCTGCGGGCTATCAGCTTGTTGGTAAGGTAACGGCTTACCAAGGCTACGACGGCTAGGGGAGGTGAGAGCCTGAC
>Ga0163144_10010037_pt1 | contig 20240 bp, 17 predicted proteins | sample OliLak19BULKMAT1_FD_123175 | JGI IMG/M metagenome (GOLD analysis project Ga0163144, IMG submission 123175) | Freshwater microbial mat bacterial communities from Lake Vanda, McMurdo Dry Valleys, Antarctica - Oligotrophic Lake LV.19.BULKMAT1 | ecosystem: Environmental > Aquatic > Freshwater >... | reverse complement strand
CTGGAAATCGAAACGCCGATCCTCACCGCTTCGACCCCCGAGGGAGCCCGCGACTATCTGGTTCCGTCGCGGGTGCACCACGGTTCGTTCTTCGCCCTGCCCCAGTCGCCCCAGATGTTCAAGCAGCTCTGCATGGTCGGCGGTCTCGACCGCTACTTCCAGATCGCCCGTTGCTTCCGCGACGAGGACTTGCGGGCCGACCGTCAGCCTGAATTCACCCAGGTCGACATCGAGATGTCGTTCCCGCACGAAGAAGCCATCTTCGATCTGATCGAACCTCTGTATCAGAAAGCGCTGTCGCTCATCGGCATCGAAGTGGCGCGGCCTTTCCCGCGCCTTGCTCACAAAGACGCCATGCTGCGCTTCGGCTCGGACAAGCCGGATCTGCGTTTCGGCATGGAAATCACCGACATCACCGAGGAGATGCGGACCCTCGGTCTGGACGGTTTTCCGGCCACCATCGAAGCGGGCGCGGTGGCGCGGGCGGTCGTCCTGCCCGCGGCGGTTGCTCCTTCGGGCACGCGTCTGCGCAAGATCAACGATGAGTTGTGGCTCACTCGTATCGTGCCCGACTCGCGCTGCGCCAGGCGGAATCTCTTCACCCTGAAGTACACCGACGAAGCGGTGGCCAATCTGGTCAAGAAGGGCGCTTCCGAAGAAGTAGCCCGGAAGATTTTCGAGAAGACCGGGGCGTCGAAAGAAGACACCATTCTGGTCGGCGTCGACCACGAAGGCCCGATCGCGATGGCCATGGGCATCCTGCGCCTGGAGATGGGCAAGGAACTGAAACTGATCAGCGAGAATGAGAAGGCGTTCAAATTCGTCTGGATCATCGACTTCCCCCTCTTCGATTGGGACGCGGGCGAAAAGCGGTTCTACAGCGTCAATCACCCCTTCACCGCCGTCCTCCCCGAAGACGCGCACCGGCTCGACGCCGAGCCCGGAGCGGTCCGCGCCAAGGCCTATGACATTGTCCTCAACGGCATGGAAGTGGGCGGCGGCAGCTACCGCATTCACGATTCGGCCACCCAGGCCAAGGTGTTCAAGATTCTCGGCCTGACCGACGAAGAGACCCGGGAGCGTTTCGGCTTCTTCATCGACGCCTTGTCTTACGGCACCCCGCCTCATGGCGGCATCGCGTTGGGACTCGACCGCCTCGCCATGCTGCTCTCAGGCGCCGCCTCGCTGCGGGATGTGATCGCGTTCCCGAAAACCGCCTCCGCCACCGATCTCATGTGCAACGCCCCCTCGAAGGTCAAGCCCGAACAGTTGCGGGACCTCGGGATCCTTCTATCAAAGCAATGACGCGCATTTCGTTGCCGGGGCGGACGGACGAACTCTTCGGCGTGAAGGACGAGAACCTTCGCGCCATCGAGGAGATTCTCAAGGTTCGGATCAAAAACGACGGAGCCGATCTCCTCATCGAAGGGTCCGAGGCGGCCGAGCAAAAGGCCCAGTCGGTGCTGCTCCAACTCACCACGATGATGGCAAACGGCTATCACCTCGCCGGGGGCGACGTCCGTCTCGCCACCACCCTCATCTCCGAGAACGAGAGCGCCGACATCAAGGACTTCCTGCTGAAGGCGGTGGTCCGCAGCGGCAAGAAGACCATCGTCCCGCGCAGCTACAATCAGCGCCGCTATCTCGAGCAGATTATCGGCTCCGACATGGTGTTCGGCATCGGTCCCGCGGGGACCGGAAAGACGTATCTGGCCGTCGCCCAGGCCGTGTCCTACCTTCACACCAAGGCGGTGGCGCGCATCATCCTGGCCCGGCCCGCCGTGGAAGCGGGAGAAAAGCTCGGCTTCCTGCCCGGTGACCTTCAGCAGAAAGTCGATCCGTATCTCCGGCCTTTGTACGACGCGCTCTACGACATGATGGACTTCGAGAAAGTTGAGCGCCTCATCGCCCGCCACGTGATCGAGGTGGCCCCCATCGCCTTCATGCGCGGGCGGACGCTGTCGGACGCCTTCGTCATCATCGACGAAGCCCAGAACACCACTCCCGAGCAGATGAAGATGGTGCTCACGCGCATCGGCTTCGGTTCGAAGGTGGTGATCACCGGCGACATCACCCAAGTCGACCTGCCCCAGGGCCGCACTTCGGGGCTGGTTGATGCCATCCATGTGCTGAACGGGGTCGAGGGCATCGGTTTCAGCTACTTCGATCAACGCGACGTGGTCCGGCACAAGCTGGTGCAAAGCGTGATCAAGGCGTACGAGAAACGGGAGCCCGCCGCCGGAACGAACGGATCTCCGAAGGCCGCTTCGAGTGCCGATACCGTGACGAATGCGCCCGCGTCCGGGCCGAAGGGCGGGGCGGCATGAAACACGAGCCTCCCAGTAGCAACTTTTCCGTGCTCATGGTCGACCGGCAGCGCCTTCATAGGGTGCGCAAGGAAGACATTCGAAGGATGCTCGAACGAGCGGCCACGTCCCTGAACGTCCATGGTGAACTTGCCATCGTGTTCGGTGGCGATGCCCTGCTGCGTCGGCTGAACCGCGCCTATCGCTTCAAGGACAAACCGACGGATGTCCTTTCGTTCGAAAGCCAGGGCGACGACATGGGGCTCGGCGACGTGATCATCAGTGTTGAGACCGCGCGCCAAAACGCCGCCCTTCTCGGCCGCACCCTCGACCGCGAGCTGGAGATTCTGGCCCTGCACGGGTTCCTGCACGTCCTCGGCTACGACCATGAAACCGACCAGGGCGAGATGGAAGCGATCGAGAAGAAACTGCGCGCTCGCCTTCTCACTCGAAAGGTTTTGGCATGACCTTTCTCGGCCTGTTTGCGATCTTCATCGCGGTTCTAGTGTCCATCACCCTGGCCACCATCGAGGCCGCGTTCTACTTGGTCAAAAGGCGAACCCTCCACCGCCTGGCCGACGATGCCTCGCCGGCGCTTGAAAAACTCGGGAGCTACTTCGAAGACCCTCCGTCCATCCTGATGCCGATTCACATCGGCACCTACACCGCGCACGTGGCCATGACCGTGCTCGTGACCGTGTTGTTGCTCGACCTGCTCCACGCCTGGGCCATGCTCGTGGCCCTCGTGACGATGTTCGTCTACCTGCTGATCTTCCGGCTCACTCTGCCCTACGCAATCGCGAGACGCGGCCCGGAGCGCGTGCTGTTGATCCTGATCCGGCCTTTCCATCGCTACGCGATTTTGCTGCGTCCGCTCACTTCGCTGCTGCGCCGTCGCGCTGGTTCGGACCCCGTCGTCGACGATGAAGGGAGCGGCCAGACCGGCTCCACGCGACACAGCACTTCGACCGCGGAGATCCAGGCGGCTCCCCTGCTCGCCGAGAACGAATCGCGTATCGTCGACTCGCTGGCCCGCTTCTCGAAAACCCAGGCCCGCGAGGTCATGACCCCGCGCCTGGATATCACCGCGCTCCCCACCTCCAGCACCATGGCCGAGGCCCGGCGGCTGTTCCGCGAGTCTCAATACTCCCGCATGGTGGCCTACGCGGAAACCCTGGATGACATCGCGGGAGTTCTGCACGTGCGCGACCTGGTGAGCCACGATGGCCCGGAGACCGCCTCCATCCAAGCCCTGGTTCGACCGGCGCTCATCGTTCCCGACGGCAAGAAAATCGTCGATCTCCTGCGCGAGATGCAGACCAAGCGTCTCTCGATCGCCATCCTGGTCGACGAGTACGGAGTCACCGCCGGCCTCGTCTCCATCGAAGACATCCTGGAGGAGCTCGTTGGCGAGATCAAGGACGAATACGACAACGAGACCGATCCCCTCATCAGCACGGAGAAGGGCGTGATCAGCGCTTCTGCCCGCGTGAGTCTCGAGGCCCTCAAGGACGCGCTTAACCCAGGGTTCGAGATGCCCGACGACGTGGACACCGTCGGCGGACTGGCGATGAATCTGTTTGGACACGTCCCCCGCGCGGGTGAGAGGATCGAGCACGAGGGATACGCGATCGAGGTCCTCGAGGCGACGCCCAAACGCGTGGGCCGCGTGAGCTTTGCCCGAGTCCCGGTTGAGGTGACATCTTGAGTGAAGAACAACCCGTGACCGTCCCTGCTCCCGCGACCGAAGCAGCCTCCACACCTCCTGGCTTCAAGTCGGGTTTCGTGACCATCGTGGGCCGGCCCTCGGCCGGAAAGTCCACGCTGCTTAACCGGCTGGTCGGGGAGAAAGTCGCGATCACCTCCGACAAGCCCCAGACCACGCGCAACCGGATCCTCGGCTACGTGAACCGGCCCAATGGCCAGATCGCCTTCATCGACACCCCCGGGCTCATCAAGCCTTTTCACGCGATGCACACCCGCATGATGAGCGTCGCTCATTCGGCCATCGGCGAGGCGGACGTGGTGATCTGGATGGTCGACACCACCGAACGCGACGGCCCCCACAACCGGCCGGTCGCCGACCTCCTGCGCCAATCGGGCAAGCCAGTGGTTCTGGCTTTGAACAAGGTCGACAAGGTAGCGAAGGCGCAGTTGCTGCCGCTCATGGCCGGACTCGGGAATCGGCTCGACTTCAAGGGCGTGGTTCCGATCTCCGCCCGAAACGGCGACGGCGTCGAAATCCTGCTCAAGACCGTTCTCGACCAGTTGCGGGAGGGGCCCGCACTTTTCCCGGTCGATGAGTTCACCGACAAGTCGGAGCGGTTCCTCGTCTCCGAACTTATCCGCGAAGCGATCATCCACTGCTGCGGCCAGGAAGTCCCCTACGCCACCGCGGTGCTCGTGCGCGCGTGGGAAGACGAACAAGCCGATGGAGGCAAAATCCGCATCTCCGCCGACATCACGCTCGAGCGCGACGGCCAGAAGGCCATCGTCATCGGCAAGCAGGGCTCGATGCTTAAGAAGATCGGCACCGAGGCCCGAACCGAGATCGAGGCCTTTCTCGATGCCCCGGTGTATCTCCAGTTGTTTGTGAAGGTCCGCAAAGGCTGGCGCGAAGACGACCGGGCGGTGCGCGAAGTCATCGAGGGATGACCTTCGACCTCGAAACCGGTCCAGAGAAGCTTCTGAGCACCTCAGTCGCGCACGACCTCGACCAGGTCGCCCAGATCGCCCGTGTCATGGCGAAGTCCCACGGCGAGGACGTCGGGCCTTGGCGCGCCTATATGCGTGTGCTGAAGTAGGACGCTTCCGGCGGCCCGACGTGGGCCCGATGTCCCAGCCCCCTTTAATAAGTGAACTGGTCCTTGGGCTACCAGCCAAGGCTGTGTTGAGCTAAACAGGACCTGGAGAGTACGGGATCGAAGCGCAACCTTGCGCGGTGTTGCCGTCCGAGTCGGTGGCGGTTGCGCAGTTCACGAGGGTGCCGGTGGCGCCCCTGACGTACTTCGTCATGTACTCCACCCTGACCACGGCACTCTCCCCTGGCAGCAACGAGTTAAGCGTGCACGAAAGACTCACCTGACCGGACTGGTCATTCACTGAGCACACCCCGTTGGCGTTCTCGACGCGCACGTCGGCGGAGGTGAACAAGGGGTCGAGAAGATCCGAGACCACGATCGAGGTGGCCGTATCCGATCCGTTGTTGGTTACCTGAATCGTGAAGTCGCCCTCCTGACCCAGTAACTGCAAATCGGAGCCGAAGGCTTTCACCACCGCCAGCTGTCGGGTGCGCGTCGGACGCTGGTAGGTGCTGTAGGTGAACCAGTTGCTGCCGAAGCGCTTTCCGGCCGACCACGCGGTCTCATTACCATTCCCCGTCACCACCGCGTGGGCCCCAACATGCAGCGTGGTTCCGGGAGGTACGCCCGTTCCCAGGTCGAACACGTATTGGATCGCGCGGGTACCCGCAGACTGCGGGCCGCCGTAGTCGAACTGGCCAGGCGTAGCGCCAGCCTTGGTCTGAGGGAAGTCCTGGGGCCGAAGGGCCAGCTCGAGGTGGGTTTCCCGGATCGACCAGACGCCCGTCGTCTGATACTTCACCACCAGCTGGCCTTGGTTTGTCGTGAAGACGGTCACCGTGCCCACATTGATGGTGCGGCCCGCAATCAGTTGAAATACCGTGCCGTCAGAGGGAGTCGGGAGAAACGCGCTCTGATTCGTGGTCGAGGATACGAGTTGCGCCACCCCGGACGGAGCCGCTTGGCTCGTGGGCGGAACGACCATCGCAAGACATATGAGGGCGGAGAATATTTTGTTCTTCATTTGGGTTGCCTCGAAAGATGATTTTCTTCCCCACTGCTTTGACGGCAAAGGGAAGACAGGGACAAACAGGTACGCAACGGCGGTAATCGGGGTGACCTGAGTGTACCCCACAGGAGCGGATCCGACGATGTGACCCAGGTCACACGGATCCCTCGCCCGTGACTCTCTTGCAGCGGTCTGCTAGCCAAGGTCAAGACCGCGTTGAATCGCCCACTCCGGCTATCGCAAGCGCCCGCGCAGGTCCGCGGTGACCGCCTGCAGTCCCTCAGGGGTTACCGCGTCGGGCGCGACTTTTTCACCCACCATCAGCCGTACGCTCGAGTACACGCCGCGGCGGAAGGGCCTCGTCATCGCCTTCCCGTCGATTCGGGAGAAGAACGAGCCCCAAAGGTTCTGAAGCGCCATCGGAATCACGGGGACCGGCCGCGTCGCGAGGATCTTCATGATCCCCGCCTTGAAGGGCTGGATCTCGCCATCGCGAGTGATGACGCCCTCGGGGAAGATGCAAAGAAGGTCGCCGCCTTCGAGCGTCTTCTCGGCTTCGGCGAACGCGTTCGCATAGATTCTCGGATCCTCCTTGTGCGAGGCCACGGGGATTGTCTTCGCGAGCCGGAAGATCGCGCCCAGAACCGGGGTCGCGAAGATCTTGTGGTCCATGATGAAACGGATGGGGCGGGGGGAAGCCGCCATCAGAAGCAACGCATCGACGTAGCTCACGTGGTTGCAGGTGAGAAGCGCCGCCCCGTGCTCGGGGATGTTCTGGTCACCGCGGATCTTGAACCGGTACATGAGATTCGCGACCACCCAGGAGATGAATCGAAGCAGGAACTCGGGCACAAGCAGGAAGATGTAGAGCGCGACCACCGCGTTCATGATTCCCACGACCAGGAAGATGATGGGCACGGTGGCGCCCCCCTGAATAAGCGCAACCGAAAGGGCCGCGGAAGCGATCATGAACAGAGCGCCCAGGATGTTGCTCGCGGCGAAGACGCGGGCGCGATGGGTGGCCGCACTGCGCGACTGCACCAGGGCGTAGAGCGGCACGGAGAAAAGTCCGGCGAACGCCGAGAGTAGGCCGAGATCGCCGAGGACGCGAACGGCTCCCGGCGTTTCGAGGAACTGCCGCACGGTCAAGGTGACCGGTCCGTGGGCGAAACCGCGTGACGCGAAGTAGAGGTCTACGGCGAACGCGGTCATGCCGAAAGCCCCGATGGGAACCAGGCCCAGCTCGACGTGACGCCGCGACAGGGACTCGCACAGGAGCGAACCGATGCCGATACCAATCGAAAAGACCACGAGGAGCAGGGACGCGACTCCCTCACCGCCACCCAGCACGTCCTTGGCGAAGGCCGGCAGTTGAGTCAGGAAGGACGCGCCGAAGAACCAGAGCCACGAAACGCCCATCAGCCCGCGGAAGACCACCACGTTCTCGGCCGCGAGCTTGAGGTTGCGCACCGTCTCGGTGAAAGGATTCCATTTGATCTCAAGGTCCGGGACGAGGGGAGCGGCCGTCTCCATGAAGTGCACCGCCGCGCGCCCGAGCAGGGCCACCGCGATGCAGCCAAACGCTGCGATCTTCGGCCCGCTGTCGGGCATACCCACGAGGACACCCCCCACAAGATTGCCGACCAGAATCGCCACGAACGTCCCCATCTCGACCATGGCGTTGCCGCCCGTCAGTTCGCGCTCCGTGAGAGCCTGGGGCAGGAAGGCGTACTTCACCGGACCGAAGATGGTGGAGTGCAGGCCCATCAGGAAGGTGCAGGCGAGAAGGACCGGGACATTCCGGGCGATGAACCCGTAGGCGGCCAGGGCCATGATGCCGACTTCCAAAGTCTTCACGAAGATGGCGATCTGCCGCTTGTCGTACTTGTCGGCGATCTGGCCGGAGGTTGCGGAGAAGAGGAGGAAGGGCAGGATGAAGAGGCCGGCAATGAGATTCACGACCAGCGCTGGATTGAGCCCCGAGTTCGCGGAGGCGTGAAACGTCACCATCACCGTGAACGCGAACTTGAACAGGTTGTCGTTGAAGGCACCCAGGAACTGGGTCCAGAAGAAGGGTGCAAAGCGACGCTCGCGCAGCAGAGCGAATTGAGAACTGCCGTCACCGTGCGAGGCCCGCGCGGTGGTTTCGGTATTGGCTCGCGGTGCAGTCGTGGTTTCCATGAGGCGCGCGAGTCTAAATCGCCTGGCGGTTGCCTATGATCGGGGGCATGCCCGCCAAACTCGCCGATCCAGAGCCACGTCTGCGAAAAATCTGCCGGTCTTTCCCCGACACCACCGAACGCCTGTCTCATTCAATGCCCTCGTGGTTCTTTAAGGACAAGAAGACCTTTGTCAACCTGATGAAGCACGGACATCACCAGAACCAGTTCCCCCACTTCTGGTGCGCGGCCGGCCCGGGCGTACAGGAGGACCTCATCGCATCAAGTCCTGAGCAGTTCTTCCGGCCGCCTTATGTGGGCTCCCGCGGATGGCTCGGCGTCCGGCTCGACCGAAAGGTCCCGTGGACGATGATCGAAAGACTCTGCGCGGAAGCTTACCGGGTGGTCTCGGGCCGGGCGTGACGCTGCCTATCGCGCCGGGAGGGCATTGCCTCGCCAGCGCGCTGCACGAGCGCATCGCCATTGCCACCCTACCCGGTTCCCAATCGAAGGGCAGGAACAAGGCCTGCCCCTACGGAGCACGAGCGGCGCTACTAACGCTTCAGTTGGAACTTGACGCTGCTGCCACCGCCGAGGGTGAGGACGTCGCCGGGCTTCAACTCAACCTCGGTGATCGTCTTGGTTAGTTCGTCGTTCAGGAAGGTCCCATTCTTGGAGCCTGACTCGCGCGCGATGATCTTGCCTCCGACCGGGCCCACCCAAACGTGGGCCCCTGACACCTGCACGTCATTGACGATGACTTGCGCCCGCGCAGGATCCCGGCCGAGGGTGATTCCGGAACCGAGGGCCACTTCCTGGCCAGCCAACGGACCGGCCAGCCCCACGAGCTTCGCGTTCAAACCGCTGGGATCGAAGAAAGCCGTCGGCTGGTAGGCACCCGACGAAGCAGCGCCTGGCGACGGAGAAACCGCCGGAGCCCCCGAAGGGGCAGAAGAAGAAAACGCAGCTCCTGCGGTGGTCGGCTGGTTCTTCTCCCGCCGAGACATCGCCACCGCGACCAGACCGCCGCCGCCGATGAGGAAGACGCCGCCGACCACGAGCGCTCCTATGGCCCAGGCACTCATCCCGGGGCCCGACTGATCCTCGCCCTTCACGATGCGTTCCTCGGCCGCGCCCATCATCTTGCGGGCCTCGGAGTGGTCGGGATAGAGGGCCACCACGGCGCCCAGGCTGGCCTTCGAATCGTTGTAGCGCGCGGCCCAGAAGTGTTCGAGCCCTTCGCGCCACTTGGCGTCGATGGGGCTCGCATCCCCCTGAGTGCCGGCCTGCCGCACGAATTCCATGGCGGTATTGATCGGCACAATGAAATTGAAGCCCTGAACCTCCTGGTTGTTCACGGTGTCGCCGCGGAAGGTCAGCAGACCGATCACTTCGCCTTTCTCGTTGAGCACGGGGCCACCGGAGTTTCCGTGGGTGGTGCTCGCGTTGGTCTGAAGGATGGGCGCTCCGTCCGCCGCGGTCTTCTTCGCGGAGATATGGCCATCGTTGGTGGTCGGTTCGAGCTCCGACTTCTGGTCGAGCACCGGCGAATCCCCGGCGGCGGGATAGCCGATCACGTAGAGCCGGTCGCCCACTTCCATCTGGTCCGAATCTCCGAGACGAAGCGTGGGCGCGTTCTTGACCTCGATCTTGACCACGGCGACGTCCTTGCCTTCGCCCACCGGGGCGCCATAGGCCTTGATCTCGAAGGGATACCGGCTGCCGCTTTGCAGGAAGACGAGATTGATGCGCTTGAAGGTGTTGAGCTGCGCCTCTTCGGCCAGCTGCTTCATGGCCGCAGTGAGGGACTGCTGAGTGATCGGCTGGCCCAGACCATTCAGGACCTGCATTGCGAGTTGGCGCAGCAACAGCCGCTGACCGGCTTCGTCCCCTTCCTTGATGTCCGAAACGACGTGCGCGTTCGTAAGGATGTAACCCGTGGGATGGATCAGGAAACCTGAGCCTGAGCCCACGTACTGGACATCGAAGGCGCGCTCTTTCCAGACGAACTGACCCGCGTATCCGGCGTAAATCCGCACCACCGCGGGCTTCGAGAACATGTGTACACGGTTGGTCTGGTTGGGCGGGCGGACCTGCGCCTCGGCCCGAGGAACCAGGAGGGCGGCGAAAACGCCAAGAACGATCAAAGCGGCACGGCGTGCGGAACTCTGCATTTCAGATCCTCAAGTGGTAGACGTTTGTAGACGAACTGTTGTTGTCAACCCGCGGAACGGACGCGGATACGGACCTTGCGGGCTTCGTCAAGATTAGCGATCGCGACATCACTCGAGAGCTTCACATGTCCGTCGCAGTTCCGCTTCTCGGAGAGCCGCTCCAAAACCGCTCCCTCTTCCCGGAGCAACTCCACTTCGAAGTTCAGTTTGGGACGGCTTCCGTCGGCGGGACAGTTGAGCAGGAACTCGGCGGTGAAACGCTTCTTTTCGGTGCTCTTCTTGAACAACTTCTTGATGCCGGAACGAGTGTCTCTGGCGGTGAGAAAGACTCGATCGACGGGAACGCCCGCCACCCTCACGCCCAGGTCGACCGAACGCTCCAGCCTGAGCGAAACCGTGCGGTCGACCTCGCGCGCGGTCGTCCACGAGCGCGCGGACTCCGGCACCGCCTCACCCGCCGACGCCTCGACCGCTTCCTCCGCCTTGCTCACTTCGGTTCGCCCCTCGGCCGGCTCGGCCTGTTTTCCGGTCGGCCCCTTTTCGGGTGTCGGCTCGGGCTTCGGGGCGCGGGCGATGCCGGGCTTCGGCGGCTTGGGTGCTGAAGGCGAGGGCGCGGCGGTGCCACCCGATGGACGCGACGGCGTCGCCTGAGCCACCGGCGCTTCCGATCGCGCAGGTTCGGCTGAAGGCGGGTTGGCCTCGGGATCGGCGGGCGGATCCTCCGCAGGCCTCTCCGCGGCAGCGGCTTCGGCGGTGGGCTCGGGAGCCGGAGGCAAGGGTCGATCCGTGGCGGAACCCTGGGCCAGAACGAGGGGGGGCTCGGTGCCCAAGCTATCCGCGGTGCGGCTTCCGTTCCACCAGGCGTAGGCGGCCAGTCCACCGACCAGCAGCGTGGCCCCGAGGCCAACCATCCCCGCGGCGGCGATCTTGAGCTTGTCGTCGCCCGCGGGGACCGGAGAGGCTTTCGACACTGGCCTGGCCTCGGCACGGGGCGAAAGCACGGTTGGCTCGTAAGCACGGGGCTCAGACGCGCGCGGCGGCACCGTCGAAACCGACGCCCGCGACGAGAGAACGGTGGGTTCGTAGGTCTTGGATTCAGCGGCGACCTTGGGCTTACCCGTCGCCAAAGGCCGGGCCGAAAGCACCGTCGGCTCGTACCTAGGCTCGAGGGGTGCGGGCGGCTGGGTGGCGGAGAAATCCGGCCGCTCCATCGCCATCGTGGGGGCAAAATCGTCCGCGTCCTCTCCGGACGCTTCGAGCCCCTCCAGAAGAGCCGTGGCGAAGGCTCGCGCGTTGGGCCATCGATCGTCGGGCCTCTTGGCGAGGCACCGCATCAGCGGCTCGACCATCTCCGCAGGCACACTCCCTCGGGCAGGCACCGGCACGGGATCCGAGATGTGCTTCATCAGGATCTCCATCGGCTCGGTCCCTCGGAAGGGTGTGGTCCCGGTCAGCATCTCGTAGGCCACGACCCCCAGCGAGTAGGTGTCGACCCGCGCGTCGAGCTCCCCGCCCGCCGCCTGCTCGGGCGCCATGTAAGAAGGTGTTCCCGCTACCAACCCCGCCTGGGTCAGGCGCTGCGCGCCTTCCTTCATCCGCGCGATGCCGAAGTCCACCAGGTAGACGCGCCCGGACTCGTCAAGAAGAATGTTCGGCGGCTTCACATCGCGATGGATAACGCCCTTGGCGTGGGCATAATCGAGAGCCTCAGCGACTTCTTCAACGATCGCGACGGCGCGGCGCGGGGCCAGCGGACGCCCTCCCGCGAGGGCTTCCAGATTGCCGCCGCCCACCAGGCGCATGGCCATCCAAGGCATACCCTTCTCGATCCCGTAGGCGAATATCGGAATGATGTTCGGATGCTCGAGCTTCGCGACCATCTTCGCCTCGCGATTGAAGCGCTCCCCGAAAGTTTTGTCCTGGGCGAACTCCGAGGGCAAAACCTTGAGGGCCACGTGCCGGTCGAGATCGGCCTCCCAGGCCCGGTACACGGTGGCCATACCGCCATCTCCCAGGCGCCCGTCGATCCGGTAGCGTGCGAACGTCGAGCCCACCTTCAACATGAGGCGCGGCCCGTCCTTGCGGTCAAATGGAAGGTGCGTCGGGGCGGCATGGGTTCTCCAGCTTCGGGGTACTCTTCGGAGGCTAGCACAAGCTCAAGAAGCGGAGGCCTCGGGTGTTAACCTCAGGTGGTCATGGCTGCAGAACCCGCTACCCTCACCAAACGTGCGTCGATACTGGACCTTGTCGCCAAGGGGGTGGTCCTCGGCGATGGCGCCATGGGCACCATGCTCTACAACCGGGGAGTTTTCGTCAACCGCTGCTTCGACGAGTTGAACCTCTCGTCGCCCGGTCTCGTGAAGCAGGTTCACGACGAATACGTGGAGGCCGGCGCTCACTTCATTGAGACGAACACCTACGGGGCGAACCGCTTCAAACTCGGACCCCACGGCCTGGACGCCCAGGTCGCGAAGATCAATCGCGAGGGTGCCCGCATCGCGCGGGAAGCCGGCGGCGAGAACGTTCTGGTGGCAGGAGCCATGGGTCCGCTCGGCAAACCTCTTGAGCCGCTTGGCCACATCTCCCTCGCCGACGCGGTGGCGGCTTTCGCCGAGCAGGCCAGAGCCCTCAATGACGGCGGGGTTGACTTCTTCATCCTTGAGACCATGCCCGCAATCGACGTGGCGAAGGCGGCGCTTGCCGCGGTGCGCACGGTGTCCGATCTGCCGGTGATCGTCTCGCTTACGTTCACGGATGAGGGATCAACGGTCATCGGCGAAACCCCCGAAGCCGTGGTTTTGGCGCTCGAGGCCGAGGGGGTTTCCATCATCGGGGCCAATTGTTCGCAGGGCCCCAGCAAGATGCTCCACACCATCGAGCGGATGGTCCCGGCCGCGACGACGGCCCGGATCATGGCCATGCCGAACGCGGGGGCGCCGGCCTACGTGGACGGTCGCTACGTTTACCTGTGCACGCCCGAGTACATCGCCTCCTACGGCCGCCGCTTCATCGAAGCCGGGGCCCGCGTGGTGGCCGGATGCTGCGGAACTTCTCCCGCGCATATCAAAAACCTCGCTCGCTCCTTGCGCATGATCCAGCCGGTGAAGGCCGAGGCCCACGTTATCCGCGTCGTGGACACCGCGAAGCAGGCCCAGCCCCCGGTTCCGCGCGAGGACAAAAGTCCGCTCGCCCACAAGCTCGGACGCAAATTCGTGGTGTCGATCGAACTCGATCCGCCCAGGGGAGTCGACCCCTCGCGAGTCCTCGAGCGAGCCCAGGAGTGCAAGGAGAACGAGGTCGATGCCATCAACGTGGCCGACGGTCCGCGCGCCTCGGCCCGGATGAGCGCCCAGTCGTTGTGCCTGCTCACCCAGAAGCAAACCGGCCTCGACACGATCCTTCACTACACCTGCCGCGACCGGAATCTGCTGGGCATTCAGTCGGACGTTCTCGGCTGCTACGCGCTCGGCCTTCGCAACATCCTCTGCATCACCGGCGACCCGCCCAAGCTCGGCGACTACCCGGACGCAACCGCGGTGTACGACGTCGATTCCATCGGCCTCATCAGCATCCTCAGCCACCTGAACCGTGGCTGCGACCTGGCGGGCAACCCGATCGGGCCACCCCTTGGCATCCACATCGGCTGCGGCGCCGACCCCTCGAAGCCCGACTGGGACAAAGAGCTGCGCCGGCTCGAGGAGAAGGTGAAAGCGGGTGCCGAGTACATCATGACCCAGCCGGTCTACGACCCGAAGCAGGTCGAGAAATTCCTGAGGGCGATCCAGTACCTCAAGACCCCCGTGCTCATCGGCAGTCTTCCCCTTTACTCGCACAAGAACGCGGAGTTCCTCCATAACGAAGTGCCCGGCATGATCATCCCGGACGACATTCGCGAGAGGATGCGCGTCGCGGGCTCGGGCGAGAAGGCTCAGGCTGAAGGTGTGGCCATCGCCCAGGAGGCGCTACGCGCCGCGCAGGACCTGGCCCAGGGCGTCTATGTGATGCCGCCTTTCAACCGCGTCGATCTGGCGCTGCGTGTGGTCGAGATTCTCAGGTAGGGGTACGAGGTCCGCATGATCCTGGCCATAGCACTGAGCCTCGCTCTTCCGGCTTCGGGCGTCTCCGTGCAGGATCCTCCGTTCAAACCGCGGGTGCCGCTGACCTTCGCGACCGAAGCGCGTACCGTGAATCTGACCGTCACGGTTCGCGGGGGGGCGGATGGGCGGCTGCTCAAGGATCTCACCGCGGACGATTTCGTGGTCTTCGAGAACGACAAGCCGCAGGAGATTCAGTTCTTCGCGCGAGTCTTCGACCCCTCGCGGTCCGACGACGAGGGCCAGGAGGGTGCGGCCGATCCCACCGCCATCGACCTCGGGATGTTGTTCGACACGAGCAGCAGCATGGCCGACGTCCTGCGGCTCTCGCAGAACGCGGCCAGCCAGTTTCTCGAGTCCATTCCGAAGGCGCGCGAACTGACCACGGTTTTCTTCGACTCGGACATCCGCCTGTCCCGGTTCAGCGGCGAGTCGCAACAGGGTCTTTTCGGCCGGTTGCAGAAGGCGAAAAGCGGAGGCATGACGCTGCTGTACGACTCGATCGCCATGTACCTCACGCGTGTATCCGACGATCCGGGCCGCAAGATCATGGTCCTCTTCACGGATGGTGAAGATTCGAGAAGTGAAATCACGGTTTCCGAGTTGCGAGACCTGGTTCGATCCAGCACGGTGACGATCTACCCCATCGTCTTCGGCGGCAAGTACACATCGAGCACGGCGTCGCTCACCGCCAACGCGCTGATGAGGGACCTTGCCGACATGACCGGCGGTCAGGTTTTTTCTCCGCGCACGTTCAAGGACCTGGGCCCGATCTACGAAGGCCTGCTCGACGAACTCGCGGCGCAGTATGTGATCGGTTACGTCCCTCAGGGTGATCCCGTCCCGGGCGAACACCGCCTGCGGGTGGAGGTCAAGCGACCGGGAGCGAAGATCCGGCATCGTCAGGGTTATCGGATAGCCCCAAAGGCGACGTAGCCTCGCGCGCGGCGCAGCCTTTGGCCTCAATGAGAGTCGCGGTGTCGGGGACTCACAGGTATCGGCAAGAGCACGCTCATCGCGGCGTTTGTGGCCCGGCGTCTTAGTCGGAGGGCAGACGAAGTTCTTTCCTGATCCAGCTGAAGTCGAGAGGCGGTGTGGGCGAGTCGCCAGACTCATCAGTTCGGGAGCTTTCGAGGCCGAGCAGGCCCGCGATCTCAATCCGCCCCTCCGAGGTTCGGGCGAAATTTCTTGGGGTTTCGCTCCCCAGGGCGACCAGAGGCGTGTCGACCCACCCTTGCGGGTCGGCCTCCAGAATGTCGAGGGCCAGATTGGCCCGCACTTCCGGCGAATCGGGATCAATGTCGTAGGAGTCCAGCACCACTTCGTTCCAGAGCGAGTGGATGACGATTGAGAACAGGCGCCGCTGCATCCGGTCGAGGTCGCTCCAGCTTGGCGCCCCATGCTCCTTGAGATACTTCGTCATCTCTTCTTGAACCGTCGGCTTGTCGTCGGGTTCGAACCGGTAGTACCCCGCCTCCATTCCGTGCCGCAACCCGTCAAACGTCTTTCGGACGGCGATGATCGCGCACCCTTCCAGGTCATTCGAGACCTCGGATTCGTGAATGAACCATGACTCCTGCGTCCCCAAGTCCACAACGTGAAGACCCACGCCCGGATCGACATCCACGATTTCGTAGAAAGCGAGCGGAGCCTCCAGCAGTTGGCGGAGCCAGGCCTTCTCGTCCTCCGAGAGCCGTGCGGCGCGCTTACGAAGGTAGGCCTCCGCGACGAGCTCACCGTCCTCGCGGGCCGGCAGGTCGAACATCACACCCATCATCATCCGCAAGTTCCACTCGTCGAGGTCGGCCTCATCGAGGGGAAAGATCTCCTCTCCTTGATCGCCTTCGTCAAGGTCGTCGAGCCGAAGGTAAAGCGCCCGACCCTGATCGCCCACCTTCTTGTGGACGCTCACGGCGAAATCGGCAAGATCCGCCAGCACTTGGGCCTTGAACCTGGCCATCTTGTCCTCTGGGTTGGCGTACTCCGATTCCCCTCCGCGGCCGCCGCGCGCAAACCGGTCGAGGCAGCAGGCCTTGTATTTCTTCCCGCTGCCGCACGGGCACGGGTGATTTCGTCCGATCGAAGCCATGACTCATTCTCTCAGGACGCGCAAGGGCCAGGGCGACTAGAATCACGTTCCGTGGCCACCTTCGACGAGTTTCTCAATCTCGACCTGCGCGTGGGCACCGTGGTCTCCGCCCACCCTCTCGAAGGCGCGCTCAAGCCCGCCTACAGGATGGAGATCGATTTCGGCCCGGAGATCGGGGTCAAGCGTTCCTCGGGACAGTACACCGTGAACTACCAGCCCGCCGACCTGGTGGGCCGTCAAGTCGTCGCGGTCGTGAACTTCAAGCCTCGGCGCGTGGCCGGGTTCGTGTCCGAGGTGCTGGTGCTGGCCGCACCCGACGCGAGCGGAGCGCACATCCTTCTCGCGGTCGAGCGTCCGGTCCCAAACGGAGGGCGGATCTCATGAGTCGTCCGCCTGCGTCCAGGAAGCGAGAGACCGTGGTGCTGGCGAGCCGCCCCCTCGGCGCCGCCATCACCGCGATGGCGAGAGCCATCCAGAAGGATCAGAAGGACGCGGCGGCGATCGCCATCGTGGGCATCCAGAGCCGAGGCGTACCGCTGGCCGCGCGCCTCGCCGCGGCCCTGCGCAAGAGCACGGGGAAAAAGATCGACGTGGGATCGCTCGACATCACCCTCTACCGCGACGACTTGTCGACCGTGGGCACACGACCGGTCCTCAAGGCCACCAACATTCCTTTCTTGATCGATGCCCGCCCCGTCATTCTGGTCGACGATGTGCTCTTCACCGGCCGCACCATCCGCGCCGCCCTCGACGAACTGGTCGACTTCGGCCGGCCTTCGCGCATCGCCCTCGCGGTACTGATCGACCGCGGCCACCGCGAACTGCCGATCCAGGCCGACTACGTTGGCAAGTCGGTGAAGACCACCCGCACCGACACGGTCGATGTCCGTCTCGCGGAAATCGACGGCAAGGACGAAGTGGTCCTGGTGCGGCGATGAAGGACGCGTTGAAGGTGCGGCAAACGAAGGCCGGATTTCCTCAAGCCTTGGTGAACGGGGGTTTGGGGGGCGAAGCATGGCGCCGATAGAGATTGCGCCCTCCCCACTCAGATGGTCTCAACGACATCTGTTGGGGATCGAACCCCTCTCCGCCGAGGACATCGCGCTGATCCTCGACACTGCGGTGCAGATGCGCGAGATCATGGACCGGCCGATCAAGAAGGTTCCCACCCTGCGCGGTCGCACCGTGGTGAACCTCTTCATGGAGGCCTCCACCCGCACCCGCGCCTCTTTCGAGATGGCCGAGCGCATCCTCTCGGCGGACTCTCTCTCCATCCAGGCCGCGGGCTCGAGCGTGTCGAAGGGCGAAAGCCTGCTCGACACCGTCAAGAACCTCGAGGCCATGACCCCGGATGTCATCGTGGTGCGCCACTCCTCCGCCGGGGCTGCCAACTTCCTGGCCCGCAGGTGCAACTCACGAATCGTGAACGCGGGCGATGGGGCGCACGAGCACCCCACCCAGGCCCTGCTCGACGCATTCACTCTGCGGCAGGCGAAGGGCCGCATCGCCGGGCTCAAGGTCGCGATCGTGGGCGACATCCTCCACTCGCGGGTCGCGCGGTCGAACCTGCATCTGCTTTCAAAAATGGGAGCGCACGTCACCCTCTGCGCGCCGCCCACGCTGCTCCCTCAGGCCTTTTCTTCACTCGCCACCCTGAGCTGGCGCATCGATGAAGCCATCGAAGACGCGGATGTGGTCATGATGCTCCGCCTTCAGCAGGAGCGCATGACCAGCGCCTTCATTTCCACCGCGCGCGAGTACCACGCCCAGTACGGCCTCACCCTCTCGAGGCTCAAAAGGGCCAAGAGCGACGTGGTGGTGCTGCATCCGGGGCCCATGAACCGAGGAGTCGAAATCGCGAGCGAGGTGGCCGACTCGAAGGCCTCGCTGATCCTCGACCAGGTGACGAACGGAGTGGCGGTGCGGATGGCCGTGCTCTATCTCCTGCTCGGCGGCGGCCGCGAGTAACCAGGGACGCCTTCAAGGAACTATGCCTCAATCTCTTTTGATCCGCGGTGGCCGGGTAATAGACCCCGCCTCCCGACTCGACTCGCGGGTGGACGTTCTCATCGAGAACGGACGCATCGCGCAAATCGGTGATGGCCTGAAGGTGAAGGCCGCCGAGGTGATCGACGCCATCGGCTGTGTGGTGACCCCGGGCTTCATCGATATCCACACCCACCTCCGGGAGCCGGGGCGCGAGGACAAAGAGACGATCGCAAGCGGCGCCCTGGCCGCGGCCGCAGGCGGCTTCACCGCGGTTTGCGCCATGCCGAACACCACACCGGTGAACGACTCCGCGGCCACCACCCGCTTCATCGTGGAAACCGCGAAGCGCGAGGCGGTGGTGCGGGTGTATCCGATCGGAGCCATCACCCGGGGGTCCGCGGGTGAGGAGCTTTCGGAATACGGGGATCTGAAGGCGGCCGGCTGCATCGCGGTCTCCGACGACGGTCGGCCGGTGCAGAACGCGCGCGTCATGCGTCGGGCCCTCGAGTACGCACGCACCTTCGGCTTGCCCGTCATCGATCACTGCGAGGATCTCGATCTCTCGAGGGGTGGTGCCATGAACGAGGGACCGGTGTCCGTGGCCCTCGGCATTCCGAGCGCGCCACATGTTTCCGAAACGATCATGGTCGAACGCGATGTCCTGCTCGCGGAATACACGGGTTCCCACGTGCATATCGCCCACATCAGCACTGCGGGGGCGGTGGATGCGGTGCGCCGCGGCAAAGCCCGCGGCGTCCGAGTCACGGCGGAAGCCACCCCTCACCACCTGGTTCTCACGGACGAAGCGGTGCGCGAACACGACTACGACCCGGTCACCAAGATGAACCCGCCACTGCGATCCGAAGAGGATCGTAAGGCGGTGATCGCGGGCCTTCTGGACGGCACCATCGACGCTATCGCCACCGACCACGCTCCGCACACCACCGAGGAGAAGGTCTGCGAGTTCGATTGCGCCGCCTTCGGCATCGTGGGCCTCGAGACCGCGTTCGCTCTGTGTCATGACGGCCTCGTAAAGACCGGTGCCATTGATCTGGTGCGCCTCGTTCAGTTGCTGACCCTCGGTCCGGCCCGTGCCCTGGGACTGCCGGGCGGCACTCTGGAGAAAGGCCAGCCCGCGGACATCACGATCTTCGATCCGAACGAAGTGCGAACCGTGAAGCCGGAGTCGTTTCGGAGCAAGAGCCGGAACTCACCCTTCGTCTCGCGCGTCCTCACGGGCTGGCCGGTGGCTACGCTGGTCGAGGGCGTGGTGGTGTTCCGATCACGATAGAACGATCCGCCGTTCCGATGCGGAAAGGGCAGGCACGAGGCCTGCCCCTACATTCGGCTGGCGCGCCCGCCAGATCTCAACATCCGAAATGTGGCCGCCTCTGGGTTTGGGCTCGCCCCAGATCTCGATATCCGAAATGTGGCCGCCTCGGTTTGGGCGCCCCACGACATTTCGAGATCCGAAATGTGGCCGCCTCGGTTTGGGTGCCCCGCGACATTTCGAGATCCGAAATGTAGGGGCACCCCTTGTGGGTGCCCTATCACCGCCCTCGGAAAGGGCAGGCACGAGGCCTGCCCCTACATTCGGCTGGCGCGCCCGCCAGATTTCG
>Ga0163144_10010035_pt1 | contig 20242 bp, 21 predicted proteins | sample OliLak19BULKMAT1_FD_123175 | JGI IMG/M metagenome (GOLD analysis project Ga0163144, IMG submission 123175) | Freshwater microbial mat bacterial communities from Lake Vanda, McMurdo Dry Valleys, Antarctica - Oligotrophic Lake LV.19.BULKMAT1 | ecosystem: Environmental > Aquatic > Freshwater >... | reverse complement strand
GTATGCACTTCGCTCACGTCGTCATCCTCCTCGAGGGCGTCGACGAATTCTGCGAGGCGTTCCATGGCGGCTTCGTCGGACAACGGGGCTTTCTGCTGGGCCACGTAGCGCAGCCCTGCCGACTGGATCTCCCACCCGTTCTGTTTCAAAAAATCACGCGTCGTCGTCCATCTGGCGATATCCGTCGTCACCGTGAGCGTGTCATTGGCCAGGTCCACATCCTCCGCACCGACATCGATGAGCTTCAATTCCATCCCTTCCATATTCAGCATTCCGTATTCCGCATTCTTCCTCGCCACCACCACTCCCCTACGGGCGAACATCCACAGCACCGAGCTCGATTCAGTAAAGACCCCGCCATTCTTGCTGATGATCGTCTTCACGTTCCCGAGCGTACGGTTCGTGTTATCGCTCAGGCATTCAATGAGGCAGGCAACACCCGCGGGGGCCATGCAGGCGTACATCACCTCTTCCATCTTCTCCCCTTTCACACCCGTGCCTTTCGCGATCGCGCGGTCGATGTTCGCGTTGGGCACCGAGTCGGCCTTGGCCTCGACGATTGCGTTCTTCAGCGCACTGTTAGTATCGGGATCACCTCCACGCTGCGCCGCGATTTCGATCATCTTCGCATGTTTGGTATAGATCTTCCCGCGGGCCTTGTCGGCCGCGGTTTTTTTGACCCGGATGTTGTGCCACTTACTATGACCCGACATATATGAGAGGAGTGCTAGTCACGGCGTAATCAGCCAAGGCTGACGAAGTCAAAGCGAAGGTGGACGAAGTCGGATGCCACTTGCTGTGACCCGACATAGATAAGTGGGATGCTTCTCACGGCGCCCGTCTCGGCGCGGTTGAACCGCGATGGATAGTTCGCGGACAAAGACATGAAATGATCGCACCTTATGCCTCGCACCCGCGAAGGATTACTTGCGGTACGCCAGCATACCGAGGAAGCGCGCGCGCTCGACGGAGAGGCGGAGCATCTTCTGGTGCTTGAGGCAGACGCCTGAGTAGTAGCGGGCGCGGATGTTGCCGAAATAGTCGATGAACGGCTTCATGGCAGGGTAATCCTTATAGTCGATGTACACGACGTCCTTCTCGCAGAAATCGCACTTCTTCTGGCGCGGGTCTCCGCGGTTCTGGTTCTTCTGCTGGCGATTCTTGTTGTGGTTGGGGGGTGGCATGGGTGGGTGGGGGTGGGAATGTCATGGTTCGACGAGCTCACCATGACAGGGTAAAGGAGGTTAGATGTTCAGATCGTCGGAGATGAGTTTGTCGACGCCCTGCGAGACGGTCTCGGTCGGCATCGGCTTGTCGTCCACGACCTTCTTCTTCGGCGCCGCGCGCTTCACCTTGTCCACGACCTGCTTCAACTTCTTCTCTTCCTTCTCGCGGACACGCGTTTCGCGGTCCACACGCACCTGTTCCTTCCACTGGTCGAGGCGGTCAGCCATCGGAGCGATGTCGTAGTTCTTCACCGGCTTCACGATCAAGTGGCGGAGGACGCCCTTGAGGATCGAGAGTTGGCGGTCGATTTCCTTGATCTTGGACGGATCCATCTCGTAGTACGCGATGAGCACATTGGCTTCCTCGAAGCCGCCGATCTTGTACGCGAGACCGCGCTCACCCCAGGCGTCCTTCAAGATAACTGTCGCCTTTGCTTCGGCAAAAATCTCATCGATCGCCTTCAGGAGTTCGTTTTCCTCCTTCTGGTTGATCGGAGACGGGTACAGGACGGCGCACTCATAGATGCGCGTATCCTCTGAACTGGGAGTATGAACTGGCATACTGTTCGTGGGGAAACCGTGCGGGCCGAAGCCGCGTACGGGAACAAGTAAGGCCAGGAATCTATAGAGGTGGATGGGGAAGGTCAAGATTTCTGTGCGTCTTCCCTATTATGGTAGTGACCTGAAATAGTGCGCTGCCGCGCGGGCGGTACTTTTGCAGTGCCAAAAGTACCCAAAAGCACACCGCCGCCAGAACCAACACCGCCCGGCCCCGGATCTCACGTCGGCTCCGGCCAGCCGGCGCGTCGCCAACATTCGATGAACGGACGGGGCCTTCCCCTTCACCCCCATGGCGGCGGGGCCACCACGAAACGTAGAAGAGTTCTCCCGTTCGCCATCGTCTAACGTACCGGCGACACGCGAGCCGGACTGAATAAAGGGGCTTAAAAAATGATGTATAGAAGAGTTTTCAATTGCCGTCGCGGCTCCCAGTCCACGGAGGGTGGTATGCCATGAGAGCTCCACTTCATTCCTTCATTCACCCATTGCTCTCGCCAGTGTTCATATGCTTCCTGCGGACGCTGTTTTACCGTAGCCTCATCGTCGTATCCAAATTGAAAGCCACAACTCGGACAAATCTCATAGGAACCTCCTCCTTCAGTACTACGAGGAGCTTCTATAAGTTCTGAGTAACCGCAAACGGGACATTAGTGCATGAACTAATACTAACACGAATTGTGTGCGTACCGTCCCCCTCTCCTGGCAGGCGTGCGGCGCAGGTAGGAGAGGGGCTAGGGGTGAGGAAAGGCTCAAAGAATCTTCTTGACCCTCGAAAAGCCCCGTGTACTATAACCCGGCTCTCATTCAGATTGTGGCTAACGCCCCACTCAGAGCGCAGGGCGGTCCTTGGGTGTCCCCCGCGGACACCACGGATACAGTGAAGGCTCCTTCACAGCATCGCGTAGTAGAGAGACAACAGCGCTATCTTCCCCTTAAAAGGAAGCATAGAACCAAATTCCTTTGGAATTATAGAGTGGAGACTCTCAAAAAACTCAACACTAGTGATCACTCGATCACGAGTCATTCATATCTCTTTCTTAGATTTGTTTCGTCGCAAGACGTCTGAAATCTTTTCGAAGAGTTTGATCCTGGCTCAGAGTGAACGCTGGCGGTGCGCCTAAAACATGCAAGTCGAGTGGGTTCAGACCCACGGCAGACGGCTGCGTAACACATGGGTACCTACCCCGAACTCAGGAATATCCCGCCGAAAGGCGGAGTAATGCCGGATAGTCCCGCAAGGGTAAAGCTTTCGCGGTTCGGGAGGGGCCTGTGCCCTATCAGTTAGTTGGTGAGGTAACGGCTCACCAAGACAATGACGGGTAGCTGGATTGAGAGATCGACCAGCCAGAATGGAACTGAGACACGGTCCATACTCCTACGGGAGGCAGCAGTTAGGAATCTTCCGCAATGGGCGAAAGCCTGACGGAGCGACACCGCGTGAAGGATGAAGCCCTTTCTGGGTGTAAACTTCTGTTGTGAGGGACGAAATTTTTGACGGTACCTCACGAGAAAGCACCGGCTAATTCTGTGCCAGCAGCCGCGGTAAGACAGAAGGTGCAAGCGTTACTCGGAATTACTGGGCGTAAAGCGTCTGTAGGTGTCTTGCCACGTCTGGTCACAAAATGCGGGGCTCAACCCCGCATCCTGACTGGAAACGAGCGAGATCGAGTCATTCAGAGGCATCTGGAATGTCGTGTGTAGGGGTAAAATCCGTAGATACACGATGGAACGCCAAAAGCGAAAGCAGGATGCTGGGAATGTACTGACACTCAGAGACGAAAGCGTGGGGAGCAAAGGGGATTAGATACCCCCGTAGTCCACGCCCTAAACGATGCAGGCTCGGTGTGGGACGTTCAATCATGTCCCGTGCCTTAGCTTACGCGGTAAGCCTGCCGCCTGAGAAGTACGGCCGCAAGGCTAAAACTCAAAGGAATAGACGGGGACCCACACAAGCGGTGGAGCATGGGGTTTAATTCGATGACAAGCGAAGCACCTCACCCAGGTTTGACATCTCGGGAATCCGGCAGAAACGTCGGAGTGCCGCAAGGAACCCGAAGACAGGCGCTGCACGGTCGTCGTCAGCTCGTGCCTTGAGGTGTACTGTTCAGTCAGCCAACGAGCGCAACCCTCATCTCATGTTATTATGTCATGAGAGACTGCCGCCTCCAAGGCGGAGGAAGGTGAGGATGACGTCAGATCAGCGTGGCCCTTATACCTGGGGCAACACCCGTGCTACAATGGCCGGTACAAACGGTTGCGAACCCGCGAGGGGAAGCCAATCCGAAAAAACCGGCCTCAGTTCGGATTGAAGTCTGCAACTCGACTTCATGAAGTTGGAATCGCTAGTAACCGTGAATCAGCTACGTCACGGTGAATATGTTCCTGGGTCTTGTACTCACCGCCCGTCAACTCATGGAAGGTAGGGGCACCCGAAGCTCCGTTACTCGCAAGAGGCGGAACCACGGTGACACTACTGACTGGGAGTAAGTCGTAACAAGGTATCCGTAGGAGAACCTGCGGATGGAACACCTCCTTACCAGGGAGATAATATCGTCCATCGATCGGCCTAGGCCGATCGCGTTAGGATGAAGTGTGCTCTGGCCGGTCATCTATAGCCAACACACAATCGGATTGACCCGGAATGACCCCATCGCCGTGAGCCTTGCCTCGCAAGGGACTACGGTGATGAGTCCGGAAGGTCTCTCTACTACGCAATGCTGTGACATGAGACAAACCCCTCCGGGGGTTTTTTCTCATGAACTCTTTTCCCGGCAAAGAGCAGCTCCAGCGCGGCCCTTCGGCACGCTCTGGATAAACTCCACCGACGCTTCGCTGCGGTTTTTTAAGCATCATGAATGCATAGGACCCCGAAAGGGGTCTTTTTGTTTACCCTGAGCGAGCGGAGCGAGCCGAAGAGTGCTATAATGAAGCGATGTCAGGCATCTCCCCTATCGCCGGCGCGGGCGGCGGCATGAACCCCGACGTGAACCGCTACAAATCGCCGGAAGAACGGCAGGCGGAGATCGACGCGATCAATAACGAGAGGAAACGCCGCTGGGCCGAGGTGCAGCAACGCATCGAAGAAGAAGCCGCCATGACCACGACGGAGATCCAGCAACGCGTGAACCCGCTCCATATGGGACGCAACATGGACCAAGACGGCTGATCAAACCCGCAATTCGGGGCTACCCTTGTCACTGCCGCCAGCGCGCAGCTTCTTGCGTGCGAGTTTCGCGAGTTCTTCGTACTTCCCCTTCAGGTCGAGGAGCTCTTTCTCCGTGAGCTGTTCGAGATCGAGCAACACCGTATGCGCATCCTTGTCGGCACGGATGAGTTCGTCGAGCTTGATCTGCACGGCAGCACTCTCGCGGTTCGTGGAATTCTGGATGAGGAACACCATGAGGAACGTCACGATCGTCGTGCCCGTGTTAATCATGAGCTGCCACGTTGCGCTGTATCCGAAAAACGGACCGGAAATGACCCACAGGATGATGATCCCGACAGCCAGAGCGAACGTTACCGGATGACCTGTGCGGTTTGAAATCCACTTGGAAAAAGCCGTAAAGGGATGGGATTGATTATGCGACGATGACGATGCCAGAAGGTAGGAATGGCTCTGCTTATGCTTGTACTTCTTCATGGCGACGAGTGTACGCCATGAACCCCGTAAATTGACACTTTGACGGACTGGAGGATCATGTGCCCATGGGTCATGAGCACGGCGACGTCCGGGAATTCGGCGACATCCCCTACGAGCCTCTCGGGGCCGACCGGCCGCGCATGGCCATGGCGTTGCGCGCGAATATCGTGACCCATCGTCTCGACGGATCAGAATACATTGCGCGGTTCGGCCGGGGCGGACGTTTCAAAGTGCCGCTCCCACAGGGAGAGGAGCTTTTGGAGAAAGCAACGTTCGACGAATGTGGAAAATTCTGGAACGGACTCATCATCCGCGCACGCGTATCCATCCCGTGCCCGCCAGACGAACCATACCGCGACACCGTCGATTTCGTCTTCGTCTCAACGGAGTGGGACCAACCCCGCTCCCTGGAACAGGAAAAACCACCGCTGACCGTGAAGAGCGCCCGCAGCAACGTGCACTACCAAGTAGCCGCGATACTAGCCATCGGCGCGGCATTGATCGTGGGCGAAGCGTTAAACGAATATGTGACGAGCACATGGAGGAAGATTCAGACCATCATGGACCGCATCGAGGACGTCGACGAAAAAACGCGACGCGACCCGCCCCGGCAATCGCCGCTCTTCATTCCAGCGGATCAGTAGAGGATGTTGCGGCAATAATCCGCGCGAGCAACACGTCGCGAATGTCCGCGTCGTCGATACTTTCGAGCAGTTTCCCGAGGAATCCTTCGACGAGCATCTTCCTCGCCGCGTCCGGCGGGATTCCGCGCGAGCCGGCATAGAAAAGATCATCAGGATTCACGCGCGACACCGTGGCCGAGTGGCTCGCCTTCACGTCGTTCGTCTTGATCTCGAGACCGGGAATCGCGTCGATCTTCGCCGACGAATCGAGCATCAACGCTTCTTGTGTCAAATACGTTTGCGTCCCCCCTCCCCCGAGGCCGATCTCGATGCGGCCGTCGAGCAACGCCTGTCCTTTCGCGAGCGCTACCGCGCGCATGGCGACTTCCCCCGCGCCGTTGCGAGCATCGAACGCGTTACGGATGATGACCTGCGGATAGTCACCTTCGCGCGCCACAACGATCCACGACGCTTCGCTCCGTGCATTCTCGCCCGTGCAGGTCGAGCGGATCTCGTGCCGCACGCTTCCGCCGATCGTAATAGGCCTCCAGCGGAGGACTCCGCCCGCTGCGACCCGCCCGCCCGCCCGAACCGTGCCAGCGGCGTTCTCCTGCACCGTGAGGAGTTCCAGCGTCGCACCCTCACCCACCGTGACCTCGATGCAGTTGTCGCCGTCCTGGGGCAATTCCAAAAACAATTTCGACGACGTGCCGGGAGGAACCGACACGGCGAAGCACACCCCGCGGGGAACCGCGTGACGAACCCAGGTGCCGGTATTGGCAGGAATGACGATAGTCATGGGATCGCAGTATACCCCTGGACCCCGGTATCGTGTGGGAGTAAAACGTCTGACCAATGGGGAAAAACCGGACAGGAGAGGCAATGGACTACATGCGATCGTCGCAGTTCCTCTGCGGTCCCGGAAAGGTAGCGTTGCGGCAGGAGCTCTTGCAGGTTACAGAACTCCCGAATGCCAGAGCTAAGCGATACAGCCGAACGATCCGCGATGCGATCGACGACGTGCTGAATGGAAAAGAAGGAATGCTCCTCCTCACTCAACACCGTTCCGAACGCAGCGATTTCCGCGACACCGCCAGGACTTTGACCGATGCGGGGTGGGACGTGGAATGGGAATTGGAGAGGCTGCTCGGCGAACAAACCGGACATGTGAGACAAAAAATTACGAACCGGTGGAACGGCATCCAAGAGCAGCCGAACCAGCGCATAGACCTGCCGATCGTAGCGGATGAGTTACTGATCACTGGTGTGTCGCCCGCGTATGAACCGTGGCATCCGCGTCATTTTCCCGTCGATGCGCTCGTCGGCACGCGAATGTCCGCGATCCACAACATTGCCGCACGAGTACAGTCGCGCATTGTCGGCGTCGCACAGGATCGAGCAGGCAATCTCTACGGAACAGCAAACTTCCTGCCTCCGCAGGTCAGGCAAGAGTCTCGCGGTTGATCACCCGACGGAGCCCTCCATCTCGAGTTCGATGAGCCTATTGAGCTCCACCGCGTATTCGAGCGGTAATTCGCGAACGATCGGTTCGAGGAATCCGTTCACGATCATCGCGGTCGCTTCTTCTTGGTTCAGGCCGCGGCTCATGAGGTAGAACACATCTTCCTCCGAAAGCTTCCCCACCGTCGCTTCGTGCGCGATGGTGACGTCGTCGTTGCGTACGTTGATGTCGGGGATCGTATCGGTGCGGCTTTTTTCATCGAGCAGAAGCGCGTCACATTCGACCTGCGCCGTGCAATCATAGGCGTTCGGGGCGATCACGAGTTTTCCGCGGTAGACGGCCACGCCGCCGTTCTTGCTGATCGATTTGCTCGTGACGCGCGAACTGGTGTGCGGTGCCAGGTGCATCACCTTCGCGCCGGTGTCCTGCCATTGGTCGGTGTTCGCGAACGCCACGGCCAAGTGATCGCAGCGGGCGTGCTCGCCCACGAGCATCGAGCACGGGTAGAGCATCGTGACCCCCGAGCCCATGTTCCCGCCGATCCATTCCATGGTGGCGTTGCGTTCCACGATGGCGCGCTTCGTATTCAAGTTATAGGTGTCGCGGCTCCAGTTCTCGACCGAGCTATACCGCGCCGTTGCCCCGGGCTTCACAAAAACCTCCACGAGGCCCGCGTGGAGGGCATGACTGCCGTACTTGGGCGCCGAGCATCCTTCGATGTAGTGCACCTTCGCGCCTTCCTCGACCACGATGAGCGTGTGCTCGAACTGGCCCATGTTCTTCGCATTCATGCGGAAATACGCCTGGAGCGGTTCCTTCACTTCGACCCCGGCGGGGATGTAGAGGAACGTTCCACCACTCCACACGGCGCCGTGCAAAGCCGCGAACTTGTGGTCGGTCATCGGGACGCACTTCATGAAGTACTCACGCACCAAGTCCGGGTACTGCTCCACCGCGTCGTCCATATCGAGGAAGATGACGCCCTTCGCCTCCCATTCTTTTTTCAGGCTGTGGTAAATCACCTCGCTCTCGTACTGCGCGCCGACGCCCGCGAGCACGCGGCGTTCCGCCTCGGGAATGCCGAGCCGGTCGTACACGTTCCGTACGTCCTCGGGGATTTCTGCCCAGTCATCCGTGTTCTCAATACCGGCACGGGCGTAGTAGATAATGTTGTCCAAATCGAGCGCGGAGAGATCGGGGCCGAATGTCGGCATCGCCTTTTCCTGGAACACTTTCAACGATGCAAGGCGGTGTTCGAGCATCCACGCGGGTTCGTTTTTATCGGCCGAAATGCGGCGAACCAACGCCTCGCTCACTCCCCGCTCCGCGCCGTCCGCGTAGCTGGATTCATTCGCCGTATCGAGCGTCGCGCGTGTCAGCCCGGCGAAGATATGCTCTTCGCTCTGTTCGGCGTGCTGCTGTACGTCCGTGACGGTGGAACGGGTGCGGGTCATGGAGAAAAAATCATAGCATGGTTCGTGGCTCGCGACGTGTCATAGTGAGGCGCTTTTGTCTAAAAAAGCCACGAACCATCACGTCGCTTACACCTCACCATGACAGCGTAGGTGTACATTCATTCACCGATATCCACATTCGATGTGGAAAACTTGTGGAGAACGTCCGGAAAGGCTGTGGATCACGGCGTAGTGGCACGAAGCCGGATGGAGGCAACAAATACGCAAAATCCCCTGGCCGGTGTGGCCAGGGGCGGATCCTTTCTTGGTCCGGTGATTCGCGTTTCTTTAGAGGGTAAAACAGATGACGGCGTAAATCGGGCTCAATATGAGCACTGCCCAAAACATATACACGAAGAAGCTTGGCATCCGTACGCCCCGCTCCTCCGCAATGGCCTTCACCATAAAATTCGGCGCGTTACCGATATAGGTGTTGGCCCCCATGAACACCGACCCCACAGCCACGGCGGCGAGTATACGCGGGGCCTTCTGCGACAGTTCCAAAGCGCTCTCGACATGCTCCCGCGTGATGCCCAGCGTTTGGAACACCACGTACGTCGGCGCGTTGTCGAGCACCGACGAGAACGTTCCTGTGGCTACAAAGTAATGCCATGGTTCCGTGACCGGCAGCGACTCCCCGTACTGACGCAAGAGCGCCAGCGCGGGAATCATCGTGATGAAGATCCCCGCGAAGAGAATCGCCACCTCCAGGATAGGAGCCCATGCGAACTCGTTGCGTTTCCTCGCGTCTTTGGCGGCGGCATTGATCATGCCGTAACCGAGAGACGTGAAAACGCAGCCGAGGTAACACAATTCGCGCACGGGTGTCGGCGCGAAGATGGTTGCCGCGACGACTCCTCCGAGGAGCGGGATGTTGAACCACCCCATGAGACCGAGCGATTCGGCATTCTCCTCATCGCGAATCCATGCGCTTTCTTCTTCTTTGCCGGAGACGTAGATGTCGACGGCGAAGTACAGCGCCAACAGGTACGCACCGGCCCCTGCCCACTCTTTCCATAGATGCTCTCCGTACCACGTAAACGGCACGCCGGAGAGGAATCCCATAAAAAGAGGAGGGTCGCCGAGCGGCGTCAGCAGCCCGCCGCAGTTGCTCACCGCGAGGATGAAAAACAGCACCGTGTGGGCAACGTGCGTGCGTTCCTTGTTGGCGCACAGCAGGGGGTTGATCATGACGATCGATGCGCCGGTTGTCCCCAGCAACGATGCCAGCAGAAAACCGATCCCGATGAGCATCGTATTCAGGGCCGGGGTTGCACGTAGGTTGCCGGGGATATGGATGCCGTTGGCGACCACGAACAACGTGAAGAGCAGGCAGATGAACTGCACATACGACACGCCTTCGTGCAGAAGTCCTTCCGGATACTGCACGAATACAAGAATGCCAGCCGGCACGCTCACCAACGCCGTGAACTTCGCTTTGTTGGCATTATCCTCCCACCAATGCGGATACAGCAGCGGGAAAACCGCGATGCCCCCGAGGAGCAACGCGAAGAACGCGGGCGACCAGAGCGGCGGCTCCCAATGGGAACCACCCTCCCCGCTCGCCAGGGCTACGCCCGGGCAGAGTAGGAAGATCGCCGCGAAGAACGCGGCACAGGAAACACGGATCACGAAACACCTCCTTTGTTAGAAACGATTATGCGAATCACCGATGGTGAGAAAGGACCGTTGCCCCTCTCCCACCGCCTAAGCTCCGCCATGGAGAGAGGTCAAGTATTCTGCACATCGCAGCGAGAATTGCAATGCTCGGACGCGCAGAAAAACGCCCCCCGAGGGGGGCGTTTAGAGAACCGCTGAGCCGGAGAGAAGGCAGCATTATGCCGCGCGCTGCAGTTGCGTTCGATAGAGCTCCTGTCCGTACAAGCGCAAGCGCTGGAATGCGTTCAGAACATCCTGCGTGTTCTTGACGCTGCCGTACGGGCGCATGAGCGGATGTTGCTCGAGAGCGACGACGCACGATCGTGTCACGGACCCAACACGGCGGGCGACAAGCCCCAGGGGCAACTCGGCCGTTTGCATCCCCTGTTCGCTTTCGCGCCATCCCCATTGCACCAACGCTCCGGCGGCGAACACGATGTCCGACGCGAAAACAGCGGGCGTGAGACAGGCATGAAAATCCGCATTCAAGAGGAAGAGGCAGTCGGCGGGGACGGGCGATGGGTCACACGCAAGCGACTCGATGAATCGGTCGGCATGAGCATAGAACACGGCCGAGATCTCCCAGTAACACTCATCCTCCTTCAAAATTCCCAACAGCATTGGCAACTCCTTTCGTAGTGCTCAACGGTGATATCAATATTCAAACGCGACGAGCATCTGAACAACAAAACCCCGTCTCGCGGACAACCGCGAGCGAGTCCGGATCTTGTACCAGACCGCAAGGAAGAAAACAAGACTCTAAGAACCAGGTTTTCCGCCGTATGAATAGCGAAACCGCCCGGCGCGTTGGCACCGGGCGGGCGAAATGCTGATTACCGCAATTCGTACGTGATCGAGACGCTCACTGTAATGTCCTCCTCCCCCGCCGGTATCGCCATGCCCGGCGCGCCTGCGGCTTGATCGGCCATGGCGTATTCCTCTTTCGCCATCATCATCGGACGCGGGTACCAACCGCCGCCGTTCTCACTGAAACTCTGCACGTCGCCCAAGCGTTCCCCCAACTGGTCGGCGAGCGCCTGCGCTTTCTGCTTCGCGTCGGCGATGGCCTCCGTGCGGGCTTCGGCCTGCTTGTCGTCCGGCTCTTCGATCGTGAACGACACGCCGCCGGCTTGGTTGGCTCCGGCATCGGTCGCGGCCGTGAGCACATCGCCGACCTTCTCGAGATCGCGGACTTTCACGCGCAGGCTCTGCGTGGCTTCGTACCCGCGGAGGCGCTGGCGTCCGTCTGTCCAATCGTACATCGGGTTTAGGTAGAACGATTCCGTGCGAATATCTTTCTCATCGATGCCGAGTGCCTTCACGGCGGCGAGCACCTTGTTCATCTCGGTCGAGATCGTCTCGCTCGCGATCTTCGACGTGGCTTTCACGCCGGTCGTGACGCCGAAACTCATTTCGGCGATGTCCGGGGCGGCGGAAACTTTCCCCTCGCCGGTCACGGTGATCGTGCCGGGCGCCACGGGCGTCGGTATACGATTGAGGTGGATGCCCAGGAGGTAAAAGGCGCCGCCAAGGGCGACCGCGCCGAGGAGCAACCCGACCGGGGGCTGTATGCGGATGATTTGCTGGTCCATGGAAGAAAGGGGGAGATGTCGAAATACACTCTACTCTACGGCTTTGTTGTATGTATGTAACAGCGTGTCATGATGAGTATGTCGAACCATACGCACGTTCTTAGGATTCCAGCGAGATCTTCTTCAGTCCGTACGCCTTATATCCGTCCGTTTCGAGCTGCGTCGCGAGCTCCGCTCCCCCACTCTGCACGATCGCGCCATTCACCATTACGTGCACGTGATCCGGCTTCAAGTGATGAAGAATCCGAGCATAATGGGTCACGACTAAAGCGGAGAACAAGCGAGTGGCGGATGGCGGCTGGTCGGCATGATTCGTGCTACCCGCTACCCGCTCGTCGCTATTCGCTCGCAGTCCATTTACTCCCTCCGCAACAATCCTCAGCGCATCCACATCCAAGCCGCTGTCCGTTTCATCGAGCAACGCGAACCGCGGACGCAGGACGTCCATCTGCAACACCTCTGCCTTCTTTTTTTCGCCGCCAGAGAACCCCTGGTTGAGCGACCGCTCCGCGAACGCGCTATCCATATGCAGCGCCGTCATGCGTTCGAGCAACGAGTCTTTGAATTGCAGAACCGTCATGGACTTTTCACCACGGGCCTTCGCCTGCGCCTTATGCGCCGCATAGAGGAAGCCACGGAGCGTGACGCCCGCAATCTCACGCGGGTACTGAAACGCGAGGAAGAGTCCGGCCGCTGCGCGTTCGTGCGGTTCCATCTCCAAAAGATTTTTTCCGTCGAACGACGCGGCGCCGCCCGTGACCACGTACTTGGGGTGGCCCATGAGCGCGTTCACCAAACTCGATTTGCCGGACCCGTTCGGGCCCATGATCGCGTGCACTTCGCCAGCAGGTACGTCGAGAGAGAGGCCCTTCACCACCTCTTTCCCTTCGACTTCCACACGCAGGCCGGTGATGGAGAGTAGGGATATCATGGGACGAGAGTGTACCAGGATGTGCGACCGCTGCTACACTCTCGTCCCATGCCCCGTTATGCCTAAAGTCCGCTTCATCCTCGCCAACGGCACCGTCACCGAGGTCGACGCCCCCGAGGGGAAGTCGATCCTCCACATCGCGCTCGATGCGGGGATCCCCATGGAGCACTCATGCGGCGGCAACGGCTTCTGCACGACGTGCATGTGCCGCGTGAAAGAAGGCATGCAGAACCTGAGCCCGCGCAACGACCGCGAAGAGAATATGGGCATCACCGAAGACCCGGACCGCCTCAGCTGCCAGAGCGAAGTGAGGGGGGATGTGAGCGTGGAAGTTATTGAATATTGAGTCATGGTTCGTCGAGCTCAGAGTGACACTACGAAAACCTGTGCTTAGATTTCGTCGGTGTCAGTCTGAGCGGAGCCGAAGGCTGACCTCACGCGTGCGCCGGTTCCATCGGAGACGTCTCTTCCGTCGCCGCGACTGCGCGGAGCTTGTTCTTCACTTCTTCGTTGTATGGTTCGAGGCGGTTGATGCGGCGGTATGTTTCCTCCGCCTTGTCGCGCTGGCTGAGCTGCAAGTAGCACTCGGCCAGAAGGTGCAGGAGCTGCGTGTCTTTCGAGAGGAAGAGCGTCGCCTTCTCGAGTAACGGCGCAGCTTCTTCGAACCGGTGGGCGGCGATGCACGCGCGGCCAAGGGCGGCGCTGCGTTCGGCATTCTTTGGATCGCGATTCAGCGCCTCTTGATAGGCGTAGCACGCGTCGACGTACTTTTCCTGGCGGTAATACGCGAGCCCGAGGTTTGAGTGGAACGAGACGTCGTCGCAATGCGTGAGGAGCTCCTTGTACATCGCCTCGGCCTTCGATTCGCGGTCGGTCGTCAGGTAGAGCTTCGCAAGCTGCGCTCGCACATCGTGGGCTGCGGGCTGGATCGTGAGCGCCTGGATAAAGATGCGCTCGGCCTCTTCTGTTTTATTCTGCGCAATGGCCTTCTCCGCATTTCGGAGCAGCGTACGCACCTGTTGCATCTCGATAGCCGACGTACGGGGGCTTTTGCGCGGGCGCTCGACGATGGTTTCTTCCACGAGCACCGCGCCGCGCTCTTCCGCCTCTTCGAACCGCTGCTGCACGCTGCGCACGAAACGGCGGATCGTCCGCTGTTTGAGTAGCAAGCGCATGCCGAGCAACACGCACAGACCGATAAGTGAGCCGATGAGGACGAAAACGTACACCATGAAACTTTTAAGCGGCGGAGGACAACAAAACGAATGGCCCCGCTCAGGCAAAGAATGGTACTCATGGAGCGCGATCGCGCAAGCGTCATCAGGACTTTACTTTACCAATTTGAAATATTCCGACGCTTTCTGCAAGTAACAACGCCACGCCGACCGAAATGAAGCTGTCTGGGACGTTGAACACGGGGAAGCCGCCGACTGCCACATAGTCCGTCACCATGCCGTCCCCGATGCGATCCGCGATGTTCGCGAGCGCCCCGCCTACGATGAAACCGTATGCAACGGAGCCGAGAGTTGTTTTATTGTGCACCGCGACCCATGTCACCACTGCAAGTGCGGCGAGAATGAGGATTTCCTGCCAGGGCGATGGCAGACGCATGCCGAACGCGATGCCGGGGTTTTCGGCATGGCGCAAAACGAACCATTCGCCAATAAGATAGTTCGGAGTGGTCAGGTACACGCGCACAACCCATGCGGTTATAAGACCGGCGAGGAATGAACCAATGGTGACGAGGGGTAGCAGCAAAGAGGAATGTAGAATGCCGAATACAGGAGCACATTACCGCAGAAGCATTCTGTATTCTGCATTCTTTGTTCTGTATTCTGCATTCCCATGTACAGAAGGATGGACCTGCTGCTGCTCGGCGTCGTAGTCGTGCTCACCCTCTTCGGGCTCGCCATGATCGCGAGCGTGTCCGTGTTCAAGAGCTACCAGCTCACGGAACGCCTCGTGGAATCTGGTCTGCGCGAAACCTCGAGCAACGCACTCTTCCTCTGGCGCTCGGCGCTACACGTGCTCATCGGCTTCGGGGTCATGTTCGTGACGGCCTCAATTCCCTACCGCCTGTGGGAGCGCTTCGCCCGTCCTCTCTTCCTCGTCACGATCCTCCTTCTCATCGCGGTGTTCATCCCGGGCCTCAGCAACGAGTACGGCACGGCGCAGAGCTGGCTCATCGTCGGCGGCTTCTCGGTGCAGCCGTCCGAGTTCCTAAAAATCACCCTCGTGTTCTACCTGGCCGTCTGGCTGCAGAAGCGCGAGCAGCTGATCGCCACCTTCAAGGAAGGATTCATCCCGTTCTGCGTCATCCTCCTGCTTTCCACGTTCCTCGTCGCCATCCAGCCGGACCTCGGGTCATTCCTCGTGCTCTCGGCGATCGCGATCATCATGTTCTTCATCGCCGGCGGGAACATCTTCCACCTCTTACTCGGCGGTACACTCGCAGCGGTAGTCGGACTCCCGATCATCCTCAGCAAGGAGTATGTCCGCAACCGCTTCCGCGCGTTCCTATCACCGAACGACGAACGCATCAGCGAGACGATCGGTTTCCAGATTAAGCAGGCGCTCATCGCGGTCGGCAGCGGCGGGCCGTTCGGCGTCGGCTACGGCAAATCGATCCAGAAGTTCGGCTACCTGCCAGAGGTGCAGGCCGACATGATCTTCGCCGCCATGGCAGAGGAACTCGGATTCTTCCGCCTACTCATCGTGCTCACGATGTACGGCATGCTCATTGTCCGCGGGTTCAAGGTCGCGCGAGAAGCCCCGGATCGTTTCGGCTTCCTCGTGGCCACGGGCATCACCACGTGGATTGGCTTCCAGAGTGCACTGAACATCGCCATCAACCTCTCACTCTTCCCGCTCACCGGCCTCACGCTGCCGTTCATCAGTTACGGCGGATCGTCGCTCGTCACGCTCCTCGCGGGCGTCGGCATCTTGCTGAACATCTCCATGCACTCCACCGAGGGCGCGCTCGCGGAACGCCGACCGCGCCGCAAGCAGTTCCTGCGCATTTCATGACCAGGCTTCGCTCGGCTTCGCCCAGGCCCACGCGTGTACTCCTCGTCGGCGGAACGTCGGCAGGGCACCTTGCCCCGATGGTCGCCGTTGCTGAATCCCTCGAGGCGCTCGAACCCGGCATCACGCTGTCGTTCGTGTGTTCCGATAAGCCGAGCGACGCTGAATTTTTAACACTGGAGAAACGCGCGAGCCGGTCACTGCCCCTCCCCCGTAGAAACCTCGCGATGCCATTCACGTTCGCGAAAGCGTTCGCCGCGTCCCTGCGCATACTCCGAGAGGAAAAGCCCGACGTCGTCTTCAGTAAAGGCAGCGCTGTCAGCGTGCCGCTGTGTTACGCCGCGCGCTTGAAAGGCATTCCTGTGGTCCTGCACGAATCGGACGCGGTCATGGGATGGGCGAATACAGCAGTGGCGATGATCGCAACGACGGTGTGTGTCGGGACGACAGAAGAGGATAGAGAGGAGAGGGTAGAAAATAGTAGGACGAAGGAATCGCCAACTACCCTCTACCCTCTGCCCTCTCATCGCCTCATCTTCACCGGCAACCCCATCCGCTCTCGGATCCTTCATGGCGATAAGAGTCAGGGTCTCCGCCTCGCGGGGCTCGACGGAAAAAAACCCGTGCTCCTCGTGATGGGCGGCAGCCAAGGAGCGCGGGCGATCAACGAAGCAATCGTGCAATGTCTCGATGAACTCCTGAAGACCGTCTACATCATCCACCTCACCGGCGCAGGCAAGACGGTGGCGAAAAATAGACCCGGTTATTACGCGACAGAATTCGGCAGCGACATCCTCCCACACCTCTACGCCGCGACGGATCTCGCGGTCAGCCGCGCTGGCGCTGGGAGCATCGCGGAACTCGCCGCGTGCGGGATCCCCGCAATCCTCGTACCCATTCGCGGACTCGCAGGCGACCACCAGGTGCATAACGCCGAGCGCGCCGAACAGACAGGTGCGGCGGTCGTACTCCAGCAGGAACGACTCGGCGAACTTCCCGCTGTCATCGCATCACTCATACGGGAGACAGGGAAAATGCAAACGTTACGCGACCGCTGCCGTTACGCAGCCCGCCCAGAAGCCGCTCGACTCATCGCGGAGACAGTGGTGCAATCGGTTGCACGGTAGGAACTCGATGCGTAGCCTAGGGCAACTATGTACAAATTCCTCATCCCACTTTTCGCGCTCGCGCTCCTCATCGGTTGCACTTCCACCCCCGACATGACCACTCCCTCCACGGGTGCCGTCCCTAGCGGATTCGACGGCGTCCTCCTCACCGGCAAGCACACGGTCGTTATGAAGACGACGATGGGCGACATTACGCTCGAACTCGACGCCGACAAGGCCCCAAAGACCGTCACAAACTTCGTGACGCTGGCCAAGTCCGGCTACTACAACGGCCTCACGTTCCACCGCGTGATCCCTCGCTTCATGATCCAGGGCGGCGATCCGTCCGGCGACGGCACGGGCGGTGCTTCCGTGTTCGGTGCGGCGTTCGAAGATGAAATCAACGACATGAAGCTCGTCCGCGGCGCCGTCGCCATGGCCAACCGCGGCCCGGACACGAACGGCAGCCAGTTCTTCATCGTCCAGGCCGAAGGCACCCCGTGGCTGGACGGCCGCCACACGGTCTTTGGTAAGGTTATCGCCGGCGACGACGTGCTCGATAAGATCGCGGCCGTTCAGCGCGACGAGAACGACATGCCGCTCACGCCGTTGACGTACACGATCGAGGTGAAGTAACGGCGAACACGGAATAAAGAAGTATGAATAAGGGGACGAAAGTCCTTTTTTCATGCGTTCTCTTCCGTACCCTTCATACTTCCTCCTTCATACTTCATACTTCCCGTGCATATGAGTACCCAGCTCCCACCTACGTCTTGCTCCGCAAGAACTTCGGCGGGCAGGCGCCCAATCCTTCTATGAGAACCCGCTTCGCCCCCTCTCCCACCGGACACCTCCACGTCGGAGGCCTCCGCACCGCCCTCTACGCCTACCTACTCGCTAAGAAAACGAACGGGCAGTTCCTGCTGCGCATCGAAGACACCGACCAAGCACGCGAGGTGCCCGGTTCTGTGGAGCAAATCCTCCGGGCACTCGAGTGGGCTGGCATTCCGCCCGACGAAGGCGTGGTGCTGGAAAACGGCGTTCCCGCGCAGCGCGGCAACCACGGACCGTACATGCAATCGCAGCGCTTGGACCTCTACAAAGCGGCTGCGCAGAAACTGCTCGACAGCGGCGTCGCGTACTACGCGTTCGATACGAAGGAGGACATCGACGCCATGCGCGCCCGAGAGCAGGCTGCTGGCAACCCGGCGCCCAAGTACGACGCCTCCGTGCGCATGCGCATGAAGAACTCTTTAACGCTCCCGAAAGAAGAAACCGCGAAGCTCCTCGCCGACGGCGCGGATTACGTGATCCGACTGAAGATGCCCGAGAGCGAAACGCTCGCTTGGGACGACGCGATCCGCGGCCAGGTCTCGTTCCACAGCCGCGATGTCGACGATCAGGTGCTCCTCAAGGGCGACGGATTCCCCACGTACCACCTGGCGCACGTCGTGGACGACCACGCGATGAAAATCGACCTCGTGCTCCGCGGCGAAGAATGGTTGAGCTCCACGCCCAAGCATGTGCTCCTATTCACTGCGCTCGGCTATGCGGTGCCGCGATATGCGCACGTGCCCCTCATGCTCAATAGCGACCGGAGCAAGCTCAGCAAGCGCCAGGGCGACGTCTCGGTCGACGAATACATCACCAAGGGTTACCTGCCCGAAGCACTCCTAAACTTCATCGCGTTCCTGGGATGGAACCCGGGCACCACGCAGGAGCTCTTCACCCTCGACGAAATGATCGAAGCGTTCTCGCTCGAGAGGATCCAGAAGGGCGGCGCCGTGTTCGACCTGCAGAAGTTGGATTGGCTTCAGGGGCAGTGGATGCGACGCATGACGCCCCAGGAATTCGCCGCGCGCGTCCTGCCCCTCGTGCCGCAGGCCAACGGCGACAGTGACTTCATCCGCAAGGCAGGGCTCATCCATGAGCGCATCACGTTCCTCCACGAAGCCCCTGACATGCTCGGCTTCTTCTACGAACGCCCCCTGCCCGCGAAGGACCTCATGGCCAACGCGAAGCAGAAGGTCGCGACGGAAGACCTGCCGCGCTACCTCGGCGTCCTCGAATCACTGCTCGACCTCATCCCGGCCGATGCCTTCGTGGCGGAGCGCATCCTCGCGGACGTTAAAGCCTCGCTGGAGAGCAACGGCCTTTCTCTTGGCCAGCTCCTCTGGCCGCTGCGTGCACTGCTCACCGGCCGCGGGTACAGCCCGGGCGCCGTGGAAGTGGCGGCAGTGCTGGGTAAAACCGAAACGATGGAGCGCGTGCGTGAGGCGATGAAGGTGGCGGGCGCCTGATCGTGCTACACTCACGGCCATGAACGACCAATCCAACGAACTGGAAGTGAACTTTAAGCCCGAATCGGGCAAAGCGGTGATCGAAGGCAAAACGGTCATCCCGTTCCAATCGTTCGTCACGCTCATCCTGCAGCGCAAAGTGCAGCTGCTCTTCAAGGACCACGCAAAGGAACCCATCGTTATCAACAGCGACCTTCTCACGCGTCTCGCGTCCTCCCCCCAAGACAGCCGCGAGAACACGGGGCACGTGGTGCTCGTCTCCATCGGCCTCGGCGCGATTGGCGGCGTGGCGGTCTTCAGCGCGGTTCAGCTCGTGCTCCTGCTCTCGAACTTCCCGCTCACATGGAAGGAGCACGCCATCATCGTCGGCTGCATCGCCGGCGTCGCGCTGCTCGGAGCGCTCCTCATGTACGTACAGAAAATGCCGAAGAGCGACAAACTGACCGACTCGGTGGAGAACATCGCGCGGTTCTTGGGAAAGTGATGGTAAGGGCATGGCATGCCATGCCCCGACTCAACCTTGGATAATCGCTTGTGTATACGCATAGATCCCTACGAGGACGTGGATGCCATGCCCCGACTACACCACAGATGTGGTACTACATAGCTCATGGATCCCTACGAGGACGTGTATGCCATGTAAGGGCATGGCATGCCATGCCCC
>Ga0163144_10010034_pt1 | contig 20243 bp, 15 predicted proteins | sample OliLak19BULKMAT1_FD_123175 | JGI IMG/M metagenome (GOLD analysis project Ga0163144, IMG submission 123175) | Freshwater microbial mat bacterial communities from Lake Vanda, McMurdo Dry Valleys, Antarctica - Oligotrophic Lake LV.19.BULKMAT1 | ecosystem: Environmental > Aquatic > Freshwater >... | reverse complement strand
CAGTCTTGGCTACCGTCGATCGCGACAACTCGCGGACTGAATACGCTCGCGAATTTTTTGCTGCGAGTTCCCGTTGTTCAGGTGGCGCAACGGGCTTAAGAAACGTCGGCGCGTGGCGAGCATCCGACTATTTATGTTTCATTGACGCAACAGAAATTCGCGTTTGCGGTGGCAATTCTCACACAATCGCGTGGTACGAAACTTGCCTTAAAGCAGGTCGTTCCTGTGATCAGAGACTGACAACCCCTCCCAAGGCGGTGATCCCGTGCGATTCGCTCCATTCCTTCGCGGCTCTGCCGCAGTTCTCGCGTTGTCCGTGTTCGCAGTTGGCTCGGCGTCAGGCCAGATCCTGTGGAACAATGGTCCGGCAGTTGGCGCTAACAACCTCTCGGTCATCCGTCCGAGTGGCGAGTTTTTCGGCTTTTCCGCTCAGGCCAACATCCCGAACCTCGTTGCCGACGACTTCAACGTCATGGGGTCAGGATGGAATGTGTCGGGTTTCAGCTTCTTCTCGTACCAGTCGTTCGCGGCTAACCAGTTCACGTTTACGGGGGTGAGCTGGAGCATCGTCTCTGGTGACGTCAACGTTGGCCCCACTGTCGCTTCCGGCTCGCTGGCGCCAACCAACGGCGGCCTGCAGGGCTACCGTGTCACCGCGACAACCCTCACCAACACTGACCGCGCGATCTTCCAGCTCGACCTCGACGTTCCCGATTTTCTGCTCGGCACCGGCAACTACTGGCTGCGCTGGGGGATCACCGGTACGGCGGCCTCAGGCCCGTGGCAGCCGCCGACCTCCGACGGCGCGATCGGCAACGCAAGGCAGAGTCTGCCCAACGTAGCGTTCAACCAGCTCACCGATGCTGGCGATGGCTTGGAGTTGCCGTTCCTCATTCGTGGCACGGCCACCACGGTCGTTCCCGAGCCCTCGACGTGGGCGATGATGCTCGTCGGTGGCGTTGGCCTGATCGGGATGGCGCGCCGCCGCATTTCCAAGTAACCGCCAAACCGACCGGCCTCACGTTTCGCGGCCCGCAGACCAACTGGTCTGCGGGCCGCTTGTTCATGCCGCCCGCGTGGCTGCGCTATTCACGTGGCCCAGGCGGATGCTTGTGCGCACCACCCGTCATTTCACCCCATCCCATACCGATGTGTTTGCCCGTGAGGTCATCATGCCGCATCACGGCGCCGCGTGATACCGTGGGCGTTGGAAACGCTGCCGAAAAACCTACCGCCGGCCCGCCCTGATTTTCCACTCCCATCTCAATCGACATCACGCGCCACGCGGAATCGGGCATCACGTACGACGTGCTGTCGCGATAGCGCGACGCGGCGAGCAGAATCTGCGTGCGTTTTTCGCTCCGCGGCACACTGTCGTTGGCGAGAATATCGCTGATGACATCGTGCATGGAGTGCAGGTTGTCAAAGATGATGGCGACGGTGGGATAGCGCGCCGCAAAGGTTGGCGCGACGGCCGCTGTCATCGGCATGACCACAGGCATGTGCATGGGTGCGTGCTGAATCATGCCGCGGAAACGGTCGGTTGTCTCGCGCATCATGCGGTCGCGGTCGTCGGGCGTTTTCGCAACGAGCAGCGGCTCATACAGCCCGACCTGCAGCCAGTGATACGCCCAGATGAGTCCGTTGAACTTGGGATACTGTTTGCGGAACGCCAACGAATACGGCATCTCCTGCATGAGACGCATGCTCTTGGGCTTGGTGCTGAACGCCAGATCGGGGCGCGCGAGATACGCGGCGGTAATGCGCTGCGTTTCGCGATCCTTCGTCGCTTCATCGAGGCGACCGTCCGACCAGATGTCATAGATCTGACGGTGCAGAATGTGCGCCCACTCGAACATGAACTTGGCTTCCGGCGCAACGCGCGCATAACTCGGCATGATCGCCTCCTCTGCCAACGGCAAGCGCGGCGGATTCACGAGCAGCTTGTTGACCAGAAAATCAAGCTCACGTTCTTCAAGTCGGGGAATCGCGATGTCGGACGACTCGCGCCACAGCACTTCGTACAGAATTGCGTGCCCGTAGTCGAACGCATTGAACAGCCGCGCGGCGTCGGGATAGATCGTGAGAAAACGCCAGTTCCAGCTCCCGCCGGGATAAAACTGCTCCGCGGTGGTGACCCACTGCGCGTCTGCAGTGTGCGCGGGCACAACGGCGGCGGCGCACGCAATCCCCAACGCGACACGACGAAGGGTACGTGTGATGTGTGTGATTGATGATGGCATCATGATGTGCATCTCGGCTAAAAGAGTCGGCGACCGAGGCCCAGCGCGATTGCGCTGCCCACGGTAAATGACCAGTGCGCGTCGGGGCCGCTGATCTCGCGTCCCACTCCAACGTCAAGCACCAGACGCGGCGAAAACTGATGTCGCACCCCCGCGCCGGCACTGAGCACGACGTCGTCGTTGTCCAGCATGCCGCGATGTGCGAACGCTTCAGCCGCAATGAGCGTGGACTGCAGCGGGAATGCGCGGTCCATGGAGACGCCAGCCAACCACCGCGGAACCTCGGCCGCTGCAGGTTGGTCGATTGGTACCGCGCCGCCGCTATTGGGCGATGAGCCAAACGTGTAGGTCGCGTTGCCGTGCACCCGCACGGCGCCAAGCGCGGGCAACGTGCGCGTCGCGATGGCCGTCAGCGAGGGATACGTACGATCCGGGCCGAGCGGGCCGACGGGGAGCAACACCTCGCCGCGCACGGCGAGTGCGGGGATACGCGTTTCCACGTTGAGCTGGTGAAAAACCGACAAGTGCAATCCGGCGAGACCGTGCACCTGTCCGTTGCTGCCCCGTGCTCCGGGCATGCCAATCTCGTCGCGAGACGGCAACAAAGCGGTGGCGAGGGCCGTACCGGCCGCACCCACCCGATGCATTCGGCTCGTTGTGCCGAGCATATCTACCAAGGGAATCGGGCCCGACGGTTGGTCTGCCGAGGCCAGCGGAAAGCCAATCGACAGGTGCGTACGCGGCAGAATGCCGAACGCGAGTTCCGGTTCGACCTCCACCTGCCATCGGTTGTTGCGATGCCGTTCGAACTTGACCGGTGCAAACTGCAGTTCGATCGCCCGCCATTCCACCGAGATCGCGTCTTGCACGCGCAACGGACGTCCGCCGTCGGTGTTGAAAAAATCGGTTTGCGCGTGTGCAGTGCGTGGTGCGGCAATCATTGCCAGCAATGCCACACACGTAGTGCCCAGCGCACGCCAGGGACTGAACATCAAGACCTCGATTTCGAAAAGTGATTGATCGCGTCGCTGTGCGCGCGCGAAGGCGGAGCCGGCCGATCAGCGCTGCGGCTGACCGGTCAATCACTTACGCTCGCGGAGGCGGGACGTCGGGCGTGCGCGAGGGGCCAGGCAGCGCGAGTGCGCCGGTTGTCGGCGCGACCTGCGATGCGATTTCGATGTGCACCGCATGGTTCGCCGCGACCGCTATCGGCGATACGCTGCAGCCAGCGGCGCCGGCACAATGCTCCGGTGAGCCGGACGGCGGGCAGCAGTCGGACGTGGGCGCATCGATGAGAGAAGCAACGACCGCCGTCTGATAGTGCGCGTGCGCGTCACTCGCCTGCGAAACGACGCTGGCGCCGTGCCCGGCATGTGCGTCACGCTCCGCAGCCGCCGTTGACACGGCGCCGCTCAACGCGTGCACCGCATGTTCAAGACATGCGCCGCCACCCGCCAGAGAGGGCAACAGCGCGACGCCAAGTGCCAAGCCACAGAGTTTCCGCCACAACGCACGCATGATTGGAATCTACTGCGTTTCAACGAGTTCTGGCACCTCTGGCGCTGCTGGCGGCGTCAACGATGGCGGTGTGCGCGCGGGCGTTGGCACGTCGAGCAGCGCGGCCGTGGTGCCATAGCCCTGATCAGCACGCAACTGAGCCGCAATCGCACGCCGGCGATCGTCGATCGTTTCGCCCCCTTCCTGCAGCGCGATGCGCAGTTCGCGGAAGCGCCGACCTGACGTCACGCAGAACAGATCGCACAGATCGAGCTCTCGCGTGGTGGCGTCGAGCCCCTGCGTGTCAATCAAGCGCTGCGTACGCGATACGGTGACCGCTCGCGCGTAGAGCTCGGCGGCCATATCCGCCAACCGCTCCACCACCATCTGTCGCTCAATCAGGCGTTTTTTGTGGCGCATGATGGCGCGCTCCGTAGCACGGGCGAGCTCGGCCGTATGCTTCTCGATGTAGCGTGCATGCGGCTCCAGGCGCGCGTGGAACCTGGCATCGAATTTTTCATGACGGCCCAGCGCTGACTTCACGCGATCTGACGCGTACTCGGCGACACGCTCCCAGTGCTGCAGCGGACTCTTGAGCGCTTCGGCGAGCTCCTGCAACTGCGCCGCCGGTCCCTGCACGCCGTTGAGTCCCACATACAACCGCAAAATTTCGTTTGCGCCTTCAAAAATGCGATTGATGCGTGCGTCGCGCAGATAGCGCTCGTACGGCCATGGCTTCACAAATCCGCGACCACCGGCGAGCTGTACCATCTCATCGCTGGCGCGCCAGATGAGCTCCGAGGCAAACACCTTCGCAATTGCGGCTTCGAGCGACGCGTCCACATCACCGCCATCGAGCGCGGCCGCGAGTGCTCCCACCATCGCATCGGCGGCATACGTGTCGGCCGCAAGCGTCGCCGCCTTGCGCTGCGTCACCTCAAACGACGCCAGCGGCGCGCCGAACTGTTGGCGCAACTCGCCGTACGCGATGTATTCGCCCACCAGCAACTTGGCGGCTTCGGTGCAGCCGGCAGCGAGTGACAAGCGACCGGCATTGAGCGCGTTCACCGCCACTTTGAATCCTTTGCCCACCTCGCCGAGCACATGATCGTCGGGCACGTAGATGCCGTCAAAAATGAGCTCCGCCTGTGTGCTGGCCCGGATGCCGAGCTTGCGAATCGTACCGTGTACGCGAAATCCGGGCATGTCGGGGCGAATGATGAACGCGGTAGGACGCTGCACCATTTTGCCGTCACGTTCAACTGGCGTTTGCGCGAAGGTGACGATGACGCCGGCGCGCTGTCCGTTGCCGATCCAGTGCTTGCGACCGGTCAGCAGCCAGCCCATGCCGTCGGGTGCACGTTCGGCACGCGACACGATGTTCTGTGCGTCGGAGCCAGTCTCGGGTTCGGTGAGCGCGTACGCGCCCAGCGTTTCGCCGCGCGCGAGCATGGGCAGATAACGCGCTTTTTGCTCGGCGTTGCCGAACATCACAATTGCTTTGGACGCGAGTCCGCAGTGTACGCCAATCAGTACGCCGAGCGACGCGTCCACCGCCGATACGGCGCCGGCCACCACAGCGTAGCCGGAAGCGGAAAGACCGAGCCCACCGTACTCGCGTGGGATGGAGAGCGAGAGCATGCCGCACGCAGCGAACGCCTCGATCACCGCTTCGGGAATGATCTCGTCCTGATCCATCTGCGCGGGATCAATGATCCCGGCGTCCACCAGCCGGCGCAGCTCGGTAACGAGTCGCCGCGCGGTGGTCGCTTCCTCCGGTGCCCGCTCACTGAGCGGGGCCGGATACGGAAAGAGCGATGCTTCGGCGAGCTCGCCGTCAAAGAGCCCGCGGACGAACGATGCGGACTTGCTCACGGCGGATTGGTCACCGTGACGCGGATTCGTGTCGTCTTGCCTTCGGGATTACCGCCGGCAGTCAGCGCCCGTAGTGAGATAATTGTGTCTTGCCCGCCGCCACTGCTCAGGTTAGTCGCCGTGATGGTCAGAATGCGCGTGGTCTGATTCCACGTCGCGTTTGCGGTGCTCGGTATGGAAGACGTGATGAGCAGGTTTCGGCCGAGTACCGTGCCACCATCCGCATCGAGGAGCTCGATTTGTACCTGCTTCGAGTTTCCCGGCACCGAGTCGGTGATGCTCACTGTGGAGTCAGTTGAGTTCGCCAGACTCACTGAATCAACCGGAACCGGCAGCACGGTCACGTTCGCGTTTCCGCTGCGGCTCTCCGCGGTTGCCGTGATCGTCACCGAGCCCGTGGATACTCCAGTTACAACACCCGCGACCACGCTCGCGGTGGTGGGATTGCTGGTGATCCACGCCACCGGGCGATCGACAACCTCCGTTCCCACCGAATCCTTGACGACGGCCGTTAACGTGACGTTTTTGCCCTGAATCACACTGGCCTGCGTCGGCGTAACCGTCACTTCACCCACGGGAATCCGCGTGACGCTGAACTGCACCGTGTCGACCGCAGCATCCACACGCGCGGTGATGCGGGCGGTGCCGACTGAGAGACCGGTCGTGCTGCCGGTGGCCGTCACACTGGCGACCGTCGGGTTCAGGCTGGTCCATGTGATCACGCGTCCCGGCACACTCTGATTGAGCGAGTCGAGCAACTGCGCGTTCAGCTGGCGTGGAATGCCAAGCCGCAGAAATCCCGTGCGTGGAGAAATTACGACGGTTTCAACAGTGCGATCAAACACGGTGATCTGGATATCGGCGTTGATCGCCGGATTGGCCGGTGACGCGGCCGTGATCGTGGCGCTGCCCGCGCGACGACCCTGCACGACGCCCGTGTTGGTCACCGTGGCCACCACCTCACTCGACGACGACCAGCTCAGCGGCCGGTTGACCGAGGAGATTACGTTGCTGGCGGTGTCACGCAGCGTCACCGTTGGCTGGAACGTTTCGTTCACCTGCATCGACCGAGAAAGTGGCGCGAGGGCAATGGCACCGATCGGAATTTCAGTGACCGTCACCTGCGAGCTGCCGGAGACCTGATTGACCGTCGCCGTGATCACCACGTTGCCCGTGTTGACCGCCGTCACTTCGCCCTGCGGCGAAACACTCGCAATGGACGAGTTGCTCGATTGCCACGTGACGGTGAGCCCGGTGATTGGCGTGCCGTTCGCGTTGCGCGGCGTGGCAGTAAACAGACGCACGTTGTTGCGGCGCAGTGTGACCGGGTTGGGCGAAACCAGAATATTGTTGGGCGCTTCGGGAATCACCGTGACGGTGGTTTCTCCGCGCTTCCCCCGCGATTCCGCGGCAATGATCGCCTGCCCAGCGGACACCCCGATCACCAGTCCTTCAGTGGTGACCGTCGCGACCGCACTGTTCGACGTGGAGTAGTTGATCTTCTTGCCGGCGATGGTGTTGTTGTTCTTGTCAAAGGCCGTGCCAACAACCCGCACACTGCCGTTGACCGGAACCTCGAAGTTCGTTGGCGCAATTGACACGGACTCGGTGTCTTTCTCACCCGTTATCAATGAACGGCAGCCCGTGGCCATCACGATGGTGGACGCCGTGAGCACAAGCGCAGCGAAACGTCGGGCGCGCGACGGCGCGGAACTGGTCATGACCCGCATGCAGGTCTATCCTGGGCGACTGGTAGGAAATCGAGCGGTGAGCCGACGGCCTCGTGGCCGAACGGGGTACGAATATGGACGCGCAGGCATGAACGGCGGTAACCGTCACGCCACTGGAACAAGCTGTCTCAGACGCAACCTCCGTGTCTACCCGTGGCGTGCGCCGGAGTTCGATCCGTTTCGATTTGGCGAAGCACTGTGACACGGGCCACCGCGGTGCGAACTTTCCTCCCGTGCCCGCTTTTGACGATCCGCTGTCGCCTCCATCGCCCGCCGCCAGTCGGCGGCATTGGCGCGTCGCCGCTCTGTGGTGGCTGGCTGGAGCGGTGGTGCGCGCCCTGCTCGCGGGCCTCGTGCCGCTGCTTCCGGACGAAACCTATTATTGGGAATGGACGAGGCGTCTCGAGGGTGGCTATTTCGATCATCCGCCCGGCATCGCGCTGCTGCTCACCGCGGGCGTCCGCATGGCCGGCGACACGCTGCTGGGCGTGCGCATCGGTCCGTGGATTGCCGGTGGAGTTGCCCACGCGGCGGTGATCGCGATGTCGGCACATCTGGGTGGGCCACGAGCCGCTGCCCGCGCCGCGCTGATCATGTTGGTGGTCCCGCTCGCCACCTTGGGTTTCGTGCTGGCCACACCGGACGCGCCCTTTCTCGCGGCGCTCTCGGTCGCGGCGCTGTTTCTCCTGTATGCGCTGGCGTCGCCGATTCGCTCCACGGCGTCCCTGGTGTGGTGGGCACTCACCGGCGCCGCTCTTGGCGTGGCGATGCTTTCCAAGTACACGGCCGTGCTGATGCCCGGTGCGGTCGCACTCGCCTGCCTCGTGCATCCGGCGCTGCGCAAACGCTTCGCCGAGCCGGGGCCATACGTGGCCACGGTGGTGGCCGGCCTGTTATTCGCCCCGGTCGTGGTGTGGAACTGGTTCTATGAATGGGTCTCGTTCCGCTTTCAGCTCTCGCACGGCTTCTCGCCGGCCCGTGGCTCGCCGATCGGACGGGAGTTGGAACTGCTGGGCGGTCAGCTGGGTCTGGCATCACCCATTCTGTTCGTGCTGTTCGCGGGTGCCGTATACCTCGCCCTGCGGGACGGCTGGGAGGTGCGCAAGCGACTGGCCGCCACAGATATCCTGGCGCGACGATTTGCGCTGGCGGTGATGGTCGTGGTACCGCTGGCGCTCTTCGCCGCGAGCGCCTGGCGACGATCGGTCGAAGCGAACTGGCCGGCACCCATTTATCCGGCGGCCGTCGCGCTGCTGGCCGCGGGCACGGCGCGCTGGGCCCACGGACGGTGGTATCGCGCCGGTGTGGTGCTCGCCGGCGTGCTGCTGGTAGTGGTGTCGTTGCAGGCCTGGCGGCCGCTGATTCCGATCGCGCCGCGCCGCGATCCAATTGGCCGAGCGCATGGGTGGGACGCGTTGGCCGCGGCGGCGCACTCGGCGCGACGCGATCCGTTTCTCGATGGCAGCGTGGACGTGTGGGTCGCGGCCAACCGCTATCAGGATGCCTCGGAACTCGCATTTCATCTGCCCGATCAACCCACGGTGTTCGCGCTCAATCTTGCGTCACGCCGTAACCAATATGATTTATGGGACACGGCGCACGACAAGGTGCGACCGGGTGACGGTCTCGTGGCCGTATTCGAAGCCAATGCCAAGGGCGATTCGCTCGCCGCGGTGGTGGGCACATGGTTTCGTGATCACCGTGCGGGCGAAACCATTGATCTCAAGCGAGGTGCGGGTGTGGTGACGCAGCGTCGCATCTGGTTGTACCGCATTGCCGTGGACATTCCGCCGCTGGGCAGCGAGACATGGTAGTCTGGTTGGCCGTCGCACTCGGCGGCGCCGGGGGATCGGTGCTGCGCTATGCGGTTGGTCTCGCGTTTGTGCGTACATCCGTAGCATTCCCGTTCGGTACACTGCTCGTAAACGTGCTCGGATCGTTTCTCATTGGTTTGTTGGCGCGTTGGCTCAGTGCGCCCGGGTTCGACCCCGTATGGCGCATCGCACTCACCGTCGGCTTTTGCGGCGGCTTCACCACGTTCAGCACGTTTAGCGCGGAACTCATCACGCTGGCGCAGGAAGGACGTGTGCTGCGCGCCGCGATCTACGTGGTGGTGAGTGTTTCGCTGGCTGTGCTGGCAACACTGCTTGGTCTCGCCGCGGGTGAACGCCTCCTGGGGGCGGTCACTCGCTAACGTGTTTCACGTTCCCCTTCAGCTCTTCGTGCCGTGACCTCTGCAACGGTTCCTTCCGACCTTGACCGCTGGCTCGCCGATCATCAGGACGAGTCCATGCACGAACTGTTCGACTTTCTGCGCATCCCGAGCGTGAGTGCACGCAGTGAGCATCGCGATGATTGCCGAGCCGCCGCGCAGTGGTTGTGTGACAAGCTCACGAGCGCGGGCTTCACCGCGTCGCTCGAGGAAACGCCGGGACATCCCATTGTGCTGGCGGAGTGGCGCGGCGCCGGGCCAGGCGCGCCGACGCTGCTCGTGTACGGTCATTACGATGTGCAGCCCGCTGAGCCACTCGAGCTGTGGACCTCACCAGCGTTTGAGCCTGCAGTGCGCGACGGCCGCATTTACGCGCGTGGCAGTGTTGACGACAAGGGACAGCTCTACCTCCACGTGAAAGCGCTGCAGGCGCATCTGGCCGTGCGCGGCACACTGCCGGTGAATGTGATCGTGCTGGCTGAGGGCGAAGAAGAAGTAGGTAGTGTGAATCTTGAACACTTCCTGGAGCAGAATCGCGATCGTTTGCGCTGCGACGGCGTGGTCATTTCCGACAGCACGATGTTCGCACCGGGCACGCCGAGCATTCTGTCGTCTCTGCGCGGGCTCGCGTACGTGCAAATCGATGTGCAGGGCTCCACGAGTGATTTGCACTCGGGCATGTATGGCGGCGCGGTGGTGAATCCCGCGATGGCGTTGGCGCGCATTCTGGCCACGCTGCACGACGCGCATGGACGCGTGGCCATAGCCGGTTTCTACGACACGGTGCAAGAATGGCCCGCGGCGGTTCGTGCGCAAATGCGCACGCTGCCGTTCAACGAAGAGCACTTTCGCCGTGAAGTCGGCTCGCCGGCGCTTGGTGGTGAGCAGGGGTACACGGTGCTTGAACAGTTATGGACGCGCCCCACGTGTGAAGTGAACGGACTGCTCAGCGGCTACACGGGCGAAGGTGCGAAAACCGTGCTGCCGGCCGTGGCCATGGCGAAAGTGAGTTGCCGGCTGGTACCCGATCAGGATCCCAGAACGGTCGAGCGCTTGATCACCGAGCACGTGGCGCGTGTTACGCCGCCCGGTGTCACCGCGACGGTCACAGCACTGCACGGCGGTCGCCCCTGGCGTGCGGAGCTCAGCGGACCGTTGCACGACGCCGGTGTCGCGGCGCTCGAAGCGGCGTTCGGTACAACGCCCGTGATCACCGGTGAAGGTGGTTCGATTCCCGTCGTCGGCGACTTTGAGCGCATTCTCGGCGCGCCGGTGTTGCTCATGGGCTTCGGCCTGCCGGGCGAAAACGCTCATGCCCCTGACGAATGGATCTCCGTGGAGAACTTTCGTCAGGGGATGCGCGCAGCGGCGACACTGCTCGATCGATTTGGTGCCGCGCGTCATTCGTGACGCGCGGCGGGTGTGCCTGCTTGACAGCAAAAACCTGTACGCCGTCGTCGAGATTAGAACTGGGCGAACACGTCGGTATCGTCGTCGTCGAAGGGGATCATCGTGGCAGCGTCGGTCTCCGCACCCGTTGCCGCCATTGGTGCTCCAGCCGCTGCGCGCGCCTTCGCCCGTGGAACGTGTGATGCGGCCGATGCCATGCGCGCGCTCTTGCGTACAGCGGTCGCGCCACGAGACGCGGGTGCTGTCACGGTACGGCTGCCCGCGCCCGGCTTGCGTGCACTGGATCCGTCGACAATGAACTGCGACGCCATTTCATGCATCTCACCGGCCTGCGCCTGCAACTCGGCAGCCGCACTGGCCGATTCTTCGGCGTTCGCTGCGACGCGCTGCGTCAGCTGCGCAATCTGCGAAATGGCCGACGTCACTTCCTGCAGTTCCTGCTCTTGCTCACGCGCGCCGTCGGCGATATTCGCCATCATCGTGCTGGCGCGCTCGACACCCGTGCGGATTTCCTCGAGACGACGACGCACGCCGTCGTTGAGCTTCACGCCCGTCTCCGTTTTCTGCACGGACTCTTCAATCAGCGCCGCTGTGTTGCGCGCCGCTTCGGCTGCGCGAATGGCCAGGCTGCGCACTTCGTCGGCGACCACCGCGAAGCCCTTGCCGGCGTCACCGGCGCGAGCCGCCTCAACGGCCGCGTTGAGTGCCAACAAGTTGGTCTGGAACGCGATCTCGTCGATCGTCTTCACAATCTTGGCGGTGGCATCGGCCGATTTTTTGATGTCCGACACGGCTTCGGCCAGCGCTTGCATTCGCTCCACACCTTGCACCGTGTCGGTGCGGGCGCGCTCCATCGCGGCGCGTGCCTCGTGCGCGTCCGCCGCACTCGCCTTGGTGCGTTCTCCCACCACGACCAGTCGGTTTGACACCTGATCAATCGAGCCAGCCTGATCGGCCGCACCGCTCGCCAGATCCTGCGAGCCGGCGCCGATTTCTGACGCGGCCGCGTTCACTTGCGCCACCGCCGAGGTCAAAGACGAGAACGCTTCCCCGATGTTCGACAACGCGGCGTTCAATGAATCCTTGATGGCCGCGTGATCGCCCTTGTAGTCGCCCTCCATTCGCGCCACGAGGTCCCGCTTCGCCACCCGCGCCAGCACCGTCCGCGCTTCGTCGATCGGAGCGTTGACCGCGTCGAGCATCGCACCGGTGCCGGTGATCACTTCGGCATACGCACCGTCGACGGCGGCCGCCGAAGGACGCTGCGTGAGACTGCCGTTCTGCACCGCTGCAATCGTGCTGCTGATTTCGCCAACGACCGTCCGAAGCGCGTCCGAGACGCGATTTACGTTGCGCGACAATACATCGTGTTCAGAGCGCGGTGTGACGGAGGCCGCCTTGAGGTCGCCCACCGCCAGTCGATCGGCGGCGTGCGCAATCTCTCCGATGTACGACACTATCCCGCGAAACGCTTCGGCGAGCGCCCCGATTTCGTCTTTCGACTGCACGTCGATGCGCTGTTCGATCTTGCCGCGCGCAATTTCCGTCGCGGCGTCGGACAGCGAACGCAGGGCACCAAGCACACTGCGCAGCGTACCCACCGCAAGCACGCCCAACAGCACAAGCGAAATCACCAGCACCATCGTTGAACCGACCAGCGCTGAACGCTGCATCGACCGGGCTGCTTCGAAGGCTGCCGCGATGCGTTCTTCCTCGCCGAGGCGGCGGTTGCGCAAGGCCGTGGCGAGCTCGGAGAATTGCGCCCGCATGGACTGCATGCCGGTCGTGGGATCGAGCTCCATGTCACCCGAGGCCATGCCGAGGCTCGTCTCACGTGCAACTTTTGCGTACGACGTGAAGGCATCTCGCAGACTGTCGACTCCCGCCTCCTCAACCAGGTCATTGCTCGTGAGCGTGTCGGTGAGCGCGACAAAGGCGACGGACAGCGAATCGGCCGCTTCCACACCCGCCGCGTCACTCGCGCCGACGGCGTCGCGCAAGGAGCGCGAGTAATTCTCGAGCGTACGCTCAAGGCGTTGGCTCACCTGAAGCGCCGGCGAGTAGCCGTTCTGAATGCGCTGCTGCTCCGACTGCGCCGCGAGCCCGAGGCTCACCACGACGGCCAAGGTGGCCACGAACCCGATGGCGGCGACTACCGGAAGGGCAAGAATTTTGGCGCGGAGCGTCAAAGAGCGAAACATGCTATTGTCGGGAGAAAGGATCGACGAATCATCGAGCCCGCTGGAGCTCGACTCGGATGCGGGGCCATTCTCGGGTATCGGCTCGTGTGCGCCGCTCTTTAGCAATTCCCTAAAGACTGTCACACTACCGGCACTAACCTGCCGCAAACACGAACGCCCCCGGAGCAAATCTCCGAGGGCGTTGCGCTGTTGCTGTTCCCAGATTCGGTCGTCCGGCCTCGCGGGCGGAAGACCGAATCGGCCTGCCCTGGGTTACAGCCCGTCGAGCAACGAATCGTTGTTGGCGGTGCCGGCGACGCGCTTGATCAGCCACTCCATACCGGCTTGCGGTGGCATTTGCGCGAGCCCGCGCCGCAGCAGATGCACTTTCTGCAACTGATCGGGGCGATACAACTTTTCCTCACGACGGGTACCACTCACCGCGATATCAAACGCTGGATAGATGCGCCGGTCGGCGAGGCTGCGATCGAGCTTGATTTCGCAGTTACCCGTGCCCTTGAACTCCTCAAAGATTACATCGTCCATGCGCGAACCCGTTTCCACGAGCGCGGTGGAAATGATCGTCAGTGATCCGCCGCCGTGTTCGGGCGCGATCATGCGGGCCGATCCAAAAAACGCCTTCGGTTTCTGCATGGCCGACGAATCCAGGCCGCCCGAGAGTGTACGGCCGGTGCCGCGTTCCACGGTGTTGTGGGCGCGCGCGAGACGGGTGATGGAGTCGAGCACGATCACCACATCCTTGCCCTGCTCAACGAGCCGGCGCGAACGCTCCAACACCATGTCGGCCACTTCCACGTGACGCTTGGCCGGCATATCGAAACTTGAGGCCACTACTTCACCGTAGCCCCACGTGATCATTTCACTCACTTCCTCAGGGCGCTCATCCACAAGCAACACGAACAGCGCGGCTTCGGGATGATTGATCGAGACACCCTCCACGATCGCCTGCAGCAGTGTCGTTTTGCCGGCACGAGCTGGTGCGACGATCAACGCGCGCTGTCCGTAGCCGATCGGAGCAATCAGGTCGATCGCCCGACGGGTGAGCTCGGGTCCGGTTTTGGCCTCTTTGCCCGTTTCAAGCGTGAGCTTGCGATCGGGATAGCTGGCCGTGAGCGTGTTGAAGTCGGGGCGCTTGCCGTCGATAACCGGAGGCCCGTCGTTGAGCGCGGTGATTTCCATGAGCACGGCCCGTCCGCGTTGATCGCGGCCCCAGCTGGCGTCGATCTTGTCGCCGCGGCGCAAGTTGTGCGCCCGCAACATCTGCGGCGGCACAAACGGATCGGTGGGCTCGGGGAGATAGCTGAACTGGGCTCGGCGTACAAATCCGGCATCGCGCAGCAAATCGAACCAGCCGCTGATGGTGCCTTCGACAACCGTGGGCGGCGCGGCATCCCGCGGCTCGCGGGATTCACGCGGCTCGCGCGGCGGTCGCTGGTGTTCTCGTGAATCGCGCGGGCTACGCTCGCCGCGATCCGGACGTTCCCCACCGCGTTCCTTGCGAAAGCGCCCGCGACCGCGGCGTGTATTGCGGCGACCGCTCGGATGACCGTTCTGTCGAAAATCGGCCGGGCTTTCGCCACCGGCAGCGACCGGCGGCGGACCGGATGAAACCGGCGGCACGGATGGGGAGGGGGGGGTGCTTCCTTCGGACGCGGCAGAATCGGGAGGCGCGACAGGGGCCGCGGCTTGCGCACGCGGCTGCCGACGCCGAGGAGCGGCTGGCGGTGCGGCGGGTGATTCGGCGTCGGGGTTTCCGCTCGGGTCGGGGCCGTCGCGGTACGGATTCGGCTCGCCGCCGACATCCGTGGCTTGATCATCACGGGTCCGGGGCCGACGGCCACGGCGATAAGGGCGCTTGGGTTCGTTCATGCTGTACTGCGTGTGGCGTGGAGGATCGATGACAGAATCATCAACCCGGGTCGCGGCGCGGGTGCGCCGAATCGTGCATGTCGCACGTAATCAGTCGAAAGCCTCGAGAGCGTCGCTCGCGTGGAGACTGGAACTGGAACTGGACTCGACGGAAGAAATGCGGGCCGTCTTTCGCGGAAGGAAACAACTCTTCCGTTTTTACGGGGGACGTGGACATCGTACTGATGTCCGGCGCACATCGCGCCTTCGTCTCAGAGGGGCCAGCAGGTTTGCACCCGTGGGCGGCGACAACACCGCCGGCTGGCCTGGACCTTCAGGGGTCGTGACGTTCTTGTTCGTTGTACGCCGCCGACGCACGGAATGTTGCAGTCCGGCGCAAATCGCGCAAGCACCGGCGCGTCACAAACCGGACGAACCGGCGTGCCCCGATGTCACGGGACACCACCCGTTCGCTACATTCCTCCCTCATGATCGCTCCTCAAACAGACCTTCGAACCGCCCTGTCCAACGCCGTCGACGCTTACGAAGCGTCGGGCAACATGGGTGTGCTGATGCAAATGCTGCATGCGCTGCGCGATGGCGCCACGGCCGATGCGCTCGTGGCCGCCGTCGAACCCTGGCGGGAAATGCCGGAAGTCGCGGGCCCTATCTATGAACGGGTCGTCGCCGAGCAACCCACCAACGCGCGCGCCCTCGTCATTCTGGCCAACGCCTACTGGTTGAGCGGACGGGGCCCTGAAGTCGTCGGCGTGCTCGCCGATCGCGCCATCGCTGCCGACCCGAAAAACCGAGGCGCTTGGCACATGTGGGCCCTCACCGAAGGCAATCAGCGCGATCGCACCATTCGCTGGATCCAGGTCACCGAGCGCTTTCCCGAAGACCAGCTGGCCAAGGCGGCGCTCGCCGACAACGCCGCCTCGCTGGCCAGCGCTGAGCAGGACCGGGAAGCGCTGGCGCTGGCCATTCGTACCTACGAACAGCTGCTGGCCCTTTCCACCGATCCCCAGCAGCAAGCGGCGCTCGAGACGGCGCTCACCACCCTTCGCAAGTACACGTTTTGAGCCCTGATCACGATTCACATGAGGCTGCACCGGCGCCCGCCGCCGAGTCGGACGCAGCGTCATCGCTGGCGGAGTTTCGGGCGTTCCGCGAGCGCCTGAACACGCGCATCCTCGGCGAAAACAATCTGGTCATCAATCGATTCTTCGCACTCGACGGACGTGCGTACGAAACCGGCGCGCTCGATGTGAAGACCAAGGAGCTGCTTGGACTTGTCGCCTCCCTCGTGCTGCGCTGCGACGATTGTATCACATATCACATCGTGCGCTGCGCCGAAGAGGGCGTTACGCGTGATGAGGCGTTCGAGACGCTGAGCATCGGCCTCGTCGTCGGTGGCAGCATCGTCATTCCGCACCTGCGCCGCGCCGTGGATCGTTGGGACGAACTCGCAGCGTCGTCGGGCGGATGAACGGCTGCTCAGGGTTTCGGCATTGCGCCGCTCACCCTCGTACTATCCCCGTCACTCACGTACCGACTGTTCGGTCCCTCTTTCTCGAGATTTCGCAGTGTGGGGAAGAGCGGCATGCCGCCACCGAGCGGAATGCGCGGCAGTGAGCGCGGATTGAATTTGGGATCGTATGGACTGCGCGCCGGACCGCCGGCCACCTCAAATACGGCGTCGTACTTGTAGCGCTGCGTGCGCTTGCTCTTGGGATCCGTCCACTCGCCGGCCCAGGCGAGCGGGCGGTTCTTGGGCCACATGCCGAGCGGCAGGGCGAATCCACGCACCCTATAGCCACTGATCGCCGAGTCGATCGCGAGTTCACCGCGCGCGATCTGTTCCTGCACGAACGGGTCGGCGTACTTGTCGAGTCGCGCGTGCCAGAGGGTGTGATTGCACAGCTCGAAGCCCATCGAGTCGAGCTGACGCAGCTTCTGGAAGCGCCACTCACTTTTCTGCCCTTCGATCCCCTTGTTGCCGAAGAACGAACGGCCCGCTTCGGCGCCCGACAGTAGGCAGAAGGCACCCCTGTGGCGCCAGTCGGGTTTGTCCTTCGCGAAATCGAGCCAGATGCCAAGTGCGCTCGACGGGTCGATTTCGAGCGCGCCGTTGTTCTCGATATAGCGAAACTGGCTTGGCGACGCGTCGTCAAAGATGAACAGCACGGGCGAGTGCCCGCGCGCCAGATGAATGCGTTTGTCGAGCAGCTCGCCGAGCGCGATCGGGCGATAGCCCCGGGCGTAAAGGGTGTCCAGTTCGGCGCGGAACCGTTCGCGGCTCACTTTGTATGTGCCGTCTTCGGCTTCCACCAGGTGGTACTCCACGATCGGGATGCGTCCATATTCGTTCGGGGCGCGATCGGACCCTGGGGAAGCTGCAGCCGTCGGGGCCGGCGCAACTTCGAGCGAGGGACGAACCGTGTCACCGTTTGGAGCGTCCAAACGTACGGTAACCAGAGAGTCCGACAATGCCTCCCCGCGAGCCGATGCGGCGTCGGCGCTGGGTGTATCGGAGGTGTTGCAGCCCGTCAACAGGGCCACGGTCAATCCCGCGCGAACAGCGCGCGGTGTACGGGCAAGGAAACTCAGCATAGGGAGCGGGGTCGAACGACGGTGATGCAATCAGATTCGAACGGTAGTCATGGCGCGCGCGAGCGGGCAGGGGAGATCGTGCAGCGCGCGCGTCGGTTCGCTCGGCATTCCGCCAAGCGGGCCTGGGTGGCGGCGGTGCGTGCGCGCCGCGATCGTCGGGTCTGGGCGGGTGCCGCCGCGCTGACGCTGGCGCTCGGTGGCACCGGTACGGCTTGGTACCGGAGCTGCGGCTTTGACGGCTGTCCGACGGCAGAAGCACTGCGCGAGTGGCGTCCGCGGGCGGGCGATCGGTTGCTGGCGCACGACGGACAATTGCTCGGCATGATGGACCCCGTGCGCCGTGTGCCGATGCCGCTGGATCGCGTGCCTACAGTCGTGCAGGACGCGTTCATCGCCGTCGAAGACAAGCGGTTCCGCGAGCATTCGGGCATCGACTACCGTGGCATCGCACGTGCGGCCGTGCATAACGTGCTGGCCGGCGGTGTGCGCGAAGGGGCGAGCACCATCACCATGCAGCTCGCCCGCAACGCGTTTCTCACCGACGCCACACGTGGGTGGCGTCGCAAGTTGCTCGAGGTGCGCTACACGGGATTGCTCGAAGACGCCCTGAGCAAGGACGAGATTCTCGAACGCTATCTCAACACGATTTATTTCGGCAACGGGACGTGGGGTGTGGAAGCGGCGAGTCGCGATCTCTTCGGCCGGAGCATCTCGCGGGCGGGCGCTGCCGAAGCCGCCATGCTGGCCGGTCTGCCCAAAGCCCCGTCGTCGTACTCGCCGCGTCGCGATCCCGAGCGCGCGCGCGCGCGGCGCGACGTGGTGCTCGGTGTGCTCGTTGAGGCGGGCATCATGACCACCGCTGACGCCAATCGCGTGCTGGGACGCGCGATTCGTGTGCCCGTCAAGGCGTGGCGCCCCGATTGGCCCGCACATACGTGGGCCGTTGATGTCGTGCGCGCAACGCTCGACTCATTGGTGGATGCCGGTGTACTGGCGGCAGATGATCGCCGGCGCGACCTGGCGATTCACACCACTGTTGATGTGCGTGCGCAGCGGGCCGCGGAGCGTGCGGTCGCGACCGGGGCATCACGTGTGGATGCCGCGCGCCGCGGCGTGGGTGACGATGTCACGCAGGCCGCGCTGGTGGCACTTGATCCAGGCACCGGCGCTGTGCGCGCGGTCGCCGGTGGTCGCGCGGTCGACGCACGCGGCTTCAATCGTGCGACCAGTGCGAAGCGACAGGTGGGGTCCACCTTCAAGCCGTTTGTGTACGCCGCCGCCATCGCCAATGGATATGCGGGCAATCGCATGCTCTCCGATGAGCCGCTGTCCATCCGTACGGGTCGTACCATGTGGACGCCCACGAACTACGGTGGTGAAGTGTATGGACGCATGACGATGCGCACGGCGCTCATGCGCTCGTCGAACATTGCCACGGTACGCCTGGCGCAGGATGTGGGAAACGATCGCATCATTGCGGTCGCACGCGCGAATGGTGTAGGCTCCGAGTTGCCCGATGTACCCTCATTGTCGCTCGGCAGCGCGTCACTCACACCGCTGGAGCTCACCGCGTCGTACGCACCGTTTGCGAACGGTGGATGGCGTGTGATCCCGCACGTCGTCACCCGTATCGAAACGGCGGACGGTGAGTTGCTGTGGGAGCGCACACCGAGTACACGCGCGCGTGCGATGTCGGTGGAAGATGCGTTCCTCGTCACGAGCATGCTGCGTTCGGCCGTGGACAACGGGACGGGTCGCGCGGTGCGTGAACTTGGTGTGCAGGGGCCTGTAGCGGGCAAGACCGGTACCACCAACGACGGCACCGATGCGTGGTTTGTCGGCTATTCGCCGTCGCTCGTGACGGGCGTGTGGCTCGGGACCGATACGCCGCGCTCGCTCGGTGCGGCAGCCTCCGGCGGACGCTACGCGGCGCCGGTGTGGGCGCAGTTCATGCGCAACGGGTGGCGCTCGCCGGAACGGGACCGCGCGTGGGTCGCGCCCTTGTCACTTGAGGCGCGTACGATTGACCGGAACACGGGACTGCTCGCGAGCGAGTGGTGTGGTGAGCCGCAACTCGAATGGTTCAAGGCGAGTTCGGCGCCCACTGAGTCGTGCGACGGCGGATGGTTTCGCTTCACCGGTGGGCTTGGTGAACTGCCGGGCGACGCCATCGACGCGGCCGTCGACGCACTTGGTGAGGCGCTGGGCGAAGGGAAGCTCCGGCAGTCGTTGCTGCGCAAGCTCGGCGCGGAAGTGAAGCGGCAGGTGGTGCCGGAGCCGCCACGGAATGTCAGGCCGCCTGAGTAATTGCGCGACGCGAGGCCGCCGGAAACGCGCGATGCTCGGCCGCGAATCCAGTAGCCGAAGAATCCTCGCTGACTCGATCGAGCTGAGGGTGCGTCAGCAGGGAGAAGAATATTTTCGCCATTGCGGTAGGAGGGGGATTGACATTCTCTCTCTCTCTCACTTTTTCTTGAAGCAATGAGAGCGTTATTTGACGATGGCCGGTTCTCACGAAGATCGAAGTCGTGCAACTCCTGCGTGGGGGTGCGGACAATGGCAAGTCTATGGGCAAGGGGAAGCGTCGCGGTCCTGCTGCTGGTTGGGGTTCCTT
>Ga0163144_10010032_pt1 | contig 20244 bp, 17 predicted proteins | sample OliLak19BULKMAT1_FD_123175 | JGI IMG/M metagenome (GOLD analysis project Ga0163144, IMG submission 123175) | Freshwater microbial mat bacterial communities from Lake Vanda, McMurdo Dry Valleys, Antarctica - Oligotrophic Lake LV.19.BULKMAT1 | ecosystem: Environmental > Aquatic > Freshwater >... | reverse complement strand
GGAAGGCAAGCTCGGCCTGATGCTCGAATCCAAAGCCGCGGGCACCGAGACGGCCTGGCTCGGTACCGTGACGACGACCGACCTTCGCGGCAGCCACGCCGGCAAGCCGCTGACTTGGGATAAGCCGCTGGCGGTCGAATTCGACGCCAAGCTGGATCAGCAGATGAGGCCACGCTTCGACAAGCTCGAAGCGCGTTCGGACTTCTTCGCGCTCGCCGGTCGCGGCAAACTCGAATCGTTCATCGTCATGGTCAACTTGAACCTGGACAAACTCAACGCCAAGCTCGCGGACTTCGTGAACCTCAAGGGGCTGAGCTTCGGCGGCGCTGCCGAGATTACCGTGAAGAACGACCTCGCTGCCGATGGTCATTTCCAAGCCGTCGGGACCGCAAAACTGACCAATGCCTTCCTGCAGGACGCCCAAGGTCGTCGGGTGGCCGAGCCGTCGTTCGCAATCAATGTCCAAGCCGGCGGGCATCGCGGCGAGACCAACATCGTCCGCATCGATACCGCGTCAGCCACGTTGGTCGGCGGTGAGGATCGGGTGTCGGTCGTGTTGGAGCCGATCGCCGATGCCCGATCCACCGGCACCGTTGCCGGGGATTTGAAGATGACTGGGGAGCTGAGTCGTTGGCTCGGGCGCGTTCGGCCTTGGGTCGATCTCCCTGCGGACCTCATACTTGCAGCCCGAGGGCCGATCGCGGCCAAGATCAGACTGACCGAGACCGGTGCCGAGCTGCGTGAAGGGCGAGCCGAGTTGGAACAGGTCCGCATGACCGGCTACGGACTTTATGTCGATGAGCCGAAGCTGAAGATTGAAGCCGACGGCACTTGGGAACGCAAGGCCGGCACGGTCACCCTCGGCAACCTGATCCTTCACGGCGCCACGCTCGTCTACGATTCGAAGGCGACAACGGTCCGCACTTCACCCGTATTCGGCATCATCACCGCCGGCAGCCTGACGGCAAATCTGAACCGCGTTCAACGGCTGCTGAAGTTGCAGAGCGACCCCAAGCAAACCGATACGATCAACGGCTTGGGTGTCGGTTCGATCCGCATCGGCTACGACGGCGCGGGCGTTGATGTCGATACCGATCTGAAGATCGACACACTATTGGTCGGCGCGCCGGCCGACCCGGTTTGGAAAGAGCCGACGTGCCGACTCGCCCTTCGCGGCCGCTACGATCTGGTCGCCGATCGTCTTTCGCTTGCCGAACTTCGCACGGAACGGGATGGGCTGAACCTCACTGCTGCGGGCGATGTGAGTGCCCTGACGACGGGGCAGGAGATCAAACTCGCAGGCACCCTCGGTTACGACCTCGCCAAGCTCGAGCCGCAACTCAAGACCCTGCTCGGCGCGGGCATCAAGTCCTCCGGCACCGGCACCAAGCCGTTCAACTTCACGGGTCGTCTTGGCGATCCGACCTCGGGTTGGAATGCGGCGGCGGGCCTCTCGTGGCAACAACTGCTGGCGTACGGCTTCAACGTCGGCCCGGCTGAGTTGAATGCCGGTTTGGCCAAAGGTGTGCTCACCACCAATCCTGTCGAAGCAGCATTCGCGGGCGGTAAGGTCCGCGTTGAGCCGACGGTCGACTTCACCAAGCCGGGCATGCCGTTGACTCTGAAACAGGGCCGCATCGTCGAGAAAGCCAAGCTGACGCCGGCCGCGACCGCGGACGCCTTCGGCTTTATCCTGCCCGTGCTCGCGAACTCCGCGAATGTCGACGGTACCTTCTCGTTCGACCTGAACGAGCACACAATCCCGCTGAGTGCCCCGAAGACCGGTATCGTCAAAGGAAAACTTCTGATTCACGAAGCGAATGCGTCCGCCTCGCCGATGCTCGGGGAACTGATTCAGCTTCTCGGCGGCAACACCACCTCGGCCGTGCTGGCGAAGGAACAGACGGTGCTGGTCCGCTTCGAGAACGGCCGGATCCATCACGAAGGCCTGATGCTTTCCCTCGGCCAGATGTCGCTGAAGATGAGCGGGTCGGTCGGTCTCGACCGCACCCTGCAGATGACCATCGACATGCCCGTCCCGCCGGCCTTGGTCACCAAGCTGCTGGGAAGCAATCCGAGGTTGAAGGAAGCACTTTTGAAGAAGCGGCTTTCAGTCCCGGTCGGCGGCACGCTGGCCAAGCCCGCTCTCGACGGCAAAAAACTGGAAGCCGGGATTCAAGCCCTGATCGCAGGCGCCGGTAAGGATCTTCTCAACGACGCGGCCGGAGATCTTTTCAAAAAGCTCCTGCCCGGCGCGATGGAGAAGAAGAAGCCGTAGCGCAACCGCCCGGAGCGACCGATGGGAAACGCCTACTTCTTCGGCACGTGACAGCCGATGCAGTTGTGGGCCAACTTCGCTTCGGGCTTCGCCTCCAGCCATTCCTTGGCGCGCTTGGCGTACTTCGAGTCGGGCAGATCCTTGACGACGGCTTCGAGTTGCTCCTTGGACTTGGCCTGTTCGCCGAGAAGACGGTAGACGTCGGCCAGACCCATGGCCAGTTCGCCGCGCTGGTGGGTACTGAGGGTTTGCTTGTCGCGGTTCTGCATCTTGGCGATGAGTTCGAAATCCTCGAGCGCCGTCTTCAACAGCGGCTTGCCCATAGCGGGCGGCGAGTTTCGGGCGGCAGGCAGCAGCACCGCAGCCCGCGGAATGCGGACGCCGATGTTCTTCGGCTCCAACTTCACCGCATCGTCCATGTCCTTCAGGCCTGCGGTCCAAATCGGGAAGGCCTCGGCGGGCTTGCCTGCTCCGAACTTCTGCCCGGCGGTGAAGACGCGGGCTGCCCCACGCCACACCAATGCCTCCGCATTCTTGGGATCCTTCGCCAGCGCGTCTTCGCAGTTCTTCACTCCGCGAGTCAAGGCGTCCGCGTCGCCGCCGAAGCCCGCGAACAAATCCTCGCGGACGACAGTGTCGAATCGCTTACGCGCCTTCGGCTCGTCCTCCGCGACAACGGTGAAGCCGAGACAACCCGCGACCAATGCCGCGAACAAGAGCTTACGCATGGGCTGCAACCTTGAGTGAAATGCGATCCGAACGAAAGGGTTTCGTCGAAGAGCGTCCGGCATTTTGCTCCCGTCGCGCATCGACGTAAAAAAGTGAACCGGAAGCCGCAGGGCTTCCGGTTCACTTTATGCGATTCGACATCATTCAGACGGCGGCCGTCTCGGAGACCGCGGCGGTTTCCGTCGGCTTGACGTTGACGCGGCGACTTTGGGAATCGAAGTACACGGTGCCGTCAACCATGGCGAACAACGTATCATCCTTGGCGCGCTTCACACCGCGACCCGGATGAAACTTCGTGCCGCATTGGCGGACGATGATGCACCCCACCGTAACGTACTCGCCGGCGTAGGCCTTGATGCCGCGGTGCTGCGGATTGGAATCCCGACCGTTTCGGACTGAACCTTGACCCTTTTTATGTGCCATGACGACGCGCCTGCCTGTGTTCGGTACGGAAGCTCACCTATCGTCGTGTACTATAAAGGCCGTTTGCTGCTGTTCAACCGCAAATTCTGCCGTTCCAACCCGATCCCTTCGGCAATCACCCTGAGATTCCACTGGTAAATTCAGAACGAAATGCCGTCTCGGCCACTGCCCGCATCCGGCCCGCAAGCCACGGGGCCAAAGTGCCCTCCTCGATTCGCCGCAGAGTTTTACCTGCCAGCACGGCCAAGTGGCGAAGCCAGACCTTCGTCCCGATCGGTCCGTCGGTATGTTGAAGGAAAATGCGTTCCTCGTTGCACGATTGCCGCTCGAGCGTCCTTCGGGACGGACGTCTGCCATACGAAGAAGAAACGCGATGATGAACGACCGATGCCGGTTCGTAGATCGCCGACCACCCGGCTCGATTCAGCCGATGGGCCAGTTCGACATCCTCGAAGTAGGCGCCGAAGCTCTCCCTGAAACCGCCGAGTTCGCGCAGGGCCGAAGCCCGATAAAACCCCGCGGCGGCACTCACCCCCCAACAGTGCCCGGCAACGTGGAGCAACTTCGGCGCCTCGTCCCAAGTCTGCCCGTGGCCGCGCTTCCGGGCAAAGCCGCCGCGGTCGTAGTCGTCCCCGGCCGTGTCGATGCGTGCCGGCAATCCGCTCCGTCGGCGGTCCGGTTCCAATTGAAGGACCAGCGGTGCCACGGAACCGACGTTCGGCTGCGCGAAGTGTGCCAAGGCTGCCTCGGCCCAGCCGGCTTCCACTTCGGTATCGTCGTTGAGAAGTTCGATCGCATCGCCGCGGGCCGCGCGAATACCGGTGTTGGTGGCCCGGCAAAATCCGAGCGGGCGGGCATGACGGATGATTTCGACCATCGGAAACGCCGAAGCCGCACGGCTGACCGCTTCATCCTTGGAACCATCATCGACGACGACGATTTGCGTGCCGCGCGGGGCATGGGCAATGACCGTGTGCAGGCATGCGGTCAGCAGGTCCGCGCGGGAATGGGAGGGGATGACGATGGAAAGCGTCACGACGTGCGGCCGTCCTGCACGGCGGCGGTTTCGTAGAGCAGGGCGGCCGCATGCTGAATGCGGTCGGCCACCGACTCGGCTCGGCCGCGGTGCAGATCCGCCACCAGCCGGCGCAATTCGCGGAAGCATTCGGCCGCTTCCGCGTCACCTCGGCATCGCGATGCAAGTTCGCGAACTTGGGCTTCGAGCCAAACGATGCCGTGCAGCAGAGCGGACGGGATCCGGTCCCAATGCTTGCGGGAATAGGTGAGGAGCGCGTGACGGGTGACGAGCCGCAAGGCGGGCGGTACCTGCCGAACGTGCAGCGGCCAATGGTGCGTCACCTGCAGGCCGGGATCGTACCAGACCGACCAGCCGCGTTCCTGCGCCCGCCGGCAGAAATCGACATCTTCGTAGTAGAGGAAAAAGCGTTCGTCCAAGCCGCCGAGGTCGTCGTAACAGTCGCGCCGCACCAGCAGACAACCGCCCGTGACCCACGGCACCGCCTGGCGGGACGTGCCTGAAATCACCCGACATTTCCGCAGCGATCGCGGCGAACAGAGGCCGGCGAGCGTCCTCAGCAAAGTGGGGTACCGACCCACACCCGCCTGCGCCGAGCCGTCCGGATTGCGAAGCCCGAAGCCGACGATAGCGGCCCGGTCGTCGTGGTCCGGCCATCGCTGGGCGGACTTCAACACTTCATCCAGAAAGCCGATCGGCACGGTGCAGTCCGGGTTCAGCAGCAACATCCACTCGCCGCGACTGATGCGGCTGCCGCGATTCACGGCCCGGGCAAAGCCTTCATTGGAGTCGTTTTCGTGAACGGTCACACCGGAAAGCCGACTCAAGATGCGGCTCGGTTTGGCCGGCGGCGAATGATTGTCGACGATCACGATCTCCGCGGCCCCGCTGCGGATCGCCTCGGATTGTCGCAGGAGTCTGGTGAGGAGTGCCGTGTTCTTCCACTGACAAAAATTGACGATGACCACCGAAAGCTGCGGCGCCTCGACGGCGACCGAAGCGTGCGACGAGAGCGAACCGCGCAGGGCGGTCGTCGTCAGTTCGTCGTGCTCGAAAGTTCGTGCCCGCAGCGCCATCGGGATCCTTCCCCAGGCTTCCGTCCATTCCGTAGATCTGCACGATAACCCGAAGCGGGAAAGCAACGCAAGGCGAAGTCGAAATCGCGGCCGCAACAGGTTGACGCAAAATTCCCGGCATGGTATTTCCCCGTAAAGATTTTTTTGCCCGGCGCAAGTCCGAACCCCGGAGGCGTCTGTCGGTGTCTCAGTTGAAAACGCCGGTCGAGTATGCCCAGTCGGGGTCTTTGGCCCCAGACGGTGCCGCTTGTCCGGTGCGAACGAATAAGGATATTCGCCATGTCGAACGCCTGGACCATCTCCTGCCGAAGTTGCGGCCGCCACTGGAAATTCGCGGGAACCCGGTCGGACTACGAACGGATGGAACTCGAATCGCGACCGTGCCCGCACTGCTTCGCCGTGGCACTGAGCGTGCCGGAAACGCCCGCAGCGGCCAAAGTCGCAGGGCCGCGTCGCTTCGGGTCGATGAAAATTGCGACGCGCAGCCAGGTGGAAGTCGCTTAGCGAACTGCGGTTTGCTATGGTGGTGCCATGATCAGTCTCGGCGTCGTCACTACACCCGATCGGCCCTGTTCGTACCTGCCGGACAGGATCGCGCGCACGCAGTTCGAACTCGTCGCCGAACTCAGCACGGCCGAGTATTCGCAACTCATGCTCGACGGCTGGCGCCGCTTCGGCCGTTCGCTCTTTCGGCCCGTTTGCGAAGGTTGTCATGAGTGCAAAGCACTTCGCATCGACGTGAAGAACTTCCGGCCCAACCAAAGCCAGAAGCGTTGCCGCAAGGCGAATCGCGACGACATTCGGCTCGCGATCGGCACACCGGAAGTCACGCGCGAAAAGCTCGCGCTCTACGACCGTTACCACGACCACCAAATCGAAGCCAAGGGCTGGGCCGACCGCGGACCGGAAGAGGTCGAGGCCTATATCGACTCGTTCGTCGATCAGCCGTTCCCGGTGCAGGAATGGTGCTACCATTTAGGCGAAGAACTCGTTGGCGTCGGCTACGTGGACGACGTCCCGGCGGGGCTGTCCGCAATCTACTTTTTCCACGACCCGACACACCGCGATCGCGGCTTGGGTACCTTCAACGTACTGTCCATGCTCGACCGCGCTGCAGCACGGGGCGATGATTTCGTCTATCTCGGCTACTACGTTGCCGGGTGCGGCAGCCTGGTCTACAAGGCGAACTTCCGCCCGAACGAGATCCGCACCGCCGATGGTAACTGGGTCGTGCTGCGGGCGGATTAATTTCAGTTTGTTCGTGTGACCCAAAAAAGAGCCGCGCACGAAGTAAACGGTGGTTTTTGACCACTTACTTCGTGTGTGGCTCGCTAAAGTCGCAAGGTACAAACTGAAACTGCTCTAAAATTCCTTCGCCGTCACCATCTCGACCTTGCCCGGGCGGCCGACCGCGAAGGTGAAGTTCGAGCCGACCGTGGCGGCGGCACCGACTTCGCCCTTGGGGTTGATCGCCAGGAAGCAACAGACGGCGGGATGGACCCCGCGGCGGGCGGCGGTCGTATTGATGCGTTTGGCGGCTGCTTCGCAGGCGGCTTGGGGCGTCTTGCCGGCCCGCATTTGTTCGACGACGAAATGACTGCCGCCGATGCGGATGATCTCCTCGCCCACGCCGGTGGCCCCGGCTGCACCCGCCTCGTCGTCCACGTAAAGACCGGCACCGATGATCGGCGAATCGCCCACTCGGCCCGGCAGTTTGTACGCCAAGCCGCTGGTGGTACAGACCCCGCCCAGGCGTGCATCCGAACCGAGACCGAGCACGGTGACGGTGTCGTGGTTGTCCTCGGCGATGGGCAGACTCAAGTCGTCCGGCCCTTGGAAGGCGGCGCGCTTGTTGTCCTTCTTCGCGTTCTTGGGGTGCTTCTCGAACCAGTCCCGAATGCCTTCCAACGTATGCGGCATTTCGAGCTGCATGCCGTTCTGAAGGGCGAACCATTTGGCCCCTTCGCCGACGAGCAGGATGTGCGGGGTCTTTTCCATCACCAGCCTGGCGACGGCAGACGCGCTTCGGATGTGCTCAAGACCGGCGACCGCGCCGCAGGAGAGCGTCTTGCCGTCCATGACGCAGGAATCCAAGGTCAGCCGGCCGATGCGGTCGGGCAGGCTGCCGAAGCCGACCGAGCGCACGTCTGCGTCGTTCTCGACGGCTTGGGCACCGGCCATGACGGCATCGAGCACCGGCTTGCCGGCGACGATCAGCGGCAGGGCCGTATCCACAGCGGTTTTGCCGAACGGCCAGGTGGCGATGACGAGCGGATCGGGCATGGCTTACATCCTTTGTTGATCCGCCATCTCGGCGGTGATTTTGGCGTTGGTATACACGGCCTGCACGTCGTCGTTGTTGTCGAAGGTATCCAGAAGTCGCACGACCTTGCGGCCGGTTTCGACATCGACATCGACGAACGTCTTGGGCAGGTTCTTGACTTCGGCCTCGGCAGGGGCAAAACCCGCGGCCGTGAGGGCTTCGAGGACGGCTTGGAACTTGACCGGCTCGCAGGTGATCTCGTGGAACTCGTCGCCGATCAGAACGTCGTCCGCCGCGGCGTTCATCGCCGCTTCCATGACGACATCTTCGACCGGGTACTTCTTCGCGTCCAGCAGGATGAGGCCCTTGCGCTCGAAAAGATAGCTGACCGAACCGGGCAGACCCTGGTTGCCGCCGAGCTTGTCGAAGGTCACGCGGATTTCGCCGCCGGTGCGGTTGCGGTTGTCGGTGAGGGTTTCGATGAGGATGGCCGTACCGCCGGGACCGTAGCCTTCGTAGGTGATCTCTTCGTAGCTGGCGCCTTCGAGATCGCCGGTGCCCTTTTTGACCGCACGTTCGATATTGTCCTTCGGCATCGAGACGTGGCGGGCCTTGTCGATGGCGTAACGCAAGCGGAGGTTCGTGTCCGGGTCGCCGCCGCCGTTCTTGGCGGCGATCATGATGTAGCGGGCCAGTTTGCTGAAGACCTTGGCCCGTGCGGAATCCTGTTTACCCTTGCGGACGGCGATGTTCGCCGAGTGGCTGTGGCCTGCCATGTTGCATCCTCCCGGAAGTCATCCGGAGATTGTAGCAGGCGCGGCGCGATGTTGCATTACTGCTTCGGCACGGGAGGCGAACTCGGAGCGACACCGCCGACGGGCCGCACCAGTTCGTTGGTCGCGTCGGCTGCATCGCCGCCGTACTTCCAGGTCGCCGGGCCGTCGTAGATCGTCTTGGGCTTTGCGGCTTTTTTGAGCGTTTCGAAGTGCTTGGGAATCTCCATGCTGAGTCGTTCCTCGAAGGCCTGCTTGGTGAGCCGATCCTTGACTTGGGCCGCGTTCACCTTGGCATCCGGCGGGATGACGACATGCAGCTTCATGACGAGATAGCCTTGGCTCGTTTCCAGAATCTGACTGATCTCGCCGGGCTGAAGCTGGTAGGCCATCGTCTCGACGATTTTGTCCGAACCGGTCGTGTTTCGGCTGATGGGTTTGATCATCCCGGCCGTGGCGGCGAGGGCGGGGTTGGCCATGGCCCGGGCGACGCGGTCGAACTCCTGCTGCGAGGTGCGGATCTTGGCGTACTCGTTCTGGATCGCCTTCAGGTCATCCCCCTTTGGCCAAAGGATGATCTGCACCTGACGCTTCTCGCCGTACTCGCGGTCGAACTGGATCTGAATCTCGGCATCGGAGACTTGGATCGTCGCCGCGACCATTTTGGTGAGCAGAAGCCGCGGGCGGATCACGTCCTCCATCCATTCGAACAGCGTCTTGCCGTACTTCGGCAGCACCATCTTGACGAAGTCGCCCTTTTTGACGTCCAACCCCGCGAGGTCGGAGAGGAAGGCAGCTTCCATCTCTTTTTCCGTCACGGTGATGCCGAGGCGCTTGCCTTCGGTCTCTATGATGATTTTATTGACGAGCAGATCGATCTTATCCGCGCCGCCGCGGGCCATCAGGAACTCGCCGAGGTCGCGACGGGTGATCGGCACGTTTCCGTGAACGTAAGCGACCGGTCGGTTGTAATCCTCTTCATGACCCGGCATGACGACCGCCGCGGCGGCGGGTTGCGGGGCGGCGGGCTGCTGCGTGTAGGCCGTGGCGGCGAGACCGGCCGTGCCGGCCATGCCGATCGACAGGGCCAATCCGCGGGGAGAAATCCACTGTGAGAACGTGCGCATCGTGTCCGCTTCCTTGCGAATGACTATGGATAGTTTGTGCCGAGGGTCAGCGACATACCCATACCCCCGGTTGGACGCAACCGAAACTTGAACGGAATCGACCAAATCATGCCGATGCTGCTTTTCGATATCGACGGCACGCTCATCCGCAGCGGCGGTGCCGGCAAACTCGCCATGGAACGTGGGCTGAAATCCGCCTTCGCCATCGACGAAGTGCGGGACGAAGTCCCCTACGCCGGCCGTACCGACCGAGGCATCGGCTTCGACTTGCTTCGTGCGAATGGATTGGACAAAACGGAAGCGAATCTTCAGGCGCTTCAGTCCGCTTACCTGGCGGCACTTCCCGGAAGTCTCACCGAACTCGGCGGCACCATCTGCTCCGGGATTCCAACGATTCTGGACGAACTTGCCGAACGGGACGACGTCCAACTCGGGCTGCTCACCGGCAACACACTGGCCGGGGCACGCATCAAACTGACGCACTTCGGCCTCTGGCACCACTTCGCCTGCGGTGGTTACGGGGACGACCACCACGAACGGGACGATGTGGCCCGCAGTGCCGTGCAGGCGATGAGGCTTCACGTGAAGCGGGATATCGACCGCAGCGAACTCTGGGTCATCGGAGATACGCCGCTCGACATCCAATGCGGCCGGGCGATCGGGGCGACGGTCGTCGCCGTGGCAACGGGCTGGCACCCGATCGACGAACTGCGGCACGCCGATCACGTCTTCGCGGACTTGTCGGAGGTGGACGGATTCTTGAGTTTGCTCCGATGAATCAGGCTTTGTCCAACGCCGCGAACAGTTCCTCGGGCGTGCAGGTCGCGGTACCGACCTTGCCGACCACGATCGCGGCCGCGAGAGATGCCAGACGGCAGGCGTCCGCAGCTGAGCCGCCGACGGCAAGCGTCAGGGCCATGGTCGCGGCCACCGTGTCCCCGGCACCGGTGACGTCGTAAACTTCGCGGGCGGCCGCGGGGACGTGGACGCGATGGCCGTCCGCTTCGAAAAGCGTCATGCCTTGGGCACCGCGGGTGATCAGCACGGCGGAGTCCGGCCCCAGCATTGCTTGAAGATCGCGACCGGCGCGGTTCACATCGTCGGTCGTGGGTAGGTCGCGGTTGAGTACTTGGCCCGCTTCCAGGAGATTCGGCTTCACCAGCGTGGCCCCGCGATATTTCGCGTACTCCGTCCCCTTGGGATCGACGATGACCGGTACGTTCGCGGCCCGGCAGGCGGCAATCAGCGCTCGAGCAAAACTCGGCGTAACGACCCCCTTGCCGTAATCGGAAAGCACGCACGCCTTGACGCTCGGCAGCAGGATGTCGACTTGACGAAGCAGCAGTTCCTCAATGGCACTCGACGGCGGCAGCAAGGTTTCCTGATCGATGCGGACGACCTGTTGGGTCTGGGCCACGATGCGGGTTTTGGTCGTCGTGGAACGAGACGGATCGACAACAAGACCCGTCGTATCGACATTTCGGAAGCGAAGCAATTCAATCATCCGCAGGCCCGCGTCATCCGATCCGACCAGCCCAACCAGACGCGTTATGCCGGCGAGTGCTGCGGCATTTGCGGCCGTGTTGGCGGCACCGCCGGGAACGAAGGTCCGCCGGGCGACGGCGACGACCGGCACGGGCGCCTCGGGACTGATGCGGGCAACGGTGCCGAAGATGAATTCATCCAACATCAGGTCGCCGACGATCAGAACGGAGGCTTCGTTGAAGCGTTCGACGAGGTGTTTCATGATCTTCTTTCGTGGTGGCCGATCTGACGCACCATGTCGTCCCAGTCGCCCCGAAACAAGAGGTTTAGGCCGCAGCCGGCCGCGCGGCCGGCGTCCACGTCGCTCGGCTTGTCCCCGATCATGACGCACTCCTCATCGACGACTTCACCAAATGATCGCGCCGCTTCCAGCAATAATCCCGGCTTCGGCTTGCGACAGGAGCAGTCATCCTCCGGAGCATGCGGACAATAATAGCAGGGAAGTTCGATGAACGAGCCGGCCACGAACAGGGCGACAAACTGATTGTGGACCGCGTCCGCCTCCGACTGCGCGATGAGACCGCGACCGATTCCCGACTGATTGCTGACAACGGCAGGTGTGTATCGGAGTTCGCTCAACAGGCGGATCGACTCGACGGCGCCGGGCAGCAACCGGACATCCGCAGGGTCGCGCGGGTAGCCGACGTCGTGCATCAGTGTGCCGTCGCGGTCCAGAAACAGAATCGGCATGTCAGGCATCCTCGTTGCCGAGGTCGCGGATGCGCTGCAACAACGCCGTCGTACTCAAGCCTTCCACGAGCGGAAGGTAAGCGATGCGGCCGCCGTAGCCCTCGACGATCGCCGCTTCCGGGACCGGCCTGCCGTGCGGCGGAGCGTATTCGGCACCTTTGCAGTGAATGTCGGGCTTCACCGCGGCGAGCACCGCTTCCGGCGTCGGCTCGTCGAAAATGGAGACGGCATCGACGCAGGCCAACGCACAGAGCATCGTCGCCCGTTCGATCTGCGTCAGGATCGGTCGGTTCGGCCCTTTGTAGGATCGCACCGAAGCATCCGAGTTCAGCCCGACGAAGAGAACGTCGCCCAAGGCACGGGCGGCCGTAAGACTCGCCACATGACCGGGATGAAGCAGGTCGAAGGTGCCGTTGGTCCAAACCAAGATTCGGCCTGCCCGTCGATGAACTTCGCGCAGTTCGGCCAAGGCAGCGCGATCCAGAAGCTTTGAACGGATTACGCCCATCGATGAAGCGCTTCCACCGGTTCGCCGAGCACCGTAGTCGATTCGCCGACAAGCCGCACGAGTTCCGGCAGCTCATCGTTGTCGAACTGTACGTGCGATGTCCCGCGGCCTGCCGTGTAGATGGTTGTGACCAAGTCAATCAGGAATTGATCTTCCGGGTCGAAGCGGTTTCTGATCGTCTCCATATCCACGCCGACGGCCGCAGCCATGGACCAAATGTCCGCCAGCCGGACGCAGGCATCGAGCGGCGCCGATTCGAAGAAGCGGTCGAGTGTTTCCCGCCCGTGAGCGTTCCGCAATTCGGACAGCGAAGTTCGGACCACTGCCAACAACGGAACGACTTCTTCGAGCAAACCCAGCGACATGGTATCATCGTCTTGATGCGAAAGTGAATTCGTGCGTATCGGCATTCTCTGCCCCTTGCTGGACATGCAATCGTCGTAATCCGCAAAGACATCCTCGTTCAGTTTGTCGATTCGATCGCCCATGACAAGGGATCAGGAGCGGGAATTGTTCGGCAGGCTCGGATCTCGCAGACATAACCGCGGGTCGGATTTCGGCACGTCCAGTTCCATCTGCGTCATGTCGAAAGAGAAATCGTCGGTCTCGCTGCGGACGGTTTCCTTTTCCATCCGGCCGTCGGCCATCTCGAAAACGCGATCGGCGAAGGGCATCAAGCGGTGATCGTGGGTGACGACGAGCACCGTAGCGTTTCGCTCGCGGGCACAGGCCTGGAGAAGTTGAACGACCTGCTTGCCGTTCTCCCAATCCAATGCGGATGTGGGTTCATCCGCGAAGATGAAGGTCGGATTCTTGACCAGGGCACGGGCGATGGCCACGCGTTGCTTTTCGCCGCCGGACATTTCGGAGGGTCGCAGGTGAGCCTTCTTGGCCAAGCCGAGTTGACCGAGCACGTGGTCAGCACGTTTGCGGGCTTCAGAGTTGGAGGCCAGTTCGCCCCACTTCAACACGACTTCGAGTTGTTGGCGGGCACTCAACGCGGGGAACAGGTTGTAACCCTGGAAGATGTAACTGCAATGTTCGAGGCGAAAGCGTTCGAGTTCGTCTTCCGAAAGTTCCCAGATTGCCTGACCCTGAGCGATCACCGTGCCTTCGTCCGGGTGGAGCAGGGCGGAGATGACGGCGAGCAGAGTCGATTTTCCGCTCCCGGACGGCCCCATGAGCAGGCTGAGTTCGCCGGGATAAAGGTTGATTCCGGCATCCTTGAGGGCAAACGTCTTATTGTCGCCGCTGCCGAAGGACCGCGTGAGGTGCTTGGCGGTCAGCGTCGGACCTTCAAACCGGCGAATCGGCTGGGGTGCGGAACTGCTGACGCCCTCGGCTCGGTGGTGAGGGTCGCCTGCGAACCAGGATTGAACGGTTCGCAACGGGTTCCAGTCTCGAGTCGTTTCGGGCATGAGTTCGACTTGGTTATCGGGAGGTTAGGGTACGAGATGCCGGGTGTCGATTCGTGGACCCTCATTAATTTCCGTGTGCCGGCTGTTACGGGAATGAGTATCGGTTAAGTACTTGCGCAGTTCACGAACAAATCAGTAGGAATCACCAGTTTACCTCACTTAGCCGTTTTGTCTGCACTTCGAATGCCGTTTGCAACTGATTTATCGGTGGCGCTTGGGAGACCCTGCTTCCGTTTTGCTATGATGGCTGCAGGGCGGGTCGCAAGCAGGGGCTGGGCATGGCCGCAGCCGTTTCATCGGCGGAATCGTCACTTTCGTTCTTATCGGCCCTCCTGACCGTTGTGGCCGGATGGCCCAACCTGCGCGCCCGGTTGTCGGCAGACGGAAGCGGCACGGTCGACGGCGCCTGGGGTTCCTCCGGAGCCTTGGCTGCTGCCGCGCTCATGGTGCAAGCACGGGCGCCCGTCGTTGTCGTGGTTCCGATGGTCTCGGAGTTGGTGCCGTGGAGCGGCGATCTGCAATCTTTCGCAGGCGTTCCGCCGGTGCTGTTCCCGGCGCAGGAAACCTGGCCGCCGGTGCTGGTCCGCGGCCGGATGAGCGACGAAGCGAGCGGCCGCTTGCGAGTCCTGCAGCAATTGACATCCGATGCTCCGCCGCAGTTGATCCTCGCGCCGATGGCGGCGATGCTTCAGCCGGTGCCGGGTCGCGAAGACCTTTCCGCATCCGGTCGTCGGGTCGTGGCGGGTGCCGTACTCGATCTCGATGGACTGCTCACTTGGCTGACGGAGTGCGGTTACAAGCGGGTTGATGCCGTCGAATACCCAGGCGAATTTTCCCGTCGCGGCGGCATTCTGGACATCTATCCGCCGGATGCACTCGACCCCGTTCGGTTGGAACTCTTCGGCGATGAACTCGAATCGATCCGCGTGTTCGCTGCAAGTTCGCAACGAAGCCTGTCCAAGAAAACCGAGTTGCTGCTGCTTCGGGCCGACCGCAACGCCCGCCCCGGGCAAGCGGCCGATCGCGGGCACCTGGTCGATTACCTTCCCAAGGGTACGGTCATTGCCCTGGTCGAACCGGGCGACCTCAAGGAACAGGGCCGGCACTTTTACGAACGGGTCCGCGATCCGTCGGGCTTGTTCACCGTCGACGGGGCGACCGCGGCGCTGTTGCAGCGGCCTACGGTCGTGATCTCGTCCTTGCCCAGGCCGACGGTCGAAGCCTCGGTCCATTTGAAGGTCGAATCGGTCGAACGCTTCAGCGGTCAGGTCGCCCGGGTCCGGGACGAACTCGATGCCGTGGGCCGGACGGACCGCGTCTGGATCGCCTGCCAGACCGAGGCCGAGGTGCACCGCCTGCAGGACGTCCTCAAGGCCGGGCAGTTGATGGAATCGAACCGGCTGACGCTGGTCATGGGCCACGTCCGCGCCGGCTTCCGCCTCGTCGAAGAAGGTGTGGTCGTCCTCGGCAGCCATCAGTTGTTTCACCGCGATCTGCTGCCGCCGGGGACCAAGCCGAGCGGCCGGGCGGCACCGTCGAGCCGAAGCGTCGAAGGCCGGGCCATCGACTCGTTTCTCGAACTCAACGACGGCGACTACGTCGTCCACATGGCCCACGGCATCGCCCGCTTCCGCGGCATGAAAATGCTCGTGAAGGGCCAGTCGCCGGAAACGGCACTCGAGGACGATGCCCGCTCAGCCGATGCGGAGATCAAGGAAGAGAATCTTATACTCGAGTTCCGCGATGGAGTTTTCCTCTACGTCCCCGCATCGCGGATCGACCTGATCCAACGCTACATCGGCGGCAGCCAGGTTCAGCCCGAGCTTTCCAAACTCGGCGGCACGGCATGGCAGCGCAAGAAAGACCGAGTCAGCGAAGCCGTTCGCGATTTGGCCGCGGAGATGATCCAGATTCAGGCCGTTCGGGCCGCGGTGCCGGGAACGTCCTTCCCCGTCGATTCCGCTTGGCAACGCGAGTTCGAGGATGCCTTCCCGTTTCAGGAAACGCCCGATCAGGCGGCCGCGATCATCGAGATCAAAGCCGACCTGGAGAAGGCCAAGCCGATGGATCGCCTGCTCTGCGGCGATGTCGGCTACGGTAAGACCGAAGTCGCCATCCGCGCGGCCTTCAAGGTCATCGACAACGGCAAGCAAGTGGCGATTCTGGTCCCCACCACCGTGCTTGCCGAGCAGCACTACCGCACTTTCAGCCAACGCCTCGCGGAGTACCCGTTCACGGTTGAAGTGCTGAGCCGATTCAAGACTGCGACCCATCAGAAGGACATTCTGAAGCGGGCTGCCGAGGGGGCCGTCGATGTCCTGATCGGCACGCATCGCGTGGTCAGCAAGGACGTCAAGTTCAAGGAACTCGGCTTGGTCGTGATCGATGAGGAACAGCGCTTCGGCGTCGAGCACAAGGAACGGCTCAAACGCCTGCGGACGAGCGTAGACGTGTTGACCATGACCGCCACGCCGATCCCGCGGACGCTGCATTCCGCACTCTTGGGCATCCGCGAAATCAGCAATCTGGAAACGCCGCCGCTGGGCCGGATGCCGGTGGAAACCCGTATCATCCGTTGGGATAAGGAGCTGATTCGCCACGCGATCCTACGCGAGATGAACCGGGGCGGGCAGGTCTATTTCGTTCACAACCGCGTGCACGACATCCACGCGGTCGCCGCCGAGGTGTCGAGCCTCGTGCCCGAAGCCAGAATGGTCGTCGGCCACGGGCAGATGGGCGAGGGGGAACTGGAAAAGGCGATGGTGAAGTTCGTGGCCAAGGAGGCGGACATCCTCGTCGCCACGACGATCATCGAGAGCGGCCTGGACATCCCCAACGCCAACACCATGATCATTCACGAAGCGGACCACTACGGCCTCGCCGACCTGCACCAGCTTCGCGGTCGGGTCGGCCGCACCAAGCTTCGCGCCTATGCCTACCTCATCGTCGACGCCAACAAACTCGTTTCGCCGAATGCCCAACGGCGGTTGAAGGCGATCGAGGAGTTCTCCGAACTCGGGGCCGGTTTCAAGATCGCCATGCGCGATCTTGAGATCCGCGGCGCGGGCAACATCCTCGGCGCCGAACAGTCCGGGCACATCGCCGCCATCGGCTACGAGATGTACTGTCAGCTTCTCGAAAACGCCGTGCGGCAGTTGAAGCAGCAGCCCCCGAAGGTCGCCATCGAGGTCAACGTCGATCTCCCTTGGCCCGCCTATCTGCCGCGGGATTACGTGCCGGGGCAGAAGCTTCGGGTCGAAGTCTATCGACGCCTGGCCCGGCTGCGCGAACTCAAGACGCTCGACGACTTCCGCACCGAACTGCAGGACCGCTACGGCCCGATCCCGGAAGCCGCGGCTTGGTTGTTGAAGGCCACCGAGGTCCGCATCTTGTGCGTCAAGCACGGCATCGGAGCGGTCCACCGGGACAATCACGACCTCGTCTTCACCTATCGAAGCAAAAAGAAAGCCGACGCGCTCGCTCTGCAAAGCGGCGGCCGGCTCAAGGTAGTCGACGAGAAACATCTCTATCTGCGGATGAAGCACGAACTGAGCGAATCCGAGCCGCCCGGCATGTACGCGCTGCTTCGTCGCTTGCTGGCGTGACGCACGATTGCCGTTACCAATCGTTGCCGAGAATTTCGCCGCCCGCAGGACTGCAAGCCGCTCGCCAAGTGCCGACCGCAATGGTGCTCGACACGAAGCGGACTGACCCATCCATCAGCATCGCGTTCACTCCGCCGAAGTGATGGCTTCGGCTGGTCACGGCCGCGTACGTCCGACGGGTAAAGTCGCGCGACTCCCGGAACGAGGTGAAGTCAACGTCGTGGAGGATGCCGCCTGCCGTGTAAGGCACTTTTGAGTTCGGTGGGAGCAGTGCGGTGAACCCCGTTTGATGGACGTAGCCGTCCACCCACTCGGTGTGCCCGGACTCGATCTTGAAGTCGCCGCCGAACGCCGTCACCTCGGCGGGCGTTCCGGGCAGCGGAGCGTTTGCCGCACTCGGATTGCCGCCGTCCCGCAGATACGGCTGAAACGTCTTCACTTCGGCGAAGCCGACGGTGCCGGACAGTCCGTCCGTAAATGCGGCAGTCGCGTGACCTCGGGCGATCAACTCGGTCGGGTTCGTCCGAAACTTCACCGGGAACGCTCCGGCACCGCTCTGCCCGCTGATCGGGTCGAACACCAACCAAGTGCCGAGGTTCGCGCTGTAGTTCAGCGGGTAGTACACGATGGGACCATCCGGCCGTTCGCGATCGTTCACTTCGCTCGGGCAAACGTAGATGGAGATTCTGACCTTGGCCGCGGGAATGTTGGCGACGTCGTTGTAGGGCAGGTCCAGGTTGATGAGCCGACGCAGGTTTTCCTGCTCGACGAACGGCAGCAGATAGGCGTGAACTCCGTAGGACTGGAACCCCGGTGCCGCCTTGCTGAACGTGGATGCAGGTGGGAAGCAGCCGTTACTCGATTCGTAATTGTGGCAGGCGAGGCCGATCTGCTTGAGGTTGTTCCGGCATTTGGCCCGCGCGGCCGCCTCGCGAACTTTTTGAACGGCCGGGAGCAACAAGCCGATCAGGACGGCGATGATCGCGATCACGACCAACAACTCGATCAAAGTAAATGCCGATCGTCTAGGCGAACCGTACAGGCGGTAGGCAGTGGACATGTGAACCTCGATCAACTAGATTGTGGAAGATGGCCTTCTAATGAGACTGAATCTCAGTTGCAATTTAGGCAGTTTATCGTCTTCCCGAGGCAGGTCAAGAGATACCGTACCGGATTTGTACGATATTTTTTGATCTCAAAATCGTGCTGAAATGGACTGAAAAGACGCACAGGACGCAAAAAAACGCGACATCAGGAATCTGACGTCGCGTTTCGAGTTCAAAGCGTACCGACCCGTTACTTCACCAAGTCGGGCACTAGGTCATTTAAACAGTCATCGGGATGTTGACCGCCTCGCGGTCAACATCCGGCCGCGGTTCCGTCTCGTGTGGTTGAATCGCGGCTTCAGTCCAAGGTCGCGACTTCGCCGCCGGACGGCGTCACGGATTGCCACCACACCAGACCGTTAATCGTCGTGCGTACAAAGCGAACGCTGGCGTCACCCATGGCGACGTTGATGCCGCCCGAATGAAAACCGGAAGCGACTCCGCGATCGCAGCCGCCGGTCGTCAGGGTCACGTTAACGGGTTGGGCGATCGGCTTGGAATTGGGACCGGTATACCAAATGGTACCGTCCCTGCCGCGACCGCCACCGAAGATGGCGGACAATCGATCGCCGGGATAGCTGTCGTTGGCGGTCGGCGGTGCACCGCTGAAGACGGTCGAAGCCCTGTAGACGCCGCGCATCCACCAAGTTCCGCCGGCACTACTGATGCCGTTGACCCCGCTGAAGGTGATGCCGACGTTGGCCAAAGTTCCGGGACAATACGCCAGCTTTTCGGCGTACATCACCGTGTTCGACGTGCCGTCGGTGAAGGTCGCGCCCAGGCTCGCTTTGCCGTCGTAATCGGTCTCAACAGTGCTGATCACTCTTGCGCGGTTCCCGAACACCATATAGTTGGCCGCATAGCTCGCGTCGCCCGGCAGCCAATCCCTGGCGATGTTCTTTTCCAAGGTCACGTCGCTGGGGCACTGATACGTCTTGATCCGCGTGGCCCTCAGGAAACTGCCGGCGGTCGGCCCCGGAGTTTCCCATAACGGGATCACAAACCCGCTGACCGTCGCCCTGTTGTAGACGTTCCCTTGTTCGACGAACGGCAACAGATGAAAGAAGTGAGGCGCCAGATACGCGCCGCCGTAGGTGCCCGCCAGCGGCGGCAACATTCCGTTGACGTCTCCGCAATTGTGGGCCGCCAGCCCGATTTGTTTAAGGTTGTTCTGACATTGCGCGCGGGCAGCAGCCTCGCGGACCTTCTGCACGGCCGGCAGAAGCAGGCCGATCAGGATGGCGATGATGGCGATCACCACCAGCAACTCGATCAGCGTGAAACCGAACCTGTTTGAGTGGAACCGACGCATGACTTGCTCCAGGAGAGATGGAACGACGAGAAACCGATGCATTAGGAACGCGGTAAATCGTGCAAAAAGCAAACCTCGCTCGTATGCACATTTCACGGTACCCATAAAGATGACACGCCAACAGCGCAAAAAAAAACGACGACGGCAAGCCGGCGTCGCGGAACGTATTCCTGAACACTTTTTCCGGGCCTACTTCGCCAAGTCCAGGACAATGTCCGTGATCCCGCCGTCCGGCACGATGACCGCCTTGCGGCCGACTTCCTTGCCGTGCATCGAGTTGTTGCCCTTGGCTTTGCCGGGGATGCCGCCGCCGCCCGGGATGCCCGATTTGCCGCCCGCTCCGAAGACACCCACG
>Ga0163144_10010031_pt1 | contig 20245 bp, 13 predicted proteins | sample OliLak19BULKMAT1_FD_123175 | JGI IMG/M metagenome (GOLD analysis project Ga0163144, IMG submission 123175) | Freshwater microbial mat bacterial communities from Lake Vanda, McMurdo Dry Valleys, Antarctica - Oligotrophic Lake LV.19.BULKMAT1 | ecosystem: Environmental > Aquatic > Freshwater >... | reverse complement strand
GGGGGCAGATCACAGGCAGCGAAGTTCTCTGAATTGACGCACATCAAACAGAATCCCAGCCGACGGAGCGGCTGGACAACAGTAGAAAACACCACCAATCCCGAAAAGGACACTTCCATGAAACGTATCGCACTTCCGACCGGCCTGTTGCTGGTTGTCATTCTCGCTGGGTTCGCCATGCTGAGGGCGAGGGCTCAGGATGAGTCCGCAAAACCGATCCTGCGCTTGGATCGTCCAGTTCCCACACTGAATCCGGACGCAATCGATCCGGTATCACCGACTGATCTGCCTCGGATCGATCCTCCTCCGCTTGAAACTCCGCTGCCTGATGCTCTGCCGTTGCGAGAGCTGTCTGATGTCGGTCCACCGGCAGCGTCGAATGCAGCAGATCCGCATGACCAGCCTCATTCTGCCGACCAACCGACGGAAACATCCATCGCGACAGTACAGGTTGTGCTCCAACAAATCGGCCTAAAACCCATCACTGTCGGTGATGAACTCTTTTGTAACTTCAAGACGGCTTATAACAATCGGGACTGGAAGTTTTCGATCTCGGCAAAAGTGCCTAAAGACTCTCAGACAGTCGAACTCTACGCATGGCTCAATAAGTATCCAGCGGAACCGTCCGATGCAGAGACACTGCAGGCTCGTGCCCTGAAAATCAATGACCAGCAATTGTTCGATGATGCAATTCTTCCGCTCGAATTTCGATTCAGGGATCACCGATTGACATTGCGCCGGGTGCTCAATGCGAAGGACTGCGAGCAAACAAAAAGCCTCATGCGTGAAATTCAGACGCTCGCCAGGATGGTAGCGGCGAATTACTCATTGTGGTCCAAGATTGGCACGCCGATTTTATCCCAATCAGCAGACATGGAGGCAACATCCGACGCGATTGATCCGGTTAGTTGCCAGCCTGTCGGCCCACCGAATCTGACACCGCCAGCTGGCGACGGTTCTCTGTCAGACGTTGATCCGGCGCACGGACAGTTGTTCGATGACAAATTCTTCGCGACGGACTCAACATTGTCGTCGTCAGATCCTGACCCGCAGGCCGCTCTGATGCTGAAGATCGTCTCGCTCCGGACGTTAGTAGCCAACGATGCCGTCAGCACTCTGCAGCACGTGTTTGGTGACAGCCCGGCCATCATCGCCGCAGATGTGCGGTCGAACTCGGTCATCCTGCGAGGTCGGGAACATGAACTCCAGGAACTCATTGCGCTGCTTGAACAACTCGACGGTGCCGAGTCTCCTGAACCCAAACGGACAAAGTCGCTGCGACTCCGATCCAAAGAAGAAGTCCGGCTGGAAAAGCAGGCACTGAGTCTCAAAGCACAGCTCGATGAAGAAGCCTTTCGATCTGCGGACAGAAAGCCTGCCGACAGCGACGCTCGTGTGAAAGACCTGATCCAGCAAATCCGCTCAGCCGTCGACGAATCCTTCAACGAGCGCCAGCGACAGCAACTGGCGGAAATCGAAGAACTGACGATTCGGCTCAGCAAGCTCGCCAAAGTCGTTCGCGAACGTGAGGCCAAACGCGAAGCCCTCATCGAGCAGCGACTCTCGCAGCTGATTGGAAACAGCGACGCGAAACCGTCTACGGTGTCACGTTTTTCGGATCCTCCATCTCATGGAAGCGGATTCGGGGCTCCTGTTTTCGAAGACTTCAATCGGACCGGGTCTCCCGGCATGTCTGCGCCCGGCGGAAGTAGTGGCGGGGGTATGGGTGGCCCAATGGGTATGGGCTCAATGCGCGGGATGGGAATGTCGGGAGGAAATCGTGGTGGTTCATCGGACTCAGCGGGGAATTCCCGAGGCATGAGCGTCGCAGACCTGTCACTCACAGATCTGGCCGCAAAGGGTCATTCACTCCGGAAGTCCATCCTTCAGAATATCGAACTGGTCTCTGGACTCAGAGAATCTAAATCATTGTTCGAGGCGACCCCTGGCGTCCCGAAAGACGGACTTGCTGTTCCCTATAAACTAAATAACCAGAGACTGGCAATAGCCACGCTCGCGCTGCAGCAGGAACGGGACGAATGTTCCCTATACCTGCAGCTGCTCAGCATCGAATACGAGGCGGCAAAGGCAGAGCACGAACGGACTACGGAGGAACTTGAACGTTCTCGCGCGCTGGCCAAACAGGGACTCATACCGTCTCAGGAAGTCACTGCCGCGGAAGCCGCTCATGCAAAATCAAACGCCGTCGTACAGCGTCTCGGCGTGCTGATGAAACTGTTCCTGGACATTGAACGCTTGAAGACACTCGACGAGCGTGAAACGCCGCCGGCGCATCCCAAGCCTGATGATGTGTCTCGGTAAAAGTAGGTCCTTTCTGCCGGAAAGGACTTCCGCCGAAGGCGGACCCGTTCGACGTCCAACTTTCTAACTCGGCCGACTTTGGCTCGCTGCGTGCACTGACGTCGCGGCTTGCCGCGAAGTGCCGCCCGGCAGGCGGCACCTACGCATGGGACAACTTGTTTCCTGCCGCGCTCCGGCTAACATTCTGCACTGCAACGTGCGGGAGAGCAGCGTTCTAAGACCAGCATGCTGCGGTGTTACGCCGTGGTTGAGCCTTCTTTCCATTTCGTCCCCAGAGTCGTTGTCGAATGGCCAGCACTTCCGTCGCGACGTGCGACCACGACAAGCACGAGGCTTTCGCCCGTCCCGACGGAAGTGCAGGCCCTCGTTCACAACTCTGGTCTGCAGATCGAAGTTAGACGCTGCTTCTCCAGCCGTTGTTACAATGTGCCCCGACGCTCTGTGTCGGGATTCCTGCGACTTCGTTGAACAGGATGGCTACGCGATGTGCGAGATCGAGGCTCCTCACGCGGAGCGCGAGGGCTGCGGTGTTTCGACGATTACTGCGATTTCTGTTTGGATCGCCACAACCGACGACACCATCGCCGAAGACAATCGCCATCGATGGTCCATCGTGGCAGCGTCGCCGCAAGCAACGAGGTGCCGCTGCGGCAGATCGCCGCACGATTCGAAAGGAAGAAGTCGCTAAGCGGCGAGCCTCGGACATCATTTTCCTGGGAACAGGCGTCTCGAAGGGGCTCGCTGATCGCAACTCCGACGTTGAACGACTGCTGTCTGCCGGTCTGCCGGTACTGTCAACTCCCGCTGATGTCGCCGCTGCGATGGAAATCTCCGTTTCGAAGCTGCGCTGGCTGGCATGGCACAGTGAGGCACCGACGAGGACTCATTACGTTTATTTCGACATCCCAAAAAAAAGCGGCGGGATTCGCAGCCTGGCGGCACCGCATCAGCAGCTGGCGACGGCTCAACACTGGATTCTGACCAGCGTGCTGAACCTGCTGCCGGTGCATGAGTGTGCTCATGGCTTTGTCGCTCAGCATTCCGTGCTGACAAACGCGACGCGGCATGTGGGGTCATCTGTCGTTATCAACGCTGACCTGACAGACTTTTTTCCGACGATCACGTTTGCCCGAGTCGCCGGGTTGTTCCGGAAAGTCGGGTACTCGCCGGCGGTCGCGACGATCCTGGCTTTGATCTGCACTGAGTGTCCTCGCCAGCCTGTTCGCATGGCCGATCAGACTTACTTTGCCGCGTCCGGCCCGCGGGTACTGCCACAGGGAGCATGCACGAGTCCGGCGATCTCGAATCAGATCGCTCACAAACTTGATCGCCGCATGGCCGCGATGGCACTGAAACTTGGCTGGCGATACACACGGTATGCGGATGATTTGACATGGTCGACAATCGGTGAGCCGTCACCATCCGTGGGTTATGTGCTGGCTCGCATTCGTCACATGGTTGAGGACGAGGGATTCAGGATCAATCACGCCAAGACACGAGTCCAGCGACGCAGTCAGCAGCAGTCCGTGACAGGAGTGGTGGTCAACGATCGCCCGAGTGTCTCCCGCGAGACGATTCGACGGGTCCGATCCATTCTGCACCACGCGAAGCAGACGGGCCTGGCAGCTCAGAATCGCGACAATCATCCTCATTTCGAAAGCTGGCTGGCCGGAATGATCGGCTGGATCAGCATGGTCAATCCCCAACAGGGCGGCAAACTGCGGAGACAGTTCGAGTCGCTGCGAACGCCTCGACCCCGGCGAGCGGAGGGTGTCAACCCTCCGAGGGAATCAACGTAACCTGCCGGGGGTGAGAAGCCCGGCTTTTTGAAAACGCCGGGCTTCCGGGAGACTGCAATTCTACCGTCGCCGAGGTGGTCGACCACCGTCACGACCGCCACGGCTGCGGCTTTCGGTGCGGCGGGCGTGGTCCTCGGTGGGAGTCTTGATCGACAAGCAGCCGATGGCTTCTTCCCAGGTCGGTATGTCCTTGAACTCAGATGCGACACGGGGCACACGTGGGCCGCGGTTTTCGCCCGACTCTGTTCCGCCTTCTCGCTCGGAATCCCGATCACGCTCAGCTGAACGCCGCGGAGGCCGTTCTGCGGCTTCCACTTCGCGTGGCTCACGACTTTCGCGTGGCGGTCTGTCACCGCGCGGCGGCCCATCTGCTCTCGGGGGTCTGTCTGCCCGCGGCGGTCCGTCTGCGCGTTGGGGTCGATCTGTTCGTGGTGGTCTGTCTCCGCGTGGTGGTCCATCGGCGCGTGGCGGTCTGTCTCCGCGTGGAGGCCCATCTGCACGTGGAGGTCTTTCGCCGCGTGGAGGCCCATCTGCACGTGGAGGTCTGTCGGCTCGCGGCGATCGGGCTTCGCGATCACCGTCGTGTCCTCGACCGCGATTGCCGCCCCGTTCTGAAGGCCGGCGGTCGCGATCACCGCCCCGCGGCACTGCTTCTTCTTCGGTTCCGTCGCCGAAGTCAGAGACTTCCGCAATGTCTTCCATGACATCATCATCATCGTCGTCATCATCATCGAGCTCTTCATCGCGAGTCGGACGGCGGGCGACGGGCGGCTGTCGCTCGCTGCCCTGGACAGCGGCATCGCGCGGACCATCACCGCCACGGCCTCGACCACGGCCTCGCCCGCCTCGTCGACCGCGACGTCGACCAGCGGGACGGTCGTCCGCTGCTGCGTCACGATCTTCCTCAGCGTCGACATCCTCATCGTCATCATCCGCGGCTTCAGGCTCCGGCCTGCGCGCTGGTGGAGAAGGAGGTTCTTCGCGAAGTCTTCGCTGAGCCTGCACACTTCCTGCAGAAACGCTGACGATGTCTTCCTGGTCTTCTTCGAACAGGATCTCGCTCATGTCGTCATCGGAGTCAATGTCAGACGCGGCGGAATCACTGTCGCGTGGTGCACCGGCCACCGGACTTTCTTCGCGCCGCCGCCGACCGCGACCTCTTCCGCCGCGCCGCCGGCCTCGACGCCCCTTTTGCGGTGAGTCCTGAGCGCTATCCTGTTCGGTCTCGCCGTCGACACTCGTCGCGGTCACTTCGTCGTCGAGATCGTCATCAATGTCGTCATCCATGTCGGCGTCGGCGTGCGCAGCGGACGGCTGGGGTTTCCTGGCCGGACCATTGTCGTCCCAGACCCACTCATCGAGTTCCTTCCAATACGAATCATCGGTGCCGCCGCCCGGAGCGGATGCGGCACGACTGCCGGCGGTATCCGCAGGGCGCTCTGCCCGTGCTTCGCCCGCACTGTCGCGACGTTCGTCGGACCGCACCGGACTGTGACCTTCAGGTCGGCGCGGGCGACCATCGTCGCGGCCTCGTCGCACATCCGGCGAACGCCCTTCTGCACCACGCCCGTCGCCTCGCGAACCACCGCGATTTCGTTCTTCGCCGCGGGATTGTTCAGCGCGCGGTGCCGGAGGACGAGTTTCAGCCGGTCGGGATTCCGTACGTCCACGATCCGGTCGATGTTGATCACGATCACGGGGCGGTACTTCCGGGCGCGATTCCCGAGCAGTTGCCGGAGCACGGCGCGGCGAGGGTTCATCGATTTCCGCACCAAACTCCAGATCGTCGTCGTCTTCCTCTTCGTCGTCTTCCTCTTCCTCTTCTTCATCGTCGTCGAATTCTTCCTCTTCGACTTCGTCTTCCTCTTCCTCTTCGTCCTCTTCTTCATCGTCGTCGTCGTCTTCATCTGTACCGAAGTCGAAATTCTCATCATCGTCGTCGACGGCATTGACGACGACGTCGTCATCATCATCGTCGTCCCCGAACACGATCAGGTCGTCGAGATCGTCTTCGAAGGAATCCGAAAGCGAACCGGAAATCGGTGGCTGTTGTGATGCCGCCATGGGCGACATCCCGGCTGCGACAGGTTCTTCGGGCTCGATCATTCCGAAGAGGGAGTTCGTCGATTTTCCGTCGTCGTAATCATCGAACAAAACCTCACCTCCGAGTCCCGCGGAGCCCATGCTGAGTCCCAGCAGGGATTCTGCCAGCATGCGAGCGGCCTCATCGGCTTTTTTCTTCTGAAGATCGTCACCAGGACCAGTCATATCTTTCGTCTTTCAGATCACACGCCGGCTCCGCGCTGCGCGAGCCAACTATTAATGCGGCGAGTCCGCGGTTCGATCGAACACGGCTGTAAGACCCTGCCAGCAGCAAGGCTCCGTCAACGGAGCCCAAAAATCCGCTGAATTTTCGACCATGTGAGTTTGCGAAGGCTAATCCTGCGGCACACGGATTGCAATTCGGTCTTTCGCGGTGGGAAGACTGATTTGCTGGCTTTCATGCGACAACGGTCGGTCTGATGGTGCGACACTGGCAATTCGTTCATGGCTGCCCAATGATATGACCCGTCGGTGACGCAGATTGGTGCAACTGACCGGGCTGGAATCCTGTCCCGCTTTCCGCTGCTGTGTGCTGGAGTTGCGTTGTGAAACGGTTCGGTGCTGATTTCCTGACGAGAGTCCTGTCGTCCGTTGTGCTGCTGGTCCTGACGTCCTTGTGGCCGGTGAATGCCGAGGACTGGCCATGGTTTCTCGGTCCGCAGCAGACTGGCGAATCCGGCGAGACGGATTTGGTTCTCGACTGGACGGTACAATCTCCGCCGACCGTGTGGAAACAGTCCATCGGTACCGGCTACAGCGCGCCTTCGGTGCTGGGAGACCGTTTGGTCGTCCATCACCGCAAGGGCAACGAGGAGATCATTTCCTGCCGAAGTGTGACTGACGGCAGTGAGCACTGGCACTATTCCTATCCGACCGCCTTTGAGGATCCCTACGGCTACAACAACGGACCACGCTGCTCACCGGTACTGACGGCCGATCAATGCTTCACACTGGGAGCCGACGGGATGCTGGTCTGTGTGTCGATGACCGACGGCAAGATCGTCTGGCAGAAGAATTTGAAGACAGAGTTTACTTTGCCGCAGTGGTTCTTCGGCATGGGCTGCTCACCCATTCTCGACGGCGACCGGCTGATCGTCCTGGTCGGCGGACAACCGGATTCCGGCGTCGTTGCATTCAGTGCTAAAGACGGAAGTGTGCTCTGGCAGGCCGTCGGCAAGCAGACTTGGGACAAAGCCACGACCGACAGCGGTGAGACTTATGCCTGGACCGGCGACGAGATGATTGTCAGCTATTCGTCACCGCTCATCGCGACGATCCACGGTCGCAGACACTTGTTATGCCTGATGAGGCAGGGGCTGGTGTCGCTCGATCCGGAAACCGGCGCTGAGAACTTTCATTACTGGTTCCGGGCCAAAATCCATGACTCCGTGAATGCCGCCCGCCCCATGGTGATTGATGATCAGATTCTTCTGTCGGCAGCGTATCAAGTCGGGTCGGCTTTGCTGAAGGTCAGTCCGGACGGCCAATCGTTCAGTGAAACCTGGCGGAGCCGCACCAATCTGCTGGCTCACTGGACGACCCCGATCCACGTCGATGGTTGTGTGTACGGATTCAGCGGTCGTCATGAAAACGAAGGGGAACTGCGCTGTATTCAGGTTGCTGACGGCAGTGTGCGGTGGTCCACATCGGGCTTCGACGGAGACATTGCAACTCTGGCGCGCGATCGGACGACGGGCCGCATTCTGGATTCGAAGACCGGCAAGGCGATTCCGTATCCGTTCTTCGGTCGCGGCTCGCTCATCCGCGTCGGCGATCGGTTCATTGTGCTCGGTGAACGCGGGACCCTGGCGGTGATCGAAGTCAGCCAGGACAAGTTCATCGAGCACGGGCGATTTTCGCTCGACGAGATTCACTATCCGGCCTGGGCGGCTCCGGTGCTGTCGAACGGAAAACTGTTCCTCCGCAGTGAAGACTGGCTGGTGTGCCTGGATCTGAAACCATGAGTGATGAAGAAAAGAACACGATCCGCCAGATGACCCGCCTCCAGCGGCGAGTCCTGGGAACCCTCATGGAAAAGGGCTTCACGACGCCCGATCAGTATCCGATGACCGTCAAGGGCTGCGCGACGGGCGCTAATCAGAAGAGCAACCGCGATCCGGTGACGGAGTACTCGGAAGCCGAGGTGGCGGACGCACTGGAGCAGCTGCGGCAGCTGGGTCTGGTCGCTGAGGTTTTCACCGACGGCGGACGCGCGGCTCGTTACCGTCACTACGCACGGCACAAATTCGATTTCAGTGAGACGCAGTTTGCGATCCTCTGCGAGCTTCTGCTGCGCGGCCGGCAACAGCCCGGCGAATTGCGGACACGCGCCAGTCGCATGATCCGCATCGACAGTCAGGAACATCTGAAGGCTGATCTGGTCTCACTGCAGAGCAAGGGTTTCGTTCAGAGCAACGGCTCGCTGGAACGCCGCGGCGTGGAAGTCGATCACACGTTCTACCTGCCGAAGGAGAACATGACGATGACCGCGGCGATGCTGACAGCCGACGATGAACCGGATTCCCGGCCTTCGATTCCGGCCTCTGCCGCGGCTCCGACGGCCTTGCGATCCGCCACGCAGTCTTCCGCTCCGCTGCCGGCCATTGACTCCGGATTGCTGCACAGTCTGCAGTCACAGCTCAGCGAGATCAGTTCTCAGATGTCAGTCCTGCAGTCACTGCTGGATTCCCTTCAGCAGCGACTGGAACGGATTGAGCGGGATCTGGGTGTCTGACCTGAATGTGCCCCGATGCTCCGCATCGGGAATTCGCGATGCAGAGCATCGCGGCACAATGACGCGCACTGCCTGCAATCCGATTTCGAGACAAGCCCCTCACGCGACAAGGCTGCAAAGTATGGCTCCATGGCTCGTGCGAAAACTGCTTTGGAACGGCGCAGAAACAACTGTCGTCTTCCGGACGTGGAGCACGTTTTTAACGTGCTCGGCACGATGGAATCGTGCCCCACTTATTTCTGTCCCGGTCCTTTCCAGCTTGGCAATCCTGACGACGACACTGCTCGCCGCAACGTCTGCTGAGGCAGACAAACGACCCAACGTGGTGGTGATTCTCGCCGACGATCTCGGCTATTCAGATCCCGGCTGCTACGGCAGCGAGATTGAAACGCCGAATCTGGATCGACTCGCCGCGAACGGGCTGAGGTACACTCAGTTCTACAACACGGCCCGGTGCTGGCCGACCAGAGCTGCTCTGCTGACGGGCTATTATCCTCAACAGGTTCGTCGCGACGCACTGCCGACCGTTCCAGGCGGGTCCGCTCCGAAATTTCGACGTCCGGACTGGGCCCCGCTGCTGCCCCATCTGCTCAAACCTCAGGGCTACCGGTCGTACTATTCCGGCAAGTGGCATATCGACGGAACTCCGGCCGAAGGCGGTTTCGAAGGCAGTTATGAACTTCATGATCAGGGCCGCTATTTTCGCGCGGCCAATCATGAAGAAGACGGCCAGCGGCTGCCCGCGGCCCAGGATGCGGATGGTTACTATTCAACAATCGCGATTGCCGATCACGCCATCCGCTGTCTGCGCGAACATGCGACGTCTCACACGACAGATCGGTTCTTTCAGTATGTCGCATTCACGGCCCCGCACTTTCCTCTGCAAGCCCTTCCGCAGGACATTGCGAAGTATGCAGACCGCTACAAAGCCGGCTGGGAGAAAGCCCGGACGGCACGCTTCGAGCGGATGAAGTCAACAGGGATCATCACCGGCCAGCTCAGCCCCTTCGAGCGTTCGCTGGGTCCCCCGTACCCGTTTCCCAGGCAGATCGAAGTCCTCGGGCCGAACGAGGTCATTCTGCCTGCGGTCTGGGATGAACTGACAGAAGGCCAGCAGAAATTTCAGGCGACCAAGATGGCGATTCACGCGGCGATGGTTGACCGTATGGATCAGGAAATCGGACGCATCATTGCTCAGCTCCAGGCCATGAGCGCGCTGGACAACACGCTGATCCTGTTTCTGTCAGACAACGGTGCTTCTGCCGAGATCATGGTGCGGGGCGACGGCCACGATCCGACGGCAGCACCGGGTTCCGCGGCGACGCATCTGTGTCTGGGTCCGGGCTGGTCGACGGTCTGCAACACGCCTCATCGCCGCCATAAAACGTGGGTTCACGAAGGGGGAATCTCCACACCGCTGATCGCTCACTGGCCCGCCGGGATTAAGGCTCGCGGCGATCTGAGACACAACGCCGGGCATGTGATCGACATTGTCCCGACCGTGTTGGAGCTGACAAACGCGGTCCGGCCTGAACAAGGCAACGCTTCTGTCAGGCCGAATCCGCCGGGTCTCAGTCTGGTTCCTTCATTCGAACCTGACGGAGTGGTTCAGCACGAATCCCTCTGGTGGCTGCACGAAGGCAACCGCGCGTTGCGTACAGGGCACTGGAAAATCGTGGCGGCAAAGGGTGAACCCTGGGCACTGTACGATCTGGTCACTGACCGAGCGGAACAGCATGATCTGGCAGAGACTCATGCAGTGAGATTGCAGTCGATGGTGCGACGGTGGGATGAGCTGACGGACAGCTTTACGAAACTCAACACTGAGACGACACAATGACCGGCTGCAGTGGATCCTCGCGTGTGGCCGGATTCATGGACTGGTTTCCTTCAGCGTGCCCTCGATTCGCTGTCCGAGTCTTTGAAACTGCTCCGTGATGACGCTGTCGACGGCGTCAAACGAAGAGGTTGCCCGGAAATCCGACAAGAACGCCCGATCGGCTGGATTTTTCGGTATCTTCGGCAAGACTGGACATCGGGACGGGGCGCAGGCGGAGGCAGAATGGCTGAACCGCGGTTTTCGCTGTTAGATCCCGATTTTTGGTCCGTCCTTCGCCCTGGCAGGGCTGGGATCGTCGGTGGACTGCAAGCAATTGCAGTCTTCGGCGGCGTTGGCAGGAAAACTGCATGACGAGTCCGGGTTCTGGACAACAGAACGATCCCGTGAGGGATGAATCGATTGCAACCTACTACCGGGAACACGCTCGCGAGCTGTGGGCGCTGTTCTACGCGATGTGCAGCGACGCAGAGCGGGCCTATGACGCGGTGCAGGAAGCGTTTTTAAGGTACTACGATTACAGCGGAGAACCTGTTCGTGATTTGCGGGCGTGGCTGCTGCGGGTCGGGCAGAACTGGCTGCGGGACGTGGCTCGGAAAAAGAGCAGTTCCTGTCGCTTGTTGCCGGGCCTGGACGATCTGACTGGTCGATCGGACTCACCCGAGGACATTTTGGCGCTCAGTGAACGGCAGGGACAGGTTCGAGGAGCATTGCAGGAACTGAATGAAGACGACCGGAAAGTTCTGGTCATGAAATATGCGATGGACTGGTCGGCCGCTCAGATGGCGACGGTGATGGACTGCAGTCCGGCTGCAATTGATATGAGACTGTCGAGGGCACGACGCCGACTCGCAGAAGTTCTTGTTGAACGAGGATTCGAATATGACTGATGCCTCTTACAACCGCTCGCACGGCAGGATGCCGTCCGATGAGCAGATGGACGGATTGCTGCGGGATTTTTTCCGCCTGGAAACACCGACCGAGCTGAATCAGCCGTTCCGCACGGTTCGTGCTGAATCGTCGACCAGAATCGCGACCACGATTGCTCCAAAGGCTGGAACTGTCCGTGTCGCTCCTCAACGCCGGCGCATCTTCGCTGTCAGCGCCTTGACGGTGCTGGCATTGTCGCTGGTGGTATTTTTGCAGACCCAAAAGCTCGGTGATGCAGAAAACTCGCCGGTCGCCGAAAAGTCCGGCGAACAGTCAACGCCGGTCGGTCCTGCAGAGGAATTGATGCTGGTATCGCCGCAGGGAGACCTGAAAGCGTCCTCGACTGTCGGCGCAGACGGCGTCACGCTTGAAGAAACGGACGGCGTCGAACTGAAGCCGCAGCCGCGAAACTGAACAGGCCGAGTGGCGGGAAACACCGTTAACCGGCATGCCCTTGTTCGAAGCGGAACGGCGCGAGCCGCCCGGCAACGGTTCGACCACTCGAGCGCAGCCGCCGGACAGCGTGCGCTGTTCCGCTTTTCAAGTTACCGGTACTCCTGCCGGAGTGTGTTGCGCGGCCCCGGTTCAACGACGGTGGCGCGGCGAGTCCGCAGACGAGACAACAGCCTCAGACGTTCAGCCTCCGTCAGTGTCACTGCAGTCGAGGCTTCGAACGGTTTCAGCTCCGAGGCCACCAATTCGGATCGCAGGGTCACACCGCCGATCTTCTCTGTGATCCAGCGCAGAACCGTTGCAGGGTCCTCGCAGAAGCCTTCGTAGGTCACTTCCACGATCCGATCCGACGGGATGTGCTGCAGCTGCTCATCCAGTTGCCTTTCAATCTGCAGAATCTGTTCGCAGACGTCGTCGACGTAAGTCAACGGGTCTGTCGCCATGTCAGATGACTGACTGTGCAGTCCCCAGCCGACCGACTTATCGCCCTGCACCTGTTCCCGGGCGTTGATCAGTGACTGAGCCACCAGCAGCGGATTGCGGCGGACCACGACAAAGCTGGCCGTCGGCAGCGTTCTGGACAGCAAATCGAGACATCCGGTGTTGCGGTTGTTCTTGTTCAGAAACGGCTTGCCGAACGCCTGACTCCAGGCGTAAAAAAACTGTCGCACAGCCTGCTGCTCAGTTTCATTCAAATCCATGCGGGGCACATAGCGGTCATTCCCCAGCCACTGATTCCAGAGGCAGAATCCGTCGTTCGGGCCGTGCAGGCGAGCCGTCTGACCGTAAAAATTCTGAAAGTCCGCCGACTCGCGCCGTGGCAGCCAGTCCAGCATCCGGCCGGCGGTGATCGGCGACCGCGGGAACATCGAGATCGCGTTGGTGAGGCAACTGACATCCAGGTAACGAGCCAGCGTCTGATACACCAGAGTCGTGCCGCTGCGGGGAGCGCCGACAACGAGCACGATCGGGATCGAAGATGGCTTCGCAGCCTCGATCGTCTTCCTCTCCCGGCCCGAAATCATCCAGTCGATCGGGTGGGCTGCGATCCGCAGGGCTTCATGACACAGGGCGGCATAAGCCGCTCGCTGGCCGGACATCAGCATCCGGCCCAGCAGCCCCAGCGGATTGCGGAAATTGTCCGACGGACCGAGGCTCTTGCCCATGAATGGACTCAACGTAGACGGAACCATGAATCAACAGAAAGACCCGCAGGTTTCCCAGTATTGCCGATTGGCACGTCTGGATGTCCTGAATCGCGACACACGGTTCGTCGGAAGCAGAAGTGTCACGACTGTTAGACGGAATCGTCCGTCATGTTGCCGAATGGCATCACCATTCTGTGACTGTCGCCGTCAGAACAGCGCGCATGAAAATGCCGGTCGGCCTGAATGGGGGTCAGGTCGACCGGCATCGGGACAGTGGGAGCGAAGCGGGAGGAACTTCGTCCAGTGCATCCATCGGTGATTCCACAGTGTCTGCGCATTCGCGATGAGAACCGTCGCGGCGCGTGTTCGGGCGGAATCAGCGGGAGTGAATCAATAAGTTGGCAGAGTGTCGGTCATGACCATCTGCTGCGGATATCCCTGCTGTGGTGAGTAGGCCGAGATCTGCGCCGGAAGGACAGCGGCCTGAGGAATCGCGGGGTTGTAGAGTCCGGCGGAAGGATAGCCGGGAGCAATTCCCGTCTGGCACGGTGAGCATCCGCCACCGCCATATCCGCCACCGCCATAAGGAGCGTAACCGCCGCCATGACCCAGCAGGCAACAGCCACTCAACGAACTGACCATCAGCAGGCCAGCACACATGCTTGCAAATCGAGACATCTGAGATCCTCCGGGGAGTCACCGAGAATTCGGCAACGGGGCGGGATGATGAATGCGTGATTTCAGAGAACTCAGTCTGAGCAATCGGAACCGGCGGAACCGGTACGGTCTCAAAGCAATCGGAGGAGAAATCGACGAATTCGAGAGGGGAGAGAACGAGAGGTGTTTTGAACTGCAGGAACCGCAGTTCGAGTGGTCGGGAACTTAGAAGAAACCGGCAGAACAGGTCAAGCCCTGTTTCCGCTGGCAAAAACGGCGTTTTCACCCCGCCCCGCGATAATCTGAAATGATTTTTTCCGGGGAATCGTTCAAGTTCGCGGTGGTGGAACTGCAGGACCGCCTTTTTCAGCCCGTCCGGTTTCTCGAGGGCGGTCCTGGGAAGCCATCCTCCAGACGGTGTTAGGCGAGCGGCAAGTCTTGTCTTACCCGTGGGATAGGCTTCCAGCCTGTCATCCCTCGGAGAAGATGACAGGCTGGAAGCCTATCCCACGGCAAACTTTCATCTGCCGGTCGCCTTACGACAGACTCCCGGAGGAATCGCCACCCGTGAGCACCACTGCCATACGCAGCGCTTCTTCCATACCTCGGGCATCTGCCGGAGTTGCTGTGTTCCAGGCACGGTCAAAGGCCGTGCCGTGCGTCGGGCTGGTGCGGACGATGGGAAGACCGAGCGTGATATTGACCGCGCGGTCAAAGCCGATCAGTTTCACCGGGATATGGCCCTGGTCGTGATACATTGCCACGATGCCGTCGAACTCGCCCGAAATCGCCCTCCGCATGAGTGTGTCCACCGGCAACGGGCCGCTGAGATTCCGAATCATCGAGCGACACGATTCCACGGCCGGCTGGATGAGCTCCTGCTCTTCATTGCCGAACAGACCATGCTCTCCGCCGTGCGGATTCAGGCCACAGACTGCGATGGCTCGCCGCTGACAGCCGATGCGCTTCAGAAAATCGGACATCAGGCGGATTTTCCCGGCGATCGAATGCGTACGCAAAAGGCCCGGCACACTCTCAATAGACGTATGCAGTGTGACATGAGCGATACTCATCCCGTGCTCTGCAGTGCCAGCCAGCTGTGCGGCACCGAGCGGCGGAATCAAAGCTCGCCAAGCCGTCAGTGCGGACTCCGGCAGATGGAGCATCATTGCGAATTCAGCAACCCCGCACTGCTCCGCAAGGATCTCCGTGTGTCCCGGATAATAGTGCCCGGCGAGTTGCAGAGCTTCCTTGTTCAACGGAGCCGTTGCAATCGCATCGACGCAACCGTTTCGAGCCAGTCGAATCGACTCCGATAGATACTGAAACGCCGCATCGCCTGCCAATGCGCTGATTTCACGGCGAGGCGCACGAATGACGGCGTTACCGGCAGGATTAAGGCACGGGGTTCGTCCATGCGCAGCAACCGACTGAATTTCCGATCGGAACGATTGCGGCCCGCGTGCCGCGGGATCCACTTCCTCGATCTGTACATCAATGCCGGCCAAAACCGCAGCGTCACGAAAGATGTGAGGATGCCCGATCAGTACCGGTTCGAATTCCTCGGACACGTTGCCGCACCGAAGCGCGCGGACGATGACTTCCGGGCCGATCCCGGCGACGTCTCCGGCGGTGATGGCAATCACCGGCCTGGAATTGATGGGTGCTTCGGTCATGTATGGAAAGAGTAGCGGCCAGCGGTTGCGAGACAAATGCACCACCAGCCAAATGACTCACGATATGACCTGGGGGTTTACCCGAAAGAGTTGCAGGCGCCGGACTGAGATTCAGAAAAAATCGTCGAGCTGCGCGAATTTGTCGTGGCGAAAGAGAGGCTCGGTTCTCATTGTTCTGATCTCAATCACCTCGGTCGTGCATCCTGGATTTTCAACGCTGATGATCATCGCAGGAATTCCGTGTGGATGTCGCACCAACGGCGTCCTGCACGCACAACGCAATGACAGGGCACCCGGGATGATCCGATCTCTTCCGTTATTGCCATGTGGCTGACCTGCTCCTTCCCAGGGGAAACGACCGGCTGTGGTCTGCAAAGACCCGTGCTGGGGGAATCGCCCGAGAGGGGGCACTCTTTCGCCGAGTGCCGACCTGCGGAATCTCAAATATACGGAACTGAATACGTGACCTCACATGGCCCAGTCGCTCCGCGACTGAAATGTGCAGAACGGCATCAGGAACTTGCGGAACCGAAGCCCATGCAGAGGTCGCCGCGCGTGAGTCCGCGTTGCACTCCAATCCCGACAGCTTCTGAGGGATCACTCCCTCCGCTCGACAATTCCCGGACCGTGGCTGTATCCTGATCCAGGGCGAAACGACTGGGCTCCCCTAATCAACCGGTCGGCGCCTGACGCAGGAATCTGTAATCCGTTCCGAGGGCTCGCTGTCCCATGCGCTTTCGATGCCCCAACTGCAACAGTCCTGTCGAAATCGGTCTCGGCGCCAACGCGGTCGATGACACAAGCGACGTCCTGACATGCCCGTCGTGTCAGAGCAAGTTCAGTCTGTCGGGAGACGGCCGACCGACTGAAATCCCGGACGCCGGGCTGACCATCGCTCATTTCGAAGTCTTGCAGATTCTCGGCGAAGGTGCGTTCGGGTCGGTCTTCAAGGCGTGGGACCCGCAGCTGGAGCGACATGTCGCCGTAAAGGTCCTGCGAGAAGGTCGCGAGACAAAGGACTCGGCGAAACAAATGCTGCGAGAGGCGCGCGTCGCGGCAGGGATTAAACACCCGAACATCGTCCAGGTCTATGAGGTCGGCCCGTATAAGGATGCCTTCTACATCGCGTGCGAACTGGTGGACGGCATCAGTTTATCCGAGTGGCTTAAATTCCATTCACCGAAACAGGATGACACCGCCAGACTCGTCATCAAGATCTGTCAGGGAATGCAGGCGGCTCATGAGGCGGGTGTGATCCATCGAGACCTCAAGCCCGGCAACATTCTGATGGATCATCAGAACGAACCGCATGTCTCGGATTTCGGGCTGGCCAAACGTGCCAATCCCAGTGAAATCACGGTCACACACGACGGACAGATTCTCGGAACGCCATCCTACATGTCCCCGGAGCAGGCCCGCGGCGAAGTGCGAGGCATTTCGCATCTCAGTGATGTCTATTCCATCGGCGTCATTCTGTACGAACTGCTGACCGGACAACGCCCCTTCGTCGCCACGGATTCACGAACCGTTCTCTACCGCATCCTGACTGAAGACGCGAAGTCGCCGAGGTCGTTGAATCCCGCAGTTTCACGCGATCTGGAGCGCATCTGCCTGCAGGCCATGGAGAAAGATCCTTCGCGACGTTATCAGTCGGCGGCGGACCTCGCGGCCGATCTGGAACGCTGCCTTCAGGGCTTTCCGGTGCGCGCCCGGCGTTACGGAGTGCTTCGAAAGTTCTCGAAGCTTGTTCTTCGCAACAGAGTGGTCTCAGGGGCAATTGCCGCAGTTCTGATTGCAGGGATCGTTGTGGTCTGGCAGTACCTGCAACCACTCGATGGTGCCGTGCAGGTTGTCATTACGACAGATCCCGTGGCTGATCGTGTGGTGTTCACTCCGTACGACGAGTACCTGCGAGTTCCACATCAGACAGGGCAGGTCGTCGAATCGAAACCATCTGCCATAACATGGCTTCAGCCGGGGATGTACCGCGTGCAGGCGTTTGATGCCGACGGGCGATTTCACGAAGTGTGGCGACAGGTTCCTGCAGAACATCTGGGCAGTGCTGAGGACCAACTTTATCCGCACGACACATGGATTGTGACAGGGAATGGTATCGTTGAACTACCGTCCTTCAGGATTTTCCGGGACGAAGAAGTGATCGTAAAAACCGCCGAGGTCAAAGGCGGAACGTTCATGATGGGATTCGAAGACCGGACCCGCTTTTCAGCCACCCATCGGCACTTGGTTCCGGATATGCAGGTCGGAATCAATGAGGTGTCGTATGGCGAGTTCCGCAGCGTGCTGGGAGGCAGTCATTATCCGACCTCGAGTGAAACATGGCTGAGCCGGATCGACGGGATCTTCGGCGACCGATCCGATGTTTCTCCCGAGATGCCAGTCACCGGTTATCCGCGGGATGTCGCGATTCTGTTCTGCGAACTGGCTGGCGGACGACTTCCAAACAATGCCGAGTGGGAATACGTCGCATCACAGTCCGGCGAAACGGTCTATTCCACCGGTGATCATCCGCCTGAAGTCGAACTGACAGATTGGAACGTCATCGCGACCACCGCTGAGTCACCCGATGACAGCCATCCCCAGGGAATCCGAAACCTGTGCTTCAGCGCTGCGGAGTTTACAGATTCTGCCAACACCAGCTACCGCTGGTTGTACCCGGCGGAAACAAACGTCGAGCCGAAAAACGATAGTCCGACGAAACTATCCACACTGTCGCAGATCCAGGAAGTCCGAGGCGGTGACGCGGACTGGGTCCAGGGAGGACCTGCCGCTGGAGTACCCGCCGCGAAAACGCGGGTCTCAATCAACAAAGTCTGGGGAACTGACGCAACGTCAAGGACGAACCGTGGTCGGATTGGATGGCGGCTGATTCGAATGAAACGAACCGACTGAAAATCAATTTCCCCGGAATGCTTACGGCCGTCTGCGCCATCGACTTCGCGGAGTACACTGTCTACCGACACACAGCACCGACCGCTATTCGATCTGGGTAATTGCTGGCTTACCAAATAATGTTGCCGAGATGAACGTGATAAACTACTTCGGATGAACCCGATCCCTGTTTGATTGCCAGTTCGCGAGTTTTGCCCGTCTCGGTCGGTTTGAGCCTAATATCCTGTCCAGCAATCAACCCGGACGAACCAGTAACATCAGCATTCACCCGAACGCCGAACCTCATGGTTTGCGTCCCCTTTGTCGCCGAACGCAACGCGAAGGTATGTTTCGTCGCGACAGTCTGTCCCGGCACTCTGTGATTCAGATGCACATAAGTAATCGTCGCAGCGAGGACCCAGTCATTTGTCCCCGTCATTCCGCGTATGTCGCTGGGCGACGGACAAGTTGGCGCTCGGTCCACCGGATTACTAAACACCAAAGTCCCTGTGGTCGCAAAACGGCCTTCATCACCCACTGGAATTGCGGTGTGGCGGTTCATCCACCCAGGAGTGCATCCGTTGCACGCGACGGCGCAAGCTGCCGAGCAGTCGGCAAACATGGTCATGGGAGTTCCGGAAGGACATCCAGTCGCGGCCCATAGGCAATTGCCTCCAGGAATCTCCGTGATCACCTCATTGAGGCAGACACTGTCACCCACGAAGACGCATATTTGCTGCGGACGACAGGGACTGCAGATTGCATGCTGGCGACAGCGTCTCTGATTTTTGCACTGCGAACGCCAACCCTGACCGGAGGCAGCGTCGCATGCGAATGCGAGCAGTAAACACACAACCACGCTCGTGACTCGTTTCATGCGTCGCAACCTTGATGAAAGCCTCTATTGCCATTGGGAAAATGACCTAAAGGCGACGTCCTGCTTCTCCCTACATGAAATGTTGGCGAACAGCACTGGATTCCTCAAGTCGGAAAGGCGTGAAAGTGAGCGAAATGCAGAGATTGGGGCGGGTATATATGGTGTTGTTTTCTTACCAGAAGCATGGTGAAGTAGCAGTGAGTTTGCAGAGCGGATGAATCGACGCACCAACAAACGTCTTCGTGCCTCGACAGTCAGGAGACAACATGCACGTTCATGCTCCCTCGCAATGAAGAAGCCCGGACCACATGGGAGGTCCGGGCTTCATGCAGCTCCGCTGGCTTCGCGTTGCCGCGAAATTCGATTTCAGCTTACGCGCTCACTCGCTGTCGGCAGACTGAATTTCCAGCTGGTCGCGTTTGTCGAAGAGCTGCTTCAGACGATCGCGGGAGTAGATGCGGACAACGTTCTTCTTGTACCGAAGTCGGCCCAGTTCATCGTAATCAAGGTGCTCGGCTATTTTCGGAGTCGCCATGTCTGCGTACAGGCCTGCGAAGGTCTCCGGATCCACGCCACGGCCTTCTTCCAGATCTTTCTCAGCGTCAATGCCACCGACCGAAACAGCAAAGAAGTTCAGTCCGCCCGATGCTGATGTGCTCTGCCCGCCGGCAACGAACAGGTTCGTGACTTCACGAACCGACTTGTACGCCTTGTGATACGCCTGGAGCACATCCTCCGAATACTGGGTGGCTTCTTCCTGCTGAGCGTGCAGCGATGGCGGCGATTGCCCGGAAAATGTACCGACGGAATAGCCGGCGGC
>Ga0163144_10010029_pt1 | contig 20247 bp, 15 predicted proteins | sample OliLak19BULKMAT1_FD_123175 | JGI IMG/M metagenome (GOLD analysis project Ga0163144, IMG submission 123175) | Freshwater microbial mat bacterial communities from Lake Vanda, McMurdo Dry Valleys, Antarctica - Oligotrophic Lake LV.19.BULKMAT1 | ecosystem: Environmental > Aquatic > Freshwater >... | reverse complement strand
CGCGCTGGAGCGGTTTGACGACGATTTCGTGCTGGGAAAGACAGGCGTCCACCTGCAAGGCGACCCGCTCGCCGGCACAGTCGATGACGACCAGATGCCCGGAAACGTCATCGCTCGCGGCAATGCCAAGGTGCGTCCGCAGACTGACCAGCCGCAGCCGCTCGCCGGCGAGAACAATGGACGCGGATCCCGCCCTGGGAATGGCGTTCAGCAGGTGGGTGCCATGTACGTGCGTCAGGGGCACGGCGTACGTCTCATCCGCGACGCGAACCAGTAACGTGCGCAGCATGGCGATGCTCAACGGAAGGCGCATCGTGATCACGGTGCCGGTGTCGACGGCGGTCGCCAGTTCGAGGCGGCCGCCGAGGGACTGCACACGATTCTGGACAGCGTCGACGCCGACGCCCCGACCGGACAGCGCCGTGACCGTGGTCGCCGTGCTGAGCCCTGGTCGCGCCAGCAGGTGCAGCAGCCCGTGATCGTCATCGGCGAGCGATTCCGCGTCGGCGACGCCCTGTGCGCGTGCCAAAGCGGCCACCTTGGCACGGTCGACGCCGCGCCCATCATCGGCGATCGTGACCGCGACCATCGCCCCATCACGAATGGCGCGAACGACCAGCCGACCGCGCTCCGGCTTCCCCGCCGCGCGGCGCTCGGCGGGTCGTTCGAGACCGTGATCGATCGCGTTGCGCAGCAGATGCAGGAGGGGATCGCTCAATTCGTCGAGGAGCGAGCGATCCACCTCCAGCTCGCGCCCCTCGAGCACCAGATCGATATCCTTCCCCAATGCGTGGGCGGTATCGCGCACATGACGCGGGAACCGGTCGAACACCTGCGCCAATGGCACCATGCGGCTGCGTAGAATCGCATCGCGCAGCTGCGCAATGAGCTTCGAGGCCTCGTCGAGTGCCTGCCTCCCCGCGTCATCAGCCGTGGGGCGCAGATGCTGCTGCAGGCGATCCCGCGCCAACACCAGCTCACCAACGACGTCGAGCAGTTCGTCGAGACGTTCGACGGGAATCCGGACGGTTTGTGTCACGCCCGGCTCGCGGGCGCCGACGGCACCGCGGACTTCGCGAGTGACGTGGCATTCCCTGATTTCTCCCGCACTGCTGGCCGCATGCGCGATCGTGGTCGCGTCGAGCATCATCGCGCTGCCATCATCACCCAGCCACACGGTCAGATGTCGATCCCATGCGTCCTCCGCGCGCGTCTCGTCGTCCGGAGCAACCCCAAGTACGGGTGCGAGGGCGTGCAGTTTTCGCAGGACCACGGTGCTGCGGGCGAGCGGGATGGCGGCATCGTCGGCGATGTGGACGTCGACGCGCCAGCGCGCACCGTCCACCGCAGTGGCGCGCGTGACGACGCGTGCTGATCGCTGGCGAGCACGTGACCGGCCGCGTGCTTCCGGGGCACGCACGCGGAGGGCCTCGATCGCGGCTGCGGCACTGCACAGCGCCGGCGGCGGCACATCGCCCCGCTCGGCGGCATCGAGCGCGCGTCGCACGCCGTCAACGAGCACCAGCAACGCGGCGACATGCGAGGCAGGCAGCTGCCCCTCCGCGCGTGCGCTCTCGAGCACCGACTCCCCGGCGTGGAGGGCCGAGGCGGTGTCCGTGAGTGCCACCGTGGCACTCATCCCCTTCAGTGAATGGAACGCGCGGAACACCGCGTCGATGGCAGCACGCGAGTCGGGGGTCCGCTCGAGGACCAGCAGCTCGGCGTCCACCTGGTCGAGGAGGTCGCGTGCCTCGGAGAGGAACAGCGTCAGGAGACGATGCGATTCCATCTGTGCGCAATCCGGTTCGATCGTCGCCGAGGGCGACTCAGCCCAGGACGCGCTGCACCGCTTCAATCACGCGGTTCGGCTGAAACGGCTTGACGACAAAATCCGACGCGCCCGCCTGCAACGCTTCGTTCACGAGTGCCTGCTGCCCCATCGCGCTGCACATCACGACCTTGGCGGTGGGATCCCACGTCGTGATCTCCCTGACGGCGTCGATTCCGCCCATGTCCGGCATCACGATGTCCATCGTGACGAGATCCGGCTTCAGCGCCTTGTACTGCGCGACGGCTTGCGCCCCGGTCTCGGCCTGGCCGCAGATGGAGAATCCCGCCTGCTGCAGAATGTCGCCGACGAGCGTGCGCATGAAGAGGGCGTCGTCACAGACCAGAACGCGATGACTCATGTGGGGATCCTTTGGGGGACGCCACGCGGCATCGCGTAGCGTTATTGAAGCAGGAGATCGTCGGCCATCGCAGCCACATCGAGCAGCGGCAGCGTGGTTCCGGCCACACGCACCTCGGAGCGAAGGAGCGCGCTGCCGGCCGGACGCGCGCCCGGAGGCGCTTCGGCGTCGCGCAACACTGGCAGTGTGTCCACTGCCAGAGCGCACCGCCGGCCTCCCAGCTCGAGGGTGACCACCCAGCCAGAAGGGGTGGAGGGCCCGTGGTCCAGGAGGCGTCCGAGATCGACGAGCGGGACCAGGGTGCCCCGCACATTGACTACACCGCAGACGAACTCAGGCGCAGCGGGCAACCGAATGGCGGGCATCCGTGCGAGCACCTCCCGCGCGGAGGCTGCCAGCATCGCAACGGTGGTGCCTCCCCCTTGCAGCAGCATGACGCGTGGCCCCGTGGCCCGAATCATCGACGCGTCAGTCGGTTCCTGGCTGGCTGGCGGGGGCGCGTTGATCATCGTCGTCGAAGGCGTAGAAGCCGTAGTGGTCGAGGAGGTTCACATCGGCCGGTGGCTGGTGGGAACCGGCGATGGCCCGCAGCGCCACCTCGAGATCTGCCGGCAGCCCTGCCCGGAACGCGAGCCACTCGGCGGTGATCGGGTGCTGCAGCCGGAGCGCGGCGGCATGCAACGCATGACGCCCGGGCGGGAGCCCCGTCACGCGACGTCCACCGCCACCGCCGTAGGTGTCGTCGCCGATCACCGGGTGCCCCGTCGACGCGAGATGGACGCGGATCTGATGCGTGCGTCCGGTATGGAGCCGACAGCGGAGCAGGTCGCCGCCGTCGAATCGCGCCAGGCGATCGATGTCCGTACGCGCCGGCTTGCCAGCCGGGACGAGTGCCATCCGATGTCTGTTGTTCGGATCGCGCCCGATATTGCCTTCGATCGTGCGGCGGTCTTCACGCAGATGGCCCCAGGTCAGCGCGGCATACCGGCGACTGACACGTCGCGCGGCGAGTGCAGCAGACAGCAGGCGATGCGCCCGATCCGTCTTCGCCACGATGAGCAGCCCGGAGGTTTCCTTGTCGAGCCGATGCACGATGCCCGCGCGCTCGTCACCTGCCTCGGATGACAGGTCACCGCCGCGACCGACGAGCGCATGCACCAGCGTTCCAGACCAGTTGCCTGGCGCCGGATGCACGACCATGCCGGCCGCCTTGTCCACAACGAGCAGATGTTCATCTTCGAAAACGATCGTCAGGGGCAAGACTTCACCGATGACCTCGACCCCGCGTGGTGCTGGGATAGTGACGGTAATCTGCTGGGAAACTGTGGGCCGATACCCCGCCTTCTGCGGTTTCGACTCGACCAGCACCATACCGGTGGCGATCAGCGTGGCTGCCTGCGTGCGCGACAGATCGGCGGCAGCGGCGACGATCAGATCGAGGCGTTGACCATCGCCGAGGGCTTGGAGAGTCAGCGAGCGAGCGACTTCACGAGAACTCATGATGACTGCGCTCAACGCGCCGACGACGTATCGCTCGCGCTCGACGTCTCTGTTTGCGCAGCGAGCCGATCCTCACGCCAGAGCACCAGCGCCAGTAATACCGCCCCACAGCTGACTCCGATGTCGGCCACATTGAACGTCGGCCAGCGCATATCGCCGATACCGACATCGATGAAATCGACAACGCCCTGCCCCGACCGGAGCCGATCGATCAGGTTGCCGCACGCACCGCCGAGGATCATGCCGAGGGACGTCAGCTTGAGGCGCTCTCCCTCGGCCGTCGCCTGATACATCCGGGTCAGGATGACGACAGCGCCCACCGTGAGCGCGGTGAAGATCCACCGGGACCATTCCCCGAGATGGAGGCCGAACGCCGCTCCGGGATTGTACAGCAGTGTGAACGTGAGCCAGTCACCGAACACCTGGTGCCGCGTATGCACCGGAGCGAGCGTCTCGACTGCCCACCACTTCGTGGCGACATCGGTGGCGAGGAACGCAACTGCGACCGGCCAGAACAACCGGGCGTTTCGACTACTTCTTTCCATCTTCCTCTTTCTGTTTGCAGTTGATGCAATACCGTGCATGAGGGAGCGCATCGAGGCGCTCGAACGCAATCGGGCTGCCGCACTCGTGACAGAGTCCGAACTTGTCCGGCGAACGATAGAGTCGGCGCAGCGCCTGATCGAGATGGAACAGGAAACGCCCTTCCTGACTTGCGAACAGGAAGGCCTTTTCGCGTTCCATCGCATCCGTGCCCTGATCCGCCATGTGAAAGGAATAGGCGCTCAGGTCGCCATCACCTTCGGCTCCGAACCGATTTCCATGGTGTCCGAGCTCCTTCAGGACGCGCTTACGCTCCTCGAGCAGCCGCTTCTCAAAATACGTGACATCCTTCTTGCTGAAGCCCTTCACGGTGGGCTTCGGTGCGCTGGCTGAAGAGCTCATTTCGTCTCGTCCCGGTCCAGGGTGATCCACGCAGCGATATCGTCGAGGTCGACGGCAATGCCCCCAAGGGGCGCCGCCTCGCTGTCCGACACTTCAAAAACAGACGCCAATACCTCGCCCGCTATCCACGGGTGGTGCCCACGTGCCGAGTCCCGCACCGCCTGTACACCGCCGACGACCAGATGAATCCGGTCGCTCACCGCGAAACCGGCGTCCTTGCGCAACCGCTGAATGCGGCTGACCAGCTCACGGGCGATTCCTTCCGACCGCAGGGCATCGGTGAGTTCCGGATCGATCGCGGCAACATACACGCCATCACCAGCGACGACGAGTTCGCCGACCGCCGACCGTGTCAGGACGACGTCGTTGGGCTCGAGGGCGTAGTCGATTCCATCGACCAGAATCGTGACGCGGTCGCCACGTTCGAAGGACTGAAGGACGGCAGACGGAAGCGCCTCGACGGCTGCCGCGGCGGCCGGGGTCGCCTTCCCGAAGCGTTTTCCCAACGCACGGAAATTGCCCTTCGCGCTCACCCGGACGAGGTCGTCTGCCGATCCGGCGAACAGGACCGTCCTGATGTTCAACTCGGTTCGGATGAGCTCCGCGAGCGCCTCAACCCCCATGACCTCATCCTGTGGCACCACGCAGATCATGCGCCCGAGTGGCTGCCTGACTTTGAGGCCGGCCTCCTCTCGCGCCGCACGGCCCAACCGGCACAAGGTGCGGACGGCGGCCATGTCCCGTTCAATGGACTCGTCGCGCGCGGCAGCGGTCAGCCGGACGTAGGCGGCGGTGTGGACCGACGCGCCAACGAGCTGGCGATGGATCCAATCCGTCAGGAACGGCGCAAAGGGGGCCAGGAGCCGGCAGACGACAGCCAGCACCTCATGCAGCGTGGCGAACGCGGCGCGGGTGTCGACGGCGTCGGTGTCGCCGTCCCAGAAACGGGCGCGACTCAGGCGCACGTACCAGTTGGAGACGTCCTCATCGACGAAGTCCATGATCGCACGCGCCGCGAGCGTCGGCTCATACGCCTCGAGCAAACGGTCGGCCTCAGCCTCCACGGTCGCGAGGCGCGAGAGCACCCATCGATCGAGTGCTGGTCGAAGCGCGACCGCCGGATCACGCTCACTGGGTGACCACCCGAAGTTCGCATACCGCGCGAAGATCCCGCTGTAGATGTTGCGCAGCGTGAGCAGGAACCGTCCGGCCGTCTGACGCAACACGTCTTCGTCGAAGCGCCGCGGAATCCAGACCTGGCTGGTGCTGATCAGAAAGAGCCGCACCGCATCGACACCGTGAGTCGCAATGACGCGCCATGGATCGACCGCATTGCCCTTGCTCTTCGACATCTTCTGTCCGGCCGCATCGAGGACGAGATCATTCACGAGCACGTGCCGATAGGGTGCCGCACTGCCGGCAGCGTTGTTCGGCAACGCATCACCCAGCGCGGACGAGATCGCGAGCAGCGAGTAGAACCAGCCGCGCGTCTGATCGACCCCTTCCGCGATGTAGTCCGCCGGAAAATGCTGGCGGACCACATCGGCATTCTCGAACGGATAATGCCACTGCGCAAACGGCATGCTCCCGGAATCGAACCAGGTGTCGATGACTTCCGGCACGCGGCGCATGGTGCCAGTGCCGCTCGCCGCCGGCCAGGAATAGGCGTCGATGAACGGCTTGTGCGGATCGAAGTCGTCGGGCAGCGGTCGACCGACGCGGTCGGCCAGTTGCGCGTAGCCTCCGATCACCTCGATCTCGGTCGGATCAGTGTCGTTGACCCACACCGGCAGCGGTGTGCCCCAGTAGCGGTCGCGGGAGACGGCCCAATCGACATTATTCTCCAGCCACTGCCCGAACCGACCGGCGCCGATTTCAGGCGGCTGCCATTGCACCTGCGCGTTCCGCGCGATCATCTCGTCCTTGATCGCCGTCGTCTTCACGAACCAGGAGCCACGCGCGTAGTAAAGCAGCGGTGTGCCGCAGCGCCAGCAGTGCGGGTACGAGTGCACAAATCGCCCGTCCTTCCAGAGCACGTCGCGGCGCTTGAGTTCATCGATGATGAGCGGATCCGCATCCTTGATGAAGCGGCCACCGATGACGGGCATCGACTCCGGGAAGCGCCCGCGCGCATCGACCGGCTGAATGAAGGCCAGATTGTGCCGTTGCCCGGCACCGTAGTCATCCGCGCCAAACGCCGGCGCCATGTGCACGACCCCCGTGCCGTCGTCGGCAGAGACGAATGTCTCACCGACGATGATCTCCGAATTCGTGCCCTCTGGATACGCGACCCAATCGAGCGGGCGGACGTAGCGCATCCCGACCAGCGTTGCCCCGCGCAGCGTGCGCACGTTCGTCCACCGGTCGCCCCAATCGCCGCCGAGCACGGCGGCAACGCGCGATTCAGCGAGGATGATCGTGAACGCGGCGCCGCTGCTCTTCTGGAGTTCGACATAGACGATGTCCGGATGCACCGCCAGCGCGGCATTCGACACCAAGGTCCACGGCGTCGTGGTCCAGACCAGGATGCGTCGTCGCATCGTGGTGGCGGGATCGACCAGATCAAGTCCGATGTACGTGCTGGGATCCTCGACGTCCTTGTAGCCCTGCGCGACTTCATGGCTCGACAACGCCGTCTCGCACCGGGGGCAGTACGGGAGAATCTTGTGGCCCTGCACCAGCAGCCCCTTGGTGTGCATGACGGACAGCGCCCACCAGACACTTTCGACATAGTCGTTGGTGTAGGTGACGTACGGCCGCTCGTAGTCGAGCCAGTACGCCATCCGCTTGCTGAGCTTTTCCCAGTCGCCGCGATAGGTGAAGACGCTCTCACGGCAGCGCCGATTGAACTCGGCGATACCGATGGCCTCGATGTCACGCTTGCCGCTGATGCCGAGCGCCTTCTCGACTTCGATTTCGACGGGAAGGCCGTGGGTATCCCAGCCGGCCTTGCGCGTGATGTGCGCGCCCTTCATGGCGCGATGCCGCGGAATCAGGTCCTTGAGTGTGCGCGCGAAGACGTGATGAATACCAGGCCGCCCGTTCGCCGTCGGCGGCCCTTCGTAGAACACGAAGCTGGATTGCCCCGGCTTCGGTGCATTCGATGGCGAGAACAGCTGCTCACGCTCCCACTGCCCGAGCAGCGATGTCTCCAGCGCATCGGGCGTGTCGGCGGCGGTGAGTTCCCGATAGCGTTCGGCCGGGCGTTCACTCACAGCTGCTCCAGCACTCCGCGCACGAGAGCCGTCAGATTCGGCTGCGCAGCGTTCGCGGTGGCGACGATCTCGTCCAGCGTCGCTTCCTGCAGCGAATCCGGCAGACACATGTCAGTAATGATGGAAAGGCCAAGCACGCGCATCCCGCCGTGGCGCGCAACGATCACTTCCGGCACGGTGGACATGCCGACGACATCAGCGCCCAGCGACCGCAGCATGCGGTACTCGGCACGTGTCTCGAGGTTGGGACCAACAACCGCGACGTAGATCCCCTCGCGCAGCGTGAGCCCCTGGGCCGCGGCGACCTTCCGCGCGAGGGTCCGCAGCGAGGCATCATAGGCGACCGACATATCGGGAAAGCGCGGACCCAGCGCCGGATCGTTCGGTCCGACCAGCGGGCTGTCGCCGAGGAGGTTGATGTGATCGGCGATCAGCATGAGATCACCGCGATTCCAGAGCGGATGCATTCCTCCGCACGCATTCGAGACGATGAGCGTCTCGGCACCGAGCGCGCGCAACACGCGCACCGGGAAGGTGACCTCATGCAGCGAGTAACCCTCGTACCGATGAAAGCGGCCCTGCATGGCGACCACCGTCCGGCCACCGAGCGTGCCGCAGAGCAGTCGTCCGGCGTGGCTCTCGACGGTCGAGAGCGGGAACCCGGGGATTTCCGCGTAGTCGATGGTCGCTTCGATGCTGATCTGCTCAGCCAGCTGCCCGAGTCCCGTGCCGAGAATGATCGCCTCGGTCGGCGCGCGCGAAAACACCGACTGGATGGCCTGCGCGGCCTCGGTGATCCGTTCGACGCTGTGGCGCAAGGGCATCGGCGAGACCTTCTGATACGCCCTCAACTCAACGGTTGCGTTGAGCGACGGTATACTACCCGTCATGACGACGACTCCGGCAGCACACTCCGGGGAATGATGCCATCGGTGAGCGCGCGAACCGTGTCAGGATCGGTGATCGTCTCCTTGGCGGGGACGATCGCACTCATGAGCGGCGTCGGTCGCGGCCTGATGCGCGCATCGATGAGATCATCGGTTTCGTGGAGATACATGTCCACCGAGGCCGGCATGAGCGGTGCGGCCGTCCGGGACGCTTCGACATCCTGCAAGTGACGCTCCGCAAGCGCCTTCATCTGCGACAGATACGAAGTGCGCGAGCGGTTCAGCTGATCGAGATCACTGGCGATCCGCTTCGCGGTACTGCGCGAATCCTCGACCAGAGAGCGTGCCTCGGACTTCGCCTCACGCAGCATGCGCTCGCACTCGTCGCGCGCGTGGCGGAGCATTTCCTCGGAGCGATTCCTGGCGTCAGTGAGCAGCTTGTCGGTCTCGGCACGCGTGTCCTGCGTCAGCCGATCGGCGTCGAGCCTGGCTTCACCGAGGGTCTTGTCGGCCTCGCTGCGCGCTTCCTGCAGTACGAGGCTGCCCTCCTTCTCGGCCTGTTCCCGAATGTCGCCCCGGAGCTGCTGGGCGCTGACCAGCGCGTCGTTGATGGCGCGATCGCGCTCACGGAATGAGCGAATCTGATCGTGAAAGCCACGCGCCTTGGTATCGAGGTCATTGATGCGGCGAGCCAATTCCTCGATTTCGTCAGCGACGCGCGACTTGAACTCGTCAACGCGCGCGCGATCGTAACCGCGCAGTGCAGACCCGAATTCCCATCGCCGCACGTCAAGCGGCGTCAGTCGAAATTGTTCGTCAGACATTCAGCTCCTCGCTCCGAACAGCACGGTTCCCAGGCGGACCAGTGTGGCCCCCTCTTCCACCGCAACCTCGTAGTCGTTCGACATCCCCATCGACAGCACGTCCGCACCTGCGTGGCCAGCCTGGCGCACCTGCCGCAGCGCGTCGCGCGCGCCGACGAAGGCCTGACGGATGGCACGTTCGTCCTCGGTGAACGGCGCCAGACACATCACCCCGGCGACCCGCACTGCCGAGAGCCCCGCGACGTGTGCGGCGAGTGCATGGACCTCCGCCGCCGACACGCCACTCTTCTGCACCTCGCCTGCCACGTTTACCTGCACGAGCACCTCGACTACCTGCCCCGCCTCTTCCGCGGCACGCTGCACTGCGTCGGCCAGACGAATGCTGTCGAGCGAGTGCACCAGCGCGAACTGTGTCGCCGCCTTTGCCTTGTTCCGCTGCAGATGCCCCAGGAGGTGCCAGCGAACTGCAGCGCGTGTGGCCTGCATCTTTCCCAGCGCTTCCTGGACCTTGTTCTCCCCAACGTCAGCAATCCCACACGCCGCCGCCGCCTCGACCGCCTCGGCACCGTGCGTCTTGGTGACGGCGATGATTCGCACCGATTGGCCGTGCCCCCCCCTCGCGCGCGCCGCGTCGATCCGCTCCTGCACTTCCGTCACACGCCGACCGAGGTCCGAAAACGCCATAAGCCTTGAATTTACTGGAGGTTACACGTGATATCAAGCAACGCCCGAAGTGTCGAATCAAGTTCCGCAACGCCTTGCGTTGCGGCGGTCGCCGCGAGCCCCGGGCAGCGGGCGACGCGCTGAAAGGCCTGCACCATGCCGTCGGGTGACGGATGCGCGGGTATGGCCAACAGCGAACTCATCATTTGAGAGCTTTCGTACGCAAGCTCCACGCTGATCCGTGGCGGGCAGACCTCGCGTCGCGTACCCACGTCGACCAGACCGAGGCGGCGCCAGCAGGTGACCCCGGCAAGGCGTCCGAGCTCGACGCGCATTGCCGATGGCACGAGGATCGTCACCGCGATCTGCCCTTTGCGGTCGAGTTGCTGCCGGGCGAGGAAACCGGCTCTGGCGAAGATGGCTGGTGTGATCGTCGTGTCAGGCATCAAGCGGAAGGCCCGCCACGCGCTCTCGCGGAAGTACCAGTTCGCCGGCAACAGCGACGTGACGACGACTGACACATCTCGACGGACCGAGTCGATGGCCTGCCGGTACCAGACTGGATACGAGTCGTTGTCGCCCGCCGTGAAGAGAATGCCGTTAATTGGTACCTGGCGAAGAAACTCCGCTGCCATCGCCGCGGCGGCCAGCTTGTCTGGCAGTTTGCTGCGATTGACCGCGCTCCATGACCCGACGAGCATCAGTGCCGGAACGATGGACGCCATCAGCACCGGCTTGGGCAGCCGTTGCGCTGCGACCCAGGCGCCGCCACCGATCCACAGCCCCCAGCACCAGAAAGCCAGCGCGAAGAAATAGTCGCGCTCACGCGCCTCATGCGGCGCCTGCACTGGCAGCACGCCAATCCCGAACGACGGCCCCGCCTTGAGATTGAGCTGCAGGCAAACGCCGATCGTGGCCAGAAGAAACAGGACCACGCCAATTCGGGCGCTGATGCGATGCTTGCGCCAGTGCGTGATGAGCCCGAGCGCTCCGAACGCCACCGCGACGAGCGTGAACGGCGTACGCCACCACGACGGCGTTACCTCGTTCCAGAGGCTGAGGGCCACTTGCCAGTCAGCGTACTGGACGATGTTTCCGAATTGCAACCAGAGCGGTGCCTGTCGAGGCCAGAGTGGCGCAACGTCGTATTGAACGCGAGCAATGACGCCGAGCAGTTTGCGCAACGTGTCCGGGTCGCCCTGATTGAGAAACGGGTCCTGACGCGCGCGCACGAGCAAAATGAGCACGGCAGACCAGGCGAGAACCGTTGCACCCGAGGCGAGCATCAGCCATCGGGTCTTCCGGTCGCCTCCGAAAGCGCCGAGAAAGGCACCGACAACGCAGCCGAAGGCGAGGAGCCAGAGCCCATGGCTGAGCAGCGCCGTGGCGAGTACGAGTCCGCCGGCGCCCGTCAGCGCCCGCCAGTGCACGCTGCCATCGCGATTCGTATTCGCGAGCAGCATCGCGGCGGGTGCGGCAACCAGGGCACTGAGATGCAGAGGCAACGCAAGCGCGGCGGCGTACGCAACACCAATGCGCGCGCGGTCATCGTCGCACTGGTGGGCCCGCCATGCGGCGGCGAATTGCAGCGCGACGCACAGCAGCGATACGGAATAGACTTCCGTTTCGGTGGCGTTCATCCAGACGGTACCCATCGCACCGGCGCTCAGGCCGGCAAGAATGCCAACACTCCGTTTCTCGGAGACGCGAGCGATCAGCCAGGCGGCAACCGCACAGGCCCCGCTGGTGGCGAGTGCCGAAAGCAGTGTGCCCGCCTGCACCGGAGAGATTGCCGGCAGCAGCCGCCAGAGCGACGAGCCGATGGCGACGTAGAGCGGCGTACCTGGAGGATGCGGAATGCCCAGCGTGCCGATCGCGGTCGCGAACTCGCTGGCATCCCAGAAGGTGGGCAACGGTGCGCCGGTCGCAGCGTAGACGCACAACAGAATCGCACCCGCCGTCACGGCGGCGTGAACGGAATGTCGCGGTTGCTGCGTCATGTGCAGGCTGCTCCGTGCATCATCGCAGTGGTGATGTTTCGCTGTGGCTGCACATCAACCACGTTCGGCATCCGGAGATCCGGACACGCGAGTCCGACGCCGCGACCAGCGCGTCGTTTCGTCAGGCGAGTCAGGCGCAGCACCCTGGATGCGAAACTCAGCTCCATTGCGTGCATGGGGAAGGAGACAGGGCACCACGCTTGAGGCTTCCGGGATCACTCAGGGCTCGACAGGGCGGGAGAATCAGCCGACGACACGCGGGGCAACGCACCGGGCACCGTGGCAAGGATGTGACGTCAGCGACTTTCGCTGGTGGCGCCACCGATGCAGGATAATGCAATGGACCGTCGAAACTTTCTGGGTGACCTGAGCCGGCACGCCGCAATCTGCGCCGCTGTGCCAACCGTTGAACGTCTCTCGCGACGGTTGCGGTTCGCGGAGAATCCGTTCGCCCTCGGTGTCGCGTCCGGCGATCCGCACGCGACGGGTGGCGTCCTGTGGACCCGACTGGCCTCGCGACCGCTCGACCCCGACTGGGGCATGGACGGCGTGCGGACACCAGTCGTCTGGGAGGTGGCCGAGGACGACCAGTTCGGTCGCATCGTTCAGCGCGGCAGGTACATGGCCGCTCCGGAGCTGGGATACTCGGTGCATGTCGACGTGGGCGGACTGTTGCCGGATCGGTGGTACTTCTATCGCTTCCGCGTCAGCGACATTGCCAGTCCGACGGGCCGACTGCGCACCACGCCAGCGGAAGGCGCGCTGACGCCGCTGCGTTTTGCGTTCGCCTCGTGCCAGCACTATGAGACCGGACTCTTCACGGCCTACCAGCACATGGCCGCCGAGGAACTCGATCTGGTGGCGCATCTGGGCGACTACATCTACGAGTACGCGGGGATCAACGGCCGTGTACGCAAGCACGATGGATTCGAGTGTCGATCGCTGGACGACTATCGCCGCCGCTATGCGCAGTACAAGCTCGATCCGCTGCTGCAGGCGGCACATGCGCGCGCGCCGTGGGTGGTGACGTGGGATGATCACGAGGTGGACAACAATTACGCCGGCGAGATCGGCGAGAATGTGTACGAATCGAGTGAGCAGATGCGCGCGCGGCGGGCGGCGGGGTATCAGGCGTGGTGGGAACATCAACCGGTCCGAGTGCCCCGCGCAGCCTCGTGGGCCGACCTGTCGATCCGGCGCTCGCTGGAGTGGGGCGCGCTGGCGAAGTTCTGGGTGATGGACACGCGCCAGTTCCGCAGCGACCAACCGTGTGGCGATGGCAATCAGCGCGTTCCCTGCGGCAAGTGGGGCGACCCGGGCGCGACCGTGCTCGGCGAGAGCCAGGAACGCTGGCTGGTGGACGGTATCGGCCAATCGTCCGCCAGGTGGCAGGTGCTGACGCAGCAGATCATGTTCGCCCCGGAAACGACCGAACCCAAGCCCGGTGACAGCATCTACATGGATGTCTGGAGCGGGTATCCCAAGGCTCGCGACCGGTTGCTGACCGCCATCGGCGAGCGCGCCGCCGGCCGGACGGTGGTGCTGACCGGGGACATTCACAGCAACTACGTGCAGGACGTCCGGCTGGGGTTTGATCGGCCGGATCGCCCGATCATCGCCACCGAGTTCGTGGGAACATCAATCTCGTCGGAAGGCGATGGAGCGGATCGTTCGCCGTTCTTTCCTCTTGAAGCCGAGGCGAAGCGTCCGGAGGTGCGGTGGCACAATCACCGCCGCGGCTATGTGTCGTGCACGGTGACGCCGACGGACTGGCGGGCGGACTTTCAGCTGGTGGACTATGTCTCGCGGCCTGGGGCGCCCAAGGTCAGAGGGGCATCGTGGCGGTGTGAGCACGGCCGGCCGGGAGTCACGAAGGTGTAGACCCGAGACGGGCCGCCTGCCACGGGAGCGCTGGCAGGACGGGTGTTGCAGGCTAATGTTTCCGGGACGCCCCCGACCAGGACCCCGCAATGACCGCAACCGCTCCACAGCCGACGATCTCGACCGCGCCACACGACGACACGCTGGATGCGTTGTGGATGCCATTCACGGCGAACAAGGCGTTCAAGGCCAAACCGCGCCTGCTGGTCGGCGCAAAGGACATGCACTACGTGTCGGATGACGGCCGGCACATCCTGGATGGTGCGGCTGGGCTCTGGTGCGTGAATGCGGGTCACTGCCGCGCACCAATCGTCGCAGCGGTGCAACGGGCGGTGGCGACGATCGACTTCGCGCCGGCATTCCAGATGGGGCACCCGCCCACGTTCGCGCTGGCGAACCAGCTGGCCGGGATGCTGCCGACGCCAATCGATCGCGTGTTCTTCTCGAACTCCGGATCGGAGGCGGTCGATACGGCGCTGAAAATCGCGCTGGCGTACTGGCGGGCCAGAGGCGAGACGCAGCGCACGCGATTCATTGGACGGCTGCGCGGCTATCACGGCGTTGGATTTGGCGGCATCTCCGTCGGTGGCATTGCGCCAAACAAGGAGGCGTTCTCCGGGCAGTTGCTGCCGCACGTCAGTCATCTGCCGGCAACCCACGATGCGGAGCGCAACGCGTACTCGCGCGGGCAGCCGGCGTATGGCGTGGAGCTGGCGGATGCGTTGCTGCCGATCATTGCCGAACATGGCGCCGAGACGATCGCGGCGGTGATCATCGAGCCGGTGGCCGGTTCGACGGGCGTACTGGTGCCGCCCGTGGGCTATCTGGAGCGGCTGCGGGCGCTCTGCGATGCCCATGGCATTCTGCTGATTTTCGATGAAGTGATCACCGGCTTCGGCCGCCTTGGTGCCCCGTTTGCGGCGCAGCACTTCGGCGTCACGCCGGACATGATCGCGATGGCGAAGGGGCTCACGAATGCGATGATCCCGATGGGCGCCACGGCGGTGCGACGAGAGATTCACGACACGGTCGTCTCGGCCAGTGCACGCGGTATCGAGCTGTTCCACGGGTACACGTATTCCGGGCATCCGATTGCGACGGCAGCGGCGCTGGCAACGCTCACGCTGTATCGCGACGAAGGGTTGTTCGAGCGGGCGGCGGCGATGGCCCCACGCTGGCAGGAGGCCGTGCACTCGTTGCGTGGCGAGCCGCACGTGATCGACATCCGCAACATCGGGATCGTGGGTGCGATCGAAATGGCGACGCGCGACGGGATGATCGGTGCCCGCGCCATGGACGCCATGAACGCCTGCTTCTGGAACGAAGATCTGCTCGTCCGAATCACCGGTGACATCATCGCGCTGTCACCGCCACTGATCATCAGCGACGATCAGGTGGGCGATGTCATCGAGCGGGTGCGACGGACGCTGCGCAGCATCGCGTAACGGTGTCGCATCACTTCGCCGCGACCCACATGCGACCGGCGACGAGCATCAGGAACAGGGCAAAGGCGCGCTGCAGCTCCCGCGATGGAAGTTGCAGCGCGATCTTTGCGCCGACCAACGCACCCAACAGCAAACCGGGCGCAAGCAGGAGCGCGGCTCGCGTGTCGAGCGCGCCGTCCTTGTAGTACTGCCACGCCCCCAGCGCACCAACGGGGAGCAGCAGCGCCGCCAGCGAGGTTCCCGTGGCGGTTTTCTGGACCATTCCGGCAAAGAACACCAGCGCCGGCACGATCACGATGCCGCCACCGATGCCGAACAGGCCAGACAGCACGCCGGCGCCGAGGCCGATCAGAAGAAACTGCATGTTTCCCGGGGGGTCGAGGGTGCGAAAGTCGCCCGTCAATCGAGGGTGACGAGCATCTTGCCGGTATTCGCGCCAGTGAAGAGACTCAGGAACGCCTCTGGCGTGTGTTCGATGCCGTGCACGATGGTTTCGCGCGCGCGCAGCGTTCCAGCCTCGAGCAACGCCATGACCTCGGATTCGAATTGCGCGCGCTGCGGCTCGTAGTCAAATACGATGAATCCCTTGATGGTCAGCCGCTTGCTGATGATCATCGCCATGTTGCGCGGGCCCGGCGTCGGTTCGTTGTATCCGGAGATCATCCCACAGACTGCCACTCGACCAAATGGGCGGAGCGCCGAGATCGCGGCCTCCAGATGGTCGCCGCCGACATTGTCGAAGTACACGTCGATCCCGTCCGGGGCCGCCGCCTTGAGCTGCCGATAGACATCACCGTCGCGATAGTTGAAGGCCGCGTCAAAACCGAGCTCGCCGGTCAGCATCCGGACCTTCTCGGCCGACCCGGCGCTGCCGATGACGGTGCAGCCGCGCAACTTCGCCAGCTGTCCGGCGATGATCCCAACGCCACCGGCGGCACCGGAGATGAATACTCGATCGCCCGCCTTGACATCGACGAGGTGGAGCCCGGCCCAGGCCGTCTGTCCTGTCACGCCGAGGACACCAAGCCATGCGGACACCGGCTCGACCTGTGGATCGAGCTTGCGCAGCTGCCGGTGATCGGCCACGAAGTATTCCCGCCATCCCATCATGGAGAGCACGAGATCACCAGCGGCAAATCCGGGTGCCCTGGAGTCCACGACTCGCCCGACCGCGCCGCCGTCGAGGACGGCACCGACCTGGAACGGCGGTACATACGACTTCACGTCGTTCATGCGGCCTCGCATGTACGGGTCGACGGAGAGGACTTCATTCTTCACCAGTACCTGCCCTTCCGACGGCTCACCGATCTCCGTGGAGACGAGGGTGAAGTTGGCGGCGGCCGGCAGCCCGGTGGGGCGCGAGGCGAGACGGATTTCGCGACTGGTTGGCACGGGGATCTCTGAAGTGACGGGAGGCGAGCGATGAAGAGAGCGTCTGTGTGTCTGGGAACGCTAATTGCTCGACGTCTCAGCGCCGCCCGCAGCGTACTCGAAGCGGTATCTTCGCTTCACGCGCTCCCACGACAGTACGCAAACACGGCGAGCGACATCGTCCAGCGCGTGAAGCGTACTCGCGGGAATGCGGCCGCTGATGGCCTGATGCCGACGGCCTGTCTTCCGACGCGCGTCTGGCGGACCACGGTCGATGGACCAGGACAGGGAACGTCATTTCGATTCTTCAACCGTTGAGGAGAGGGTGTGCGCCCACGAGTATCCGTATACATCGCGACAAGTCTGGACGGATTCATCGCCCGGGATGACGGCGACCTCGACTGGCTCGCCGATGTGCAGGACGCTGGCGGAAACGACTATGGCTACAGCGGCTTCATGTCGACCGTGGACACGGTGCTGCTGGGCCGCGGAACGTACGATGCCATTCAGACCTTCGCTATGTGGCCATTCGAGGGCAAACGGGTCATCGTCCTCACGAATCGGCCGTTGGTCGCGACATTCGGTGAATCAGCGTACGCCGGCGCGCTCGGCCCGCTGATGGACCGGCTCGGCAGCGAAGGGGTTCAGCGCGTGTATCTGGACGGCGGGGCAACGATCCGTCAGGGGCTCGACGAAGGGCTCGTGGACGACATGACACTTTCGATCGTGCCGGTGCTGCTCGGCGCAGGCCGACCGCTGTTCACACGCGGGGTGCCCGGCAGCCAGTGGACACTGACCGGCGCAGAGAGTCATCCAACGGGCCTGGTCCAGGTACGCTACGAGCGACGCGCGTAACACGGATCGTCCAGCGCACGATCTCCCGCGAGCGGAATCGTGCGCTGAACGTCTCACGCTACGGCTTGCGCTTCCCCCAGGTCGGGCCTGGGGGCTCCTTCATCAAGCGGACGGGGTTCTCTGCCAGCAGGCGCAGAGCCTCCTGCACCGCACGCTCGAGCTGCGGATCGCGACCGGCGATCACTTCACGCGGAAAGTTTTCGACATCGATGTCCGGCGCGACACCCTCGTTCTCCACGGCCCATTTGCCGTCGCGATCGAAGAAGCCGAGCCGCGGCGCAACGAGCCCGCCGCCGTCGACGAAGGGTGCCTGATCCGAGGTTGCCACCAGCCCGCCCCAGGTCCGCGCACCGATCAGTGGCCCGATCTTGCGTCGACGGAACATGTACGGCATCAGGTCGCCACCGGATCCGGCCATTTCGTTGATGATCATGACCTTCGGGCCCCAGATGCCGGCGGATGGGCTTGCGAAGGGCGTCCGATCGCCGACGGGATTGTTGAAGTAGCCGTCGAAGTCGCGACCGAGCAGCTCGATGATGTAGTCCGCCGCCGAGCCACCGCCGTTGTAGCGCTCGTCGACCACGGCGCCCTGCTTGTTCTGCTGCGCGAAGTAGTAGCGATTGAACTGGGTGAAGCCGCCCTGGCCGGTGTTGGGGAGATGCACATACGCGAGCCGTCCCGCGGAGAGAGAATCGACGATGCGGCGATTGTTCTCGACCCAGAAGCGCGTGCGGAGTCCCTGGTCATTGCCGACGGGAACGACCGTGTAGCGACGCGCGCCGTCCATCGTCGGCCTGGAGTTGACCGTGATGACGACCTGCCGGTTCGCCGTTCCGTCGAGGAGACGGAACAGGTTGTCCGAACCACGCAGTTCTTCGCCATTGACCGCCAGCAGATATTCGCCCGCCCGGACGTCGATGCCGGGCGCGACCAGCGGGGCGCGCAGGTCGGGGTTCCAACTTTCGGCGTCGTAGATACGCGTGAACTGATACCGCCCATTGGCGACCGCCATGTCGGCGCCGAGCAGTCCGCCCGAGGCGGCGGGGACGTCGGGGAAGTCGCCGCCGTTGACGTACGAGTGCCCGATGGCGAGTTCACCTCCCATCCAGTCGAGGAGGTAGTTGAGATCGGCCCGATGTGCAACAAAAGGCACGAATTGGCGATACTGCTCGACGACCTTCGGCCAGTCGGTGCCGTGCAGGTTGGGCACGTAGAAGTAGTCGCGCACCTTCCGCCGCGCTTCTTCGAAGATCTGGGCGTACTCGAGCTTCGGGTCCCACCACATCCGCAACTGCGCCGTGAGCCGGCCGCTGTTGCCGGCCGGTGCCACAAGGCCAGCGGCATCGACGAGAAACAGTGCCGCCTGCGGGCCGCCGGTCCGATAGAGGAGCTTCTTGCCGTCGGCGCTCACCGTGTAGGCCGCAACCCCTGTCGCGAACGGAATCGCCTTGCGGTCTTTCAGTGTGTAGCGATACAGCGGTCCACCCGGCGTGTTCTGTTCGGCGGGACCGGTGGCGTCCACACTCTCCCAGAAGAACACAGTTCCCGCGGCGCCACTCTTGAGCAGCGCGTAGTCACGGCTGGCCACACCGGGCACGGCGAGAATCCGGCGCGCGATCCCATCGAAGTCGATCGTGACGACCGGCGCACGCGGAGCTGGGGGCGTCGGCGTGGTCGCCCCGGTGCTGCCGCGCGAGCCCGGATCGGCGGCACCTGGCGTGGCGGGTGTTGCTGGCGTGGCTGCGGTCGCTGGCTCGTCATCACTTTCCGGCGTGAACGGCGTCGGATCACCAGCCTTCAGCACCGTGACGTACAGCGCATTCGTGCGGGGCCGTTCGTACGACGTCATGTCGAGCCACTGCGAACGGAGCGCGAAGTCGGTGCTGGCAAGGAACCAGAGGTACTTGCCGCTGGCATCCCAGGCGGGCGACGTCGCGTCGGCAAGACCGTCCGTCACTTGCCTGCTCTCGCCTGTCTCGACGTTCACGAGCTGAATGACGTGGTAGTAGCTGGGCAGCCGCTTCGCGAACGCGATCCAACGGGAGTCGGGGCTCCAGACCGGATCCATCGTGCGTTGGGGGACCATGAACGGGTCGCCATCGAATTTCTTCACCGCACCGGTTGCGACGTCCACCACCCACAGCTTCAGGGCGACATCCGTGAAGAGGATCCTGCGCGAGTCGGGCGACCAGGATGGCGTGTATGCGAAGCTCATCCCGGGCAGCGCGATCGCGCGCGGGGCGGCCTGTCCATCCTGCGCCGCGATCATCAGCTGATACTCGCCAGATGCATCGCTGAACCAGCTGACCGACCGACCGTCGGGGGACCATCCCGGTGCACGCTCGGCGCTGCCGCTCGAGTGCGTGAGGTTTCGCACGTCCCCCTGTTCGGCGGGGATGGTGAAGATCTCGCCTCTGGCTTCGACCAACGCCCGACGACCCGTGGGCGAGAGGGCGAGCGCCGAGATGCGTG
>Ga0163144_10010027_pt1 | contig 20248 bp, 39 predicted proteins | sample OliLak19BULKMAT1_FD_123175 | JGI IMG/M metagenome (GOLD analysis project Ga0163144, IMG submission 123175) | Freshwater microbial mat bacterial communities from Lake Vanda, McMurdo Dry Valleys, Antarctica - Oligotrophic Lake LV.19.BULKMAT1 | ecosystem: Environmental > Aquatic > Freshwater >... | reverse complement strand
TAGGCTACTTACCGTGTGTCGCTCTGTATTTCTCTATCGTTTGTTTCGCTGCATCGCAGTCGTCATTCGATATTGCTAATGATACACCTGCCAAGAAGTCTGACCAACGCTTCGACTTTGAACTGACGAACCAAGCGACAGGACCAGCAGAAGCGCCACAAGCGTGACAGATCCAGAACTCGCCGATGCCAATCGGACCGCCATCGACCTCTTCGACCTCCCAGTTGTGCGGCTTCATTGCATCCTCGCCTTGCTCAACTTGCTTGGTTCGAATCAGCGTACCTAGCTCTGCCTCTTGTAACAGACGCTGCACGAAGTGAATGATGGGCCGGCCAATATAGATGATGCCAGGCACCAACGTCCAACCCAAGAAGAGCATCGCCAGGAACCAGCGTGCTTCTTGTCTATTTGACATCTCACGACGAGTGTCACCCAACGCAAAACCCAACACCGACCCGAGCCATGTGACGCCTGATAAAATAAGAATGGGTACTAGCGTCTTTTCATTCATCGATCACCTCTAGCTGTCTGAGTGTGTAGTCGAGCTTGTCTCGCCAGGTGAAAGGAATGCGTAACGGAGTCGCGCCACGCTCGGTGATCGCATTCGCCATGCGTTCTGCCGCAGGTATGTTGATTGACCAGATAACAACAATAGCGTCGGCTGGCACTTCTCGTGCGGCCCAGAAGCCCGTCGGTTCACCACCGTTGTACGATTGCGCTGGGATCGCCAGGTCATGATCAAGAATAATCACGTCCCACTTCTCGTCACGCATGGCTGCAATGGTGTCAAAGGGATGCGTCGTCCACTTCATCTCCCAGTGCGGGAAGTGTCGCTTGAACCAGTCGACCCGGTATTGTTCGTCTTCGAGTATTAAAACTCGCATTACAGCGGTCCTTTAGTTTCGCTACATAAATCGCAGATGTCACCTATACCAAAAGCATCAGCATACAAACCGCAGAAACGACATCTCGGAGCTTTTGGATAGAGATGTACACATCTGATGTTCCCACATACATCACAAGGTAACTCGTAGGGATCAACTTTCGAGGCAATCGCGCCACTTTGCGCGCCAACGTTCTGGCGCGACTCAAGCAACTCGTCGTATTTCTTTTGCAATTCAGCAAGAGTATCTTCAGCTTTTTTGGCGCGATTCTCGGCAGCGATGCGTTTATTGTCGGCCTCAAGTGCCAACAGAGAACAACGTTCTTTCGACCGTGCGTCACGCACCATACGCAGATGCTCTGCTTTGTGATCTTTGCTCATCAGCTGATCTCCTCAAAGCGAGGCTTCCCGTTGGGCAAATGGTCGAGAAACATTACTGTCGGTCGTGCCCAAATCTTATCTGGATTGTTCATGTCACGATAAATGACGAGCCACTCTTGTGTCTCACTGTGACGAGCTGCACAGACGTATCCGTACGTGCCACCTTTGTAGTGACGAAAAAGGCGTCGGATGTAAAGGAAACGATGAATGAAAGTCGCGATACGGTCCATCAATGCATTCGTATTACAAATGCTATGCCAGCGACTACAGGAATCACAACCTTAGCCCAAGAGTGTGGAGCGAAGATCGACGTCAAGTTGAACAACGGATAAAGGACAAACCACAATCCACAGGCAGCAGCGGGAACAAGAACGTTAGTCTTAGCAAGAAGCACACAGGTAATGATGCACAAGATTCCCCACTTGCTGTCGGCCATTCCAATGTACTAAAGCAATTATGTGGCGAAGTCAATCCACACAAACAGCACAAAGGTCTGCAGCTACAAATTGCATGTAGCGCGCAAGATGTGCTTCAGGTTCATTCACTGCACGCTTGTACAAGACTGAAGCAATACTACGTGCCCCGACTAGTGCAGCTAATTCGATGGTGAGTTCACGCACAGATGATCGCCTATCGGCAAGACCGACTTCGATCGCAGGCAAGAGCCAGTGTCCGATGTAACTCACAGGCAAACGTCCTAGGCAATAGAGCACTGCATGCCGCTTAGTAGCCTGTTGTATCCAGTGTAACAATTGAATACGGGTACGATTGGGACGTTGTGTTAACATGTCACGAATGTGTGACTCCGCAGGATGCTGACAGCCGTCCAGGGCGTGCACCTTTTCCAGAAGTTCTGCTATTACGTCCACAACCGGAACAAGCATGACATGGAGGGTTGTACGCGACAAGCCCACACCTTACGATCCTGAAACAATTTTCGCCCATTCCGCCAAGGTAAGCGTACAACCAGATGCATGCTTGTGGCCTCCACCTCCGTACAGTCCCGCGATTGCTGACACATCCGCACCTTCTGGCACTCTAGACCGGAATGACAACTGCACTTTTCCGTCGTCACGCATGTACCAGACTACGGCAAATGGTGCCTTCGCACTAAGCATGTGACCGACATCTGACTGCAAAATCATACAATTTGAGCAAGGAATATTATCAAATCCGCCAATTTTAATTTTGATGCTCGCGCGTCGAGCGGCACGAATAACCGATGACTCGTATGCGAGGATAGCCTCACCCTGCTTGACCACGTCATCAAGCCCACGATCTTGAAGACGCTGGTAATCTTCAACATTAAACGGCGTCATACGCAGCACAGCTGCCACGGCTTTAACGCCAGGTAATGAATGTCGCCAGAGATCATTGTCCTCAACATAGTTTACCAACCAAGGCCTTGGCTGCCCTGGGTAACAATAGTCCCAAGCTAGACCTGCGCCGCTACGTGACATGTCAAATGTACAATACGGTAAACCGATTAAGTCTTCCTGTGCAGTAATATGATGATCAAGCACCACGATTGATTCCACCAGATCAGCCAAGTCTTCGAGTATTGCTCGCGGATAACTATAGTCAGCAATGTATAACTCGTCAGAAACTGTCAGCCGTGGTGGCTTATCTCCGATTCGTGACGGATGAAGTTCAGCGTCAGGAAACTTCATTTTCAGCACCCACGCAGCGCACATTCCGTCGGAGCAGCCAGCATGCGTTACAATGTGTTTGGTCATTATTGACTCTCTTTCGGAGCAGAAAGCAACGGACAATTCAACTTACGTGCTGTATCGAGCGCTTCATCCGTGTTGTTAAATAATCCAATCTTCACATCAATACCACGTTCGACATTACCTCTTAGCTCATAACCAGGTTTGCCCAAATCTGGAACTTCGACATAACAGTACGAAATACTGTTGGGAGTGAATAAGAAAATGCCGCCAAAAATCAACAATATTGTTAGACCAATGAGAAACAAAAGGCCTAAAAAAACCAGAAAAATGTTTTCGTTGTCACTCATAGTTAAAAACGCTTTCCGTGTTTGTAAGGCCGTCCTCGATTGTACGAGAGCTTTGCTATGATTGCCGGACCTAAACGCCATTTGTTGTACGCGGCGAGATCCATGATACGGATGATCGCATCCGCGAGTTCTTCTTCAGCAGCAGAGTACTCAGGAAGCTTATCGCTTGTCGGATTGCCGTGACGAAGGCCTTCACAGGTTTCGCCAAGCTCAGTGACGACTAGCATCAGCTTCTCGCTGTTGTTCATGGGCGGTTTAGATTGCGCCAATTTGGCTGACAAGTTGATAGCGTCAGCCAACGTCTTCAACGAAACATAAGTGTCAGGTGCGAGATCTTCCGTCAGTTTCGTTGTAATCTCTTCTGGCGTCGGAGGTTCTTCGTAGAAGCCGTTAGCTCTTACCTCGGCATGAATCTGATTGCTCAGGTCATCGAAACGGTTCGCAAACACAAGCTCTTCGAGGTCTTTGATGTCGTCCATTACATCGTCAGACTTGCAGGCACAGTGCCAAGTCAGTTGATGCTAGTAGGACCTTGTGTGATTGAGAATCCGCCCACGTTGGGTTCCGCAGAGTCATCTGTGATAATGAGCATGGAAACTTCCTCAGCAGGAAACCACGCGAACGGTAAACCGTTTGCACTCAGCGTCACACCAAAGTTGTGCAAGCGTCCTATGACGAGCTGGTTCGCGAACTGCTGCAGAAGTTCAGCACCACCCTCGAGAACGAACTCGTGACCGTTACACAACTTGAGTTTGATACGAGATGACACACCCTGACAGGCTAGCAATAGATGTGCCACAACCGAACAAACGACACGAGTAAGCGGAAAGCGAATCAATCGAAGACCATGTCGGTTTCCCGGCACGCACTGTTTTCGAAACAGGCCCTGTGACCCGCACAGGTTCACTTTCCGTAGACGGGTAGCATAGCAGTCGAAGCCAAATGCGGGGTTGGCCCACATCCATCCGGGTTCAAGCCGGTGCCGCTGACCCGCAGCGGTTTACTACCCATTGTGACCACTACAACGCTGCGCTAGAAGCTGCCTATGCATTTATGTTACGGTTGCGCTGCGGACCCGCCTTGTAGCACGTGTGCAAAGGCTCGTATCCGTGCAGAACAGCTTGGCTATTGTCCCTGTAAGGATCAGTATCGTGCCACGGTGTTTCGCACTGTGAAGGGTCGTTCCACCGTCTGGTGTATCAGATGTCACGGATTCGTGAAAAAATTAGACGAGACAATTGACTTACCTAGACGTAAACGTGCCTGGCTGAAACATATGCGCGCGAAGCGCTAATCAAGCTCGACCTTTTGATCGTGATGCTTTGCCGATGTATCGGATGCCGCGCTCGTCAACGATATCGTTCACAGTGATCTCGACGGCTGCGCAAAGATGTCGACTAGGAAACTTGCACGGCTCGGTGTCGCCGCTCCGTCCGCAGTAATCGCAAACACCCTCGCGGTAACACTGCTCACGACGCTTGAGTTCGTCTTGCAGCTCAATGTCAGAGTATTCATCGATTGCCTTAGGATACGACACGTCTAACCCTCTTCCTCGAGATCCCCTTGCCAATACATGCGATCGAGAGCCTGTTCCATAGCACGCACCTGCTCACGCGCTTGTGGTAATGTCATATGCCCGACTGTATCAATACATGTAGTACAAAAGATTGCCACGTTGTTCTCGATGAAACCGTAATCTGGCAGAACGCGAACTAGACGTAGTGGCCACTGCTCTTGACGGCACATGGAGCAGCAACCACCGCACGAAGCAAATAGGTTTTCAACGTTTTGATATGTCAAGTCGTACAACACTTTGTCGCGGCGAGCAGCGAACTGTGCTGCAGCATAAATGTTACGAATCATTGCGGCGTTATCAGCCATAGCTGACCTCTTGAATCATGTACGGCTTCCACAGATCTGGCATCGATTGACGCCACGTAACGCGATCAAGTGACAGCGGCAGTGACTTTGGTTTATGCGGATGTACCGCAAGCCTCATGCCTGCTTGTTCTGGCGTCCTGCCGCCCTTCCTGCTGTTGCAGTCGCCGCAAGCAATCACAATGTTTTCCCAATGAGTCTTACCGCCTAAACGTCTAGGCAATACGTGGTCATAAGTGATTTCTGCCTTAGCAACAGTTTGACGACAGTAGGCGCATTTGCCTCCATCACGGATGTAAATTGCTTCACGACTGAATCGCACAACACGCTTACGCGGTGCTGATTGCTTTTTGAAAACTACGACAGCCGGCATCTGCATTGTGAGTCTGGCACCACGCAATACACGATCCGGATATGACTCAATGATGTCGACTTTACCGTCATACCAAAGAGTAATCGCACGCTCCCAGGTTACAATTTGCTGTGGCTCGTAAGCACACGTGAGAACCAACACATCCACGACGTCACTTTATCCTTTGCCACCGGAGGGATTCGAACCCACACTGCACGGCTTCTAAGACCGTTGACTCCTACCGTTGGTCTACGGTGGCATATTACTTCGTTATGAGAATGAGGCATCCAGTCAGTCATCGTTATGACCTTGGAGCTTGCAATGAAAATGCCAGTGGTCAGACTCGAACTGACACTGTGCTGCTTTTGAGACAGCCGCCTCCTACCAATTGGGCTACACTGGCGATAATGGACACAGCGGGATTTGAACCCGCACTAACTCGATCTTAAGGCGAGTGCCTCTACCAGTTGGGCTACGTGTCCGTTGGATCTTTGCCTGGACTGCGATCACGACTGGCTCGATACTTCGATAGCTGCCTTCAGTGCATCACATCGAACATCATTGAACAAATCCACCAGCTGCAGAAAGTGAATCTCTTCAAACGTACAACCTACTGCCTTGTCATGATGGCCCCAACAAATACGAATACCACTGGTATCTGCATCAAGGCTTAAACGAGCAAGATCATAGCTAGTTGGTTTTAGCGACATTTGATCCTGTACGGGCGTGCTCGACGCTGTTCAACCATGCGTTTATTTAGATCGACGTCATCGCCGTATACGTATCCGAGCCACCGTCCGAAGCTGTCACGACCATACACCTGCACTTCAACAACAGTGCTGGTTGCAATCATCCTGATCAATTCGTCGCGACTGTTGATAGCAATTTCACGATCGAGACTTCGCATCTCAGGTGCATCGATGTCGCAGAGCCGTAACACTTGATCACGCAGCTCAATATGCAAACCCATATTGAAGTCAAAGGTACACGTATCACCATCGTAACAGGTGATGAAACTTGCCGGATACCGCAGCGGTTGCGGTTCGTAGCCAGTGATCAATAGTGCCAATAATAGTGCAATCATATGAATTCGTCCGGTATTACTTCTTCAACAAACGGATCGTGCGTGAACGTCTTGAACAGGGCAACCAAGCAATGCTCACACAGGGAGAATTTGTAAATGGTCATGTCACCAATGCCGGCGATTGACTCGTAACCACCTGACACTTCTGTTTCAATGAGTCCATATGCTCCAGCAAACTTAGTGCTAGGGTAGCATGAGTGGCCGCACTTATTGCAGAGGATATCGTCGACTTCATCGGTCTCGATCTCTCTTTTTACTTTGTGAGACTTGATCATGTCCAAAGACCGCTGCGAATCACAACTAAGCGCAACAATTGCTTAGTTTCCTTCTCATACAACTCATCAATCTTTTCAAACCCGCTAGCTGCATCAGCGTTAATTTCTTTGGCTCGGTCGACAGTCCACCACTGATAAAGCTCTCGAACTTCATTGTAAATATAATCACGTCTAACCGCTTCAGCCTCACGCTCTTCCGAAGTGCCACCCCACTGATCATCAGTGAGTTCTCTGATAGCTGAGCCTTGATGTCTGAGCATATCGAGTCCTGCTTCACGCTCGACAAAGAACTTCAGCAGCGCGAAGCAGGCGTACAACATGCGGTGATCTACATCGCACCAGCCAAAGTCGTACCACTCGTTGCGCAGGTCAAGCACGTGATATCGATTCGATGGCCACACGTGATAACGCAGCCACCAAATTGGTGCCAGACGTCTAGCCCAGCACCAAGCCCGTTTGTACCACGGCTTGTGACCAAACAAGCGATCCCAGACTTCGTCATGAGTATACGTCTTCATAGAGTGCCCAAGAGAGGATTTGAACCTCCAGCCGTCGCCGTGTAGAAGCGCTGCACCACCGTTGTGCTACTCGGGCAAAAGCGACTAACCGGATTCGAACCGGTACGAGCTGTTTGGAAAACAGCAATGCTACCATTAAACATCATAGTCGCGAATGGTGATAGGTGGACTCGAGCCACACGTACGTCGCCTTATGAGGACGCGCAGTCAACCCGTGACGTATCACCGTTTACTTTAAGTCTTGCACGAGTGGTGCCGCAATCAATGTAGCTTTTGGATCAAAGTACGGATTCAACTCGTATCCTTCGTATCCGCGTGGGTTGCAAACTACTCTCGTGTTGCCGATGCGCACGTCAATGCTGTCATGCGTGTGACCGTGAATCCAATACCTAGGCTTGCGCTCTAGGATCAACTTCTCGACGTCAGTGACAAAGAAATGATTTGTATCACTGAGCTGCCAACGCGGTGCCACACATTTATGCGACGGCAACATGTGGCTGATTACGATGTCATTCTCCTGCAAGTTCTTGTCAAGAAAATCAATCGATGCGTTATGCGCTTCACGAATCCAATGCTGCAGCGAAGTGATCAGACGAAAATCTGACCAATACGGCATGCCTGCGCGAACCTTTGCATTAGGTTCATACCAGAGCGTGGTGCCGAGGAAACGTTGGCCTTTGATCTCGATAGCCTCACACTCAAAATGGTGCACGTTGCTGTATTCACGATGCAGCCGGCGTATGGCCGTTCGCACAGTCTTACGTCCCGCGCCGTAATACTCGTGATTACCGTTTACGTACAAAATTGGGATGCCATCAAAACGTTTGGCGATCAAGGACACTTGATGCTCAATAGCGGCACCCACCGCAATGTCACCGGCAATTACCAGTACATCTACACCATCGACATCAAGCGAATTTACAAAACGTTGCGCAAGCTCACGCGAAAATTCGAGATGTAAATCACTCATGTACCTGATCGTGAGCATGACTACGCCTCGATTACACCAAAGATGTTAGCATCGGAAGCGATAAGATATTCGGCACCTTCGATCTTGATCCCGAAGCATTGCTCTTCGAGGATGAGTACGCGATCACCTACTTTGATGTCTAGCGGGCGCACACTACCATCGGTGAGTACATTACCTCTACCAACAGCAATCACATCTGCTTCTTGTGGTACGCCTTCTTGCGCGTAGCCTGACACCAAAGTAATGCCGCCTTTGGACTTGGTTTCACGCTCACACTTACGGATGAGTACAAGGTTATTGAGGGGACGGAAGCCTGCCATTGTTTGATCTCTTTTCTCGAATACCATCGACGGGACTCGAACCCACATAATGCACGCTTAGGAGGCGTGTGCCTAGTCCATTCAGCCACGATGGTGTACGCCTGCAGCAGGACTCGAACCTGCATCTTATCACTTAGAAGGCGATCACACTATCCTTTGTGCTACGCAGGCAATGCGGGACTGTAATGCACTTTCCTGATGGAAGTTGCCAAACTTCGTACTTGCCTTGACGAATCAGAACTAAGTCACGTCGCGCAAGTGCATCTTGTAGTGCGTTGAGACGGGAGTAAGAAACTCGTTTCATGCATATCAGTACCTGCAGTTGATATGCCATTTTGAATGGACCCACAGGGAGTCGAACCCTGACTTTCTGCGTGCAAGGCAGATGTGCTCCCGCTATCACTATGAGCCCGAAACATGCGCACGGAAGGAATCGAACCTTTCTTTATCGGCATGTCGTACCGACGTACTGCCATTGTACGACGCGCGCAAAACCAGTGCTAGCTACCCGAGTCGAACGGGCACATCACCCTCGACGAGAATCGCACTCGCCTCAAACCGTAGACAGCGGTTCCGCCTCACTAGATGCGTACGAGAGTATCATTAACACAAGGATGGATGACGGGGATCGAACCCGCCTAACATGGGCCACAGCCATGCGCCTTCACCAGATCGGCTTCATCCATCATAAAGCGGCTAACCGGATTCGCACCGGTGACTGAACCTTGGCAAGGTCCCACGTTACTTCTACGCCATAGCCGCAAATAGGACACCAGGGAATTGAACCCATGTAATGGCAGGATATAAGCCTGCTGCCTTAACCATTTGGCTTGTGTCCTATAGTCCGAGCACAAGGAATTGAACCTTGACCGCCTTCTTATCAGGGAGGCATCCAGACCACTAGAAGATGCTCGGAAAATGCTGGTTGTATCACTCGGCAGCGTCAACGCCTGCATCTGACATCACAAACCCAGCGTCAGACCTGCTGCCTATGATTGTGTGTGAAAAATAACCTCGCATAGCAGCAAGTCCGAGGACTACGGCCATACAGAGTATTACAAGTGCTAAGGTGATACGAACTTGTGTTGTCATATCTCGCTACTTTGCACGCGTTGTGCCAGAAGGAAGCAGCAGTCTGGCACTATGTGACACTTGTTCCAGAATTGCCTTACCTTCGTCTGTTGTGAGCAGCATCTCGCGCACAATGCGCGCCTTGACCATAGCACCGCGCTTAACAAGCATTGTCTCTTCACGGTGTGCGGCTTTGAGCTGTTCTTCAAGCTGCTCGACTGTCTTCTTTGCAGACAACAACGCCTGTCCCGACTTCGCTTCCGTCACTCGGGTCTCTGTGATCGTGTACGTCAGTGTACCGTGGAAATCGTCCGATTGCTGACGTGCTTTTGACCAAGAGAACTCAATCGACTTCAGGTCTTGAGCACCTTGGTGACGATACTGATAGTCGGCTTCGACGTCCGGCTCACGCAATATCTTTAGGATGCTGCGGTACTCCTTGCGAGCTTCCTTGATCATTTCATTGTAGAACGTCTCACGAGCGATCGTCAGTACTTTCGTCGCAGTCTTCAGCTCGCGATTCAGATCTGCAACCAACGCCTCGGCTTCGGTCTGACGCTCCGCAATCACCATGTCAATGATGTCTTGCTTCGAGATCTTGAGGTCTAACTCAGCCTTGGTATTGAGCACAGGGAGCGTAATTTGCTTCGTCATCGTGCGATTACAGACATGCAGTCAGCGTGCCAGTACCGAATCAGCGAGTGGAAGCGGTTCACTAAAGATGATGACTGCTGCTGATAGCGCAATGAGCAGAAACATATAAAGCAGGTTCTCGTAGTCTTTCATGTGCGTGTGTACATGCACAATTAAAGCCAACTACATGTAGGTGAATGTTAGCGATCGAGATGACTGGAATCGAACCAGCGGCCCTTCGCTCCCAAAGCGAATGCTCTACCAGGCTGAGCTACATCTCGAGAATTTGTTTAGCGGAAACGCCAAGAAGAACCAATACCGACAATGTTGAGAACCCAAATAAGAAGAATGAGTAAGCAAAGTGCCAGTGCAATCTTCTTAAACGGTTCTGGAATCGGAAGAAGCGTTGCGATCCAGTAAATAATACCAACAACAATCAAAGCAATGAGCAACGAAAACAACAGTGAAATCATATTATCCTTTATAGCGGGTGTTGGAATTGCACCAACCTGTTTGAGCTTATGAGACTCAGCTGGATCTATCTCCAGACCAACCCGCATGCTCGTACGGAGGATCGAACTCCGGTTTGCTGATTGAAAGTCAGCTGGCCTCCCATTAGCCGATACGAGCGTTTAATCAACCAACCAACTTGTTGGGTCTGTCGCTAATTGTAACATTTTACATTCAAGTGAGCAATACACCTGTAACGTGTCTGCGTAATCATCAGGAACTTCGACTTGCTGCACACCACGTTCTTCGTCAGGACGTTCGTGATGAGCCCGTCTTGATCCACAGCGTTCGTAGCAACAATTACGTTTCTTCATGACACCGTCCTAATACCCGAGGCAATTTCGTAAGCCCATTCGCGGCCACGATCATAATATTTCTCGCGTGCAGGCACTGTCACGATGTTCCATTCGGGCAACACAACAGCGGTTAAGGAGCGTCCAAAGCAACATCCAGTATCGATTCCAACTGCAAAGTCGGTTACCAACGGAGCTGACAGCACCGAGTGTCCAAAGATAACACGCTCAGGTCCACGCCAAAAATCTGTCCAGAACTTAGCACCCTCGGGTGCCCTGCTCATCCACCAGGTCTTCTCATCACCGCGCCAGTAGCCGTGACCTGTTGGTGGAAGCATGGCCTGGCCATGCAGCAGAATGTGATCCTGTTGTGCTTCGAATGGGACGTTGGGCACAACGCCTGCATGCACGATCACTGCGTTGTATTCAGGCAGCCGCAGAAACTTTGGCAACGTCGCAAACCAATCAAAGTGCTTCGCTTCAAGCGAGTTGTACGTGCGCTCGTGCTCGGGCGACCTAAACTTCAACGCCTGCTGACTCGGCCTACCAATCTTTGGATTCCGCTTCGCCCAATACTTGAGCATGCGCTCTTCGTGGTTGCCCAACACTGATTCATACTGCATTGCGAGGTCAACAACGCCACGCGGGTCAGGTCCACGATCAACGAGGTCACCAACAAAGATGATACGATCACCGTGTGCATAATCACATTTGCGAATAAGGTCTCTGGCTTCTGCGACACAACCATGTACGTCACCTATCACGATCGTCTTCACGGCGAGATATAGTGCCAGAAACGAGCCAAAGAAAATTCGTCTTAATCGTACAAGTTGCGCACATACTCGGCGTCATCCGAACGTATGTACCATGCTCCTGGTACAGCTGTTGGATGCATCACTGATTCAGTATCAGTGTCATCATGCGTCAGACCAAGAGCGTGTCCGAACTCATGAACGAGGACGCGATACGCGCTGCGTGGCCCGAGTTCGTCATCAATGCCGACTATCGCTTGACCAATCTCACCTGTGCGTGGGTCGTACCAGCAGCTCGTCATCCCTGCGTTCCCTTCTGGTAGCTCAGCAATGAGCACCACAAGATCAGGTGCAGTTGATGTGCGTACAAACACGTTGCGACCGACGACTGAATTCCAGACCAACAATGCTGCCTCGATCTCAACACCCCAGTATGCATCGGCAAGTGGAAAGACTTGGACATTTATCCGGACCTTCCACGCAAGAGGCAAACCATCATCAGTTACCATCTGTGCTGAAGGCTGTAGCATCGGCTCTGGCGCAGGTTCTGGCGCAGGCGGTGCCGGCTCGTTATGAGCGCAGGCTACTGTGAACATGATCAACAGCGAGGCAATCCAGTTACGCATCACCCTATGCTACAGTCTACGACATCCTGAACGCAAACATCGTGCCAACTTTTTCTAATTGACTGGAATTGAACCAATAAGGCACAGGTTGCGGATATGCATGTCCTGCCAGTCAGCACTGCTCTTGACTAAATTCCACCTTTGCCAGTGAGAAAGCGGTGGCCTACCATTGACCGATATGAGCATGGCGGAAGGTGCGGGATTTGAACCCGCTCAAGCAGTTTAGCAAACCACCCTCACTCCAAGTAGAACCTTCCAGAGATTAAGCAATATCAGCCAGCATGTCTTCTACAATGACTGGCTCGGTCGGCTCTTCAGCGATTTGTTCACTCGCAGGCTCCAGCACACTGTTGCTGGTACGTATGTTACGCGCAGTTCCCGCTTCGACCTCGCGAGCATAGCGGGAAGGCATGATAAAATCTTCGACTGAAGACGTCACGTTGCCTTGGTATTCCTGTGCACGAACTTCGACAATGTACGAAGGACGCGTGGCTAGCATGCGAGCAATTTCTTCTGGTACAAAGTTAGGCGGCAGATCAGAGTTGGCCATACCACCAGAGAGTAGTGCGTTGATCGCTTGTACGGCATTCGGCACGCCGTCACGGCGATTCCCTTCGAAAACCATGTGCTTGTACAGTGTGCCTTCAAGCACGGCACCGTTGTGTTCGTCATCTACAGCTAGCACGATCACAAACTTCTTTCGTTTAGGTGCCGCTTTAGTAACATCGATATAAACATCAAGCGGACGCACGCGTACGAAGCCATCAAACGGCAACAATGCTGCCGGTCCCCAGGACTTACGCGTCTGTTCCGGCTGACGTGTCTTGGACGCATCTCCTTGAAGATGCGCCAGTAAATCTTTCATAGGTGTATCAGACACGATCGCTCAGGATGCAACGATCGTGCCTGACACAGTATTGTCATCGGCGCAGGAAGTAGCCCTGACGCACAAGCCAGTCACGGCATGTATCTCGCGACGGCGCGTGGAAAACGGCCTTACCTCGCATTGTGACCTTGAACAAGGTCACCTGGAGACCTAGATGTGTCGAGCGACCATAGACCGGTCCCTCAACAAGTGCGGTGTGTCGGTGGTTTTGATATGTAGCCATAGTTTCGTCAAAGTGACGAAAACTACGGTGGATGTACTGGCTGCTTCATGTGAGCGAAAACACCCTATCCTGCCATGATAGGTGTGTCAAGAGGGAGCAGGGCACGCCGGTTTCCACGACGCCTAAGGCTCTTTTGGGGATAAGCCAACCCTGCATTTGCCGACACGTGGAATTGAACCACGGTTTCTTCCTTACCAAAGAAGCGTTCTACCTCTGAACTATGACGGCGTTACGCATTTTGCGTACGATTGTACGCATTTTACGTATCTGCTGGCTGCTGCTGGGAGGAATCGAACCACCGCAGATTGATTACGAAACAATCGTACTACCACTATACGACAGCAGCATGAACGTACTCCGTGGGGATCGAACCCACCTAAGACTGCTTAACAGGCAGTTGCAATCAACCAGACATGCCAGGAGTACAAAGTTGTTGAAGATGAGCAGGATTCGAACCTGCCTTCCGTCTAGTTGACATCCTCAACATGCCGGCGTCGGGAATCGAACCCAAACCTGATGCTTACAAAGCAACTGCGCTACCTTCGTGCTGCACCGGCGAATGAAATTGACGACGAGGGACTTGGCATAGTGGAGAGAAGTCGAATCCCTTGCTGGTGCTTTTGGAGGGCACTTGCGACCCGGTCGCATTAGCTTCCACTATATAGAATGCTCAAGCAGGAATTGCACCTGCGTCAACGGAGTCAAAGGCCGTGGTACTTCTATTGTACGATTGAGCAATAAGAAATGCATAGATTTGTGAATAGTTATCTCAAAATGATTACGAAGGTGTAGAAACGATTACCAGGACCTTAGTGCATAGATCTTTGCATAGATAGGCTGCCAGGGAATCGAACCCTGATCCCAAAATTAAAAGTTTTGTCGTCTACCATTGACTTAGCAGCCCGTTTTTAGTTCTTGTAAGTGTGCAATTGCTGCAACCAGTGTAGCAGCGTCATCCGCGTGTATGACAAACAATTGTGGCTCTTCCTCGTGACCTTCATTAGCATACGTGAGCAAAATAGCTCCGTCTTCGCGCTGCCGTACTCTGAAGTCTCGATGTTTGTTGTCGTTCTTTGCAAGCAACTTGTAACGCATCACCTACTCCTATACTAGCTTGTCGACCACGTCGAACTTTTTCGTTGCAGCGGCATCCATGTAGTTGTTCTTGCGTTGTGGCAGGTACAGAGCTTCGACTTGCTTGATTGTCTTACCGCACTCTTTAGCGAAGAGTGCATCATATTGGCGTTCGGTGCGCTTCAGCTCGGCCAGTGCAATCTCGTGTGAGAAGATATCGCCTTCGTGCGTCTCATACCCGGCGTGGTACATGAACCGTGCGTTACGTCCCATGCGACGTTCACCGTGCTCACCAGCAGCTAAGATGAGACAACCAGCCGACATGATCTTTCCCAGACCCAAAGTATGGATGGGTGCTGGTGAAAACTTCATCACATCGTACAGCGCCAGCGCATCGTCGACCACTCCGCCATATGTGTTAATGATCAATCGAATTGGCTTATCAGCATCGACTTCGGCTAAATTGATGATGCGTTTGACGACGCTCTTGATCAGAGCTTCTTCAACATCGCCAACAAGATACACATTGCGTGACTCAAGATCTGACTCACTTGCCATGTCGTCATCATCAGATTCTTTACTCATAGCACTGACAGGCTTGCACCTGTTATGCCAGAGCTTGCTATGGGACCGGCGGGAGTTGCACCCGCACATGAAGTTTAAGAGACTACTGTGCTTGCTATTAACACTACGATCCCAGATTGAAGCGGCCCCTGGTAAGGGCCGCCTCGTGTCGTTTATTCGGTTGTCACGCTACACCGGGCTTGCGCCGAGTACAGCAACATGGACGGTGAAGGAATCGAACCTCATGTCCCCTAAGGGCTGGCGGGTTACAGCCGCCCGACGCGCCACGCGTCCACACCGTCCGTACAAAAACAAAAGGCCAGGTGCCTCTCTCGAGATCACCCAGCCTTGCGCTGCACTGCAACTTAATGCTGTGCGTTACATGCTGGGCACTAATCGCCCTAGGGCGGTAATCACGAGCGTATTATGCTCGCGCCGCCAACTTTCTTGTGTATATTTTTGGCGAAGTGCCAACATGCAAACGTTACCCTACGCACACTGATAGAGTGTGTCAAGAGGAGTCAAAAAGTTTCTCTTAGCACCAGTTAGAGACGCCTGCGTTCTTTGACCGCTTGGCTGTAGACAGCCTCGAGCTGATAGTGGCGGATCATATCGTCATGGTTCTCAAAGCCTTCGCGCCGCGCGAAAAAGTCCTGTAAGAACTGGATGATGCTGTTCAAATCACTTCCTTTGAAAGCTGAATTACGCTTTCATTCCAGAGATCTAAACACACTGGTAGCATAATGTACTACCGTTTGTCTACTCAAGCACTCCGCAGTGCAATGTCACTGTCGACAAATTAATTTTGTAGTTGGTAGTGACACACCAGCAAACTCCGTTGTTAATCTCGAAGCTGTCGAAGTTGGCAATCCTACACGGTAGCCTGCAGCCTTCGGTTAACTTTGTACGCTCGATCGCTGTAGGCACCGAGAGCTGATTGGTGAGTGCAGCACCGATCACCATTCCACCCATCACGCAAACAGTCAGCACAAACGTGATTGGCCATCCATCTTTAATCATCGTCATTCGCCTCAAGCAGAATGATCGCATCATCGTAATCGATGCACGCCACAGACAACTCGCTCAACTGCAGGTTTGCTTTAATCAAAGCTTTCTTCCAGCCGATATGGCCAACATGCATGCTGAACATTGCTGATGCATATGCACGTGCTGCCTTCAGCACTGCCTTTTCTGCCTCTACTACTTTGTATTCTTTCTTATTAGTCGCCATTTTTGTCGCCTCCAGAAATGATTTCGATGGCCAAAATGATACCAAGTATCATGCTAGCTGTGCCGATTGGCACAATGATGTTGCTTTCTTGCCCAAAGATGACGACAGCCAATCGACAGCCACCAATCCAGCAAGCTAGAAATGTAAGAATAGCGAGAACCAGCCGAAATGCAGTTTTCATAGTTCGTGTGTTTGCTTGATTATGTTGAGTGGCTCGTCAAGCAAAAGCGTGTAGTCGATGACGCCATCATGGCAGGACACCTCGCCAAGCAAGTGTTCTTCGATCCATTCGTCACTCTTACCTGCCAAGGCTAAGATTGCTTTAACATATGCACGAGGGTCTTCAGGTATTTCACTGAGGTGATGGCTGAGTGCTTCACGCAAATGATGTTTGAGTTTACGTACTGCAATGCGTGTATAACGACGGTCACTACGAATCGGACCCCAGTACGCATGCTTCTTACGGATTCGTTTGTTCACGATTTACAACTTCCAATCTATGAAGAGGCCATTGGTAACAAAATGCCCGCTTGCGCTTGGCGTCAATGACACTTCAGTTCCGTCTACCGTTATAGCCTTAGTTGATTTGATCGCAGTACAAACATCAGCAACAGCGTCCTGCACTTTGTTAAAAATCGGGTAATGGTCATCCGGTTTCTCTGTGTGTTCATTCAAATCAGCCGGTACTTCGACCTCGACAATGAACTCAATCGTCATCTGCACAGGCACTTTCAGGCGTTTGGTCTTCTGTTTAATCTTAATCTTACGTACCATTGCAGTCTCCTAGTATGAACAACTGACATTAAATATCTGTGTAAATGAGGTCTCAATGTCAAGGATTGATGAATACACTGAAAAAAGGCGACCGCCTGTATCGTTAGCGATCTCGTCGTAGCCTTCCCAGTGCAACCAATTTATGAAGCCGTAAAACACAATGTTTTGTTGCATCAGTGCTGTGACAACAGCGCTTTCAGTGAGATTTCGTTGCAACGCCGTTTGTGCGTTTTCATCACCAAAAAACAGGATAATTTTGAGTGTGCTTGGTCGCCATGTCAGCGATATTCGACCAGTGGCCATATCATGTATAGCATCGTACGATGGCTCATCAGCGCCTGAACCGATTGATAACATGTTGAAATACGGTTCGATATCCGCGCCAGAAACAAAATCGCTGCGCTTAACAATACTAATACCGTCAGTGTCGGCTAACGTCACCAACGCATAACGGAACCCTGGCTGATCATGGTCATGAATGAATCTAATCAATGCCTGTTGAACTGCAGCAATTACATTAGACATTGAACCAGACACGTCGATAACGAATGCAATATCAATTGTACTTACTGCTGTCGTAGATGTCGCTGGAGCATCATCGACGTATCCGTTGCAGTCATCATCGACGCGATTGCGACAAATTTCGCCACGTGGAAGTACTTGTCCGACACACACTACATTGCCGGCAAGGCACATTGTTTGCCCGGGGCGACAAATTGCATGCGGATACGTCAGCTCAATGTGATCTGATTCGTAACACAAATTGGGTGTAATATTGTTCGGCACTCCGTCACAATTAGCATCACGTAACGTTACACCACACTGTTCTTCGCGAGGACCAATGCCGCCGACGCATTGTAGTTGATTGTCAACACACTTGTATTGACCAAGGCGACACTCGCCAATCTGTTCGTAGCCACACAACTGATCAATTTGTGGATCATGATCGCCAATGACGCCACTGCAATCGTAATCGGCATCGTCACCGCAGACTTCGTTAGCGCGAGGCAATACTTCGCCAGCGCACTCGATTAAATTACCGTCTGCGTCACAGACTGACCTGCCTACGCGGCATTCGCCTACACCGGCTGTGCCTCTGGGTCCGCTGTAACAAGCTGCCGAACACTCTTTATGCAGAGGTGTTTCTTCATTGCACGAGCAACCAGACAACAGCAGGGTCAGTAGCAGCATGTAAATGATTTTCATCATAGTGGCCCAACCCATCTTCGCAACTGCACTTCACAAAGGTCACAATACTCGAAATGTTCTGGAGACATGTAGCAACCTAACGTGTCTTCGCGTGACTGACTTTTGATTGTCTTGCTTTTGTTGTGTTCACAGAGAACCTGCAATTGGTTTATGGCAGAATACTGCTCAGATAATACTTTGTTCAGTTCAATACGAAGTCTTGCTGCTGCGGTGCGCATTGCATCCCGTCTATAAATCAGACAATTAACTTCGAGTTCAGTCATCTGACTCGTCCATTTTGTGCTTTTTGAAAAACTTCGCATACGCCTTGGCAAGTTTGGTCTTCTGCGCTGGTGTATAGTCGTCAGGGTTTAGGCCTGAGTACGGGTGTTCGAAACCTTCACACTCTTCGGCAGTTGCTGCGTGGTACAATAAACTGCTAAAAGCAGCTAGACGTGCTTTTTTGACCTCTGACTCTTTGATTGTGATCTTTGCGGGGAAATGATCCTGCACAAGCTTGATTGCTCGTTTGAGGGCTTTCTTAGCATCCTGTTCAACAGGGTCACCTTCAAAGCACATCGAGAGAGCACTAAAGTAATCTCCTCGTTCAAGAGCCTCATCAATAGCAATAGCATCATCATCGCAACTATAAGGACAAGTTATGAAGTCGGGGTCATTGCACAACTCGCTGATTGTGTTGTTTGGCAACTTACAGGAACGAAGCACTGCACCGACTGAGCAAACGTGACAATTACCTACTTCCGGCAAGTCTTCGTGTTCAGTCCAGCCATAGCCAATACTGATGTTTTCAGTCTTGAGAGCTTTGATAATCTGAGCTTTGGTTACTTGCATTAGTTTTTGGTACTTTCTGCACATATGTGCATCTCAATGGATAGAAAGAGTTCTATAAAGCGCCGCAGGTCAGCCTCAGACAATGCGCGTGCATCGATACAGCATCGACCAATGCGTGCGACACGATCACCGAGGTCGCCAAGAGCATCATACGACAACGTATCAGCTGTGACCTGGCAAACGAACGACTGCGTCGCAGCGAACGCTTCTGTGGCAGACTCAAGCGCAACGAAATAACGATAGCGATTGGGCGTATACACGCACGCTTTTACTTCCTCGAAGATGTCATTGGTGCCTTCAGCTAACTGTTTGATCAACGTCAGCAGAAGATCGCGCGCGAGACTAATCACTCGATCAATGCGAGTGGTGATTTCTTCTGTCGCGGTATTGTTGAGAACCTTGAGATCGATGCCGACGTTGCAGCCGTCGATAAGCGTCAGGAGAAGAGGACAAACGTCTGTGAGAGTCTTCTCATCCGTCATCCTTGGCTATAGATGCAATGACTGGGCCATTAATGCGCTTTCCATCGTGTTTGGTGTCCTGAAGTTGGACAATGCCAAGTGCTTGAAGCTGCTCAAGTGAGAAAGTATACATCACTGATGGTTTGTCGGGGCCATGGTTTACTTCGAAGTAAAGTGACGAGTCAGGATTGACCCAGAGTTCGAGCTTGTAATCAGCCTTCTTGCTCGGCGTGAGTGTCAAGAACGGATTAAACATCGCGCCGCACCGCTCACAGCAACCATCGTCCGTGCTAAAAAAGATACCGTACTTTGGTTGCTTCTTTTCGTAGCTACACCAACGACAGGTCGACACAATCACTTCATCATTAACAGCATCAACAGTGATTTCGCTTTCACTCATCGTCTTCGACCTTTTCGTGTTCTGGGTCG